>Ga0209794_1001928_pt1 | contig 12784 bp, 12 predicted proteins | sample EBPBio232013_DNA_FD_185869 | JGI IMG/M metagenome (GOLD analysis project Ga0209794, IMG submission 185869) | Wastewater treatment Type I Accumulibacter community from EBPR Bioreactor in Madison, WI, USA - Reactor 1_5/23/2013_ DNA (SPAdes)... | ecosystem: Engineered > Bioreactor > EBPR >... | reverse complement strand
AAGCAGCCGTCCGACGTGCTGGTCAAGCGGGTGGCCGTTCCCGGCGGTGCCGCCTGGACCATTGCCGCCCGCCTCTACTACACGCTGGAAATCACCGGCGATCTGGCCAAGCTGGATGGCGAAGTGTTCAAGGCCATCCACGAACAAAGGGTGATGCTCTTCGACGAGAAGAAAATGCTCGAATGGCTGGCGACCAAGGGCGTCAACACCCAGAAATTCAGCGACGTGTATAAATCCTTCAGTGTGCAGAGCCGGTTAGCGCGTGCCGAGCAACTTTCCGAAGCCTATCGCAAGGCCCTGCCCAAGGAACTGGCGGAAAATTTCGGAGTACCGGCCATCTTCGTCGACGGCCGCTTCCTGGTCGGCGGGCGCGGCCCCGAGGCCCTGCTGGCCAACACCGACAAGTTGATCGCACAGGTTCGGGCCGAGCGTGCCGAACGCGCCAAGAAAAAGTAATTGAACGCGCTGCGCGTTTTCATCACTGGCGCCTCGTCCGGAATCGGCGAGGCGCTTTCCGTTCACTATGCCGCTTGCGGTGCCACGCTGGGCCTCTGCGGCCGGCGTTCAGAGCCTCTGGTGGCCCTGAACGCCAGACTGGGCGGACAGCACGCCACCTATGTCCTGGATGTCGCCGATGCCGCGGCCTTGCATGCTGCCGCACAGGATTTCATCGCCCGTTTCGGCCCGCCCGACATCGTCATCGCCAATGCCGGCATCTCGGTCGGCACGCTGAGCGAATACGAAGAAGACCTCGCAGCTTTCAAGCGCGTCATCGACACCAACGTCTTCGGTATGGCTGCCACGCTCTCGCCCTTTATCGCCGCCATGAAAGCCGCCATGCCCGACGGCCGGCCCCGCCGGTTGGTCGGCATCGCTTCGGTGGCCGGCATTCGCGGCCTGCCCGGTGCCGAAGCCTATTCGGCCTCAAAGGCCGCCGCCATCGCCTATCTCGAAAGCCTGCGCCTGGAGATGAAAGCCTACGGCATCCCGGTGGTCACTATTGCCCCTGGGTACATCGCCACCCCGATGACCGCGATCAACCCCTATCCGATGCCTTTTCTGATGCCCGCGGCCGAAGCGGCGCCGCGCTTTGCCCGCGCCATCGAACGCGGGGTCAGCTACACCGTCATTCCCTGGCAGATGGGCGTGGTGGCCAAGATCATGCGCGCCTTGCCCAACTGGCTTTACGACCGTGCTTTCGGCAAGGCACTGCGCAAGCCGCGCGGCTTGTTAAAATAACGCGATGTTAACGATCACCGTCAATGGCGAACCCCGCCAGTTTCCCGAAGCGCTCAGCGTCGCCGGCCTGACCGACCGACTCGGCCTGACCGGCAAGCGCATTGCCGTCGAAAAAAACGGCGAAATCGTCCCCAAGAGTCAGCACGCGACCACCCCGTTGGTCAGCGGCGACAAACTCGAGATCGTCGTCGCTGTCGGCGGCGGCTGATCCTGCCCACCCGTTACGGCGGCAACATTCGCTATCACTTCATTCAGGAACGCTCCCATGGACCAATTCACCATCGCCGGCAAGGCCTACGCCTCGCGCCTGCTCGTCGGCACCGGCAAATACAAGGACTTTGACGAAACCCGCCGGGCCATCGATGCTTCCGGCGCCCAAATTGTCACCGTCGCCATCCGCCGCACCAATATCGGTCAGGAACCGGGGCAGCCCAATCTGCTCGACGCGCTGCCGCCCTCGCAATTCACCATCCTGCCCAACACCGCCGGCTGCTACACCGCCGATGACGCCATCCGCACCCTGCGTCTGGCGCGCGAACTGCTCGACGGCCACCCGCTGTGCAAGCTGGAAGTGCTCGGCGACCCGAAATCACTGTTCCCGAACATGCCGGAAACCCTGAGAGCCGCCGCAACCCTGGTCAAGGACGGCTTCGACGTCATGGTCTACTGCTCGGACGACCCCATCCAGGCCAAAATGCTGGAAGACATCGGCTGCTGCGCCATCATGCCGCTCGCCTCGCTGATCGGTTCCGGCATGGGCATTCTCAACCCGTGGAACCTGCGCCTGATCATCGACCAGGCCAAGGTGCCGGTCATCGTCGATGCCGGCGTCGGCACGGCCTCGGACGCCACCATTGCCATGGAACTCGGCTGCGACGGCGTGTTGATGAACACCGCCATCGCCCATGCCAAAAACCCGATCCTCATGGCCAGCGCCATGAAGAAGGGCATCGAGGCCGGGCGCGAAGCTTTCCTCGCCGGGCGCATGCCGCGCAAGCTCTATTCGGCCGACCCCTCGTCGCCGACCACGGGATTGATCGGCTCGTGAGCCGCGACGACCTGCTCTCCGAAGACCTGCACGGCGAGGCCGGCGTCTATGCAGAAGGCCGGGCCGGCGGCCACATCAAGAGCTTCGTGCGGCGCATGGGTCGCATGTCGGTGGCGCAGGAGCGCTTCTACGCCGACACCTTCCCGCGCTACAGCCTGCCCTATGCCGCCGGTGAAATCGACCTCGATGCCGTGTTCGGACGCAGCGCCCCGCACATTCTCGAAATCGGCTTCGGCATGGGCGAGACGACCGCCCACATCGCCGCCGCCCATCCGCACAACGACTACCTCGGCGTCGAGGTGCATACACCGGGCGTCGGCGCCCTGTGCAAGCAGATTGTCGAGCGCGGACTCGCCAACATCCGCATCGTCCAGCACGACGCGGTCGAAGTCGTGCGCGACATGCTGCCGGAGAATTCGCTCGACGGCATCCACATCTTCTTCCCCGATCCCTGGCACAAGAAACGCCACAACAAGCGCCGCCTGATCCAGACGCCGTTTGTCGCGCTGCTCACCGCCCACCTGAAACCGGGCGGCTACATCCACTGCGCCACCGACTGGGAAGACTACGCCGTCCAGATGCTGGAAGTCCTCTCGGCCGAACCCGGCCTCGCCAATACCGCCGACGGTTACGCGCCGCGCCCGGATTACCGGCCGCTGACCAAGTTCGAGAACCGCGGCCTCAAGCTCGGGCATGGCGTCTGGGATCTGGTGTTCCGCAAACGCTAATCGGCAAATACCCGGGTCGTTCGTCCGCCGAGATGCTTGCCGGAATACATGGCCTCATCGGCATGGTCGAGCAGTTCGGCGACGCTCCCGCCATGTTCCGGATAGACGGCAATCCCGATGCTGACGCAGATATCGAGACTGCCGCTCTCCGTGGCAATTGGCTCGGAAATACCGGCATGGATCTTCTCGGCAACCAGCAAGGCCGTATCGACCGAAGTCACCTCGCCGAGAATGACGACAAATTCGTCGCCACCCAGGCGGGCGACGGTATCGCTCTCGCGCACGCTCAAGGCAATGCGCTCGGCCACGCCCTGCAACACCGTATCGCCGGCAGCATGGCCATGCAGATCGTTGATCTGTTTGAAGTTATCAAGATCGATCAATAGCAGCGCCACCCCATGCTGGTTGCGTGCGGCACCGAGAATGGCCTGTTCCAGCCGGTCCTCGAACAGGCGACGATTGGGCAACTGGGTGAGCACATCGTGGAAAGCCAGATGACGATAGCGTTCCTCACTCTGCACCCGGCTGGTGATGTCGCTGGAAACACCGTGATAGCCAATGAAATGCCCGGCATCGTCAAACAGCGGATTGCCGCTCACCGTCAACCAGCGCTGCTGCCCGTCACCGGAATTGATCGGGTAGACCAGATCGCGGAATGGCTCGTGCCGCTCCAGCACCGAGCGATGTTGCGCCCAGTCCAGCGGCGCGGAATCGGCCAACACCGGTAGTTCCCAGCGGGTATGCCCGAGAAAGCGTTCCAGCGGCATGCGCGCGAGCACATCTTCCTTGCCGTCGAATTTGGTGAAACGAAACTGCGCATCCTGCTCCCAGTAGATATCCGAGGAAATTTTCACCAGATCGCGGAAACGTTGTTCCGAATGGCGCAGCGCCGCTTCGGTCGCCCGCTTTTCGGTAATATCGGAAATGACCCACACCGTTCCCGCCTTCAGGTCGCCCACATCCACCGCCATGCCGGTCACATCCGCCCAGAACAGGCTGTTGTCGGCGCGACGCAAGCGCATGACCTGCCGATAGGGCAAGCCCTGGGCGATCACCGGCGACGATGCCGCCACCAGGGCCCGCCATTGTTCGCGGTCCGGGTGCCAGCGCGAGGGCTCCATCCCGATCATCACGTCGTGCGGGTAGCCGAACATTTCGGCGAAACGCCGATTGCACTCGCTGGTGTAGGCGGGTTTCGGCCGGATGAAGACAATTCCCTCGCCGGCCGATTCGAAAATACTGCGCTGCTGCTGCACCAGATCCTGGCTGCGGTGCTGACTTTCCAGCGCTGCCGACAACATGCGGAAATTGATCCGGTAGGAAACGACCAGCAAGGCCCCCATCACCAGAATGCTGAAACCCAGGAATACGCCAAAGTCGGAAGGGTGCGACAGTTGCAGCGCCAGCAACGGCAGCAAAATGCCCAGCGAAAAAGCCAACAGTGCCCGGCGACTGGCCACCAGGGTGTTGCTGCTGAGCAGCATGATCACCGTGATGCAGAAAAGAATCTGGTATTCCTGCTCCGCCGCGGGAATCCAGGCCAGCAATCCCCAGGCCGCCCCCGTGGCACCCATCAGCAGCGCGTAACCGTTCAACCAGTCATCGATCCTGGCTGCGGAGAAATGCTGTTGGTAAAGGCGATGAAAAAGCAGGCGTGCAGCCACCAGAACGGACATGGATGCCAGCCAGGCGCCCAGATACTTCGGCTCAGTCCGCCCATGCAGCCAACTGACCACCAGCAGCGCCCCGAACAGGGTCGCCCAGGCGGCCACGCCGGCAGTTGCCAGCAAATGCCGCAAGCAGTCGAGGCGCGTCCGCAGATCGATCGATCGTTCGGCATGCGCACGGTGTTCCTGATGGTCCATCCGAAAAGGTTCCAGTCTTGCTGCCGGCCAGAGGCCGGAATGGGTTCCGGCACTGCCGATTATGCACTTTCATTGCTGAAATGCACGTTTTTAGTCCCTGCTGGCGTGAGATCATCCACGAAAGATAAAATTCCCGAATGCCTTCACCCCAACCCGTTTATCGCGGCCGCTTTGCGCCTTCGCCCACCGGCCCACTGCATTTTGGCTCGCTGCTCGCCGCGCTTGGCAGTTGCCTCGAAGCCCGGCAAAACCAGGGCGCCTGGCTGTTACGCATCGAAGATATCGACCTGCCGCGCAATGTGCACGGCGCTGCCGAAGACATCCGCAAAACCCTGGAGGCCTTCGGGTTCGAATGGGACGGCGAACCACTCTGGCAAAGCCGACGTACTGCGGCCTACGCCGCTGCCCTGGAACAACTCAGGCAACAGGGACTGGTCTATCCCTGCGCCTGTTCGCGCCGCGAAATCGCCGATTCGGCCTCGCGCGCGGCTATCGACGGCGGCTTGGCGTATCCAGGCACCTGCCGCAGCGGCCTGACGGCGGGGCGCCAGCCGCGCGCATGGCGGCTGCGCGTCGATCAACGCGAGACCAGATTCGAAGACCGGATTCAGGGATGCGTCGCCCAGCATCTGGAAACCGATGTCGGCGATTTCGTTCTGCTGCGCGCCGATGGCATTTATGCCTATCAGCTTGCCGTGGTGGTCGACGATGCTGAGCAGGGCATCACCGATATCGTGCGCGGCGCCGACCTGCTGGCCTCGACACCGCGCCAGATCTGGCTGCAACACTGCCTCGGGCTGCCCACACCAGGCTATGCGCATCTGCCGGTGGCCACTAACGCTGCCGGCGAAAAGCTTTCCAAGCAGACCTTGGCACCCGCACTCGACCCCGCGACTGCCGCCGGCACGCTCAGGCGGGCACTGGATTTTCTCGGGCAAAATCCGCCCGCCGAACTCGCTGATGGCAGCATCGCCGAAATCTGGCATTGGGCCAGAGATCACTGGAATCTCGATGCCGTTCCACGCCGCCGTGAAATCGTCACCGACCCTAGTCGTTAAGCGGTTGGAAACTCATCCCCACCATCCGCATGCAGGTGACGCTGCCCGTAACCGGACAAGCCGAGCAGCAGGCGAACCAAGCCATAACTGAGCCAACGCCGCAGACGGGAATGCCAGGGCATTTTCTCCAGATCATCCGGCTTCAATTCGACCGCGCCTTCGCGCATTGCGGCCAGCAGACTCGCGCGCAACTGGCCGGCAAACACCGGGTCGCGCGCCACCAGATTGGCTTCCTTGGCTAGCAGCAGGCTGAACGGGTCGATATTGGACGACCCCACCGTGGCCCAGTTGCCATCGATCACCGCCACCTTGGCGTGCAGGAAACCGCGGCGATACTCGAAGACGCGAATCCCCTCCTTGAGCAGGGCATCGTAAAGCGCCTGGGTGGCAAAGTGCATCAGCGCATGATCGCTCTGCCCCTGCAGCAGAATGGTCACCCGCACCCCGCGGCGTGCGGCCGCCCGCAGGGCGTGTCGAAAACGCAGGCCGGGCAGGAAATAGGCATTGGCCAGGAGGATTTCCTCCCGCGCCGCGTGGATCGCTTCGAGATAGGCATTGGCAATGTCGTGGCGGTGGCGGATATTGTCCCGCACCAGAAATGCCGCTTGTTGCTCACCGACGGCCGGCGCCGCGGGGCGTCGGGTCCGCCGGATACGATAGCGATGTCGCAGGCTGGCCCAGGCGACGATCTGCCACATGCGCTCGACAGCACGATGCATCTGTGCGACAACCGGCCCCTCGACCCGCGCCGCATAATCGAAACGCGGCCCGAGATCGGCAGGAGAATTATCGTCGGCAATGACGTTGATCCCGCCGACAAATCCGGTCAGCCCGTCGATCACCGCCAGTTTGCGATGCAAGCGGCGCAGGCGATGACGTCGGAAGCGAAAGCGCGCAATTTCCGGACGGTAAAACAAGGCCTGGACCCCGGCGGCGCTCAGGACTTCCGCCTGCTCCTCGGGGAAATCGCGGGCGCCGAATCCATCCGCCAGCACCCGCACCGCGACTCCGCGCCGCGCCGCATCGATCAGGGCCGCAATGACCGCGCGGCCAACATGATCGTCGGCAAAAATGTAGGTTTCCAGATAGACCTCCCGGCGCGCAGCGGCAATCGCCGCCAGCAGCGCCGGAAAATACTCGCTGCCGGAATCGAGCAGTGTCAGTCGGTTTCCGGAGAGCCAGTCAATGCCCATGACAGAACAGATGCGCCGACAGGGCAGCATGATCGGAAATCATCGACCACGGACGACCGCGATGCACTTCGGTCGAACTGATGTCGAAGCCGCGCACGTAGATCCGGTCAAGCCGGAATACCGGCAGTGCGGCGGGGAAGCTCTTGACCGGCTGCCCGCTGCCGCCGCAGAACACCTCCTGCACCCCCAAGCGTTCGGGCAGATAGGCATCTGCCCGGTTTCGCCAGTCGTTGAAATCCCCGGCAATGATCAGGGGCGATTGCGGTTCGGTCACCGCCTCGAGGTATTCCGCCAGCGACTGCATCTGCCGGCGCCGCGACCGCGCAAACAGCGAGAGGTGCACGCTGACGCAATGGGCGATGCGCTCGTTCGGCAACTGAATCCGGCAATGCAACAGGCCGCGACGCTCGAAACGCAGGTGGGTGACATCCTGATTGTGGCTGTCGAGTATGGGAAAGCGGGAAAGAATCGCGTTCCCATGATGACCGTGGTCGTAGATCGCATTGAGCCCGTAGGCACTATCCAGCCACTCCTCGCCAGCTAGGAATTCGTGCTGCGGCTGTTGCGGCCAGTCGCGATGACGTGCGGCATGCTGCAAATGCAGCCCCTGCACTTCCTGCAGGAAGATCAGGTCCGGCCCGAGTTTGCGCAAGCGTTCGCGCAATTCGTGCACCATCATGCGCCGGTTGAATTGCGAAAAACCCTTGTGAATATTGTAGGTGGTGACGTGCAGGGGTAGCATCGCCGCCCCCGCCTCAGGACACCGCCAGCATCCGGTCCAGCGCCAGTTTGGCAAGCACCGCCTCATGCGGCGGCACCCGGATGGGATTGACCACCTCGCCGGCCGCCAGGTTTTCCAGCGTCCAGGCCAGATGTTGCGGATCAATGCGCTGCATGGTCGAGCACATGCAGATGGTCGTCGCCATGAACTGGACGATCTTGTTCTGCGGCAACACTTCCCTGGCCAGCCGATCGACCAGATTGAGCTCGGTGCCGACCAGCCAGCGCGTCCCTTCCGGCGCCTCCTTGATGGTCTTGACGATCAGTTCGGTCGAGCCGACATGGTCGGAAGCGGCACAGACCTCGAAATTGCATTCCGGATGGGCGATGACAATGCCGTCCGGATATTTGGCCCGGAAGGCGTCGATGTGGCTTTTCTGGAACATCTGGTGCACCGAGCAGTGTCCCTTCCAGAGCAGGATCTTTGCCTTCCGGATCTGTTCCGGTGTCAGGCCGCCGTATTCGAGATCCGGGTCCCAGACCTGCATTTCATCGAGGGCAATGCCCATCTTGTGGCCGGTCCAGCGACCGAGATGCTGATCGGGGAAAAAGAGAATTTTGGGACGTTGCGCGAAGGCCCACTGCGCAATCACCGGCGCATTGCTCGAGGTGCATACGATGCCGCCATGTTCGCCGCAGAAGGCTTTCAGGTCGGCTGCCGAATTGATGTAGGTAACCGGGGTGAATTCGTTCTCGACATCGACGATTTCGCCGAGTTCGCGCCAGCAGCGCTCGACCTTGGCCAGATTGGCCATGTCCGCCATTGAGCAGCCTGCCGCCAGATCGGGCAGGATGGCCGTCTGGTTGGGCTGGGACATGATATCCGCCACTTCCGCCATGAAGTGCACGCCGCAGAAGACCAGGTAATCGGCGTCGGTCTGCGAGGCCAGCCGCGATAGCTTCAACGAATCGCCGGTCAGGTCGGCATGCTGATAGACGTCGGCCCGCTGATAGTGATGGCAAAGCAGTACGGCCTTGCCGCCCAAGGCAGCGCGCGCAGCGCGGATACGCTGTTCGCACTCGGCATCTGAAAGAGTGTTGAACTGGTCGAAAGGAATGACAGGCATGACTGGAAAACCGAAACGTGGCGAAGGCGGAGTGTAACCCACTCCGCCGCGCTTCTCACGACTGCACCCAGGGCAACCCCGCGTGCCGCCAGCCGCCCACCTTGTTGCGCTGGCCGTTGGCATCCTTGTCGCCCTCGAATCCTTCGAGCACGTTGTAGCATCCGGCAAAGCCAGCCTCGGTGGCAATCCGCGCCGCCTGATCGGAGCGTGCGCCGCTGCGGCAGATGAACAGCACCAGCGCTTCGTGATCGACCTGCTGTTTCAACTGGGCAAGAAAGTGCGGATTGCGCGACATTCCCGGATAATGCGACCACTCGATCTCGATCGCGCCCGGAATCCTCCCCACCCAGTCGAGCTCTGCACGGCTGCGCACATCGACCAGCTTGGCTCCGGGCGCCATTTGCAGCACAGTATGCGCCTCCAATGGTGTTACCGCCCCGGTGTAGGGCAGCCCGAGCGCTTTGCTACGCTCCTGCGCCAATGAGAGAATTTCGTTCAGTTTGCCCATGAGTCCTCCCCATCCTTTCAGCTTGTAAAAACCAGTATAGAGCAGCCATGTCGCACAGCCACCCGCATCCACACCATTCCGAAACGCGCCTCGGCGAAACCATGCGCGCCACCTGGATCAGCGCCGGCATCAATCTGCTGATGACCATCGCCCAGATCATTGTCGGCTGGCTGGCCAATTCGCAATCCCTGATCGCACACGGCCTGCACTCCTTCTCTGACCTGCTTTCGGACTTTCTGGTTCTCTACGCCAGCCGAGAAAGTGCGCATCCGGCCGACGAGGCCCACCCCTACGGCCACGCCCGCTTCGAAACTGCCGCCACCCTGATCCTGGGCATTTCCCTGGTACTGATCGGCGGCGGCATCCTCTGGCAATCGGCCAACCAGTTACAAAACATGGAAGCCCTGCGGGCGGCGTTCTGGGTGGCCGTCGCCACGGTCGTCAGCAAGGAAGCGCTGTATCGCTACCTGATCCGCGTCGCCGAAAAGCTGCGCTCGCAATTGCTGACCGCCAATGCGCTGCACACCCGTGCCGATGCCGCCTCTGCGCTGGTGGTGGTCATCGGGATCGGCGGCGCACTGCTCGGCTGGCGTTTTCTCGACACCGTTGCTGCCGCATTGATGGGTTTCATGATTTTGCGCATGGGCGGCGAACTGGCCTGGGGCGCACTGCGCGAACTGATCGATACCGGCCTCGACCAGGAACAGGTGGAGGCCATCCGCGCCACCATCGGCAACACCCCCGGTGTCGTGGGGCTGCATGAGTTACGCACTCGCCGCATGGCCCATCAGGTGCTGATCGATGCACATGTCCAGGTCGACGGCCGCATCAGCGTCTCGGAGGGGCACCGTATTGCCGAAGAGGTCAGGAGACGACTGCTGGACAGCCACCCGGAAGCGCTTGACGTGCTGGTCCACATCGACCCGGAACCCGATCTCGAACCGAAGGGCGATCAACTGATGCCCAACCGCGATGCGCTGCTGGTCCATCTCGCACCGTTCATTGCCGACCTGCCCCCCCCGGAGCGCATTTTGCTGCACTACCTTGATGGGCGCGTCGACGCCGAGGTGTTTCTGACCGCCTGCATTCTGCCCGGCGGCACGGCCATCCAGTCGGCCGAACAGCACATCGCCGAACGTCTGCAAGGACATCCCTATTTCCGCAGCGTCAGCCTGCACTGCCGAATTGCACCATAACGGTGCACAAAAACACTCCATACGCACCGTTATGGTGCGCCATTTCGTTTTTCCGCAAGCTTATCTCCTTGTGGCAGAATGAAAGGCTTTGGCGCTCGGCGATGGCACGCTTCCTGCTACCCTCGTCCCTGATTCATCATTGTTATCTGCCGGCATAACCGGTAACTGTTAAGGAGACTGATCGCTATGGCGACCCCGCAAGACGTTCTGAAAATGGTCAAGGAAAACGATGTAAAGTTTGTCGATTTCCGCTTCACCGACACCCGCGGCAAGGAACAGCACGTCACCGTGCCGGTTTCCGCCTTCAACGAGGACAAGTTTGAAAACGGCCACGCGTTTGACGGCTCGTCGATCGCCGGCTGGAAGGGTATCCAGGCCTCCGACATGCTGCTGATGCCGGATCCGGTCACCGCCTTCATCGATCCCTTCTTTGACGAAACCACCCTGGTCATCTCCTGCGACGTGGTCGATCCCGCCGACGGCCGTGGTTACGACCGCGACCCGCGCTCGATCGCCAAGCGCGCCGAAGCCTACCTGAAGTCCTCTGGCCTGGGCGACACCGCCTACTTCGGCCCGGAACCCGAATTCTTCATTTTCGACAGCGTCGAATGGCGCACCGACATGTCCGGCTGCTTCGTCAAGATCAATTCCGAAGAAGCCGCCTGGGCCTCCTCGGAAAAGTTCGACGGCGGCAACACCGGCCACCGTCCGGCCGTCAAGGGCGGCTACTTCCCGGTTCCGCCGGTCGACAGCCTGCATGACGTCCGTTCCGCGATGGTCACCACCCTGGAAGCCATCGGCGTCCCGGTCGAAGTGCATCACCACGAAGTGGCCACCGCCGGCCAGTGCGAAATCGGCACTGTCTTCAACACCTTGGTGCGTCGCGCCGACTGGACCCAGATCCTGAAGTACGTGGTCCATAACGTCGCCCACCAGTACGGCAAGACCGCCACCTTCATGCCCAAGCCCATCGTTGGCGACAACGGTTCCGGCATGCACGTGCATCAGTCGGTGTGGAAGGATGGCAAGAACCTGTTCGCCGGTGACGGCTATGCCGGCCTGTCCGAATTCGCCCTCTACTACATCGGCGGCATCATCAAGCACGCCAAGGCCCTGAACGCGATCACCAATCCGGGCACCAACTCCTACAAGCGCCTGGTGCCGCACTTCGAAGCCCCGGTCAAGCTGGCCTACTCGGCCAAGAACCGTTCCGCCTCGATCCGCATCCCGTTCGTCGCTTCCACCAAGGCCCGTCGTATCGAAACCCGCTTCCCGGATCCGATCGCCAACCCTTACCTGGCCTTCTCCGCGCTGCTGATGGCCGGCCTCGACGGCGTGCAGAACAAGATCCACCCGGGCGATCCCGCCGACAAAAACCTGTACGACCTGCCGCCGGAAGAGGATGCCAAGATCCCGACCGTCTGCGCCAGCCTGGACGAAGCCCTGGCCGCGCTCGACGCCGATCGCGAATTCCTGACCCGTGGCGGCGTCTTCTCCAACGAATGGATCGATGCCTACATCGCCCTGAAGATGGAAGAAGTCAATCGCGTGCGCATGACCACCCACCCGGTCGAATTCGATCTGTACTACAGCTGCTGATTTTTTCGCAGCCAACCCAAAAAGGACGGGAACTCCCGTCCTTTTTTTGTCCACCAATCCGTCGTCATGGCGTTGTATTGTTGTAGTAAACTGAATCAGTTAAGACGGAAGGCGATCATGAAACGGTTTTTCATTGCACTGCTGTTGTTGAGCGGAATCCCGGTGGCTGGTGCAGCAACCATCTATAAATGCACCGGCGCCGACGGCGGCACGATCATTTCCAACAATCGCATCGACAAAAGCTGCAAGGCCGTCGTCACCGGCCCGGAAACTGCCATGCCCGCGCCGAAGGGCAAATCAGCAGCCAGCAACCCCTCTCCAGCCAGCTTCCCCAAGGTCGCGGAAGATGCCCAAAAGGCGCGCGACAGCGATCGCAAGCGCATCCTTGAACAGGAACTTGCCGCCGAACAGAAAAACCTGGAGCAGGCCAAGAAGGATCTGGTCGATCAGGAAGCAGTGCGTAGCGGCAATGAACAGAATTATCAAAAAGTGCTGGAACGCCT
>Ga0209794_1001927_pt1 | contig 12785 bp, 13 predicted proteins | sample EBPBio232013_DNA_FD_185869 | JGI IMG/M metagenome (GOLD analysis project Ga0209794, IMG submission 185869) | Wastewater treatment Type I Accumulibacter community from EBPR Bioreactor in Madison, WI, USA - Reactor 1_5/23/2013_ DNA (SPAdes)... | ecosystem: Engineered > Bioreactor > EBPR >... | reverse complement strand
CTCCGGCGAGTGATTCCGCCGCTTCCTTCTTGTCATGCCCATGCTCCATTTCATGGCCGCTACGCGGCCTACGGTTGAGCAAGGCTATCACTTATCCAACTGTCCGAATTTCCGGGACCGGCTCTGGGCTTCGTGCTCATCTTCAAGGCCTCGGGGGTGTTCAACTTTGCGCAGGGCGCGATGGTGCTGTTCGCCGCGCTGGCCATGGCGCGTTTCTCCGAATGGGCAAACATCGCCCTCGGCGGTGACAGCCTTCTCCTGGCCAACGTCATTGCCTTCTTTGGCGCCGGCGTGGTCATGTTTCTCGTCGCCTGGGTGATCGAGCGACTGGTGCTGCGCAACCTGGTCAACCAGGAAGGCGCGACGTTGCTGATGGCGACACTGGGCATTGCCTACGTGCTCGAGGGGCTTGGCCAGACCTTCTTCGGCAGCCAGATCTACGCGATCGATGTCGGCATGCCGAAGGATCCGGTGATCATGTTCGAGTCGCTGTTTGAAGGCGGCGTCATGATCAACAAGGAAGACTTCATCGCGGCGCTGATCGCGGCCGTGCTGGTCGGCGTGCTGACCCTGTTCTTCCAGAAGACGCCGATTGGCCGCGCACTGCGGGCGGTGGCCGACGATCACCAGGCGGCACAGTCGATCGGCATCCCGCTGAACCGGACCTGGGTCATCGTCTGGTGCGTTGCCGGTGTCGTTGCCCTGGTCGCCGGCATCATCTGGGGCTCCAAGCTCGGCGTCCAGTTCTCGCTGGCCACCGTGGCGCTGCGCGCCCTGCCGGTGGTCATTCTCGGCGGTCTGACCTCGGTGCCAGGGGCGATCGTCGGCGGCCTGATCATCGGTGTCGGCGAAAAGCTCTCCGAGGTCTATCTTGGCCCCTATGTCGGCGGCGGTATTGAAATCTGGTTTGCCTACGTGCTGGCCCTCGTCTTCCTGCTGTTCCGGCCGCAAGGGCTGTTCGGCGAAAAGATCATCAACCGCGTCTGACCACGGCTAAACGGGAGAATACCAAGTGATTTATCGCGAAAACGGCCAGTTCAAGACGACTTACGCGGCCGACCAACAAATCTTCACCATCGCCCAGGATAAGTGGTTCGTTCTCGGCCTGATCGCCTTCGCCTTCATCGGCGTGCCGATGCTGGCCGATGAATACATGTTCCGCGCCATCCTGATCCCCTTCCTGATCCTGTCCCTGGCTGCGCTAGGGGTCAACCTGCTGGTCGGCTATTGCGGCCAGATCACGCTCGGGGCCGGGGCTTTCATGGCGATTGGCGCCTATGCGGCGTACAACTTCATGATCCGCATCGACGGCATGCCGCTGATCGCCGCCCTGCTGCTTGGCGGGGTGGCGACGGCCGGCATGGGGATCCTGTTCGGCATTCCCAGCCTGCGGGTGCGTGGCCTTTATCTGGCAGTGGCAACCCTGGCAGCGCAGTTCTTCTGCGACTGGGCCTTCCTGCGACTCGGCTGGTTTACCAACTACTCGCCCTCGGGCTCGGTTTCGATTTCCAACCTCAGCGTGTTCGGCTGGTCGATCGATAGTCCGATCGAGAAGTACCTGTTCTGCCTGATCTTCATCGTTGCCTTTGCCTTCTTCGCCAAGAACCTGACCCGGGCCAGCATCGGCAGGCAGTGGATGGCCATCCGCGACATGGACGTGGCGGCCGAAGTGATCGGTATCCGTCCGATGTGGGCCAAGCTGTCGGCCTTTGCTGTCAGTTCCTTCTTCGTTGGTGTGGCCGGGGCGCTGTGGGGTTTCGTGCACCTCGGTTCCTGGGAGCCGGCCGCGTTCTCGATCGATCGCTCCTTCCAGTTGCTGTTCATGGTCATCATCGGTGGCCTGGGCTCGATCATGGGGAGTTTCTTCGGTGCTGCCTTCATCGTCATCCTGCCGGTGGTGCTGAATCAAATCCTGCCCGCCCTCGGCGCGTTGGTGGGCGTCGAAATCTCGACAGCCGGCATCGCCCATGCTGAATTCATCATCTTCGGTTCGCTGATCGTGTTCTTCCTGATCGTCGAGCCACATGGCCTTGCCCGCTTGTGGGCGATCGCCAAGGAGAAACTGCGTCTGTGGCCATTCCCCCACTGACGCGGCATGCGCAGTACTTACGCTTCACTAATAACAGGAGGAGACAACCCATGAAATTTCGTTCCCTGGCCCTTGCTGCCGCCATTGCCTCGGTTGGCCTGAGTGCTGCCGTCTTCAGCCCGGACGTTCGGGCGCAGGCGAAGGAGCAGTTCTTCCCGGTGCTGACCGGGCGTACCGGTCCGGTTGCGCCGAATGCCACGCCCTGGGCAAACGGTTATGTCGATTACTTCAAGCTGGTCAACACCAAGGGTGGCATCAATGGTGTCAAGATCACCTTTGAAGAATGTGAAACTGCCTACGCCACCGATCGCGGCGTGGAATGCTACGAGCGCCTCAAGGGCAAGGGTGCAACCTTGTTCCAGCCGCTATCCACCGGCATCACCTTCGCCTTGACCGAGAAGGCACCGGTCGACAAGATCCCCTTGATCACGGCGGGCTACGGTCGTAGCGAGTCGCAAAACGGCGCGGTTTTCTCCTGGAACTTTCCCCTGCTCGGTACCTACTGGGTTGGTGCCGATGTCGCCATCCAGCATGTGGCGAAACAACTGGGTGGTGTGGACAAGCTGAAGGGCAAGAAGATTGCCCTGGTTTACCACGACAGTCCGTATGGCAAGGAACCCATCCCGTTGTTGCAGGAGCGCGCCAAGATTCACGGCTTCGATCTGCAGTTGCTGCCGGTGGCTGCACCGGGGGTCGAGCAGAAGGCAACCTGGCTGCAGGTACGCAGGGAGCGTCCCGATTTCGTGCTGTTGTGGGGTTGGGGGGTCATGACCGCGACCTCGATCAAGGAAGCTCAGGCGACGGGTTATCCCCGCGAAAAGATGATCGGTATCTGGTGGGCTGGTGCCGAACCTGATGTCAAGGATATTGGCGATGGCGCCAAGGGCTACTCCGCACTGGCTTTGCAGCATGGCGCCGAGCCGAACGCCAAGGTGACCAAGGACATCCTGGCTGCGGTGCATGCCAAGGGCCAGGGTACCGGGCCGAAGGAAGAAGTCGGTTCCGTGCTTTACATGCGTGGCGTGGTTTCCGCCATGCTCGCGGTCGAAGGCGTGCGCAAAGCTCAGGAGCGCTACGGCAAGGGCAAGGTGATGACCGGCGAGCAGACGCGCTGGGGCCTGGAAAACCTGAACCTTGACGACAAGGCACTGGCCGATCTGGGTTTTGCCGGCGTGCTGCGTCCGGTTCAGACCTCCTGTACCGACCATATGGGCTCGCCGTGGGCCCGTATCCACACCTGGGACGGCAAGAAGTGGAATTTCTCTTCGGATTGGTATCAGGCCGATCAGAAGGTGTTGCGCCCGTTGGTGATGGCTGCTTCGACGCGCTATGCCGAGGAGAAGAAGATCACGCCGCGCACGCCCGAACAGTGCAAGCAATAAGCTGAAACAAACGTCTGCACCCTCCGGGGTGCGGACGTACTGAACAGAGAGTCGACGATGAATGCTGCCAACGCGACATTCCTCAATGTGAACAACATCGAGGTCATCTACAACCACGTCATCCTGGTCCTAAAAGGTGTTTCCTTCAGCGTGCCGGAAGGGAAGATCGTCGCCTTGTTGGGCGGGAACGGGGCAGGTAAGACAACCACGCTGCGTGCGGTAAGCAATCTGCTGCACGGCGAGCGTGGCGAAGTGACCAAGGGCTCGATCGAGCTCAAGGGCGAGCAGGTGCAAGCCATGACGCCCGGCGAACTGGTGCGTCGCGGTGTTGTCCAGGTCATGGAAGGGCGGCATTGCTTTGGCCACCTGACCATCGAAGAGAACCTCCTGACCGGGGCGTACACGCGTACCGACGGCAAGGCCGCCGTCCAGGAAACCCTGGAAAAGGTCTACAACTTCTTTCCCCGCCTGAAGACCCGACGTACCAGTCAGGCCGCTTACACCTCGGGCGGTGAGCAACAGATGTGCGCGATCGGTCGCGCCCTGATGGCCAAGCCCAAGCTGGTCCTGCTCGATGAGCCGTCAATGGGGCTGGCGCCCCAGATCGTCGAGGAGGTGTTCACCATCGTCAAGGAATTGAACGAGAAGGAAGGTACGACCTTCCTGCTGGCCGAACAGAACACCAACATTGCCCTGCGCTACGCCGACTTTGGCTACATCCTGGAAAACGGCCGGGTGGTGATGGAGGGGGCGGCCGCCGAACTGCGCGACAACGAGGACGTGAAGGAGTTCTACCTTGGGCTTTCGTCAGCCGGGCGCAAGTCCTTCCGTGAGGTCAAGCACTACCGTCGGCGCAAGCGGTGGCTGTCATGAATTTCTACGACCCGCTGGAAACCCGTGACCCGGTCGAGCGCGAGGCGCACCTGACCGACCGTCTGGCCCGCCAGGTGGCACACGCCAAGCAGCATTCTCCGCACTACGCGCAACTGCTGGCCGACGTGAATGCGACGGAGTGCGCCAGTCGGGCAGCCCTGAGCCGACTGCCGCTGACCCGCAAACGCGACCTGATCGAGCTGCAAAAGGCGCGTCCGCCCTTCGGGGGGTTGAATGCGGTGGCGCCGACCCGGGCCAAGCGGGTGTTTGCCTCGCCCGGGCCGATTTACGAGTTGCAGGGGCAGGAGACCGACCACTGGCGCATGGCGCGCGCCCTGTACGCCGCGGGTTTCCGCCACGGCGATCTGGTGCATAACTGCTTTTCCTACCATTTCACGCCCGGCGCCTTCATTTTCGAAGGCGGTGCGCGCAAGCTCGGCTGCTCGGTTTTCCCCGGCGGCACCGGGCAGACCGAGCAGCAGATTCAGGCCATGGTCGACCTGCGGCCGGCCGGCTATGTCGGTACGCCGTCGTTCCTGCGTATCCTGGTCGAGCGGGCGGAAGAAATGGGCGCCGACATCTCTTCCCTGAACAAGGCCTGCGTTTCCGGCGAGGCCTTGCCAGGCGTGGTCAGGCAGTGGCTGGGCGAGCGCGGGATCGCGGTGCGCCAGTGCTATGCGACCGCCGAGATCGGCGTGATCGCCTATGAAAGCGTGCCGGATGCCGGGTTGGTAGTCGAGGAAGACGTACTGGTCGAGATTGTCCGTCCGGGGACTGGTGATCCGGTTGCCGACGGTGAGGTCGGTGAGGTGGTGGTAACCACCTTCAACGCCGACTATCCGTTGATCCGCTTCGCTACCGGCGATCTGTCGGCGACCATGCCGGGATTGTCCCCCTGTGGCCGTACCAACGTCCGCTTGCGCGGCTGGATGGGGCGCGCCGACCAGACGACCAAGGTCAAGGGCATGTTCGTCCATCCTGAACAGATTGCCGAAATCGCCCGTCGTCACCCGCAGGTGGCAAAGATGCGGCTGGTCGTCGACAACCCGGATGCGCAGGACCGGATGACCTTGTGCTGCGAACTCGGCGAACCCGACGCGGCCTTGGCGGAGACACTGGTCAATTCCTTGCGCGAGCTGACGAAAATGCGCGGCGGCATCGAATTTTTTGCCCCCGGGGGCTTGCCGAACGATGGAAAGGTGATCGAAGATAAGCGGGTCTATTGATCCGGAACTCTGAAATGCGCGTATTGGGCTTCGTTCTGGCCGTTCTGGCCTTGCCCCTGCAGGCCCAGGAGCCCGTCCTGAGAGCCTCCGCCGGTTTGCTGTTCAAGCATCCGGAGGTGGTTCGTCCGGGCAGTTGTGTCAGTTATCGCGAGGGCGGTGCCGGCTGGATTCTGGTCGAGCCGCTGTATTACCTGCGCGGGACCGTCACCGCTGCCTCGGTCAGCACGCGGCGTCTGGAACAGTGTCCGACGGTCGAAGGCAAGACGCGCGACCAGTACACCCGTGCCGAATACGTCAATCTGGCGCGCGCCATGCCCTGCCTGCCACCCGGCGTGCCAGCCCGCGACGAGCAGGTGGGCATGGTCAGGTTCAAGGTCGAGGACTGGGAAACGCCACATGCGCGCAAGGCCGAGAATGCCGGTCGTCTGTACCGCGGCATGTACCTCGATCAGCCCCTGCAAAAAGGCACGGAAATCGAACTTGAGGCCGACCTGCTCGGCCCCTGTTCCTGAGCCTCCTCAGCTGCCCAGCGTCACTGCGCCGAGGCTGACCAGGCGGTCGATCTCGGCGGCATTCAAACCCAGCGCCAGTAGTCGTTCGCGGCTGTGCTCGCCGAGCAGCGGCGGCGGCGACTGGATCGCGGCCGGCGTCTGCGACAGCCTGGGGGCCGGCGCCGGCTGACGCACACCGGCGACATCGACGAAGGCCTGGCGGGCAACATTGTGCGGGTGTTCGCCGGCTTCGCGCATGCTCAGTACCGGCCATACGCAATCGTCGCTGTCGGCGAACAGCGCTTCCCAGTGGGCGCGCGGTTGCTGGCTGAAAATGTCGATCAGCCGTTGCTTCATGGTCGGCCAGTTCCCGGTGTCGTGCTGCCGGCCGGCGAAATCCGGGTCGTCCGTCAATCCCAGGCGGGCCAGGAAGCTGGTGTAAAACTGCGGTTCCAGCGGGCACACGCTGAGCCAGCGACCGTCGGCGCAGCAATAGACATCGTAGAACGGTGCGCTGGAGTCGATCGCGCACTGCCCCTGCCACTCGCCCAGTGCCTCCAGGTTGTACAGTCCGTGACCGAGCAGGGCGGCGCCCTCGCACATGGCGGCGTCAATGACCTGGCCCCGACCGCTGCGCTGGGCTTCGATCAGGGCGCAGGCAATGCCCCAGGCAAGCAGCAAACCGCCGCCGCCCATGTCGCCGACCAGGGTCGGCGGCGCCCACGGTGCGCCGCCATGGCGGCGACCGGTATCGAGCACGCCGGCAAGTGCGGCGTAATTGGCATCGTGGCCGGCGCGCGGGGCGAGCGGGCCGTCCTGGCCCCAGCCGGTCATGCGGCCGTAGATCAGGCGGGGGTTGACGTCCAGACAGGCCTCCGGGCCGAAGCCCAGGCGCTCCATGACACCGGGCCGGAAGCCCTCGATCAAGACGTCGGCCTCGGCGATCAACTGCATGACCAGGGGCTTTACTGCCGGGTTCTTGAGGTCGATGCACAGTGATTTCTTGCCCCGGTTGGCCACCGCCTTGCGCCCGCCGCCGAATAGCTGCGAGGCAAAGGTGCCGCCAGCGCGTTCGAGCAAGGTGACTTCCGCGCCCATGTCGGCGAGCAGCATGCCGCAGAAGGGGCCAGGCCCGATGCCGGCGAACTCGACTACCTTGAATCCGGCGAGCGGGCCGCCACGGTCATTATTCTTTGTCACCATGTCTCTTTTTTATCTCCGTTGAGGTCGTCCAAGTATCGCATGCGCCTGCGGCTTAAGGCATGATCGGGGATCAAGCGAGGAGGGACCGATGAAGGACAGGATAGACGAGTTGCTGGCACGGATTGCAGCCCTGCAGGATGAACTGGAAGGGGAATACCGTCAGGCGCGCGAGGATTGGGCGCGCAAGAAGGCCGATCTGGCCGACGAACTGGCGCGGCAGCAAAGGCGCTACAAGACCGGCTTGTTCCGCTTCATCATTCGCTCGCGCATTCTGGTTCTCCTGACCGCGCCGGTGATCTATGCGGGGTGGATTCCCTTCCTGTTGCTGGACCTGTTCGTCACCGTCTACCAGCACATCTGCTTTCCCGTCTATCGCATCCCCAGGGTGCGGCGTGCCGATTACATCGTCTTCGACCGGGAAGACCTGCCTTACCTGAACCTGATCGAGAAATTCAACTGTTTCTACTGCTCCTACGGCAACGGTGTCGCCGCCTATACCCGTGAGGTGGCTGCCCGCACGGAACAGTACTGGTGTCCGATCAAGCACGCCCGGCGGATTCGGGCGGCGCATGACCGCTATCCGAAGTTCTTCGACCACGGTGATGCCGAAGCCTTTCAGCAGGGCCTGAATCGCCTGCGCCGGCAATACGATGATGTCGAGGAAGCTCGGGCGCCGGAAAACCGGCGGGGCAATTAGGCCTTGCGGCCGAACAGGCCGCGTACGGCTTCCTGAAGATCGGCCGGCAGGATCACCAGTTTGGCGTTGTCCTTTTCGCCCAGGCGCTCCATCGCCGCGATGTACTTCTCGCCGAGCAGGTAGGCGGTCGGTCCGGTCTGCTCGCCGATTGCCGCGCTGACCCGGCGGATCGCCTCGGCCGAGGCCTCGGCCAGCATCACCTGGGCGTTGGCGTCGCGCTTGGCGGATTCGAGGCGGGCTTCCGCTTCCAGAATGGCCGACTGCTTGGCGCCTTCCGCCCTGGTCACCACCGCCTTGCGCTCACGTTCGGCGGCGGCCTGCATTTCCATCGCCTTCTGCATCGACTGCGAGGGCTTGATGTCCTGGATCTCGACCGACTTGACCGTCAGCCCCCAGTCGATCGCCTCGTCGGCGATGCTCTCGCGCAGCCGCGCCTTGATCTTGTCGCGCGACGACAGCGCCTCATCGAGCTCCATCTCGCCGACGATCGAGCGCAGCGTGGTCATGATCAGGTTGCGAATGGCTTCCGAGAAGTCGGTAACGCCATAGACCGCCTTGACCGGGTCGGTGACCTTCACGAAGGCGATGGCGTTGGTCAGGATCACCGCGTTGTCGCGGGTGATCACTTCCTGTTCCTGGACGTCGAGGATGATGTCCTTGGTGATCAGCTGGTAGGCGATGCGGTCGATGTAGGGAATGACCACGTTGAGGCCCGGCTTGAGCGTGCCGTGATACTTGCCCAGGCGCTCGACGATCCATTCCTCACCTTGCGGCACGATGCGCACGCCCTTGGCGACGGTGACGACGACAAAAATGAGGATGGCGATGCTGACGATCAGACCTGCTTCCATGTTTCAGACTCCGGTTCTTGCGACTTTCAGGAAACTGCCCTCGATGGCGACCACCTTGACCCGTTCCCCGGCGCCGATTTTCTCGTCAGCCAGGCAGGACCATTCGTCGGCGCCGAGCAAAGGACGCTGAAAGCGCACTCGGCCCTTGACGAAGGGCTCAATCGGGGCAACCAGTAGACCGGTTTCGCCGATCACTTCGCCGGATGCCGATCCGCTCAGCGTCTTCTCCGAGCCGGGCCGGAAAATACGGAACCAGAGCACGAGCATGCAGGACGAGGCGATGACCCACAGGACAATCTGGGTGGTCAGCGATAGATCAGGCGCGAGCAGCACGACCAGGCCGACGAGCAGCGCGCCCAGCCCGAACCAGATGATGTAGAAGGCCGGTATGGCGAGCTCCGCCAGCGTTAACAACATGCCGCCGACTAGCCAGTGCCACCATTCGAGTTGCATGCCGAACTCCGGATCTGGTCGATGGCGGCTATTTCTTGCCGGCGCTGCGCCGGGTCTTGGGTTTGTCTTCGGTCGCCTGTGCCGCCTGGGCTGCAGCTTCGGCGTTTTGTTGAAGCTGTTCGCGCATCTGCTGCATCATCTGCCACGGCCACATGGCAGCTTCGGACAGGGTCGCCGCACCTTCAGCCGGGGAGTTGGGCTCGGTGTCTCCGGCCTGCTCGTTCATCTGGCGGGCGGTTTCGGAGGCCATCTGGCCCATGGCCTGCACGGTGCTGACCGTGGTCCGCTGCATTTCGAGGCCCTGAATGGTCATCTGCAACATCGACAGATTCATCCGCAACCAGCCCTCGACCGCCTTCATGTCCTTGATCCTCTTGTCGAGTTCCTCGAGATCGAAGGTCGGCGCGACCATGCCGGGAAGGGAGAAGCCCATGTTGCCCCACATCTTGCGCATGAAATTGAGTGGGTCGTTCATTTGTTCATCGGCCATGATGCTCTCCCAGTGACGATATGTGATGATCTTAAACCACTTTTGGCCGCGGAAATGATAAATTAGGCGGAGTTATGAAAGGGGAATAAATGCTGAAGTTGCTGGTAGTTGAGGACCATGCCCTGGTCCGCGAAGGCCTGGTCGGTCTCTTGTCCCAACTGGAGGACGAGGTCAAGGTTTGCGAGAGCGCGGATTTCGAGACGGCTCTCGGCTTGCTCGACAATGAGGGTGAATTCGACTTGGTCCTGCTCGATCTGGCATTACCGGGGATTGATGGTTTTGCCGGGCTGGACATCCTGCGCCGTCGTTACCCGGCGGTGCCGGTGGCGGTGGTTTCGGCATTCGACGACATGCCGACGGTGACGCGCGTCATCAACCTGGGTGCGTCGGGATTCATTCCCAAGGCATTGAACGGGGAGCGGCTCCTGTCAGCAGTTCGCGAAGTGCTCGCCGGCAACATATTCCGGCCCAGCGGCCACCAGCAGCAGGCGCGCATGGACGACGCAATTCCGGTGCCGCATTCGAGCACGGTCCGGCCTGAGGAAATCGGTCTGACCGAGCGTCAGGCACAGGTGCTCTGCCTGATGGTCCGTGGCCTGTCCAACCGGGATATTGCCGAACAACTCGACCTTTCGGAGGGAACGGTCAAGATCCATGTCACCGCCGTCTTCAAGGCCTTGGGCGTCAATAGTCGAACCCAGGCGCTGGTAACGGCGTCACGCTACCGTATCGATTTCAGTAACGTTTTCTAGGCGCTGCGGGCCTCAGCGTACTGCGCTCGCCCTTAGCAGGGCGCGCAGGCGCGCCGGCCGCAGCGGCAGCCCAAGGGCATGGGCCTGTTCTGGCAGCTGGTCATCGCTGGTCGGCCCGACAACGATCAGCGACAGCTCGGGTGCCACCTCTGGTATGGTCTTGGCATCGCAGATGACGATGGTATCGCTGGGCAGTCGTGCAACCGATGACCAGTCGCCGCTGCTGGTCTGGTAATTCCAGCTGTTTGCCAGATCGCGGCAGTCGTTGAGGGCGCTTGAGTCGCCGATGAAGTGAATGCGTCCGACGGTCTGCGGGCTTGCGACCTCAAGCTGCGGGGGCAGCAAGGAGCGCTCGACCAGCAGTCCGAAGGTGGCGCCGTTCCCGATCTCGGATTTCAACGACACCTCGATGCCCAGCCCACGCGCCAGGCGGTCGACGATCGACAGTCCCAGGCCGAGACCGCCGTCCTGCTCCCGGGCGCTGTTGGCGACCTGGAAGAATTCGGCAAAGATTGCGGCCTGGTGCTCACGGGCAATGCCGATGCCACTGTCGCGAATCTCGATGCAGACGCGATCCTGTCGCCAGCGGGCGCCGACCAGCACGCTGCCGCCGGCGGGCGTGTAACTGAGGGCATTGGCAACCAGATTGCCGATCATCTGTTCGAGCAGGCGGGGGTCGCTGAGTACCTGATAATCCGTTGCGTGAAAGCGCAGGCGCAGGCCAAGTGCCTCGGCCTGACGCTGGAAGGCGCCGCGCAACTGGTCGAAGACCTGACGCAGCGGGAACGCCTGGATATCGGCACGGACCCCGTCGATGTCCAGACGCGAGATGTCGAGCAGGGCGTTGAGCATGTCGCCCAGCGTACGCGTCGAGGCGGATATCTGAACGGCAATGCGCGGTACTTCGCGCAGTTGTCCGGCCGCCGCCTGACGCAGCAGGTCGGTGGTGAACAGCGACAGCGCGTGCAGGGGCTGCCTGAGGTCGTGACTGGCAGCGGCGAGGAAACGGCTCTTTGCGGCATTGGCCCGTTCGGCCATGTCCTTTTCCGCGGCCAGCGCCGCAGTTGCCTGGTTGATCCGGATTTCCAGCTGGTCGCGGCTTTCGGTCAACGCCTCGGTCATTTCCCGCAGTTCGCCAACCTGGCGGCGGAGCAGCAGTGCGCCGGAGAACATCAGGGCGATCAGCATGCTGCCCAGGGTGGCAATCTCGAAACGGCGATGACGCCAGCCGGCCAGTACCGAATCGGTGGGGATGATGGCGAGCATGCGCAGATCCGGGAAACCGGGGACCGGCGAAGTTGAAATCAGCAGGCCATTGCCACGGGCCAGTCCGGTTTCCGGAATCAGTCCTTCCGGCCGGCCTTCGAACAGGATGCTGCCGGCGGGCCGGCCGAGAATGCCCGAATGCGTGCTCAGATCGGCAGGGCGACAGGAAGCGACGATGTCGCCGCGGGCGTTGGTAAGGACCGCATCGAACTCGTCGGAGAAGCGGTTGGCCCAGCAGAAATCCTGCATGTAGGCAGGTTCGATCGAGGCAAAGGCAATGCCGGTGAAGCGGTTCTCGGCGTCGGTAAGTCGATGGGCAATGGCATAGGTGTAACGGCCCGAGTTTCGCTCCACGTAAGGCCCGTAGGTTGTCCACGGGGCGCCCTTTTCAAGCGCGACAAAGTAGGGGCGGTCGCGCATGTTCAGGGTTGGCGGCGGAAAATAGGTCGAGATGAAGCGCTGGTTGCCGAGATGGTCGAAAATGATCAAGTCGCGCAGTTGCGGCATGGCGCGCGAATGACGCTGGGCGATGTACTCCCAGCCGCGTGCGGGCTCCCACTGTGGCCATTCGGTCAGATTGCGGGAGAGGTCGGTGGCGACTTCCTTGACCAGTACGTCGACCGCTTCGAACGAACGCGCGGTGTGCTCGGCCATCATCACCGAGAACTGTTGCAGTCGCTGCTCGCCGTTGTCGATTTCGCGCTTGTAGGAGAGGCCAAGGTCGACCAGGAAGGCAATCAGGACAGCCAGCGTGCCGGCCAAGGCCAGCGTCAGGGCGAGCTGTTCCGGCTTGCGTTTGTACATTTTAGACCCGGTAGCAATACAGCGGCCGTGGCGGGCTGCAGGGGACGTCGATGACGAACTCGGGATTGACGCCGGGAATGGGGAAGCTGTTGCTGACCAGTAGGCTGCCCGGTTTCATTTCCGCCTTTGCCTTTTCCCAGAGTTGCGGCATCGGGGTCGGCGAGAGGAAAGCGTACACCACTGCCTGTTCATGCAGCGGCATCTGCCA
>Ga0209794_1001925_pt1 | contig 12790 bp, 11 predicted proteins | sample EBPBio232013_DNA_FD_185869 | JGI IMG/M metagenome (GOLD analysis project Ga0209794, IMG submission 185869) | Wastewater treatment Type I Accumulibacter community from EBPR Bioreactor in Madison, WI, USA - Reactor 1_5/23/2013_ DNA (SPAdes)... | ecosystem: Engineered > Bioreactor > EBPR >... | reverse complement strand
TCGAGGAGCGCGGCACGAACCTTTCGGGCGGGCAGCGCCAACGCATCGCCATCGCCCGGGCGCTGGCCACCAATCCGCGCATCCTGATCTTCGACGAGGCGACCTCCGCGCTCGATTACGAGAGCGAACGCATCATCCAGAACAACATGCGCGAGATTGTGCGGGGGCGGACCGTCATCATCATCGCGCATCGTCTCGCCACCGTGCGTCATTGCAACCGCATCATCGGCATGGTCGACGGGCGCATTGTGGAGAGCGGCACGCATGACGAGCTGGTCGCCAAGCCCAAGGGGCTTTATGCCCACCTCTGGTCCTTGCAGAATGCCCAAGGGCAGGGGGGCTGAGCCATGAACCTGCGCGCCAAGACAACCATTACCTTCGGCCCCAAGGTGACGCCGCTGCGCAAGCCCGATGCCGCCCCGCCGCCCCCGCCAGACAGCCTGCCCGCGCCGCCGCCCAAAGTGCCGCAGCGCTCGCGCGAGGATCAGGAGTTCCTCCCCGCGGCGCTCGAAATTCTGGAGACGCCGCCTTCGCCCATCCGCATGGCGCTGATCCGGTTGGCGGTGGGCTTCGTGGTGGTGGCGCTGCTCTGGGCGTGGTTCGGTCGGCTTGATGTCATCGCGATCGCGCAGGGCAAGATCCAGCCGCCGGGGCGCGTCAAGATCGTCCAACCCGTGGAAACCGGCAAGGTGCTGCGCATCGGGGCTACCAATGGCGCGCGCGTGGCCGAGGGCGATGTGCTGCTGGAGCTGGATCCGCAAGAAGCGCGGGCCGATGTCGATTCGGTCGAGGCCATGGTGCAGGCCTATCGCGCCGAGATCACGCGGCGTACAGCGGCCTTGATCCGCGCAACGCAGACGCTGCCCCAGCGTCAGGCCAGCCCGCTTGTCTGGGCCGCGGACATCAGTGAGGCGATCCGCTTCCGGGAAGAGGCCGTGCTGAGCGCGGATCTGGCGCAGCTTGATGCGCTGCTCGCCGCAACCGACGCCCAGATTGACCAGAAGCATTCCGAGAAGCGTCGGCTTGAAGGCTCGATTGCCGCGCAATCCACCTTGGTGCGCACGCTTCAGGAGCGCGTGGACATGCGCTCCAGCCTTCAGGTCAGCGGCTATGGCAGCAAGGCCAGCGTGATCGACGGCAAGGAAGTGCTGCAAAAGGAAGAGGCGATCCTTGCCGGGCAGAAGGGGCAGACCGGCGAGGTGGATGCCGCGCTGCGCCTGCTCGCAACCGAGCGCTCCAAGATTTTGCAGGCGTTTCTGACCGATAACACCCAGAAGCGCGCGGATGCCGCGCGCCAGCTGGAGGACTACAGCCAGCGGCTCGTCAAAGCCCGCAACCGTCTGCGCAACATGACGCTGCGCGCGCCGGCGGAGGGGGTGGTTCAGGCCTCGGCCGTGTTTACGGTGGGGCAGGTGGTAACGGTCGGGCAGGAGGTCATGCGGATCGTGCCGGGCGGGGCCACGCTGGAGGTGGAGGCCTATCTGCCCAACAAGGATATCGGCTTTGTCGAACTGGGCCAGAGCGTGACCGTGAAGGTCGAATCCTTCCCCTTCAATCGCTACGGCACGCTTTCGGGCCGTGTCACCAGTATCGCGCGGGATGCCATTCCGCTGCCCGACGCCGCGCAGATCGAGGGCAATCCCGCGCGCGCGGCTGAGCAGCCCACCTTTGCGGGGGCGCAGCGCACGCAGAACCTCGTCTTCCCTGTGACCATCGCGCTGGATAAACCCGAGCTGGTGGTGGATGGCCGCAAGGTAACGATGAGCCCCGGCATGACCGTGGTGGCAGAGATCAAGACGGGCTCGCGCCGCATTCTCGAATATGTCTTCTCCCCCCTCGTCGAAACAGCCTCGGAAGCCATGCGTGAGAGGTGAGGGCGGTGCATGCCGCCCTTGCGCTGCGCGGGTTCAGCGGAAGGCGCGCACCACCCAATAGGCGAGGCTTTCGGCTAGCGCTTCAACGCGTTGGGGTTCCCGCAGGGCGCCCAACGGGCCGATGCTCGGCATGGCGCGTGACGCGATCGGCTTGCGGGCCAGAACAGCGCCCTTGGCATCGATAAGCAGGGCTTCGCCATCCAGCGCATCCATCATGATGCCGCCATCCGGCTCTCCGCCCAAATCGTTCGAGAGGAAGATATCGGTGATGCGCAGCACGAGCCGAGTGCCGGGTGGGGCATCAATCGGGGTGGCCGCGAGTTCAGCCGCGACATAGCGGGGCAGAGCGCGCTTGAGGTGCGCGGCAATGGCCGCGGCGCCGGCCAGCTCCACGCGGGTTTCCACCCGCGTCAAGGGGGCGCTGGCGGCAGCCCCCAGAGGCGCGGCAGCCAGCAGGGCCGCCGCAACCAGTGTTTTCAGGGTGATCCGCTTAGCGGAAGGCAATCTCCACGACTTCATAGCTCTTCGAGCCTCCGGGCGTGTTGACCTCGACACTGCTGCCCACCTTCTTGCCGATGAGGGCGCGGGCGATGGGCGAGGAAATGGAGATGCGACCGGCCTTCACATCGGCCTCGACATCACCCACGATCTGATATGACTTTTCTTCCTCGGTGTCTTCATCGACGAGCTTCACCGTGGCGCCGAACTTGATCGTATCGCCGGTGAGCTTGGACACCTCGATGATCTCGGCGCGCGAAATCAGGCTTTCCAGCTCGGTGATGCGGCCTTCGTTATGGGATTGCGCTTCCTTGGCGGAGGAGTACTCCGCATTTTCCGAAAGGTCGCCATGCGCGCGCGCTTCCTGAATCGCCAGAATGATGCGCGGGCGCTCCTCGGTCTGGCGGAACTTGAGTTCGTCCTCCAGCATCTTGAAACCACGCGGGGTCACGGGAATGCGTTCCATGGCGCATTGCTCCTTCGTCTTTTCCGCATCCAGCGGAACCAAAAACCTGAAAAAGCCGCGCATAACGCGGCTTTTCTTGATGAATAACCCCGCAGAAGCCCTGCGGGGATAAATCAGGCGAAGTATTCCTGAAGCGCACGAACTTCCAAGGTACCCGCGCTGTAGGCGCGAATCCCTTCGGTTGCGGCGATCGCCCCGGCGAGGGTGGTATAATATGGCACCTTCTGCAAGAGGGCCGCGCGGCGCAGCGAGCGGCTGTCGGAGAGCGCCTGTGCGCCTTCCGTGGTGTTGAACACCAGCTGGATGCCGCCGTTCTTGATCGCATCCACGATATGCGGGCGCCCTTCGAGCACCTTGTTGATGCGCTCGCAGGCAATGCCCTGCTCATTGAGGAAGCGTGCGGTGCCGGAGGTGGCGGTGAAGGTGAAGCCGAGGTCCTGCAACGCGCGCAGCGAGGGCAGGATGCGGTCCTTGTCGTCATCGCGCATGGAGACGAACACCTTGCCCGAGGTCGGCACCTTGGTGGAGGAGCCGAGCTGGGACTTGGCAAAGGCCACGCCGAAGGAGCGATCGAGCCCGATCACCTCGCCGGTGGAGCGCATCTCCGGGCCGAGCACGGTGTCCACACCCGGGAAGCGGGCGAAGGGGAACACGGCTTCCTTGACGCCGACATGGTCGAGCTTCTTGGGCTTCAGATTGAAGCTGGCGAGGCTTTCGCCCGCCATCACGCGCGCCGCGATCTTGGCGATGGGCTCGCCGATGACCTTGGCGACGAAGGGCACCGTGCGCGAGGCGCGCGGGTTCACTTCGAGCACGTAGATGACATCGTTCTGGATGGCATACTGCACGTTCATCAGGCCGCCGACGCCGAGCGCGAGGGCCATTTCACGGGTCTGACGCTCGAGTTCGGCCAGCGTCGCATCCGAGAGCGAGCGCGGGGGGAGCGAGCAGGCGGAATCGCCCGAGTGGATGCCCGCTTCCTCGATGTGCTCCATGATGCCGCAGACGAAGGTGTCCTTGCCGTCGGCGAGGCAGTCCACGTCCACTTCGATGGCATCGGCGAGATAACGGTCGAACAGGAGCGGGTTCTTGCCCAGAACCGTGTTGATCTGGCCGGTCTTGTCGTTCGGGTAGCGCGCCTTCACATCCGAGGGGATCAGCGAGGGCAGGGTGCCGAGCAGGTAATCATCGAAAGCTTCACGCTCGCGGATGATCGCCATCGCGCGGCCACCCAGCACGTAGGAGGGGCGCACGACAAAGGGGAAGCCCAGATCGGCGGCCACGAGGCGGGCCTGCTCCACGGAGTAGGCAATGCCGTTCTTGGGCTGCTTGAGGTCCAGCTTGTCGAGCAGGCGCTTGAAGCGGTCACGGTCTTCCGCGAGGTCGATCGCATCGGGCGAGGTGCCGAGGATATTGACCTTGGCGGCTTCCAATGCGGCGGCGAGTTTGAGCGGGGTCTGGCCGCCGAACTGCACGATGGCACCGTGCAGGGTGCCGTTCTCGCGCTCCTTGTCGAGGATTTCGAGAACGTCTTCCTCGGTCAGCGGCTCGAAATAGAGGCGGTTGGCGGTGTCGTAATCGGTCGAAACCGTTTCCGGGTTGCAGTTGACCATGATGGTCTCGTAACCCGCATCCTTGAGGGCGAAGGCCGCATGGCAGCAGCAGTAGTCGAACTCGATGCCCTGACCGATACGGTTGGGGCCGCCGCCGAGGATGACGACCTTCTTCTTGTCGGTGGGGCGGGATTCATCGGCCACCTTGCCCGCGAACGGCGGGGCATAGGTCGAATACATATAGGCGGTGGGGGAGGCGAATTCCGCCGCGCAAGTATCGATGCGCTTGTAGGCCGGGCGCACGCCGAGCCCCTGACGGGCGGCGCGGACCTGTGCCGTGGTGTTGCCGGTGAGGCTCCCCAGGCGCTGATCCGAGAAGCCGAGCGCCTTGAGCGCGCGGAAGTTCGCGGCATCCTTGGGCAGGCCATGCGCTTTCACGCGGGCTTCCATATCGATGATCTCGCGCAGGCGATCGAGGAACCACGGATCGACCTTGCAGCCGGCGTGGATTTCCTCGTTCGTGAAGCCGAGGCGCATCGCCTGACCAATCTTCAGGATACGGTCGGCCATGGGGGTGCCGATGGCGGCGCGGATGGCGTTCTTGTCGTCGCCCTTGCCCAGCCCCTCGATCTCGACCTCATCGAGGCCATCGAGGCCCACTTCGAGCGAGCGTAGCGCCTTCTGGAGCGATTCGTTGAAGGTGCGGCCGATGGCCATGCTCTCGCCCACCGACTTCATCGAGGTGGTAAGCACGCCGAAGTTCGGGTCGGAAGACGGGAACTTCTCGAAGGCGAAGCGCGGGATCTTGGTGACGACGTAGTCAATCGTCGGCTCGAAGGAGGCCGGGGTTGCGCCGCCCGTAATGTCGTTGTCGATCTCGTCCATCGTGTAGCCGATGGCGAGCTTGGCCGCGACCTTGGCGATGGGGAAGCCCGTGGCTTTGGACGCCAGCGCCGAGGAGCGCGAGACGCGCGGGTTCATCTCGATCACGATCATGCGGCCATCTGCCGGGTTGACCGCGAACTGCACGTTCGAGCCGCCGGTTTCCACGCCGATCTCGCGCAGCACCGCCAGCGAGGCGTCGCGCATGATCTGGTATTCCTTGTCCGTCAGCGTGAGCGCCGGGGCGACGGTGATGGAGTCGCCGGTGTGCACGCCCATCGGGTCGAAGTTCTCGATGGAACAGACGATGATGCAGTTGTCGTTCTTGTCGCGAACGACCTCCATTTCATACTCTTTCCAGCCCAGCACGCTTTCCTCGATGAGGACCTCGTTGGTGGGGGAGGCATCGATGCCGCGCTCGACGATCTCGATATATTCGGCCTTGTTGTAGGCAATGCCGCCGCCGGTGCCGCCCATGGTGAAGGAGGGGCGGATGATGGCCGGCAGGCCGATGTCATCGAGCACGTCGAGCGCCGCGCCGAGCGTGCGCACATGGTGGGACTTGGGGGTCGAAAGGCCGATCTTGGTCATGGCCTCGCGGAAGCGCTCGCGGTCTTCCGCCTTGTCGATGGCGTCGGCGGTGGCGCCGATCATCTCGACGTCATACTTTTCCAGCACGCCCATCTTCTCAAGGCTGAGCGCGCAGTTGAGCGCGGTCTGGCCGCCCATGGTCGGCAGCAGGGCGAACTTGCGGCCCGCCGGAGTCTTGGGGCGCTCTTTCGCGATGATCTTTTCTACCACCTCGGGGGTGATCGGCTCCACATAGGTGGCGTCCGCCAGCTCCGGGTCCGTCATGATGGTGGCGGGGTTCGAGTTCACCAGAACGATGCGGTAGCCCTCGGCTTTCAGCGCCTTTACCGCCTGCGTGCCGGAATAGTCGAATTCGCAGGCCTGTCCGATCACGATCGGGCCGGCGCCGATGATGAGAATCGTGTGGATGTCCTGACGTTTGGGCATGATACGGGCCGTCTTTTTGCGCGCGAAAACCGAACCCGAGCGGAAAGCCGGCCGGGCGGGGAGCGCGAGGTGATGAATGCTAAGCGCCCGCTATAGAGAAGCGCGCGCGAGGCGACAACCCCCGACGCCTGAGTTTTCAGCATTTGTTGCGTCGCACCATCCCGTTTTTGCGGAGGCTCACACGCGGCTTTGCATGGGCGAAAACTCCCTGTAGCATCCGGCCCGGATGCGCGAGAAGCGCAAGGTGCCGCATGGGCGGTGCGACCTCGAAGGAGACGGGTCATGGGTTGGATCGTTCTGGGCGTGATCGTCCTCATCGTTCTGTGGTTTTTCGGGGCCTACAACGGGCTGGTTTCCATGAACCAGCGGGCCAATCAGGCCTTTGCCGATATCGATGTGCAGCTCAAGCAGCGCCATGACCTGATCCCCAATCTGGTGGAAACCGTGAAGGGCTATGCCGCGCACGAGAAGGACACGCTGGAAGCGGTGATCAAGGCGCGCAATGCAGCCATATCCGCGCAGGGACCGGAGGCGCAAGCCGAGGCCGAGAAGGGGCTTTCCGGCGCATTGGGGCGGCTGATCGCCCTTTCCGAGGCCTATCCGGACCTCAAAGCCAACCAGAACTTCCTCGACCTTCAGGGCCAGCTCGCCACCATTGAGGACAAGCTCGCCGCTGCGCGCCGCTTCTTCAACAATGCGGTGGGTGAGTTCAACGCGGCGGTGCAGTCGATCCCGGCGGTGTTTTTCGCCAAGAATTTCGGCTTCTTCACGCGCCCGTTCTTCGATGTGGGCGAGACGGCCCGCGCCCAGCTCGACAAGGCGCCTGAGGTGAAGTTCTGAGGGATGCTCCCTTGTCCGGTGCTTTGCGCCAGTGACACTCGGCTATCCCCTGTCATGGCCGGGCATAGCCTTTTTGAAATATTGGCGTTCTTTCGGAACGTCTATCGCCCTGTCATCCACGACTTGATCTTCACCGCTAGCGGCAAGCAAAAGGTCGTGGATACCCGCCCCAAGGGCGGGCATGACGAGCCTGTTGCTGGTCAGCGCCCGACACAGCTGTTTTCGGGAGGATAAGATGGGTGAAGCCTTCGGCCTCTACACGCACATCCGCAACAATCGCTGGCGGTCGGGGTTCCTGATTGTCAGCCTGTTCGTGCTGGTGGCGCTCATCACCTTCGGCTTCACGCTCATCATCGAGAGCCAGAGCGGGGGCGGCTCACTTCAGGCGATCCTGGCGCGGGCGGCCTCGCGCATGCCCTACTTTCTGCCCGTTGCTTTCGGTCTCACAGCGCTGTGGGTGATGATCGGTTTCGGCGCCAACACCGCGATGATCGCCTGGGCAACCGGAGCAAAGGGCGTGACGCGAGAAGAGAACCCTCGCCTTTATCGCCTGCTGGAGCCGCTGTGCATTTCTCGCGGAATGACCATGCCCCGCCTCATGGTGATGGAGACCGAGGCCCTCAACGCCTTTGCCTCCGGTGTGAATGAGAAGCAGTTCACGATTACCGTGACGACAGGGCTGATGAACGAGCTGAATGATGCCGAGCTGGAAGCGGTGCTCGCGCATGAGCTGACCCATATCCGCAATGATGACGTGAAGCTGATGATTGTCGCGGTGCTGATTGCGGGCGTGGTCAGCTTTTTCGGCGAGATGATCGTGCGCGGGGCGCGTTTTTCCAACGTGCAGGTGACGCATCGCGGCGGGGATGACGGCGACCGGCGCGGCAGCGGCGCGGGGCTCGCGGTTGTCATCGGGATCGTTATTCTGGTTGTGGCGTGGTTTCTGGCGGTGCTGATCCGCTTCTCGCTCTCGCGCTCGCGCGAGTATCTGGCGGATGCCGGGGCGGTGGAGCTGACCAAGAACCCGGACGCCTTGATCTCGGCCTTGCTGAAGATTTCGGGGCGTGCGGATATCGACGGGGTGCCTTCCGGCATCATGGACATGTGCATCGAGAATGACCCGAACGATTTCGGCGATATTTTCTCGACCCATCCCTCCATTGCCAAGCGTGTGCAGGCCTTGCAGGCCTATGCCGGAGGCCTGCTGCCCAGCCAGAAGCCGCCTGCGCCCCCGGTCGTAAAACAACGTGAACCTTTGCCGCGCATTGTCGAGCAGCGCGGCCCCTGGGGGCGGCATCCCTTCCCTTAAGCAGAGCATTCCCCGTGAACGAACAGGCGCCGCGCGCAGAACACGCCCTCATCCGGCTGGCCCGACAGTTCTCGCGTTTCTTTTCCGTGGGACTGGTGGCGGTGGCCGTGCATTACGGCGTGATGATCCTGCTGGTGGAGGTGTTCCGCCTTGATGAGGTTCATGCTGCCGTCATCGGCTACACGGTAGGCGGTTTCGCCTCGTATTCGCTCAATCGCAAATTCACCTATGATACCGAGCGCAGCCATGCCGCCGCGGCGTGGCGCTTTGCCGTTGTGGCGGGCATCGGGCTCATCATCACCTGGGCCTTCATGGCGCTTTTTGCCCGCTATTTCGGCTGGCACTATGTGCTCTCGCAGCTCATCACCACGGCCATTGTGATGATGTGGAGCTTTTTCGCGCACAAGTACTGGACCTTCGTGGACCCGAACTGAGCGCATCAGGGCTGGCGTCAGGGTTTGCGCCCCTCGAAGGCCATGCGCACCTGATTGTGCCCGAAATTGCGCGCAAGGCGCTTGCCCTTGAGCCCTGCCGCCTCCAGCACGCCCACGGCTTCCTCGGGTGCGTAATGCATGAGACCGAGCGCGGAGCGGATGTTGCGATATTCCGAGAAATAGGTGCGCACGAGCCCCAGCATCGCGGGGATGAGAAAACCACCGTTGAAGCCGAAGGAGAGCAGCGCCTTGGCATCCGTGACGGGGGACAGCCCGGGGGGGAGCAAATCGCCCAGCACGAGGCGGCCGCCGCTTTTCAGCTTGCCGGCGAGGCGCGCGATGAGCGCGGCGAAGTCGTCCTTGGGAATGTATTGGGCGACGGAATTGATGACGATGAGATCGAGGCTGTTGTCTTCGATCTGCCAGACCGCCTCGGCATCCACGGGGCGGATATTGGCTTGGTCCGCCACGCGCGCCATGAGTTTGGCGAGCACGGCGGGGGCGGCATCATGCAGGTAGAGCGTGCCGCAGCGGCTGGCGACCCGGCTCGCTTCCAGCGCTTCGCCGCAGCCATAATCGAGCACCTTGGCGTCCGGTGTCTCGATCAGGGTGATGATATCACCGGCGACGGCCTTGGCATGAAGGGCCTTGTGGCGATCGTTCACGTAAACCGGGCTGTCGCCGTTCCAATAATCCACCCACGACAGTCCCACGAGCTCACTCCGTTCTTTTGCGCTGGTCTCAACCTGCCAGCGTTCGGCGCGCAAGGTGCCCGCTCAACGCGCAGCGCGCAAGTGCGGGCGTGACTCCGTGATGGTCAGCGGCTCTTGCGCAGGCGGGTCAGATGATCGAGCAGATCGTCGATCTGGCGGGGGGAGAAGGTGAACTCCGGCATGGCGTTGTGGCCGGTGACGATCCCTTCGGCAAGCGCTTCCTGAAGCTGCTCGGGCGGCCATTGGTTGGCAATGCGGCGGAAGGTCGGGGCTTTGAGATCGGGGCTGGTGCCCTTCAAGCCGGTGGCGTGGCAGGCGCCGCATTTTTCCTGCGCCAAACGCGCGCCCTTGCGCGCATCCGCAAACGCCGGCGCACAGATCAGCGCCAGCGCCAAGGCCATAGAGACGGATTTCATTCTGAACTCCAAGGTTTCCGATGACGTCATATCATCAGGAAAACCTGAAGTTTCCTTTGATGCGCCTCAGGCGGGTTTGTTCTTCTTCATCATCTCGATGAAGCGATCAAACAGGTAGTGGCTATCCTGCGGGCCGGGCGAGGCTTCCGGGTGCTGCTGTACCGAGAAAGCCGGGCGATCGGTGAGGCGAATGCCGCAGTTCGAGCCGTCGAACAGCGAGATATGCGTCTCTTCCGCGTTGCCGGGCAGGGTCTTGGGGTCCACCGCAAAGCCATGGTTCATGGAGACGATTTCCACCTTGCCGGTGGCATGCTCCTTGACCGGGTGGTTCGCGCCATGGTGGCCCTGCGCCATTTTCATGGTCTTGGCACCAATGGCGAGCGCGAGCATCTGGTGACCCAGACAGATCCCGAAGGTCGGGATTTTCGCGTCCAGCACGGCCTTGATGGTGGGCACGGCGTATTGGCCGGTGGCAGCAGGATCGCCCGGACCATTGGCGAGGAACACGCCATCGGGCTTAAGCGCCAGCACATCTTCCGGCTTTGATGTGGGCGGCAGCACGGTGACCTTGCAGCCACGGCCCGCCAGCAGGCGCAGGATGTTGCGCTTTACGCCGAAATCGAGCGCGACAACATGGAACTGCGGGGCGGTCTGCTCACCATAGCCCTCACCGAGGGTCCAGGTGGTTTCCTTCCAGTCGTAGGACTGGGTGCCGGTGACATTCGGCACCAGATCGAGACCGGCCATGTTCGGCAGCGCTTTGGCGGTTTCCACCAGCGCCTTGCGATCAAAGAAGCCTTCCGGGTGATGCGCTACGATCGCGTTGGGCATGCCATGGTCGCGAATCAGCGCGGTCAGCGCCCGCGTGTCCACGCCCGCGATGCCGACGATGCCGCGGCTCTTGAGCCAGGCGTCGAAATGCTCCACCGAGCGCCAGTTGGAGGGGTTCGAGATGTCCGTGCCCAGCACGACGCCGGTGGCGGCATGGCGGGCCATGTTCACGGTCTCGATGTCCTCGCCGTTCACGCCGACGTTGCCGATGTGCGGGAAAGTGAAGGTGACGATCTGGCCGGAGTAGGACGGATCGGTCAGGATTTCCTGATACCCGGTCATCGAGGTGTTGAAGCACAGCTCGCCCGGCCCTTCGCCGGTTGCGCCGATGCCGTGACCTTCGATGATCGTGCCGTCAGCCAGCACGAGCAGGGCGGTGGGACGCACTTCAGCCCAAGGGGCCGGGGTTCCGGCGGGCGTGTTGCGATTTTCGGATTGAACGTCCGGCGTTGTCATGGCAGTTGCTCGAAGGGTTCTGGCGCATGCAGCCGTCTTACGGCCTCGCGCGAGGGCATTTCCGGTTCGATAAGGGGCTGCTGCGCGCGCGTCAATTCCCGATTGATGATGATTCCCCGCTTCACGCGGCCCCATTCCCGCTTCACGCGGCTCAAGGAGACTAACATGCGCGAGCAGTTCACCACGGCCCTCAAGGAGGCCATGAAGGCGGGCGAGAAGGCGCGTCTGGGTACGATCCGCCTGATTCAGGCCGCGATCAAGGACAAGGATATCGAGGTGCGCGGCTCGGGCCGCGAGCTGGCCACCAACGAGGAAATTCTCGCCCTGCTCCAGAAAATGGTGAAGCAGCGGCAGGAATCCGCCGCTGTTTACCGCCAGAACGGGCGCCCGGAACTGGCCGACGGCGAAGAGGCCGAGATCGTCGTGATCCAGGCCTTCCTGCCCAAGCAGATGTCCGAGGATGAAGTGAAGGCCGCCATCGCTGCCGCCATCACCGAAACCGGCGCCGCCGGTATGAAGGACATGGGCAAGGTGATTGCCGTGCTGAAGGAAAAATTCACGGGGCAGATGGACTTTGCCAAGGCCAGCGCGCTCGTGAAGGCGGCGCTTTCTGCGTAAGTACTGGCGGCTTTCCGCTTGCACAACGAAATCAGTTGGTTAGGACGAAATTCCGTCCTGGCCTTTCTTTCTCGAATTTTCCCGCGAGCCTGTGGATAACGGGGATTTCGTGGCGTCTTGCGGCATATCAAAAACGGTCGGATACAAACTCCAGCATGCGCTATCCGCCCTCCGTCCTCGAAGAGATCAAAGCCCGGCTTCCGGCCTCGGTGGTGGTCGGGCGCAGGGTCAAGCTGATCAAGGCAGGGCGTGAGTTCAAGGGGCTTTCGCCCTTCAATGCCGAGAAGTCGCCCAGCTTCTTCGTGAATGACAGCAAGCAGGCGTGGTTCGATTTTTCCTCCGGGCGGAACGGCGACATTTTCACCTTTCTGATGGAAGCCGAGGGCTTGAGCTTCTCGGAAGCGGTGGAGCGCCTCGCCGGCGAAGCGGGCGTGGAGCTGCCCAAGGAGACCCCCGAGAGCGAGATGCGCGAGAAGCGCCGCGCCACGCTCTATGACGTGATGGGCCTCGCGCAGGAGTATTTCGCTGCCGAACTCAAGGGCACCAAGGGGCGCGAAGCGCGCGAATACTGTGCTTCGCGCGGGCTTGTTGGGCCTGTGGCGGCCAAATTCGGCATCGGTTACGCCCCCAATGATCGCCATGGCTTGCGCGATTTTCTCGCGGGCAAGGATGTTGCGGTCGAGTTGATGGTCGAGGCGGGGTTGCTCATCAAACTGGATGACAATCCCGTCGCCTATGATCGCTTCCGTGATCGCGTGATGTTCCCGATCCATGATTCCAAGGGGCGTGTCATCGCATTCGGCGGGCGCGCGCTGCAAAAGGACGCTCAGGCGAAGTATCTGAATTCGCCCGAGACGCCGATCTTCCACAAAGGCCACAACCT
>Ga0209794_1001923_pt1 | contig 12794 bp, 18 predicted proteins | sample EBPBio232013_DNA_FD_185869 | JGI IMG/M metagenome (GOLD analysis project Ga0209794, IMG submission 185869) | Wastewater treatment Type I Accumulibacter community from EBPR Bioreactor in Madison, WI, USA - Reactor 1_5/23/2013_ DNA (SPAdes)... | ecosystem: Engineered > Bioreactor > EBPR >... | reverse complement strand
CTCAAGGAGATCGCCAAGGATCACTCGGTGATTGTTGTGGAGCACGACATGGCCTTCGTGCGCGCGCTCGATTGCCGTGTCACGGTGCTGCACGAAGGCTCGGTTCTGGCGGAAGGCGCGCTCGATTCGGTGAGCGCAGACCAGCGCGTGATTGAAGTTTATCTGGGTCGATAGTGCATCCGCCCCAAAAAGTGGGCACCGGTTTTTTGGATCAAGCGGATGCAACAAGAAAAGACGACGCGAATGCTGAACGTTGAAAACCTCGATCTCCATTACGGCGCTGCGCAGGCGCTGCGCTCGGTTTCCCTGAAAGCAGAGCTGGGCAAGGTCACCTGCGTCATCGGGCGCAACGGCGTAGGCAAAACCTCGCTGTGCCGCGCCATCACAGGGCAGCAGAAGATCACGCGCGGCACGCTGGAACTGGACGGCAAACCCATTGCCAACCTCGCCCCGGCAGACCGTGCGCGTGCGGGCATCGGCTTTGTGCCGCAGGGCCGCGAAATCTTCCCGCTGTTGAGCGTGGAGGAGAACCTGAAAACCGGCTTTGCCCCGCTTTCTGTGAAAGATCGCTTCATCCCCGATGAGATTTTCGAGCTTTTCCCGGTGCTCAACACCATGCTGGGGCGGCGCGGCGGCGATCTCTCGGGCGGCCAGCAGCAGCAGCTGGCGATTGGCCGCGCGCTGGTGATGCGCCCGCGCCTGCTGATCCTCGATGAGCCGACCGAAGGCATCCAGCCCTCCATCATCAAGGACATTGGCCGCGCCATTCTTCACCTCGCCTCGCGCGGCACCATGGCCATCGTGCTGGTGGAGCAATACTTCGATTTCGCGCTCGAACTCGCCGACAACTTCATCCTGATGGAGCGCGGCGAGGTCGTGATGTCCGGCAACAAACAACGCATGGGTGAGGAGGATGTCCGTCAACGCCTCGCCCTCTGATCTTGCGAAGCCCAGCGCCATGCCACCCGGCTCCCGCGAGGATCTCGCGCCGCCCCGAACCCTGACGGCGTGCGATCTTCCGGCCCACGTTCGCGTGGCCGCGAAACTGCGGCTGGAACTGGCGCACGCGGATGGTGCAACGCGCATCACCGAACGCCGGGAGGAGGGGGCATTTCGCTTCCGCTTCCCCAAGGTTCATGGTGGCGCGCCCGAGGCCGTGCTGGTGAACATCGCCGGCGGCTTGGCCGGCGGTGACAGCGTTACCTCGGACATCACCCTGCATGAGGGCGCGAGAATGGCGCTTTCCAGCGCCGCGGCGGAGCGCGTCTATCGCTCGGGCGGGGATTCCACGCGCCTTGAGGCACATCTGAGGCTGGAAAAGGGAGCATCCGCCCTCTGGTTGCCGCAGGAAACCATCCTGCATGACGGCGCGCGCATCGAGCGCCGCTTCTCCATTGATCTTGCGCCCGGTGCGAACCTGCTGTTCGGCGAAATGCTCTACTTTGGCCGCAGGGCAGCGGGGGAGGGCTTCACCTTCGGCTCCTTGCGCGAGAGCTGGCGGTTGCGCATGGGCGGCCGCCTCGTGCTGGCAGATGAAACACGCCTGTCCGGCGATTTCGGGGAGAGCTTGCTGCACCCCGTGGCGCTTTCCAACCATGTTGCGCTCGCCACCTTGCTGCTCGCGGGCGAGGACGCCGCCGAGGCGCTGCCGCTGATCTATGACGAACTGCCCGACGAGCGTGCGCTGGAAGCGGGCGCTTCCGACCTCGGCGGCCTTGTGCTCATCCGCATCGCGGCAGAGGATGCGGCACGCCTGAAAACCCTGACGCTGAAGCTGGCTTCGAGTCTCGCGCCCCGCCTCGGCCTTACAATGCCCCGTGCCTTGATCTGAGGAACCGAACGATGAACCTCACCCCCCGCGAAAAAGACAAGCTTCTCATTGCCATGGCGGCACGGAAGCATTTTCAAGCGAAGTGGGCACCGGTTCGCTTCAAGAAAATGCGTCAATAACGAGAAGGAGCCGCCTGTGAACCTCACCCCTCGTGAGAAAGACAAACTGCTCATTGCCATGGCGGCGATTGTTGCCCGCAAGCGGCTGAAGCGCGGCGTGAAGCTCAACCACCCCGAGGCCATCGCGCTGATCACCGACACGGTGGTGGAAGGCGCGCGCGACGGGCGCTCCGTCGCCGACCTGATGGAAGCAGGTGCCAAGGTGCTGACCCGCGCTCAGGTGATGGAAGGCATCGCCGAAATGATCCACGACGTGCAGGTGGAAGCGACCTTCCCGGACGGCACCAAGCTGGTGACCGTCCATAATCCTATCCGCTGACTCAAAATTTCAGAACCTGGAGCTAACCCCATGAAGCGTCTTGCTGTTCTCGCTCTCGCAAGCTTCACCACCCCGGCCTTCGCGCATTTCGGGGACCACACCCATTTCGATATCATGGGGCTGCTGGAGCACGTCTTCGAGACCGATCACATCGTCTTCGCCACCATCGCGGTGCTCACGGGCATTTTTGCCTATCGCGCCGGGAAAAAGGCGGGCCTCAAGCAGAAGGGCGATGCGTGATGGCCGGTAAAAGCACCTCATCCGGCTTTGTGCCGGGCCAGATCATCACCGCCCCCGGCGACATTGAAATGAACGTGGGCCGCGAGACGATTGAACTCTCCGTCGCCAATGTGGGCGATCGCCCGATTCAGGTCGGCAGCCACTACCACTTTTTTGAGACCAACAACGGCCTCAGTTTTGAGCGCGAAAAGGCGAGGGGCTTCCGGCTCGATATCCCCGCCGGCACCGCCGTGCGCTTCGAGCCGGGGCAAAGCCGTACGGTGAAGCTCGTGGCGCTCGCCGGCACCCGCGAGGTCTATGGCTTCCAGCAGAAAGTGATGGGGAAGCTGTGATGTCGCAGGCGGCGGAACCGGAATTGGTCGCCGCAATGCGCGCGCTTCTGCTGCGTGATTGGGACCCCATCGGCATTGCCCGTGAGCCCGCTGCGCAGGACGAATACGACACTTACGCCGAGGAAACCGCCCGCCTTCTCAGCGCGGGCGCTGAGTTCACCTCGGTTGAAGCCTACCTCCGCGCCGTCGTGCGCAACGACATGCGGATGGACCATGATCCGGCGGATTACCCCGCCTTGATGAGCAAGATGGCCGCCCTGCGGACCGGAGATTAAGCCATGCCCGCCAAACTCCCGCGCACAATTTACGCCGACATGTTCGGCCCCACCACCGGCGACCGCATCCGCCTCGCCGATACGGACATCATCATCGAGGTCGAGCGCGATTTCACCACCTATGGCGAAGAGGTGAAGTTCGGCGGCGGCAAGGTTATCCGCGACGGCATGGGCCAGAGCCAGATCACCCGAGCGGGCGGGGCAGTCGATACCGTCATCACCAACGCCGTGATCCTCGATCACTGGGGCATCGTCAAAGCCGACATCGGCCTCAAAGACGGCAACATCTGTTGCATCGGCAAGGCGGGCAATCCGGATATCCAGCCGGGGGTGGACATCATCATCGGCCCCGGCACCGAGATTATCGCGGGCGAGGGCAAGATCATCACCGCAGGTGCGTTCGACACCCACATCCACTTCATCTGCCCGCAGCAGATTGAGGAAGCCTTGGCGGCGGGCATCACCTCAATGCTCGGCGGGGGCACCGGCCCCGCCCATGGCACGCTGGCCACCACCTGCACGCCCGGCCCGTGGCATACCGCCCGCATGATCGAGGCGGCGGATGCCTTCCCCATGAACCTCGGCTTTGCGGGCAAGGGCAACGCCTCGCTCCCCGCCGCGCTGGAGGAGCAGGTGCTGGGCGGGGCCTGCGCGCTCAAACTCCATGAGGATTGGGGCACCACCCCTGCCGCCATCGACAACTGCCTTTCCGTGGCGGATGCCCTCGATATTCAGGTGATGATCCACACCGATACGCTGAATGAATCAGGCTTCGTGGAAGACACCATCGCCGCCTTCAAGGGTCGCACCATCCACGCCTTCCACACCGAAGGCGCGGGCGGCGGCCATGCGCCGGACATCATGAAGGTGGCGGGCCTGCCCAATGTGCTGCCCTCATCCACCAACCCCACGCGCCCCTTCACGGTGAACACGATTGATGAGCATCTCGACATGCTCATGGTGTGCCACCACCTCGACCCCTCGATCGCGGAAGATCTCGCCTTCGCCGAGAGCCGGATACGCAAGGAGACGATCGCCGCCGAGGATATCCTCCACGACATTGGCGCGCTCTCGATGATGAGCTCGGATAGTCAGGCGATGGGCCGCATCGGGGAGGTGATCATCCGGACCTGGCAGACCGCCGACAAGATGAAGAAGCAGCGCGGGCCCGTGCTGGGCGATGGGCCGAACGACAACAACCGCGCCAAGCGCTATGTGGCGAAATACACCATCAACCCCGCCATTGCGCATGGCGTCTCGCGCTACATCGGCTCGGTCGAGGTCGGCAAACTGGCCGATCTCGTCATCTGGAGCCCCGCGTTCTTTGGCGTCAAGCCGGAGATGGTGATCAAGGGCGGCGTCATCGCCATGGCGCCGATGGGCGATCCCAACGCCTCCATCCCCACGCCGCAACCCATGCATTATCGCTACATGTTTGGCGCTTACGGCAAGGCGCGCACCGGCTCCAGCCTCACGTTTGTGTCCAAGGCGGCGCTCGACGGCGGCCTGCGAGAGCGCTTGGGCGTCGCGAAAAAGCTGGTGGCGGTCGAGAACTGCCGCAGCATCGGCAAGGCCAGCATGATCCACAACGGCGCGACCCCGAAGCTCGAGATCGACCCGGAAACCTACCATGTCCGGGCGGATGGCGAGCTGCTGGTGTGTGAACCCGCGAAAGTGCTGCCCATGGCGCAGCGTTATTTCCTGTTCTAGCGTGGTGATACCGGTAACAAGCCAGTAGGAATCACCATGCTCGTTCTGCTCGCCACCATTCGCATCAAGCCCGGCACCGAGGCGGGGATTCGCGCCGGAGCCGCCGCCTGCCGCGCCGAAACGCTGAAGGAGGAGGGCAACATCAGCTACGATCTGACCCAATCCATCTCCGATCCGCTGGAATTCGTCTTCGTGGAGCGCTGGAAAGACCGCGAGGCCATCACCAAGCACTTCGGCCTGCCGCATTTTCTGGCGTGGCGCGAACTCTCGAAGGATTGGGTCAGCGAGCGCAAGATCGAGATCTATTACCCCGACCGCGTCGAGACGCTGTAACAACCATGCCGTCCGCAGCGAACAGGAGAGGGGATGGGCTTTCTGTTGGCGCCCCTTCCTGCCAGCGAGGATCGGCGAAAGCCGATCACGGTGGCTAGGAGCGAAGGCGACGCCGAGCTATGCGAGGGAATTGGTCCGACATTGGCCTTTTCCGCATGAGGCGGAAAGGCCAATCCTGAGGACCAAGAAATAGCGCCAAGGGCAGCATGCTGATTTATGACCGACAGGGACGCTTTTCCCCGCTGCGTGCTGCAACGCTCGCGCTGTGCTGTGCGCCAGCGCTCTGGCTGGGCTGGGGGCTGGCCAACGACACGCTCGGCCCCAAAACCCTCGAAGCGCTGAACCACGAGACCGGGGTGTGGAGCCTGCGCCTGCTGCTGGCCACGCTCGCCATTTCCCCGCTTCGGCTCATCACGGGCTGGAACAAGCTCATCACCATCCGCCGTATGCTGGGGGTCAGCACCTTCGCCTATGCCTTTGCGCATCTTGTCTTTTATATCGCGGATCAGAAGTTCGACCTGCTCAAGGTCGCCTCCGAAATCGCGCTGCGGTTCTATCTCACCATCGGCTTTCTCTCGCTCCTCGCGCTGGGCGTGCTGGCGGCGACCTCGTTTGACGCCGCCGTCAAACGCCTCGGGGCCGCCCGCTGGAACCGGCTGCACAGCGTTGTCTATCCGCTCACGGTGCTCGCGCTCTGGCACGCCGCGCTTCAGGCCAAGCTGAAGGTTTCCGAACCCACGATCATGGCGGGGCTTTTTGTCGCGCTGATGCTGGTGCGTTTCATGCGGGGCAGGGTGCCGGTCAACCTCGTCACGCTGTCCGCCCTTGCGCTGCTGATGCTGCCGCTCACGGCGGCCATAGAATACCTCTGGTATGCCGCGGCCACCAATATCCCGGCGGCGCGGGTGTTCGCCGCCAATTTTGCACTTGCCTTGGCGCCCCGCCCGGCGCTTGTTACCGCTATGATCGTGTTGGCCCTGCCGCTGGCGGCCATCGCAAAACGTGTAAGGAGCTTATGATGTTACGCGCCACCAAGGTGATCGCCGCCGGGGATTGGAAAGGCCAAGCCGCCGATACCGTCGTGCTCGAATTCGATGATCGCCATCGCCGCCGCGTCACCATGCAGGGCGTGGGCGGGACGAGCTTCCTGCTCGACCTGATCGAGGCGGTCGCCCTGCGCACGGGGGACGGCATCGCGCTGGAAGACGGCCGCATCGTCGAGGTCGTCGGTGCGCCCGAACGCCTCACCGAAATCAAGCCGAAGGACGCCGAGCACGCGCTGCGTCTGGCATGGCACCTCGGCAATCGCCATCTCCCCGTGCAGATCGCGGGCGGCAAGCTGCGCATCCGCCATGATCACGTGATCGAGGACATGGTGAAGGGGCTTGGCGGCGAAATCCGCGCAATTGAAGCCCCGTTTGATCCCGAAGGCGGTGCCTATCTTCAGGCCACCCACAAGCACGATCATCACCACCATGATCACGCGGGCTGCTGTGGCGGGCATCATCACCACGATCATGGCCACGATCATAAGCACGATCACGCCGGCTGCTGCGGTCATGATCACGGCCACAAGCATGAGCATGATCACGCGCATGCCCATGCGCATGACCACAAACACGAGCACAAGCACGGCGAAGGCTGCGGTTGCGGCCACCATCACGATCATGACCATTCCCATCACGGCCATCACCACGGACATGGTCACAAGCACGGCTGAGACGCAGGAATTCCAGCGTCAGCACTGGTTTTCCCCTGCCTTCCCGGTGGGTGGCTACGCCTATTCCCACGGCATCGAAAAGGCTGCCGAAACCGGGGACGTGCGCGATGCCGCAAGCCTGGCCGCGTGGATTTCCGGCGTGCTGCGTCTGGGGGCAGGGCGCGCGGATGCCATTCTGCTCGCAGAAGCCTACCGGCGGGACACGCTGGGGGGCTGGCGGGATGTCGCGGAGCTGGCTTACGCGCTGGGCCTCTCAGCGGAGCGGCGGCTGGAAACGGCGCAGCAGGGCGCGGCCTTTCTCGGCCTCATCCGAACGAGCTGGCCGCATGACGGGCTGCCGGAATGGCATAGGAGCGAGCCGATTCCCTTTCCCGTCGCGGTGGGCATTGCCGGGCGGCTGCACGGCCAGCCACTGGAACAGCTCATCACAGCCTATTTGCAGGCCTTTGCGGGCAATCTGATTGCGGCAGGCATCCGCCTCGCGGTCATCGGGCAAAGCGGCGCGCAAACCGTTCTGGCCAATCTCGCACCCGTCATCCTGCCACTGGCGCGGGAAGCGGCGAGCGCTTCTCTGGAAGACCTCGGCGCGATGGGCTTCCGCTCCGATCTCATGAGCCTGCGTCACGAAACGCAGGCCACCCGCTTGTTCAGATCATAGGATATATCAATGGCTTCAAATGGTCCTTTGAGGGTCGGCATCGGCGGCCCCGTCGGCGCGGGCAAAACGACGCTCACCGCCGCGCTGTGCCAGCGCCTGCGCGAAAACACCAACCTCGCGGTGATCACCAACGACATCTACACCCGCGAGGACGCTGAAATCCTCAACCGCATGCAGGCTCTGCCGCAGGAGCGGATCATGGGCGTGGAGACGGGCGGCTGTCCGCATACCGCCATCCGCGAGGATTGCTCGATCAACCTGCACGCGGTGGCGCAGATGTCCGAACGCTTCCCCGGCCTCGAACTCATCCTGATCGAGTCAGGCGGGGATAATTTGGCGGCAACCTTTTCACCGGACCTCGCCGACATCACGCTCTATGTGATTGATGTCGCGCAGGGCGAGAAGATCCCGCGCAAGGGCGGGCCGGGCATCACCCGCTCGGACCTGCTGATCATCAACAAGACAGATCTTGCCCCTCATGTGGGCGCGGATCTCTCCGTGATGGAGCGGGACGCGGCCAAGCAGCGGGGGACGCGCCCCTTTGTCTTCACCAACCTGAAAACCGGGGCGGGGGTCGATACCGTGATCGACTTCATCCGCGCCAAGGGCGGGCTATAACCATAAAAAAAGCCCTGCGGTCGTCAGAAGGCGAGAGCAGGGCTGAAAGGCCGGCAGTGCAGGGATGCCGCTGCCGGCGCAGATTTTTCACACAGGATCGACGTAAGCGACCACAAAGGTATGCATCTCGTCGTCTTCATCCTTGATCGAGACATATTCGCCCGGGTTGAAGCTATGCGCGCCGAAACGGTAGCCGGCTTCATCATCTTCCTGCGCGGAAAGATCATACACGAAGGCCCAGGAGCCGCCCTTGGTCGCCCCGCCGCGATGCACGAGGTGGCCCTTCTCCTCCTCTTCGTCGCCCCAGAAACGGCGAACGGTGCAGGCCGCCTTGTTGGCCTTCCAGCCGGCGGCGTCGAGGTGGGCGCTCTCATCCAGAGGCGCAATGAACTCATAGCCATGCGCCGCCGAACCATTGGGGTATTCCTTCGAGCGGGCGATATGCAGCGTGATACGCTTGAGGTCCATTCGTGTCTCCAGACTCATCTTCATGTGCGACGGGCCATCCCGACGCCTTCGACTATTTTCTGCCAAGCCGACCACGAAACCTTGATCGGAATCAACATCATTCTCGAATGATCCGTTACGTCTGATGACAGGAGGCAATGGGATCTCATTCCATTGCGCGTCCTTCGATCAGGACGGGAGGATCGCCAACGGTGGCTGATCAAAAACTGGAGATGCCGGAAAGGCATCCCGCCATGGACGCGGTTCTGGCCTCCGGCACCTTTGCCGCTGAGGTGGCGGAGCCTTGCCTGCCAGCACATGCCGCGTTCGATCCCGCTGCACCGCGCTCGCCCGACAACCCTTGGCCGCGTTATGCCGCGCTGGATCTGGGCACGAACAACTGCCGCCTCCTGATTGCGCGTCCCGATGGTGCGGGCCTGCGCGTCGTCGATGCGTTTTCGCGCATCGTCCGTCTGGGTGAAGGTCTCAGCCAGTCCGGCCTGTTGGCGGAGGCCGCCATGCGCCGCACTCTGGAGGCGCTGGCCGTTTGCCGGCAGAAGATTGATGAGCGGGGTGCCACGCGCACCCGGCTTGTGGCCACCGAGGCCTGCCGCGCCGCCGCCAATGGCGATGAATTTCTGGACAGGGTGGAGCACGAAACCGGGTTGCGCCTTGAGGTGCTGGGCCGGGACGGGGAGGCCGAGCTGGCCGCTGCGGGTTGTTCCGCCTTGGCGGACCCGCGTGCGGGCAGCGTCATCCTGTTCGACATCGGCGGCGGCTCGACAGAGCTGGTCTGGCTGGAGGTGCGCGGCAGCGAAAAGAAATCCATCCGCGCCCGAATCAAGGCATGGACTTCGCTGCCTGTGGGCGTCGTGACGCTGGCCGAGCGGTTTGATGGCCACAGCGTCACCCCCGCCAGCTACCAAGCCATGGTGCAGGCCACCGAGGATGCGCTGGCCCCCTTCAAACGCGAGGCGGCCCGCGCCGCGCGCGACCACAACTTTCACCTGCTGGGGACCTCCGGCACGGTCACAACCATTGGCGGCATTGCGCTGGGGCTCGATCGCTACGACCGCCGCCGCGTCGATGGCCTTTGGATGACGCAGGACGATATCACCCGTGTCATCACCCTGTTGATGGGCATGGATTTCGACTCCCGCGCGACCAATGGCTGCATCGGGCGCGAGCGTGCTGATCTCGTATTGCCGGGCTGTGCGATTTTCGAGGCGATCCGCAGGGCCTTCCCGGCACAGCGCCTGCGCATCGGCGATCGCGGCCTGCGCGAGGGCATGCTGATCGAGATGATGCGCGAGGACGGCGTGCTGCGCGAGAAGAAGGGCCGCTGAACCGGTTTTGCGTTTAGGGCGCGTCCCAGCTAAAGAACCCCTATGACAGCACCGAAAAACCCCTCCGGGCGTGAAATGGCCGTGCGGCTGAAAACGGCCCGCAAGCGCACGACCTCGCAGCAGAAGTGGCTCCAGCGCCAGCTCAACGATCCCTACGTAGCCAAAGCCAAGGCGGCCGGCTACAAGAGCCGCGCGGCCTTCAAGCTTGTCGAGATCGACGACAAGTACAAGCTGCTCAAGAAGGGCCAGCGGATTGTGGACTTGGGCGCGGCACCGGGCGGCTGGTGTCAGGTCGCGGCGGAGCGCATCGGCTCGACGGAAGAGGATGTCCGCATCGTCGGCATCGATCTTCTGGAAATCGACCCGCTGCCGGGCGTGGACTTCATCCAAATGGATTTCACCCTGCCCGAAGCCGATAAAATCCTGAAGGAAAAACTCGGCGGCATGGCCGATGGCGTCATCTCGGATATGGCGGCCAACACCACGGGCCACAAGAAGACGGATCACCTGAAAATCATGGGCCTTGCCGAAATGGCCATTGCCTTTGCGCGCGAGGTGCTGGCCCCGAACGGCTTCTTCCTGTGCAAGCTGTTTCAGGGCGGGGAAACCGGCCAGCTCATCACGGAACTCAAGCGCGATTTCGCCACCGTGCGCCACGTCAAGCCGGCGGCCTCCCGCGCGGATTCCGCCGAGCTTTACGTACTGGCGACGGGGTTCAGGGGCTGATCAAATCCTGAAATCGAACCGGTAGGTCGCGGAAACACCGATCATATACTGGTTCTCGCTGCCGCGCTGCTTCACAAGGCTGGAGCTGGCGGCAGGGCCGGTGAGGCGGGTGTATTCCGCAAAGAGGCTTGTCGTCACCTTGTCGGTCGTCTTCCACGTCAGCGCGCCGCCGAAGCCGACGGATTTGACACCGCCGCTCGCCTTGTAAACCGCAAGACCGGAGTTGGCGGACTGGAAGGCATTGACCCCGAAATAGGGCTTGAAATAGCCCGAAGTGCCAAGGCTCATGCGCGGCCCGCCTGAAATGCGCAGCGCAGGCGTGATGTCATAGAAGGCATCGGCGCTCAGATCGCCCACCACACCCCAATGCGCGGCCAGACCGTGGCGCACCTCGGCACGTAGGCGCAGCCAGTTGGTGGCATAGTAATCCGCGAACACACCGAGTTCGCCGCCCCACGGCACAGTGCCGAGGCCGCGCAGATCGCGATCATTGTCCTTGCGGGCGAACAGCAGCTTGCCGTTGGCACCAAAGCGGAACTGATCCGTATCGACAAAGGCGAAGGAGATATTGTCGTTGCGCGAGGAGAAGGGCGCGGATTTGCCGACCTTGGACAGCGAAACGATAGGCTGGCCATAAAACGCGAGATTGCCCGAAGCGCCCTCAAAACGCGGGGCGACATAGCCCGCTGCCCCCAGCGTGAGGGACCAATCGCCCTCGATCCAGCTTTTGACCTTCTGGACAACCTGCGCCTGCGCAGGAAGCACCGCGAGAGAGAGCACCAGCGAAGCGGGGAGAAGACGAGACAACATGGCAACCGAGTTCTTTTTTCGAGAACTCAACTGTGACGCATCTTACCCAATGCAAGGTCAAGAAAGACCGTTAATAGAAGGTTTTTACTTGCAACCCAAGGGTTACTTCGTCGTATTTTCTTCCAACCACTGCTCGATATCGTCGATACTGGCCGAGAAGAGATAGTCTTCGTCGCCATAGACGATCTTCATCGTGGCCTCGTCGCGCAGCATATAGCCGCCATGCGCCAGCACGCGCTTGTCCGGCTTCTGGCAGGTCATGATGTGCAGCCCGTAGCGAATGGCATAGCGCTTCAGGCGCCGCTCGCGGGAGTTGACGGAGTTCTTGTACGACATGCCCAGCCTTTAGCCCATTTCGGCGCAGCTTGGAAACCGGGCCGCGCCAGAAATTGCGAGCGCAGTGCAGGGGCGAGGCGGGCTGTCGCCCGCCTGCCTCCTCAGCGCTTGGGTGCCGCCGCCAGAAAAGCACGCAGCTCCTCGGCATAAAGATCAGCCTGCCCGCCTGTCGTGCCGTGGCCGGTCGTGGTGGGCGAAGCCGGAATCAGGAACAGCCTGCCGCCTTTCACCTGCTTCATGGCCTCCGCCATGATCCCGGTGTGGGGCGGGTTGCGCTCGTCATCCGCCGAGTTGATCGCGAGCAGCGGCGCCTTGATCGCACCCAGCAGCGGCGCGGGGTTGTAATCCGCCGAGGCCGCCCACTGATAGATGAAATCATTGGCATCGGCCGGGGCAGGGGCTTTCAGGCGCGCCTCCACCAGATCATCGGCCTTGGCGCGGTTGGGCGCGATGCGCTGGTAGTTCATATCGCCGCCATTGGTGCCGGTGGCATAGAACACATTGGCATAGCGCAGCATTTTCGGCTGGGTGGTGTAATTGCCGTCCTGATAGTCCGGGTCCGCCTTGATGGTCTCGATCATCAGGCGGCGCATCATCCAGTTGCGCGAGGACATTTCGGTGGGCTGCGCGGCCATCGGCACCAGCGCATCCATCATGTCGGGGTAACGCGTCCCCCAGATCCAGGTGTGCATGCCGCCCATGGAATTGCCCATGACAAGGCGCAGCCGCTTGATGTTTAGCCCCTCGGTCACCAGCCGATACTGGGCGTCCACCATGTCGTTGTAATTGTACTTGGGGAATTTCGCCTTCAACCCGTCGGAGGGCTTGGCGGTTTTGCCGGCGCCGATCGCATCGGGGATGATGATGAAATACTTGGTCGCATCAAGCGCTTGCCCCGGCCCGAACAGCTTGCCACCAAAACCGGGGGTGAGCATCGTGCGGGCGGAGCCCGCCGTGCCGTGCAGGATCAGCAC
>Ga0209794_1001922_pt1 | contig 12807 bp, 13 predicted proteins | sample EBPBio232013_DNA_FD_185869 | JGI IMG/M metagenome (GOLD analysis project Ga0209794, IMG submission 185869) | Wastewater treatment Type I Accumulibacter community from EBPR Bioreactor in Madison, WI, USA - Reactor 1_5/23/2013_ DNA (SPAdes)... | ecosystem: Engineered > Bioreactor > EBPR >... | reverse complement strand
AAGCCGCCGGCCTGATCAGGCGGCCGGCTTGTCCTCGCCGTAGCGGAAGCGGAAGTCGCAGTGGCTTGCGCCCTGCATGATGGTCTGCGTCCGCTCCAGCTTCAGCTTGGGGTCGTAGCCCTCGCAGAAGGTGCCGTCGCGCTGGCACGACAGGAGATGGCCGATCTCGCCGAGACCCATCTCCTTGTACATCTCTGAGTAGCGGCAGCGCGTGACATTGAACGAATAGGTGTCCTCGGTGCGACCGAGGACCTCGACGTCGAGCGCGCCGCCCTTGGTCCAGAGCTCCTGCATGTCGATGAAGCCCTGCAGCGAGGTGCCGGCCGGCGCCTCGGCGGCAAAGCGCTGGCCCTGCTCGATGGCGGACCGCGTCACCGCCTCGGCGACGACCTTGGCCGCCTCGGCCTTGCCGTGGATCTCGGTGACGGCGTCGTAGACGTGCTTGAGGATTTCCGCCTCGATGCGACGCTTGTCGTACATCGAGAGGCCCGGCAGGTGAGCGGGGGCGGCAGCCTTGGCGTCGGTCATCGTGTCGTTCCCTGGAACCATTCGAGGGTGCAAGGGAGCGCGGGCGGGCCGGCATTGCAAGCGCGAAGCCGCATGGCCTGCATCACGCCAGCGACATGGATGGGTGCCCTGTCAGATCATGTTGGCGGGCTGCGGCATGGCGCGGGCGCGCAGGCGCGGCTCGACCAGCAGTTTCCGCGGCTCCGGGCCGTAATAGCCGTCGAGATGCACCATCGGCCGCGGCTTGACGATGATCGAGATGATCCGCTCCAGCAGCGCCTTGCCGGAAATGGGCTTGGCGACGAATTCGTGGACGCCGAGGCGGGTCGCCTCCGTGACGCGCCAGCGCTCCAGATGCGAGGTCAGCATGATGATCGGCACATCCGGCACCGGGAACGAGGTCGGGTTGCGGACGATGCGCAGCATCTCCGCTCCGTTCAGCATCGGCATTTCCCAGTCGAGGATGACGATGTCGGGCGCGTGCAGCCGGATGTGCTCCAGCCCGGCCAGCCCGTCCGAGGCTTCGTGCACCGACTTGATGCCGATATTGGTGAGGATGTTGCGCACGACCCGGCGCATGAACTGGTTGTCGTCGACGATCAGCACGTCGACGCTGGAGAGCAACTGCTCCGCCTTCTTGGAGATCAGCCCATTCATGATTGTGTTCACCCACCCCTGGATCAGATGGCGGGAAACTACGGGCCGGCTCTTGAACCGCGGCTAAGCCGATTGAATCAATTTGAGCGAATTTGCGTTTTTTGCCGGATCGCCGTCGAGGAGAGCGGCGATTTCAGCCCGTGCAGGAAGATCCAGGCGGGCGGAGGCGCGTAAGGCAGCAGAAGCCCGTCGCTTTCGTTCAGCCGGTAGCGGGCGAGCCTCTGGGCGGCGACGCCGGCAACGGCCCTGAGGCCGGCGCCCGGCCGGTCGACCACCGCGATGGGCAGCGCGCCGGCAATGCCGCGCCAGTTCTGCCAGAGGTGGAACTGGCCGAGATTGTCCGCGCCCATGATCCAGACGAAATGGACACCCTGGCAGCGGGCCTTGAGGGCGGCGATCGTGTCGAAGGTGTAGCGCGTGCCGAGCGCCGCCTCGATGCCGGTGACGTGGATCGCCGGGTGCCGCGCAAGCCGGCGGGCCGCCGCCATCCGCTCGGCGAGCGGCGCGAGGCCGCCGCCGGACTTCAGGGGATTGCCGGGCGTCACCAGCCACCAGACGGCATCGAGGCCGAGGCGCTTCAGCGCGGTGAGCGCGACCAGCCTGTGAGCCTCGTGCGGCGGATTGAACGAGCCGCCGAACAGCCCGATGCGCATGCCGGCCGTGTGCGGCGGAAGCGCGAGCCGGAGGCCCGGCCGTGGCCGGCGCGGCGCGATCCGCGATCCGTGCGGCCTCACGGACGGATCTGGCCCGTGCCGCGAATGCGGTACTTGAACGAGGTGAGCTGCTCGACGCCGACCGGCCCGCGCGCATGCATGCGGCCGGTTGCGATGCCGATCTCCGCGCCGAAGCCGAACTCGCCGCCATCGGCGAACTGGGTCGAGGCATTGTGCAGGACGATGGCGCTGTCGACCTCGGCCATGAAGCGGTCGGCCGCCATCTGGTCGGTCGTGACGATGGCGTCGGTATGGTGCGAGCCGTAGCGCTCGATATGGGCGATGGCGTCGCCGAGGCCCGAAACGACCTTCACCGCGATGATCGCGTCGAGGAATTCGGTGGACCAGTCTTCCTCGGTCGCCGGCGTCACGCGCGGATCGACGATGCGGGTCAGGCTGTCGCCGCGCACGGCGCAGCCGGCATCGAGGAGGGCGGCGACCAGCGGTCTCAGATGCGTGCCCGCGCAGCTCTCATCGACCAGCAGCGTCTCGGCAGAGCCGCAGACACCGGTGCGGCGCATCTTGGCGTTGAGGACGATGTCCCTGGCCATGGGGAGGCTGGCCGCGCCGTGGACATAGACGTGGCAGTTGCCGTCCAGATGGGCGAAGACCGGCACCCGCGCTTCCTGCTGGACGCGCGCGACCAGGCTCTTGCCTCCGCGCGGCACGATGACGTCGACCGCGCCGCCGAGGCCCTGCAGCATGAGGCCGACCGCCATGCGATCGCGCGTCGGCACCAGCGAGACGGCGGCGGCGGGCAGGCCGGCCTTGTCGAGGCCGGCGGCGATGGCCTGATGGATGGCGCGGGTCGAGCGGAAGCTGTCGGAGCCGCCGCGCAGGATCACCGCATTGCCGGCCTTGAGGCAGAGGGCAGCGGCATCCGCCGTAACGTTCGGCCGGCTCTCGTAGATGACGCCGATGACCCCGAGCGGCACGCGCACACGTTCGATGTGCAGGCCGTTCGGCCGGTCCCACTCCGCGATGATCGAGCCGACGGGATCGGCAAGGTCGCGAACGATCTCGACGCCGGCCGCCATGGCCTCGATCCGCTGCTGCGTCAGCGACAGCCGGTCGATGAACGAGGCGGCCGCGCCGTCACGCCGCGCGTCGGCGATATCCTCGGCATTCGCGGCGAGAATGGCATCGGCCCGCTCGCGGATCGCCACGGCGATGGCGGAAAGGGCCTGATCCTTCTGCCGCGCCGGGGCGAGCGCGAGACGGCGCGCGGCCGCCTTGGCGCGCTGGCCGAGTTCAAGCATGGTCTGTTCAATGCCGGGCGACGGATCGACGGCGCTGAGGGGCGCGGACATTCAGTTCCTCCACGGCCGGTCTGCCTAGCACGGCCGGTGATTTCCGTAAAATCCAACCAGTCCTGCGAGATCGCCGACGCTTTGACCATCGTGGTTAACCGCGGCTTAACGGCTCGAAGGTCATCTAGAGGGGCGGACGCGCGATCCGCATCCATCCGGGTGCCATGACCGACGACCTCAACGCCCCGCTCGGGGTCGAGCCGAAGACCGAGACGAAGCGACGGTGGCCCCTGCCGCCGCTGCTGCCGGTCGTCGCCGGCCTGCTCGGCTCGCTGGTGGTCGGCCTCGCGGGCGCCGTCGCCGTGGTCCACAACCCGCTCGGCGGCGAGCCGCGCGCGATCAGCGCCATCGCCATGCCGCCGCCGCGCACCGCCGAACCGACCGGCCCGCAGCAGGCCGCCGCCACGCCCCCGGCGACGCCGCAGGAGGAAGGCCCGACCGTCAACGTCATCAACGGCATGTCCGGCCAGTCGCAGGCCGTGCGCATCGCCGTGACGCCGCCCGCGCAGGCGGCGGGGCTCGACCCGCGCCTGTCGGAGCGCACCAGCCACGGCCCCCTGCCGCGCATCGCGCCGGACGGACGCAAGCCATCGGAAGCCTATGCCCGCGCCTTCGTGGCCCCCGCCGGGGCCGGCGGCTCGATGCCGCGCGTCGCGATCCTCATCGGCGGCCTCGGCATCAGCGCGAATGGCACCTCGGAGGCCATCGGCAAGCTGCCGGGGGCCGTCTCCTTCGCCTTCGCGCCCTATGGCGGCGACCTCGAACGCCTGATCGGCCGCGCCCGCTCGAACGGCCACGAAGTGTTCCTGCAGGTGCCGATGGAGCCGTTCGACTATCCCGACAACGATCCCGGCCCACAGACCCTGCTGACGACGCTCTCCACCGAGCGCAATACCGAGCGGCTGCACTGGGCGATGGGCCGGTTCCAGGGCTATGCCGGCATCGTCAACTACATGGGCGGCAAGTTCACCGCGACCGAGGCCGCCATCACGCCGATCCTGCGCGAGGCGAACCGGCGCGGCCTGATGGTGATCGACGACGGCACCAGCGCCCGCAGCCTGGTGCCGCAGATCGCCGCCTCGCTCCAGCAGCCGGCGCTGCGCGGCGACATCCATCTCGACCGCGTGCCGACGCCCGCCGAGCTCGACGCGCAGCTCGGCCGCCTCGAGGCGCGCGCGCGGGAAGCCGGCTTCGCGCTCGGCGTCGGATCGGCGCTGCCGGTGACCATCGACCGGCTCGCCCGCTGGGCCCGGACGCTGGAGAGCCGCGGCATCCTGCTGGTTCCGGTCTCGGCCGGGGTGGCGCGGCGCCCGCCGGCAGGCTAGCTAACGGCGAGTGCCGCCGGACCCCTGCCGATGACCCGCTTCGAAGACCTGCCCTATCGCCCCTGCGTCGGCGTCGTGCTGCTCAACCGGCAGGGCCTCGCCTTCATCGGCCGGCGCGCCGACGCCACCGCCGAGCATGGCGCGGGCGACACGGCCTGGCAGATGCCGCAGGGCGGCATCGATCCCGGCGAGGAACCGCTGGCCGCCGCGACGCGCGAATTGTTCGAGGAGACCAATGTCCGCTCCGCGACGCTGCTGGCGGAGGCGCCCGAATGGTTCGCCTACGACCTGCCGCAGGCGGTGGCCGGGCAGTCGTGGAAGGGCAGGTATCGCGGGCAGACGCAGAAATGGTTCGCCTTCCGCTTCGACGGCGAGGACGGCGAGATCGACGTGGCCCAGCCGGGCGGCGGGCAGCACAAGGCCGAGTTCGACCACTGGCGCTGGGAAAAGCTGGACGCGCTTCCCGGCCTGATCATCCCGTTCAAGCGCGGCGTCTATGAGCAGGTGGCCGCAACCTTCCGGCCCTTCGCCCATCCGGTGTGAACGGGCGCATATCCGCCGCCTGCCTCCGGATTCTTCCGCATCGCACAAAGCTGCAGGGGGCGTAGCCTGCCTCATCGCGTTTCCACGCTCGGGAGGCAGCCATGGACAAGCGTTTCGGGACACGTCATTTCGCGGTCGACAGGCGCGTGCTGATCGCCGGCGCGACGGTGCTGACCGCCGCCGGCGCGGTTCCCGCCCGAAGCCAGGAGCGCCCCATGATCGACAATGCGACCGCCCTGATCGTCGTCGACGTGCAGAACGACTTCTGCCCCGGTGGCCGCCTGGCCGTGCCGAAGGGCGACGAGATCGTGTCGGTGGTCAACGCCATCGCCCGCCGCTTCCAGAACGTCGTGTTCACGCAGGACTGGCACCCGGAGGGGCACTCGTCCTTCGCCTCCAGCCATCCCGGCAAGAAGCCCTTCGAGATGGTCCAGATGCCCTACGGGCCGCAGGTGCTCTGGCCGGACCATTGCACCTGGGATTCGGCCGGCGCCGAGTTCCACGAGGGGCTGGACGTGCCGCATGCCCAGACGATCGTCCGCAAGGGCTACCGGAAGGAGGTCGACAGCTATTCCGGCTTCATGGAGGCCGACCGGCGCACGCCGACCGGCCTTTCCGGCTACCTGAAGGAGCGCGGCGTGACCCGCGCCGTGGTGGTCGGGCTTGCGACCGATTTCTGCGTGAACTGGACGGCGCAGGACGCCGCCAGGAACGGGCTGCAGACCTTCGTGGTGGAGGATGCCTGCCGGGCCATCGACCTCAACGGCTCGCTGGACAAGGCCTGGGCCGACATGGCGGCGCTCGGCGTGAAGCGGATCAAGGCGGGCGAGCTGGGCTGAGGCCCACGGTCCTTTTGTGTGATTTTTTTCCTTGACCAGCGTAACGCTGCATGGTAGTGATTCAGGCATGTTCCGAGAGTTGGCTTTGCCGCAGGAATAACCCTCTCCCCTTGCGGGGGAGGGTTTGTTGAGGCCCGCGCAAAGCAAAAGGCCGCCCGGTGGGCGGCCTTTCTGAATTCTGGGTCGCTATCGGCGGATCAGTGCGTCGCGCCGATGGTGCCGAGGGCGCCCTTGAGGCTCTGGAGCTGGCCGAGCCGCTCGGCGGCCTTGGAACGGGTCGCATCGTCCTTGGCGTCGGCAACGTCGTCCTGCGCGTCCTTGATCTCCGCGTCGATCTGGTCGGCGCGAAGATCCTCGACCGGCGTCGCACGTTCGGCGAGCACGGTGAGCGAACCGTCCGAGACCTCGGCGAAACCGCCGCGGACATAGAGCCGCTTCGGCTGGCCGTCGCCATGGATGGTCAGGATGCCCGGCCGCAGCGACGCGACGAAAGGCGCGTGGCCGGCGAGCACGCCGAAGTCACCATCGGCACCCGGCACGACGATCTGCTCGACCTGACCCGAGAAGAGCTGCCGCTCGGGCGAGACCAGTTCGAAATTGAAGGTCGCCATGTTGCGCGATCCCTGTTCTCAGCCGCTTACGCGGCCTCGGCGGCCAGCTTGCGGCCCTTCTCGACCGCTTCCTCGATGGTGCCGACCATGTAGAAGGCAGCCTCCGGGAGATGGTCGTACTTGCCGTCGACGAGGTCGCTGAAGCCCTTCACGGTGTCCTTCAGATCGACGAACTTGCCGGGGGCGCCGGTGAAGACCTCGGCGACGTGGAAGGGCTGCGACAGGAAGCGCTCGACCTTGCGGGCGCGGGCCACCGTCAGCTTGTCCTCTTCCGAGAGCTCGTCCATGCCGAGGATCGCGATGATGTCCTGGAGCGACTTGTAGCGCTGCAGGGTCTGCTGGACCTTGCGGGCGACGGCGTAGTGCTCCTCACCGATGACGCGGGGGTCGAGCATGCGCGAGGTCGAGTCGAGCGGGTCCACGGCCGGGTAGATGCCCTTCTCGGCGATCGAGCGGTTGAGAACGGTCGTCGCGTCGAGGTGGGCGAAGGAGGTGGCCGGAGCCGGGTCGGTCAGATCGTCGGCCGGCACGTAGATGGCCTGCACCGAGGTGATCGAACCCTTCTGCGTGGTGGTGATGCGCTCCTGCAGCGCGCCCATGTCGGTGGCGAGCGTCGGCTGATAGCCCACCGCCGAGGGGATGCGGCCGAGAAGCGCCGACACCTCGGAGCCCGCCTGGGTGAAGCGGAAGATGTTGTCGACGAAGAACAGCACGTCCTGGCCCTGATCGCGGAAATCTTCCGCGATAGTCAGGCCCGAGAGCGCGACGCGGGCGCGGGCGCCCGGGGGCTCGTTCATCTGGCCGAACACGAGGGCGCACTTGGAGCCTTCGCCGCCGCCCTTCTTGTTGACGCCGGATTCGATGAACTCGTGATAGAGGTCGTTGCCCTCGCGGGTGCGCTCGCCGACGCCGGCGAACACCGAATAGCCACCGTGGGCCTTCGCGACGTTGTTGATCAGCTCCTGGATGAGCACGGTCTTGCCAACGCCGGCGCCGCCGAACAGGCCGATCTTGCCGCCCTTGGCGTAGGGGGCGAGGAGGTCGACGACCTTGATGCCGGTGACGAGGATCTCGGCTTCGGTCGACTGCTCGGAGAACGAGGGAGCCGGCTGGTGGATCGCGCGAGTGACGGCGGTCTTGACCGGGCCGGCCTCGTCGATCGGCTCGCCGATGACATTGAGAATGCGGCCGAGCGTCTCGGGACCGACCGGCACGGCGATCGGCTGGCCGGTATCGGTCACGTCCTGGCCGCGGACGAGGCCCTCGGACGTGTCCATGGCGATGCAGCGCACGGTGTTCTCGCCGAGGTGCTGGGCAACCTCGAGAACCATGCGCGAGCCGTTGTTGCTGGTCTCCAGCGCATTCAGGATCTGCGGCAGGTGATCGTCGAACTGGACGTCGACGACTGCGCCGATGACCTGGGTGATACGGCCGACCTTACCGCCGGTGGCGGCCTTCGCGCTCGTCGCCTTCTTCGCCATGTTACGGTCCTCTAGATGATGTCGTGGCTCAGAGCGCCTCAGCGCCCGAGATGATTTCGATGAGTTCCTTGGTGATCATCGCCTGACGCGCGCGGTTGTACTTGAGCGTCTGCTTCTTGATCATCTCGCCGGCATTGCGGGTGGCGCTGTCCATGGAGGACATGCGCGCGCCCTGCTCCGATGCGGCGTTCTCAAGGATGGCCTTGAAAATCTGGATGGTGATGTTGCGCGGCAGGAGATCGGAAAGGATCTCTGCCTCGCCGGGCTCGAACTCGTAAGGAGCCTTGTCGGTCGCGGTGGCGTCGCCGCCGACCTGCGCCGGGATGATCTGCTGCGCGGTCGGGATCTGCGAGATCACCGACTTGAACTTCGAGAAGAACAGGGTGGCGACGTCGAAGGCGCCTTCCTCGAACAGCTGGAACAGCTTCGCGCCGACTTCCTCGGCCTGGGCGTAGGAGAGCTGCTTGACGGCCCGGAACTCGATGAAGCCTACGATCTGCTTGTCGAACTGGCGGCGGATCAGGTCGTAGCCCTTGCGGCCGACGCACAGGAACTTGACGGTCTTGCCCTCGGCCTGCAGCGCCAGGGCGCGCTCGCGGGCAAGGCGGACGATCGAGGTGTTGAAGGCGCCGCACAGGCCGCGCTCGGCGGTGGCGACGACGAGCAGATGCACGTCGTCCTTGCCGGTGCCGGCAAGCAGGACCGGCGCGTCGGCGCCCGTCACCGAACCGGCGAGATTGGCCAGCACGGCCTCCATCTTCTCGGCATAGGGACGCGCGGCCTCGGCAGCGGTCTGGGCACGCTTCAGCTTCGCCGCGGCCACCATCTGCATGGCCTTGGTGATCTTCTGCGTCGCCTTGACCGAGGCGATGCGGTTGCGGAGATCCTTCAAGCTCGGCATCAGCCGACGTCCCTTCTGGCTTCGATGGCCTGTTCCACCTTGCGGCGGAAGGCCAGCGGATCTGCGATCATCTTGATGGGCGTGGCGTTGATGCCCGTCCCATGAATGGTCACGTTCCCGAAATCGAGAACGCGGCCGAGAAATGTCTGGTCGACCGCAACCGAGTCGACCTTTTCGAGCCGCTGCTCGATGGTGGAGCGGGCGATGAAGCCCCACTTCGCCACCACCTTGCGCGTCGTCACCGCCAGTTCGGTCGTCCGGCTCATGAACCAGGCGACCGCGAGCCAGAGCACCGCCGCGGCCAGAAGGATCAGCCCGTAGAACGGCAGGAAGATCGCCGCCACGAGACCGACCAAAGTCCCGACAATGGGCCAGAAGTAGACGATCCAGTGGATCGTCGCTTCATGGACGATGGTTTCGCCCGGCCCGAGGCTGTCGGAGACGTAACTCATGCGAAGCGCATCAGCCGAACGACGCCGCGAAGCCCTCCACGAGCGACTTCAGCTTGGCGGCCGTGTCGTCCGAGAGATCCTTCGAGGAACGGATGGCTTCGAGGATGGCGCCTTCCGAGCGCAGCTTGCCGAGCAGGCCTTCCTCGAAAGCCTTGACGCGATTGAGCGGCAGCTTGTCGAGGTAGCCGTTGGTGCCGGCCCAGATGACCGCGACCTGCTCTTCCATCTTCAGCGGCGAGTACTGGTTCTGCTTCAGCAGCTCGGTCAGACGCGCGCCGCGATTCAGCAGGCGCTGGGTCGTGGCGTCGAGGTCCGAACCGAACTGGGCGAAGGCGGCCATCTCGCGATACTGGGCGAGCTCGCCCTTGATCTTGCCGGCGACCTTCTTCATCGCCTTGGTCTGCGCCGAGGAGCCGACGCGCGACACCGAGAGGCCGACGTTCACCGCCGGGCGGATGCCCTGGAAGAACAGGTCGGTCTCGAGGAAGATCTGGCCGTCGGTGATCGAGATGACGTTGGTCGGGATATAGGCCGACACGTCGTTGGCCTGCGTCTCGATGACCGGCAGCGCGGTCAGCGAGCCCTTGCCGGCCTCGTCGCCCATCTTCGCCGCGCGCTCGAGCAGGCGGGAGTGGAGATAGAACACGTCGCCCGGATAGGCCTCGCGGCCCGGCGGACGGCGCAGCAGCAGCGACATCTGGCGGTAGGCGACGGCCTGCTTGGACAGGTCGTCATAGATGATGACGGCGTGCATGCCGTTGTCGCGGAAGAACTCGCCCATGGCGCAGCCCGAGAAGGGCGCCAGGAACTGCATCGGAGCCGGGTCCGAGGCGGTCGCCGCGATGACGATCGAATATTCGAGAGCGCCGTTCTCCTCGAGCGCCTTGACGAACTGGGCGACCGTGGAGCGCTTCTGGCCTACGGCGACGTAGACGCAGTAGAGCTTCTGGTGCTCGTCGGCGCCCGCAACGTTCAGCGGCTTCTGGTTGAGGATGGTGTCGAGGGCGATGGCGGTCTTGCCGGTCTGGCGATCGCCGATGATCAGCTCGCGCTGGCCGCGGCCGATCGGGATCAGCGCGTCGATCGACTTGAGGCCGGTCGCCATCGGCTCGTGGACCGACTTGCGCGGAATGATGCCGGGAGCCTTGACGTCGACGCGGCGGCGCTCGGTGGCCTCGATCGGGCCCTTGCCGTCGATCGGGTTGCCGAGTGCGTCGACGACGCGGCCGAGCAGGCCCTTGCCGACGGGAACGTCCACGATGGCGCCGGTGCGCTTCACCGTGTCGCCTTCCTTGATGTCGCGGTCGGCGCCGAACAGCACGATGCCGACATTGTCGACTTCGAGGTTGAGGGCCATGCCGCGGATGCCGTTGTCGAACTCGACCATCTCGCCGGCCTGGACGTTGTCGAGGCCATAGACGCGGGCGATGCCGTCGCCGACGGAGAGCACCTGACCGACTTCGGAGACCTGCGCCTCCTGGCCGAAGTTCTTGATCTGGTCCTTGAGGATCGCAGAGATTTCAGCGGCGCGGATATCCATCAGCCGACCTCTTTCATGGCGGTTCTAATCGAGTTGAGCTTGGTGCGGAGCGAGGTGTCGATCATCCGCGAGCCGACCTTGACGATCAGCCCGCCGAGAATGGCCGGGTCCACCTTCACTTCGATCTTGGGTTCCTTGCCGAGCACGTCCTTGAGGGCGGCCGACAGGGTCTTGGAATGGGCTGCGGAGAGCTGCTCGGCGACGGTCACCTCGGCGGTGATCTCGCCGCGCGACCTGGCGACCAGCGCGCCGAAGCCGCGAATGACGCCCTCGACCGCGAAGAGGCGGCGATTCGACGCAACCACCTTGATGAGATTGCCGGCAAGGCCGCCGATGCCGGCCTTGTCGAGAACGGCCGCGACGGCCTTGGCCTGGTCGTCGGCCGAGAAGACCGGGCTCTTGACCAGGCGCTTCAGGTCGTCGGAACCGTCGAGAAGGGCCTGGAATCGCGCCAGATCAGCCTGAACCTGATCGACCTGGCCGGACTCCGTTGCGAGGTCGAAAAGAGCGGAGGCATAACGCCCCGCCATGCCGGAAACGGTCTTGTCTTCGCCAGCCACCGCGTCTCTCGCGTCTCGCGCGTCGGGCCCCGCCATCCGCACCGGCCGCAACAAACACGTGCGGCGGCTGCAAACTCTTGGCCCGACTGGGAAATTAATGTCCGGGGGCTTGCGCGCCAGCGCTCTGCCCCCAAAGCCGCGTGTCCGGTAGCACAGGCCATCCGATGGTGCAACGCCACGAAAGCCGAGTTCCTGTGCGCGGAAAGTCGCGGGGGCGCCGGATTCGGACCTCCGCCCCCGCCCGACGCAAAACGGGCGGCCGATGGGCCGCCCGCTCGCTGCGTCATTGCCGGCTGCCGGTCAGGCGGCCGCCTTCTGCGGCGCCATGCGCCCGTAGAAGGTCTCGCCCTTGGCCGCCATCTCGCGCAGCAGCTTGTTGGGCGCGAAGCGGTCGCCGTATTTCGCCGCCAGCGCGTCGCACTTCTCGACGAAGGCCCTGGCGCCGGTGATGTCGATGTAGGACAGCGTGCCGCCCGACCAGGGCGCGAAGCCGAAGCCGAGGATGGAGCCGACATCGGCCTCGCGCGGATCGGTGACGACGCCTTCCTCGACGCAGCGCGCCGCTTCCAGCGCGGTGGTGATCAGCAGGCGGTCGATGATCTCCTGGCGGTCGATCGTGTCGGGATCCTGCTGGGCGCCGACGAAGGCCTTGAGGCCCGGCCAGATCGTCTTCTTGCCGGTGTCGGGATAGTCATAGAAGCCCTTCTTGGCCTTCTTGCCGACGCGGCCCTCCTGCTCGACCAGGAAGGTCAGCAGCTTTTCCTGCTGCGGGTCGACGGCCTGGCTGCCGACCTGCGCCTTGGTGGCCTTGAGGATCTTCAGGCCGAGGTCGATGGCGACCTCGTCGTTGAGGGTCAGCGGGCCGACCGGCATGCCCGCCTGCTTGGCGAGATTGTCGATCATGATCGGCGGCACGCCTTCCATGACCATCAGGTGGGCTTCCTTGATGTAGTTGCCGACGCAGCGGTTCACGTAGAAGCCGCGGGTGTCGTTGACCACGATGGGCGTCTTCCTGATCGCCTTGACGTAGTCGAGGGCGACGGCGAGCGCCTTGTCGCCGGTCTTCTCGGCCATGATCGTCTCGACCAGCATCATCTTGTCGACCGGCGAGAAGAAGTGGATGCCGATGAACTGGTCCGGGCGGACCGAGTTCTGGGCGAGGCCGGTGATCGGCAGGGTCGAGGTGTTGGAGGCGAAGATCACGTCCGGACGGATCGCGGCCTCGGCCTTCCTGATCACGTCGGCCTTGACGGCCGGATCCTCGAACACCGCCTCGATGACGAGGTCGACATCGGCGAGGGCGGCATAGTCCGGGGTCGCGGTGATCTTGGCGAGCAGCGCCTCGCGCTGGGCGCTGGTGGCGCGGCC
>Ga0209794_1001913_pt1 | contig 12905 bp, 17 predicted proteins | sample EBPBio232013_DNA_FD_185869 | JGI IMG/M metagenome (GOLD analysis project Ga0209794, IMG submission 185869) | Wastewater treatment Type I Accumulibacter community from EBPR Bioreactor in Madison, WI, USA - Reactor 1_5/23/2013_ DNA (SPAdes)... | ecosystem: Engineered > Bioreactor > EBPR >... | reverse complement strand
TTGCTCGGTTACAACCTGTCCGTCGCCGTCGCCGTCGGCTTCATCGCCCTTGCCGGGGTTGCGGCGGAAACCGGGGTCATCATGTTGATTTACCTCGATCATGCTTGGGAAGAACTAAAGGCCAAGCGCCGCACTGAAAACCAGGCGCCAACGCTGCATGATCTCTACGAGGCCATCATGGAAGGCGCCGTCGAACGGGTACGGCCGAAGATGATGACCGTCGTCGCCATCATGGCCGGCCTGCTGCCCATCATGTGGGGTACCGGCACCGGTTCCGAAGTCATGAGTCGTATTGCGGCGCCGATGGTTGGAGGGATGATTTCATCGACGGTGCTGACGCTCGCGGTCATCCCCGCCATCTACGCCTTGGTCAAGCAGTGGCGAATGAAACAGGGGATGGAGCAATGAGGCGCAAGCGTTTGTTTTGGATTCCTGCATCGCTTCTTGTGCTGCTGCCCAGCCTTGCCCTGGCTCAAGGCTGGAGCATTCCCAAACCTGGCCCCGGCCTAATGCCCAATCCCGTCATGGGCAAGGCGCTGTTCGCCAATCACTGTGCGGGCTGTCATGGCGGCGACTTGAAGGGATCGGAAAAGGGACCGCCCTTGCTGCACAAGATCTACGAGCCGTCACATCATGCAGATGCGGCCTTCCAGTTGGCCGTGGCCAACGGTGTGCGGGCCCATCACTGGAAGTTTGGTGACATGGCCCCCGTGAAAGGTGTGACGCCAGACGACGTCGCCCATATCACCGCCTATGTGCGGGCTGAGCAGCGGAAGGTTGGCATCCAATAGCGGATGGTTCGAACAAAGCACTATCAGGGGGGAAATTGTCCAAAGAAGACAATTCAATGCGACCGTTTGAGGATGCCGTTGCCATTCTTGTGGTGCTCACCACCGGTCTGAGAGACCATCATCGCGATGCCTTCGATGCGGCAAGGGCAGATCTGTTGCGACTGACGCAAGGCAAGGCATCCGCGCTGGCTTATGTGCGTCGGATTGTCGCTGCCGAACTGAACGGCCCCCATGACTCTCAGTGGCAGGTTTCTGCAGCAGAATTTGAGAGGCGGAGGCAACAGGTCTTTCAGGGGCTAAGCGCCCAGACTCAAGAAATAATCGCTCTCTGTGAGCAGCACGGCAACAAGCTGACGGAATAGTGACCGGGTTGTAATGCTCCCGTTATGGGCGCGACAGCTACCAACAGGCAAACTTCTCCTCGTGAGGCAATGGGCCTTGATCGTGCCACAGGGAGAAAATCATGTCCGTACCCAATTCGTTCGCAATTTTCAACGCATCCCCCGACTTCCATTTGGATTTGCTTTCCCAGTTACTTCGCGTGAATCTCGACTGTTTGGAAAAGATGGTTTCCATGCAGTTTTTTCCGCTCAAGGAACTCATTGAGCGAACCTCATTGCTTTCTCTGGATGATTCAGGGCAAAGCAGGGCATGGTGGGCTGCTGTCGGCTATTCCTCCATCGAGTATTGGAAGACATACACCCTCGATAGTTTGGAATACCAGCACCGGGTTTTGCAGGCGCTGGCCCAACATTCGACAAAGTGAACTCGATGATGAGTTCGTCGGGGTCGGTGCGCTGGCAAGATTCTTCCGGCAAGGCCATTGCCTGTACGGAAAAAATCAGGGTGCTCAATGAGAACCTGGATGAACTTCGCCAGATGGCCCAGGATGCGCTGGAGGACGGAATTTTGATGGGGTGTTGCGAACGGCAATTGCGCGATGCGCTTGCCGACGCAATCGTGCATTTGGTGAATCCGTATTTGGCCATGCTTCCTGACAACAATGTAATCGACAAGTCACCTTGTTGACAGTGACAGAAGCACAAACTGTATCTGTCCACTCGATTCGGACCGTTGAATTCCCCAAAACTCAGGAGTCAAGATCATGAAAATCTCTTCCCTCATCGCCGCCGTTCTTTTCGCCGGTGCCGCCATGTCTGGTGCCGCTTATGCCGATGACAAGGCAGGTGCCCCGAAAGCCGCCGAAGGACAGGCTGACAAGGCTGCTGCCAAGCCGCATTCCCATGTCCAGGAAAAAACCGGCATGCCGCAAAGCATGCCAGATGCCAAAGCCGAGAAACCCAAGGCGGCCAAGGATCAGAGCAAGCACTACCATCCGCGAGATGGCAAGTAACCGTCCCGCAAAGGCCCCGAAATCGGGGCCTCGGTATTTCAGCCATGGATATCCGCAAGCCGGCAGAGCACGGCGATCGATGTGTATGTCGCACGCTTGCGCTTGCGGTCGGCAGTGACCCGAAGATGCTGACCTACAACTATTGTCGAACAGTGCTTCAGAAACGCTGGATTGTCGAATGCAATCATGGATGCCTTGCAGAGCCGGCCGTGGCGGCCAGCGATCTGAAATGGCATGACGGCGGCCAGATCGATCCGGTGAAGGCCATCCTGATCATGAACGAGTAATCGCTGCCATGGCGGGACTCCCATCCATTCCCCCGTCCGCCAACACTCCGTTACCTTCGGTTCAAGGTGGACATGAGGGGCATGGAGGAGCGCCGGGCAACATTGACAACGGAGTGTTCTCCGAAGCATTAAATCAGGCGATTGCCCAAAAAGCCAACACCCCCGGTGCCGGCCACGGTGCTCATGGCGGACAATTTCCCGGAATGGCATCCAACACGGCATCTGCCCATCCGAACCACTTCTCAGTCGGGCAAGGGGGTCATGCCGGCCATGATTTTCAGCAGAAAATGCTGGGGGTCCGTGTCTATCGGCAGCAGCTTCTGGCCTCGAACATCGCCAACGCCGATACGCCTGGCTACAAGGCCGTCGATATTGACATCGAAGAAGCCGCCCAAATCGTCAAAGGTGTATCGGGATCGCTGCCATTGGCTACCACCGCTACTAGCCATCTGTCAGGGGGAGTGCAGGCACCACCATTCCCCCTGAAGTACCATGTACCGTATCAAACTGCTGCCGATGGCAATACGGTGGAAATGGATACCGAGCGACAGAAATTCTCGGAAAATTCGCTGATGTACCAGTTTTCCCTGGATCGCGTCAGCGGGCATTTCAAACACTTCATGGAATTGCTGCAGAATTTAAGATGAGAACCTTGGCGCTTCCTGAAACCCCCCGGCAATTGCGCCGCATGTTGGCGCGGCGCCTCGGTATCGGTGCGCTTCTGGTTGGCAGTCTCGCGGGAGGTCTTGCCTACTGGGTCGAATCGTATCGCGTAGAACAGCGCACCCTTGAGCGCGCCATAGCGGGGGTCAGGCATTTCGAGTCGCCCGCCATGCAGATGACGGTCAGCGGAGAGAAAGGTGATGGCCATTCCGCGATAACTCAGTTGCTGACCGATGAGTTTGTCGGGATTCGAGTTTTTGCGCCCAATACGGAGATGGTGTTTGATGCTTGGCGGCCAATCCCCGAGGCACTGAAAGAGATCGCCCGACAACAGCGCCATCCATGGCCGACACCTCCCGGCAGCCATAGCAAACGATTTTCGGTGGCGGGCGAAGAACTGGTTCAGGTCATTCTGCCGATGAGCACCAATGATGGCCGACTTGCCGGCTATGTTGAGGGAATCACCCTGGTGTCCCGCTCGGCGCTGCACGAGAGAGAACAGCAGATTCGCGGGGCTGTGCTGACGGCCTCGATATCTGTATTCGCAGCAGCGCTGTTGCTTTACCCGTTAATGTCAGGACTGCTGGGCCAAACGGTGGCATTGTCGTCTCGTCTCCTGGAGTCCAATCTTTCGTTGCTGCGTTCCCTTGGAAACGCCATCGCCAAGCGTGATGCGGACACCGACGCCCATAACTACCGGGTTACCTGCTATGCGGTCACACTTGCCGAAGCGCTGGGCGTTGGCAAAGAAACCATTGCCGAACTGGTGCTGGGTGCCTTTCTGCACGACGTTGGAAAAATCGGCATTCCGGATCAGATTCTGTTGAAACCGGGACGGCTGACCAGCGAAGAATTTCAGATCATGCAGACCCACGCCATGCTGGGCATCGAGATCGTCGCTGGCAATCCGTGGCTGGCTGGCGCAGAGAAGACCATCCGGCATCATCACGAACGCTTCGACGGAAAGGGCTATCCGGATGGTCTCATTGGCGAGGCGATCCCGCTAGCCGCACGGATTTTTGCCCTGGTCGACGTGTTTGACGCATTGACATCCGTTCGCCCGTACAAGCCAGCCTTGTCATTGGAAGAGACGTTGAGCATCATGGAACGGGAAGATGCCCAGCATTTCGACCCCAAGATTCATGCCGTCTTCCGGCAAGTTGCTCCGGTGCTATACGCACAAGGCCAATCCAGAGATCATGCCCAATGGAGTCAGGAATTGAAGGCGATGCTTGAACGGTATTTCAAAATGAGAACGACTCCCGAAGGAGCCGCTAAAGGATGAGGCAAATGGCGTCTTTTAGCCGCGATGGTATTTGTGCAGCAATTCGTCAACGCGCCAAATTTCGTTACCGTTCATGATGATTTTTTTGCCATCCTTGGTTTCCATTACGTGGCCGGACTCCATGTAGGTTGCGCGACCATACTTGTCTTCCATCCCCATCTTGCCGTCTTTGAAGATATAAACCGTCGAGCCGTCTTTGAGTTCGATGGACTTCTCAACTTGGGATGCATCAACGGCATAGGCGGAAACACCCAGAGAACTCAGGGCTAGGATTGCGAGCATTTTCTTCAACATGTTCATCTCCTTAGAAAGTGTTGTTGTACTGCGATATGAATAGTAGGGGGGGGCTCCTGACAATTTGCCAACTGCTGGATGACGATTCCGTCACCCAGCAGTCAGGTTAATCAACCGCCCTGGTAGGCAGGGTTTTCGGTCACATACACGGTGATACCATCAGCGCCCGATACGATCTTGGAGAGCGGGAAGGAGGCGGTACCCAACGTATCGAAGGTCCAAACGACGCTCTTGCCACCAAGATTGATCTTGATGGTCTCCAAGCGGGTGACGTTCAGATACTTGCTTCCGCTAGATAGCGTGACTTCGCGATCGGCATTTCTCGACGCAGCGTAACCATACGGGGCCAGTTGATTGGCTGTGGGCGCGCCCTTGGCTTCTGAAACATGACTCAGCCAATGATTGGTGCCAGCCTCGGAATAATCCTCGTGAGCGTAGCTCGTTCCAGCTGCAGCAAAGCTAATCGCTGCAATCAGGGCCAGTTGGGAAAATTTCGTTTTCATGGTTCTCTCCTTGTGACATCGGGTTAATCGTGTCGGACTCATCTCGTCCAACCGTGATGCCATCTTAGGATTCCGATACCAACAAGAAGCTGACCCCTGCGTTACGTTTTTGAAAGTTTTCGTACGAAAATTGTCAGGAAGCAAACCGTTTATTTCGTTCCACTCTTACATGAGTTTTCCGCTCGATTGCTTATCACAACAAATAATCAACTATTATCACGTCTTAGTTTTACTGTTTTTTAAGCCTTGAATTATAAATATTTAGTATGTAATATTGTATTACATACCACAGTACGAAATTCGAGGGTGTCATGGCCAGAGCCGGAATCTACAAGTCAGAAGTCGTCAGAGCACGGAACAATCTGTTGGCGATTGGACGCCATCCGTCCATTGACGCCATCCGCGTCGAGCTTGGTAATACTGGCTCGAAAGCCACGATTCATCGTTACCTCAAGGAAATCGAGGAAGAGGAAGGTGGCAATGCCGGCACTCAGGTCGCGGTCAGCGAAGCCATCCAGGATTTGTCGGCCCGGCTGGCGGAGCGCCTGCATCAGGAAGCCGACCAGCGCTTGGCGGCACTGACTGACAAGCACAAGGCGGAAATTGCTGCGTTGAATGACGCTATGGCTGCATTACGTAACGAAAGCGAATCGTTCCGTGGGCAGGCTGAGCGCCAGGCCATCGATCTGTCCACGGAAAAAACCACACATGCGAACACCATGGCGGCGCTCCAGGAAGAACGGATTGCCCGGGCTCAAATGGCTCAGCGCATTCAGGACATGGAAGGACTGCTAGCCAAGGAGGAAACGCATCGTCTTTCCCTGGAAGAGAAGCATCAACACGCCCGGGAGGCGCTGGAACATTTCCGTGCTGCGGCCAAGGAACAACGGGAACAAGATCAACGGCAATCCGAACAACAGATTCAGTTCCTGCAGGGCGAATTGCGCTCTGCCAAGGACACGGTGAATACCAAGCAGCAGGAACTCATCCGCAGCCATGAGGACAATGCCCGGCTATCGAGCGAACTGACCCATGCGCGCAGTGAACTTCATCGACAAGAAGGCGAGGTGCGATCACTGCGTTCGGTCAAAGAGCAGTTGGCCGTCGCCGAGGTGAAAAACCAGCAGTTGTCGGATCAGTTGGCGCAAGCCAACGGGCGAGTGGCCGATCTGGACAAGGAAAATCAAGCGAACGTCAGCAAGCTACGGGAGGCTGCGGAAACGGAGCAGCGGCTGGAATCCGAACTGATGGCGGCAAAATCCGTTGTCGTCAGCCACGAGAAAATCTTTGAAAGGCTCGCGGCATTGCAGGCACCACAGGCAAAGAGCGTCAACGCAAAGAAGAATAGTGTTGACAGTCAAAATTCGCTTTTTAATTCAGAAGAGTAGGCCGATTTTCGGGGAATTTTTCATGAATCCCGGCCAACCCTCAACTGGAGCCCACCCCATGCGCTACGCCATCGCCCTACTCTTCGCAGCCATCGTGTCGCCGGCCTTTGCTGACGCGACCAGTGCTGCCGGCGCGTGCTACTCAATCAGCGATCCAGATGCCCGCATTGCCTGTCTGGCAAAAGCGCACCGAGATCCAGCCAGGTGCTACGCCATAACTGACCAGGGGAAGCGGTCTGTCTGCGTTGCGGAGGTTAAGGGGAAGTGACCGGCGCGGTCAGTGGCATCACCCTAGCACCCGCTCGGCAAGTTCAACCGCATCGCCGCTGTCGAGGTGCGTATATCGGCTGAGCTGCGACAAGGTTTTGTGACCGGTCACGGCCTGCACGCGGGCGAGGTTCTTTTCCGATCGCACCAGCTTGGTTGCGGTGGTGTGGCGGGCGGTATGTAAAACGACTTGATCAAGCGCGTCTTCGCGATCTCGCCACAGCCCAGCGCGCTGGCGGACCATGCGCCAGATCGTGTCGATGTTCTTGGGCCGCTCAGGGTGACGCGGGTCGAAGAACACGTAGTCACTGCCAAGAGGGCGCACCTTACTTGCATCGGCCAGCGATGCCTTCACGTCGCCAACCAGCGGCATGGCGCGCGAGTCGCCGTTCTTGGTGTCGTGCAACCACGCCACAGATTGCGCCAGGTCGATATCCTGCCAGCGAAGATTCAGCACCTCGCTCTTGCGCGCGGCCGTGGTGAGGCACACGCGCAGGAATAACCGCATCATCGGCCATCGACTTTCGTCACATGCTACGTACAGGCGCGCTTCTTCGTCTGGCGTGAGAATGCGCCGACGCCCCTTCGATTCCTGCTCTTTGACAACCTGGCCGGATTTCATCGGGTGGATGTTGATGATGCCGCGCTGGACGGCGAAGTTCATGACGCTGCTCAGGCTGGCGAGGTAGCGATTAACGGTGGCTGGCGTCAAAATCTTGTCGACTTCCTTGACGCCGTTCGGCGTGTTGGCCCGGGCTTTCTGCGCCATCAGCTTGGCCTTGCACGTATTGATGGTGCCGCGATCGATCTCGCCGATCTTCATGGCGCCCAGCTCGGCCTTCCAGAAATCGATGTGCGATTCCGCCCAGTAGCGCGTGCCCTTTGTCGGCGGCGCCTTCACGAAAGCATCAATCAGCGAGCTGAACGTGGGGCCTGAGGTTGCGCCCAATGCCGCCAGGGCAGTGCTGCTCTCGTTTTCTCGAATCCAGTCCTTGGCCGCCGTCTTCGTGTCGAATACCTTAGACTTACCGACCGACTTACCGTTTACGTTGCGGCGGATGAATGCGCGAAATTTGGTGATTGTCTTGCCGGTCGCGCTATCGGCCTTCTTGCTGATAGTGATTGAGCCCATGATCCCTCGTGAGTAGGTTGATTACGCAGATTTACGCACGACGTTGCGAAAACCCTTGTAAATCCTACAGTCACGACTGATTTTAAGTCTCTTGTGTCTACCAATTTCACCACCCGGGCGGGTTCCTGATTATATCGGCAGGCCATATACGAAAAAGGGAAAGCGCATTGCGCTTTCCCTTTTTCAGACTGGAGCGGCAGAAGAGTCTCGAACTCTCGACCTATACCTTGGCAAGGTATCGCTCTACCAACTGAGCTACTGCCGCATGTCCCTTGGAGGCGCGGGCCGGAGTCGAACCGACCTACACGGATTTGCAATCCGGTGCATAACCGCTTTGCTACCGCGCCCCGCCTTCAAACTTTACTACATGAGAAAAGCCATGGGCTTTCCCCGGAAAATCTGGAGCGGCAGAAGAGTCTCGAACTCTCGACCTATACCTTGGCAAGGTATCGCTCTACCAACTGAGCTACTGCCGCGTCAAACAGAGCGCGCATTATAGACGCCCCAAGGGATTTGTCAACACCCTCTTCTACTTTTCCGCACTACGCCTGGCAATTTCCGGCCAGGCCATGCGCAGGTAATAAGCCATCGACCACAAGGTCAGCAGCGCCGCCAGCCAGATCAGCCACTCGCCGGCCAACATCGTATCAATGCCAAACAGGGGCGCCTGGAACAGCAACAGCGGAATCGCCGCCATCTGGGCGGTGGTCTTGATCTTGCCCAGCATCGAGACGGCGACGCTCTTCGCCGCGCCGATCTTGGCCATCCATTCGCGCAGCGCCGAGATGGTGATCTCGCGGCCGATGATGATGGTGGCGACGATGGCATCAGTGCGACCGAGTTGGACCAGCACGATCAGCGCAGCGGCAACCATCAGCTTGTCAGCAACTGGATCCAGGAAAGCGCCGAAGGCTGAAGTCTGGTTCAGTTTGCGTGCCAGGTAACCATCGGCCCAGTCAGTAAATGCAGCGGCCATGAAGATCAGGGTGGCCGACAGGTTGCGCTCCTGCATCGTCGCCCAATCGGCGGGCAGGAAATAGATCGCGATCAGCAGCGGGATGGCGACGATGCGCAGCCAGGTGAGCAGGATGGGAAGATTGAATGGCATAGGCCGTCAGTGTAAGGCGGAATGGATCTTTTCGGCGAGTTCGCGGCCGATGCCGGGAATCTCGGCAAGCTGGTCGACGCTCGCCTCGCGCACGCCGGCCAGGCCGCCGAAACGGGCGATCAGCGCCTTGCGCCGGGCCGGGCCGACGCCGGGCAGGCTTTCCAGCGTCGAAGTTTTGCGGCTCTTGGCGCGTTGTCCGCGGTGGCCGGTGATGGCGAAGCGGTGCGCCTCGTCGCGTACTTCCTGGATCAGGTGCAGCGCCGGGTGGTCGGACGGCAGGTTGAGCGGCGGCCGGCCGTCGGCTTCGGGGAAGATCAGGCTTTCCAGGCCGGGCTTGCGTTCCTCGCCTTTGGCGACGCCGATCATGTTGAGGTGGGTCAGGCCGAGGTCGGCGAGCGCGGCCCAGGCCGAGGCGACCTGCCCCTTGCCGCCGTCGATCAGGATCAGGTCAGGCGCCCTGCCCTCGCCGCTGGCGACGCCGTCGTAGCGCCGCGTCACCGCTTGGCGCATCGCCGCGTAGTCGTCGCCGGGCGTGATGTCGCGGATGTTGAAGCGGCGGTAGTCGCGCTTGCTCATCTGGTTGCCGTCGTAGACCACGCACGAGGCGACGGCGCTTTCGCCCATGGTATGGCTGATGTCGAAGCACTCGATACGGGTGATCGGCTCGTTCAATTGCATGGCTTCCTGCAGCGCGGCGAGGCGCTGTTCCTGTTGCGCCGTCGTCTGGTTGCGCGCCAGGATCGCCAGACGGGCGTTCTGCAGCGCCATCTCGACCCACGCTTTTTGCGTCAGCGTGCGCGCTTCGGCGATGGGCACCGGGCGGCCGGCGAGTTCGGCCAGGCTGGCGGCGGTTTCCTCAAGCTCTTCGCTTTCCGGTAGCGGCGAGACCAGCAAGCGGCCGGGCGCCGGGTGCAATTCGTAATGCTGGCGCAGGAAGGCGGTCAGCGCGTCGGCGGCGGTCGAGTCGCCGGCATTGCTCGGGAACAGCGGCCGGTCGCCGAGGTGGCGGCCGCCGCGCACCATCGCCAGGTTGACGCAGAGCTGGCCGGCTTCGCGTACGGCGACGACGATATCGACGTCCTCGCCCTTGCTGCTCGATACGAACTGCTTTTCCTGGACCTGATGCAGCGACTGGATCTGGTCGCGGTAGATCGCCGCCAGTTCGAAGGCGAGCTTCTCGGCGGCCTTCTCCATCGCCGTGTTGAGGCGCTTGATCACTTCCTGCTGCTTGCCGGCGAGGAACATTGCCGCGTACTGGACGTCGGCCGCGTAGTCGTCGGGCGAGATATAGCCGACGCACGGCCCGCTGCAGCGCTTGATCTGGTAAAGCAGGCAGGGCCGCGAGCGGTTGGCGAAGACGCTGTCCTCGCAGGTGCGCAGGCGGAACATCTTCTGCAGCAGGTGGATGCTGTCGCGCACCGCCCACGACGACGGATAAGGCCCGTAGTAGTCGGCCTTGCGGTCCGGGTTGCCGCGGTAGAAGCCGAGGCGTGGGAACTTGTCGCGCGTCAGCACGATGTAGGGGTAGGACTTGTCGTCGCGGAACAGGATGTTGTAGCGCGGCGCCAGCGACTTGATCAGGTTGTTTTCGAGCAGCAGCGCTTCCGCCTCGGTGCGCGTCGCGGTCGTCTCGATGTGGTCGATCTGGCCGACCATGTGGGCGATGCGCGGACTCGACAGATTGTCGCGGAAATAGGAAGCGACCCGCTTCTTCAGGTTCTTGGCCTTGCCGACGTAGAGGACGGCACCGTCGGCACCGATCATCCGGTACACGCCGGGCAGTTCGGTCAGGGAAGCGAGGAAGGATTTTGCGTCGAAAGCCACGGGGAGCGATGTTAACATGCCGGCCATGCAGCTTCATTGGGACATTTTCTGCCGCGTCGTCGACAACTACGGTGACATCGGCGTCTGCTGGCGACTCGCCCGTCAGTTGTCGGGCGTACATGGCCGCCGGGTCAGGCTTTGGGTCGACGACCTGGGCAGCATGCGCCAGTTGTGCCCAGCGCTCGATCCGCAGGCTGGCGCGCAACACCTTGACGGTATCGAGGTCCGGCAATGGACGATGCCCTTTGTCGTCGACCGGGTTGCCGATGTCGTCGTCGAAGCCTTTGCCTGCGAACTGCCCGCCAGCTACCTGCAAGCCATGGCCGACTTACCCAAGGCGCCGGCCTGGATCAACCTAGAATACCTGACCGCCGAAGCCTGGGCCGAGAGTTGTCATGGCGTTGCCTCGCCGCACGCCAGCCTGCCGCTGATCAAGTATTTCTTCTTTCCCGGCTTTTCCCCCGCGACCGGCGGCTTGCTGCGCGAACCGGGCCTGCCGCTGACCACCGAGCCGGCCACTGACGAAATCAGCCTGTTCTGCTACGACAACGCACCGGTCGGACCGTGGCTGGAGGCACTGGCCAGCGCGCCCGAACCGCTGCGCTGCCTGGTCTCGCCGGGCAAGCCGCTGACTGCCGTGCGCGCCTGCCTGCCCGGCGACGGGCCGTGGCAAGTCGGCGCAGCCCGCATCGAGCCGGTGCCCTTCCTGCCACAAGCCAACTACGACGCCCTGCTCCGCCGTTGCGCGATCAACATCGTGCGTGGCGAGGATTCCTTCGTCCGCGCCCAACTCGCCGGCCGGCCCTTCGTCTGGCACATCTATCCGCAGGACGACGACGCCCACCTCGACAAACTGACGGCCTTTCTCGACCGCTACACAGTCGGGCTGGAATCCGTGGCGGCGACGGCGGTGCGCAACATCTTCCTGGCCTGGAACACGCCGGTGCCGCCGACGACATTGCCTGCCGCCTGGCAGGATTTCCTGACGCATCTGCCGGCCATCGACCGGCATGCGCGCGAATGGCAACAGGATTGCATGCGGCTACCGGAATTGAGCGCAAGCCTCGTCAAATTCTGTGCCGACGCGGTATAATCGCGCGTTTTTATTTTCAGCCTCTGGAATATCTCTCATGAAGACCGCACAGGAACTCCGCTCCGGCAACGTGATCATGGTCGGCAGCGACCCGCTCGTCGTCCAGAAAACCGAATACAACAAGTCCGGCCGCAACGCTGCCGTCGTCAAGATGAAGCTGAAGAACCTGCTCTCCGGCAACCCGTCGGAAGCGGTCTACAAGGCCGATGACAAGTTCGAAGTCGTCATCCTCGACAAGAAGGAAGTGACCTACTCCTACTTCGCCGACCCGATGTACGTGTTCATGGACGCCGACTACAACCAGTTCGAAGTCGAAGCCGAGAACATGGTCGACGCGCTCAAGTACCTCGAAGACGGCATGCCCTGCGAAGTCGTCTTCTACGACGGCAAGGCCATCTCCGTTGAACTGCCGAACTCGCTGGTCCGCGAAGTCATCTACACCGAGCCGGCGGTCAAGGGCGACACCTCGGGCAAGGTCATGAAGCCGGCCAAGATCTCCACCGGTTTCGAGCTGCCGGTTCCGGCCTTCGTCGAAATCGGCGACAAGATCGAAATCGATACGCGCACCGACGAATACCGCAGCCGCAGCAAGTAATTCCTGCTTCTGCCGGAATCGCCAGGGGCAGCTTCGGCTGCCCTTGCTTTTTCCGGGGTGTCGCCAAAGCGACATGCTTTTCTGCCAGAATTCTCCATTCGAACAACCCGAACCGCGGACCCCACCATGAGCTACAAAGTCTTTGTCGACGGCCAGGAAGGCACCACCGGCCTGCAGATCAACGAATACCTCGCGCAGCGCGCCGATATCGAAATCCTCAAGATCGACGCCGACAAACGCAAGGATCTCGCCGAGCGCAAGCGCCTGATCAACGCCTCCGACATCACCTTCCTCTGCCTGCCCGACGCGGCAGCCAAGGAA
>Ga0209794_1001912_pt1 | contig 12917 bp, 11 predicted proteins | sample EBPBio232013_DNA_FD_185869 | JGI IMG/M metagenome (GOLD analysis project Ga0209794, IMG submission 185869) | Wastewater treatment Type I Accumulibacter community from EBPR Bioreactor in Madison, WI, USA - Reactor 1_5/23/2013_ DNA (SPAdes)... | ecosystem: Engineered > Bioreactor > EBPR >... | reverse complement strand
TCGAGGACTACTGGGCCCAGGCCTATTCCGAGCCCGACACCGGCTCGGACCTGGCGTCGCTGCGCACGGTGGCGCACCGCGAAGGCGAACACTACGTGGTCAGCGGCACCAAGATCTGGCAAAGCTACGGGCACTGGTCCAACTGGGCCCTGGTGCTGGTGCGGACCGACCCCGGCGCGGCGAAGAAGCAGAACGGCATCTCGGTGCTGCTGATCGACCTGAAGTCGCCCGGGGTGACGGTGCGACCCATCCGCTTCATGCACGGTGGCACGCTGCACGTGGAGATGTTCTTCGACCAGGTGCGCGTCCCGGTGGCGAATCTGTTGGGCCAGGAAAACGCCGGCTGGAGCATCGCCAAGGGCTTGCTGATCATCGAACGCCTGTTCGTGGCCCGCATGGCCGAGTGCAAGGCCGACCTGGCCGCCACCTACGGCATGCTGGAGCACGCCCTGGTGCCGGTGCTGGACGAGTATCGGCGCCGGCTGGCTGAAGTGGACATTCGGGCCCGCGCCATGGAGGCCACCTGGTGGCCGGCGGTGCGCGCGGTGGACGCGGGGCAGGAGCCGGCGCTCGAATCCTCCCTGCTGAAGCTACAGGGCAACGAGCTGTTGCAAGACATGCAGCAGCTGCAGCTCGACTTGCTCGGGCCGGATGCGCTGGTGTTCGATCCGTCCGCGGTGCAGGGCCGACCGTCCGATCCGCCTCTCACGCCAGCGCATGCCGGCAACTTCACCATGCACATGTGGCGCTACCGCGGTGTCACCTTGGGCGGCGGCACCTCCGAAGTGCAGCGCAACATCATCGCCAAGGCCATTTTCAGCGGGCAGACCGAACTGGAGTTGCCGCTGACCCGCGGCATGACGGAAGACCAGATTCAGCTCGACGATGGGCTGCGCCGCCTGCTGGCCGAACGCTACGATTTTGATGCGCGGCGAGCCATCCTGGCCGGCCCGGAGGGCGGGGATGCCGGTTTCTGGCAGGCCTACGGCGAGCTGGGCCTGCGCGGGTTGATCGTGCCCGAGCGCGATGGTGGCTTTGGCGGTGATCTGCCCGATTTGCTGCCGGTCATGTCGGCGCTGGGCGAGGCCCTGGTGGTGGAGCCCATCCTGTGGTGTTCGGCGTTGCCGACGCTGCTGCTGTTGGATGCCACCGGCTTCGAGGGCCGGGCAACTACTTTGCAGGCCTTGATGGACGGCACGCGCGTGGCTTTCGCGCACGAAGAGCGTGCGGCGGCCGTGACGGCCCGGCGCGAGGGCGACGGCTGGCACCTGCAGGGCGGCAAGGTTCGGGTGATGGGCGGCGATGCGGCCGAGCGCTTTCTGCTCAGTGCCCGCCTGGACGGCGGCGGCCTGGCGCTGTTCGACTGCTCGGCCGATGCCGAGGGTGTGTCGGTTCGCCGGTACCGCCTGCACGATGGCCGCGGCGCGGCCGACCTGCAACTGTCGGCGCTGCGGCTGCCGGCCAGCGCCAAGGTGACCGGGCCGGAGCGCACGGGCGCCGTCATCGACGAAGCACTGGCTTTTGCCACCCTGGCGCTGTGCGCCGAGAGCGTGGGCGCGATGCGCCGCGCCTTGGCGCTGACCGTGGAGCACCTGCGCGTGCGCAAGCAGTTCGGGCGCAGCCTGTCCGATTACCAGGCCCTGCAGCACCGCATGGTCGAGCACCTGCGGGGCTGGATCGAGGCCCGTGGCCTGTTGCACGAGGCGGCGACCGGTTGGGCCGGCGCCTTGCCCACCGAGCGCGGCCGGCGCATCGGTGCCGCGAAATGGATGGCTGGCCGTGCCGGGCGATCCATCGCCCTGGACGCCCTGCAGCTGCACGGGGCCGTCGGCCTGCAGGACGAGACCGCGATCAGCCACCACGCCCGCCGCCTGCTCGCCAACGACATGCTGCTGGGTGATGCCGGCACGCAGCTGTCTCGCTTCATCGCGCTGGGACACCCAACCCCTTAAGGCCACCACCATGACCCCTTCCCAGAATACTTCTCCAACCGGTCCCGGCCGTGGCCCCCTGGCGGGCTTGCGGGTATTGGACATCGCCACCATCCTGGCGGCGCCCTCGGCGGCTTCGCTGATGGCCGACTACGGCGCCGAGGTGCTGAAGGTCGAGCTGCCCAGCGGTGACGGCTTGCGTGGTTTTCCGCCGCTGAAGAACGGCAAGCCGTTGTGGTGGAAGATCACCAACCGCAACAAGAAAATCGTCTCGCTGGATCTGCGCAAACCCGAAGGCGTGGCCTTGCTCAAGCGTCTGCTGCCGCGCTTTGACGTGCTGGTCGAGAACTTCCGCCCCGGCACGCTGGACCGTTGGGGGCTGGACCGCGACACGCTCTGGGCGCTGCAGCCGAAGCTGGTGATCCTGCGCGCCACCGCCTTCGGCCAGGACGGTCCCTACCGCAACCGGCCCGGCTTTGCCCGCATCTTCGAGGCCATGGGCGGGCTGACCTACATCAGCGGCGAACCCGGCCGCGAGCCCATGCACGCCGGCTACCCAATTGGCGACTCGATCGGTGGTCTGTTTGGCGCCGTTGGCGTGCTGGCAGCGCTGTGGAAGCGCGCGCGAGATCCCGACGCGCCGGGCGAGGAGATCGACCTGTCGCTCACCGAGGCCATGCTGAAGCTGATGGAGTTCCTGCCCATCCGGTACGACGAACTGGGCGAGGGCGCCGAACGCTCCGGCAACAACAGCCAGTACGCGGCGCCCACCGGCGTGTACCGCACGCGCGATGGCCATTGGGTGTCGCTGTCGGGCAGCACCGCGGCCTTGTACGCGGCCAACTGCCGCGCCATTGGACGGGAAGACCTCATCGGCAACCCGCGCTACGCCAGCAACGCCGAGCGCTGTGGCCACTCGGTCGAACTGAACGCCATTTTTTCGGCGTGGATCGCCGAACACGATCTGGACGAGGTACTGGCGACCTTCGAGCGCCACCATGGCACGCTGGCGCCGATCTATTCCACCCGCCAGATTCTGGAGGACCCGCAGGTCAAGGCACGGGGCTTTCTGCGCGAGATTCCCGACCCGGACTTCGGCACCGTGCGCATGCAGGACGTGGTGCCGCGCTTTCGCAACGACCCGGGCGGCGTGTACAGCACGGGCGGTGCCATTGGACGCGACAACGCCGAGATCTACGGTGAGTGGCTTGGCCTGTCGGCCGGCGACATCGAACAGTTGCAATCCACACAGGTGATCTGATGAACTCCTACGACTTTCGCCAATCCCGCCTGGTCATCGACGACGACGGCATCGCGGTGTTCGAGCACCTTCGCGGCGAGGCGCGCAATCCGTTCAACATGGAGTTGCGCGCTGACTACGCCGACATGCTGCGGCAGGTCGAGGCCGATGCGCCGCGTGCCTTGGTGATCACCGGCAGTGGCGGCTCGTTCAGCGGCGGGGGCGACGTCAAAGTCATGCACGCACGCCTGGCCGACGGCACCCAGGCCACCGGCGTGCGCCAGCGCATCCTGGACATTCACGACTGGTTGCAGCGCCTGCGCGATCTGCAGATACCGGTCATCGCCGCGGTGGACGGGCCGGCCTGGGGCGGCGGTTTTGCCGTGGCTTTGTGCGCCGACTTTATTCTGGCCACGCCCAGGGCTTCGTTCTGCATGGTGTTCCTGCGCATTGGCGCCTTGCCCGACATGGGGTCAATCCACCTGCTGCCGCGCGCCGTGGGCCTGGCCAAGGCCAAGGAACTGCTGATGACCGGCCGCAAGGTGACGGCGCAGGAGGCAGAGCGCCTGGGTTTCGTGCATTCGCTGCATGCGCCAGAACGCTTGCGCGAGGAAGCGATGGCGTTGGCGCGGCGGTTTCTGCCGGCGCCCAAGGTGGCGCTGGGGCTGACCAAGCGCCTGGTCAACCGCGCCTACGAGCTGGACGCGGCCACCCTGGCCGAACTGGAAGCCTGTGCCCAGGTGGCCTGCCTGGCCGAGCCCGACCACGCCCAGGCGCTGGAACGCTTTGTCGCCAAGCAGCCGATGCGCTTTGACTGGGACCGAGACGCGCCCCCGGCGGGCTGACCGAACCCGACGAGGTTCCAGAGGATGACAGTCAGAGCGCTGCGTGCTGAGTCCGATCAATGGGACGTGATGACACGCAAATACAACATCAAGGCCGAGTGAGCGATGGTCCGCTTATGCCATTTTCATCGTGGAAGATAAAGCCATGCAAGATCTCTCCAACCCCGTGCTCTGGCGTGCGCAGAACGGCGTCGGTCATATCGTCCTGAACCGGCCCGACGCGGCGAACGCCATCGATTTGGCCATGGCCGAGGCCTTCGGCCAGGCGGTCGCGCACCTGGCCAACGCCGATATTGGGGCGGTTTTGATCTCGGCCAACGGTCGGCAGTTTTGTGCCGGTGGGGATATCCGCACGTTCCACGCCGAACTGGGGCGGCTCGACCAACTGGTTCGCGACCTGTTGGACATCCTGCATCCCGCCCTGCAACGTCTGGTGGAGTTGCCGGTGCCGGTGATCACGGCCATCCAGGGGTCGGTGGGGGGCGCGGGCATTGGCTTGGCGCTGTGCGCCGACATCGCGCTGGCGTCGGAAGCCATGAAGCTGCGCGGCGGGTACTCGGCCCTGGGCTTGAGCCCGGACCTGGGGGCGTCCTACTTTCTGGCGCGCCGAGCCGGGGCGGCCCGGGCCAAGTCGATCCTGATGACCAACCGGGCGCTTTCCGCCGCCGAGTGTCTGGGCTTCGGCCTGGTCGACGAACTGCATCCTGCCTCGACGCTGACGAGCGCGGCGGAGCGCCTGGCGATGGACCTGGCGGCAGGGGCCACCGGGGCGCTGGGGGGTATCAAGCGCCTTTGTGACCGCGCCACGCGCCTGACGCTGGTCGAGCACCTGGGCGATGAGCGCCGGGCACTGCTGCGTTGTGCCCAGTCGGCCGATGGTCGCGAGGGCGTCCGTGCCTTCGCCGAAAAGCGCGCTGCGGTATTTTCCGATCCCCGCATTGATTGATAAGGAGTTGACCATGTCCCTGAACCTACCCCTGCAAGGTGTGCGCGTCCTCGAATTCGAAGGCATTGGCCCAGGCCCCATGGCCGGGCGCCTGTTGGCCGGCATGGGGGCCGAGGTGACCGTGCTGGCGCGCCCCAACCCCCGTCTGGCGCTGGCGCAAGGGGGTGCCACCGACAACCCGCTGCGCGAGGGCAAGCAGGTGATCGATTGCAACCTGAAGACGCCCGAGGGCGTGGCGCTGGCCCTGGCGCGGGTGGCCGAGGCCGAAGTGCTGCTGGAAGGCAACCGGCCGGGCGTGATGGAGCGTCTGGGTCTGGGGCCGACGGAATGTCTGGCACGCAACCCACGACTGCTGTACGCCCGCATGACCGGTTGGGGCCAGGACGGCCCCCTGGCGGCGGCGGCGGGGCACGACTTGAACTATGTGGCCTTGACGGGCTTGTTGTCGCTGTCCATGCGTCCGGGCCAGCAGCCCATGGTGCCGCCCACGGTGCTGGGCGATGCCGTCGGGGCCCTGGGCCTGTGCTTTGGCGTCACCAGCGCCCTGCTGGACGTGCGCGCCGGTGGCCCTGGGCGCGTGATCGACGCGGCCATTCTGGACATCACCTCGATGCTGGGCATGATCGCCCAGTGGGCGCGCGCTCGTGGTGGCCTCGGCGGGCCGGGGCCCAGTGTGTTCCACGATTCTCCCTACTACGACACCTACACCTGCGCGGATGACCTATTGGTGTCGGTGGCGGCGATGGAGCCGCAGTTCTACGCGCTCCTGCTGGAAAAGCTGGGGCTGGACGACGTGGACCGTGCGCAACAGAACGATCCTCGCCACTGGCCTGCGCTCAAGGCACGCATCGCCGAGCGGTTTCGCACCCGCACGCGGGCGCAGTGGTGCGCGCTGATGGAGGGCAGCGACGTGTGCTTCGCGCCGGTGCTGAGCCTGGAGGAAGCCGCCGTGCACCCGCACAACCTGGCCCGGGGCATCTTCCGGCAGCACGGCGAGGCGGACATTCGACCGGCGATGGCGCCACGTTTCCTGTCGCCTCGTTGAACCCGTGCCGGCGCTTGGCGACCGGCCATGTTCCCATTTCACTCTTCTTTGTCTCATGGATACCTCTTCCCTGCTTCAGCAACTGCACAGCCTGCCCGTCGTCGCCTCGCCGATGTTTCTGGCCAGTGGCGTGGACCTGGTGGTCGCGCAATGCAAGGCCGGTGTCGTCGGCACCTTTCCGGCACTGAACGCCCGTCCGGCGGCCGAGTTCGACCGCTGGATCGACCGCATCAAGATCGCTTTGGCCGCGCACGACGCCGCCCGTCCGGAGCACAAGGCCGCTCCTTTTGGCGTGAACCTGATCCTGCACAAGACCAACGACCGGCTGCAAGAGGACTTGGAGATCTGCGCGCGCCAGCGGGTGCCGATTGTCATCACCTCGGTCGGGAACCCGGCCGAAGTGGTGAAGTTTGTCCACGGCTACGGTGGGTTGGTGTTTCATGACGTGATCAACCAGCGCCATGCCCGCAAGGCGGCGGCCGCGGGCGTGGATGGCCTGATCTTGGTCTGCGCGGGCGCTGGCGGCCATGCCGGGCGCCTGTCGCCCTTTGCCCTGGTGGGCGAGGTGCGGCGGTGGTATCAGGGGTTGGTGATTCTGGGTGGCGCGATCAGCCGAGGCCGCGATGTGCTCGCGGCGCGGGCCATGGGGGCTGATCTGGCCTATGTGGGCACGCGCTTTCTGGCCACCCCCGAAGCCAGCATTCAGGACGGCTATCGGCAGGCCATCGTGGAAGCCGGGACCGAGGAGATCGTCTACACCGACATCTTCTCCGGTGTCCATGCCAATTTTCTGCGCAGCAGCATCAAGCACGCCGGGCTGGACGCCGACCACCTGCCGGCCAGGGATGCGCACGGGGAGAACTTTGGCTCCGAGAGCATGCACCAGAGCAAGGTCTGGCGCGACATCTGGACCGCGGGGCACGGCGTGGGCAGCATCAATGCGGTGCTGCCCACCGGCGAACTGGTGCGGCAGATGCGACAGGACTACGCGGCGGCGCGCGCGGCGCTGTGAGGCCGGTCAGTCGCCCATGACGAGTGGGTGCCTCAAACGAGATGTCACGTGGGGTTGACCTTGGCCTAGGATGCCTGGAACCGGTCCCCGAGGCAGTCCCGGTTTCGACAAGATGCCGCCGCAGGTTGAATGACCAACGGCGGCCAGACCAATTCTTGTCAGCGGTCTGCCAGGACGTTGGCGTGGCTTACCGACGGCGACCCAGCAGCAGCGCCAGGGCGGCGCCAGCGGCGGCGGCCAGCGCCATCGACTGCAGGGGTTTCTCGGCCACGTAGGCGGTGGTCTTGTCCGAGTATTTCTGGAACTGCTCGCGCGCCTGCGCCGTGGTTTCGGTCGCGGCGACCTTGCCGCGCGCGGCCATGCCCTGCACGCGCGCGGACAGCGCGTCGATGGCCGGCTTGACGTCCTCGCGCAGCGTGCGCACCTTGGCGTCCGCTTTGTCCAGCGCCTCGTTGGCGTAGGTGCGGGCCGAGTCCACGGTGCGTTCGGCCTTGTCGGCCAGCTTCTCGGTGGCGGCGATGGTGTGGTCGGCGGCTTTTTCGGCGGTGTTGGTCTGTGGGTTCATGACAATGTCCTTTCGGGGCAGTAGGTGGAACGGAATGGGGGATGCCGCGTGCGTGTGCTTCTTGCGGCCACAAGCCCCAGTCTAGAGCGCACCCGCGCGAACGCCATCAGCCGGCGACCGGCGGGTTTGTCGGCGCGGATTCTGAGGTGTTGTAGGACGTGGACGACATGGCGTCCAGCGAGTCGGCCAGATCGTTCTGCGCCTTGGCCGAGCGGCGCGGGATGGTGGCGGTGATGCGGGAGCCGCGTCCGGTGCCGGACTCGATGTCGAGCCGGCCGCCGCTGGCTTCCACGCGGTGGCGCATGCCGACCAGGCCGTGCGAGGCCTGCGGCAGCACGCCCGGGTCAAAGCCTACGCCGTCGTCCGAGATGGAAACCTCGGCGTGGTAGACGTAGTTCTTGAGCATCACCGTCACGCGCGTGGCCCGCGCGTACTTGCCGATGTTGGTCAGCGCTTCCTGGACCACGCGGTAGATGGTCAGCTCACTGGTTTCGTCCAGGTCCACCGGCTCCAGCGCGGTGTGCATTTCGAGCGTCGAGCGTTCGCCGAATTCCCGCACCAGGATCTCCAGCGAGGCCACCAGGCCCAGGTTCGACAGGGACGAAGGCCGCAGATCCTCGATGATGCGGCGCTTGAGCGCAATGCCTTGATTGAGCGTGTCGGTCAGGTGCTTGAGGCGATCGAGCACTTCGTGGGATTCCGGCGGCAGGCGCGACTTCATGCGTGCCACGTCGAGCTTGGCCGCGGTGAGCAGGGCGCCCAGTTCGTCGTGCAGTTCGCGTGCCAGTCTTGCTCGCTCGTCCTCGACCGCCTGCTGCAGGTGGGTGGCCAGCTCGGTCAGGCGGGAGGTGCGGTCGCTGACCTGCGCCTCAAGGGCGTCGCGTTCGTCCTCCAGCGCCTGCTGCTGGCGAGCGTCCGATTCGTGCAGGGCGCGGGTCTGGCTCACGTACAGGAAGAAGGCCAGGAACGCCGCCACCGCGCCGGCCGCCAGGCCGAAGCGCGAGACGTTCAACAAACGGGTCAGTTCGGCGCGTTTGTCGTCGATGGCGGTGTCGGTCTCGGTCAGCAGGCTGTCGGCCAGGCCGCGCAGGCGGGCCATGTGTTCCAGGCCGAGGTGGGAGTTGAGCACGAAGCTGACGACTTCCGGGCGGTCCTGGTCGCGCATGCGGATGGTCAGCGCCAGCTCGCCCAGTTTTTGCGACAACAGGTTCTTGAAGGTGCCCATGGCCTCGGAATGGACGACCGTGCCGGGGGCGAACTTGGACAGCTCATTGAGCGCGGTATCGATGGCCGTGAGTGACTTCTCGTAGGGCTGCAGGTAGCTGCGGTCCCCGGTCAGGATGTAGCCGCGCTGGCTGGATTCGGCCTCCACCAGGTTGTGCACCAGGGTGGTGGTGGTGGTGCGCACCTGCAGGGCGGCGCGGATGGAGGAGGTCACCTCGACGGTACGGTTGAAGGCCAGCTCGTTGAGCCAGATCACGGTGAGCACGCAAATCCCGGCAATCGCCAGCGCCAATTGCAATCGCAACGCCAAACGTGGTCGAACGGGGGAGGGGGAAGATGATGCGGTCATGTCGAGCACGGCAGGTGGGCACTAGAATGCCTGCAGGGCGACGCCGGGTGGCGCGCGGCGGTCGGACAACGGTGCGAAGGGGATTCCGTGATCAGAATCGGTATTGTGGACGACCACGCCATCGTGCGGTCCGGGCTCAAGCAGTTTTTCTCCGAGCATGTCGATCTGCGCGTGGTGGGCGAGGCGGCCAGCGGGCGCGAGGCCATCGACTTGGTGCGCACGACGGAAATGGACGTGCTGGTGATGGATTTGTCGATGCCCGGCCAGAGCGGCATCGACGCGTTGGCGATGATCCGGGCCAAGGCCCCGGATGTGGGCATCCTGATCCTGTCGGGCTATCCGGAGGAGCATTACGCGATGAACCTGATCCGGCAGGGCGCCAGCGGCTACCTGAACAAGGAATGCGAGCCCAGTGAGATCGTCGAGGCGATCCGCATCATTGCCCTGGGCAAGCGCTACATCACCCCCACGGTGGCCGAACTGCTGGCCCAGCAACTGGGTCGCAAGAGCGACGCCATGCCGCACGAGCAGCTGTCCGAGCGCGAGTTCCAGGTGTTCCTGAAGCTGGCCAAGGGGCAGACGGCCGGCGATATCGCCGAGGCCCTGTCCTTGTCGGTGAAGACGGTGAGCACCTACCGCACGCGGCTGATGGAGAAAATGGGCCTGAACTCGAACAGCGACCTGACCTATTACGCGCTGAAGAACAAGCTGATCGACTGAATGGGTGGGTGTGGGCGAGCCTGCCATGCCGGTTGGGCGCCCGGGCTCACGAAGGGCTGTTGTGGTTCAGGCCCTGGCAAAAATCGATCAAGGCGTCGATGTCCTGGGATTTGTCGAACACCGCGTCCACGCCCAACTGCAGGCAGCGCGCCCGCACGTCGGCGGTGGCGTAGTTGGTCAGCACCACCACCTTTTGCCCGGGTTGCCGGCCGCGGCAGGCCTGCAGCACGCCCAAGCCGCTGCCCTGCTTGAGAAACAGATCGACGATGGCCAGATCCCATTGTTCGGCATGGTCGGTCAACCATTGGCTGCCATGGCTTTCCGTGTCGGCGAACCCGATGGACGACACGCCGCCGAGTTCTTCCAGCGTGGCAACCAGGTTCTCGCGGATGGTGGGGTTGTCTTCGACGATATAAGTTCGCACGCGGGGCAATCCAGGGATAGGCATGGAGATGAAATCAACACGCTCGCGGTGGCCGGAAGCAGCGGGCCGCGTGAGCACATGTTTCAAGTGTAGGACCGGACACGCCCCCGCTGTGCAAGTCTGAAGACCGCTTCTGGGTAGGAGCCGTCTTACATAAGACGGCCTTCAGTTTTTCTGCCGGGCGGTGGCGCTGGGCATCCAACGGCCCGCGGTGGGCCCAGGGGCTAGGCGCCGCACACCGGGCAGTGGGCCTGACGTGAAAGCCGGACCTGATTGAACTCGGTGCGTCTGAGGTCGACCATCAGCAGCCGGCCGGTCAGCGTGGGGCTCAGGCCGCAGAGCAGCTTCAGCGCCTCGGCGGCCTGCAAGGTGCCGACCAGCCCGACCAGTGGCGCGAACACGCCCATGGTGGCGCAGCGCACCTCTTCCACCACCTGGCTGGGCGGAAAGACGCAGGCGTAGCAGGGTGAGTCGGGCTGGCGCGGGTCGTACACCGCGACCTGCCCGTCGAATCCGATCGCCGCGCCCGACACCAGCGGCCGGCGCTGCCGCACGCAGGCCTGGTTGATGGCCTGGCGGGTGGCGAAGTTGTCGGTGCAATCGAGCACGACGTCGGCCTGGGCAACCAGGTTTTCGAGCAATGCGGCGTCGGCGCGGGCGGCAAGGGTGTGCACCTCGACCGTGCCGTTCAGCGCGCCGATGGCCGCGCGCGCGGACTCAACCTTGGGCTGGCCGACACGCGCCTCGGTGTGCATGATCTGGCGCTGCAGGTTGGTCAGATCGACCGTGTCGTGGTCGACCAGGGTCAGCCGGCCGACGCCCGCGCTGGCCAGGTACAAGGCCACCGGCGAACCCAGGCCGCCAGCGCCGACGATCAGGGCGTGGGCCGCGAGCAGTCGCTGCTGGCCTTCCACCCCGATGTCGTCGAGCAGCAGGTGGCGCGAGTAGCGCAGCAGTTGCTGGTCGTCCATGCCCGCTTCGGTCCGGGCCGCGCCGCGCGTTCAAGCGGCGGGCGGCGCTTACTCGGTCTTGGTTTGTTCCTTGCGCTCGACCAGGGTCTTGCTGACCTGGACCGGCTGGCCCTTGAGCTTGGCCAAGGCCTGCAGCAGCGGGAAGTCGGTGGCGCTGCCGTACTCGGGCGGGCGGCGCTCGGAGGCGGGCTTGCGCGATTCTTCCTCCAGGCGCTTCAAGGCCGCCTCGCGCTCTTTCTCGCGCGCCGGGTCCTTGATCTCGCTGCCCACCGTGAGGTGCTTTTCCAGGTCGGCCTCGCGCATGCGCAGCACGGCGAAGGGGCTGCCCTCGGCGGTGTCGTCGACCATGATGTCGGGCACAATGCCCTTGGCCTGGATAGTCTTGCCGCTCGGCGTGTAGTACAGGGCGGTGGTGATTTTCAGCGCCGTGTCCGGGCCCAGCGGGCGCACGGTCTGCACCGAGCCCTTGCCGAAGGTCTGGCTGCCCATGACGATGGCGCGTTTGTGGTCTTGCAGCGCGCCGGCCACGATCTCGCTGGCCGAGGCCGAGCCTTCGTTGACCAGCACCACCATCGGCACGCTCTTGAGGGCGGGCGGCAGGCGTTTCAGCGGGTCGGTGCCACGCCGGCGCAGGTAGTCCTCGGGACGGGCCTTGTAGACCGCCTTGGAATCCTCGATCTGGCCGTTGGTGGACACCACCGTGACACCCGCCGGCAGGAAGGCCGCCGACACGGCCACGGCCGCGTCCAGCAGACCGCCCGGGTCGTTGCGCAGGTCCAGCACCAGGCCTTTCAGGTTGGGTTCGCGCTTGTACAGCTCTTCCACCTTGGTGACGAAATCGTCGACGGTGCGTTCCTGGAATTGCGACAGGCGCACCCAGGCGTAGCCGGGCTGGACGATCTTGGTCTTGACCGATTGGGTGCGAATTTCCTCGCGCGTGATGGTGACCGGGAAGGTGCGGTTCTCGTCGCGGCGCAGAATGGTCAGCACCACCTTGGTGCCGGGCTCGCCCCGCATGCGCTTGACGGCCTCGTTCAGCGACAGGCCCTTGACGGCGGTGTCGTCCACGCGGGTGATCAGGTCGCCAGGCTTGAGGCCGGCCCGGTCGGCGGGCGAGCCCTCGATGGGCGAGACGATGCGGATCAGCCCGTCTTCCTGGGTGATCTCGATGCCCACGCCGACGAAGCGGCCGGTCGTGCCTTCGCGGAATTCCCTGAACGACTTCTTGTCGAAGTACTGCGAATGCGGGTCCAGGCTGGAGACCATGCCGGAGATGGCGTCGGTGATGAGCTTTTTCTCGTCCACCGGCTCCACGTAGTCGGACTTGATCATGCCGAACACGGCGGCCAGCTGCTGCAGCTCTTCCAAGGGCAGCGGCGCGATGCCGCCGCGCGCGGCGGTCTGCAGCGACACCGTGGTCAGCGCTCCGGCCAGCGCGCCCACGGCCATCCAGCCGGCGATCTTGGTTTTCTGACTCATGGTGTCGAGGTTCCTTGGTGCAAGCACCCAATATACATGGCTTGGTTGCTTAAGACGGCCGCGTGGCGCCGAAGTTCCGCCGGGGGCATCTGGGGGCGGTGTGGGTGCGGCGGGCTCAGGCCTTGCCTTGGCTGGCCACGGCGGCGGCGGCCTTGGCCACGGCCTC
>Ga0209794_1001910_pt1 | contig 12932 bp, 10 predicted proteins | sample EBPBio232013_DNA_FD_185869 | JGI IMG/M metagenome (GOLD analysis project Ga0209794, IMG submission 185869) | Wastewater treatment Type I Accumulibacter community from EBPR Bioreactor in Madison, WI, USA - Reactor 1_5/23/2013_ DNA (SPAdes)... | ecosystem: Engineered > Bioreactor > EBPR >... | reverse complement strand
ATCGGGCCCCATGAACATCACCACGGAAGGCGCACCACCGGCCAGTTCACGCCAGACGGGATTGGCTCGGGACACATGCCCCAGCAGGCGCCCATGGCCCCCGGGCTGCGCATCCCACACAAACGGGATGTGGTTGGCCATCAGTTGGTTATGGGCCGTACAAACCCAGGCCCCCAGCGGATGTTCTGCGATGTGAGTGCGCATTGCTGCAACGTCGGTCAGCGCGTGGTACTTCGGCGTGTACATCTGGTCTCCTAGAAGCCGTTGAAGGCATGGCGAGCCATCAATGCAGACAACACCCACATGGTCAGTCCGATCAGGCCGTCCAAGAATTGCCAAGCTCTCGGATGGGCGAACCAGGGCGCCATCCAGCGTGCACCAAACCCCAGCAGGCTGAACCAGGTGGCGCTGGCCATGGCCGCACCGGCCACGAACCACCCTTGCAAGGGCACAGGTTGCTGTGCACCCATGCTGCCCACCAGCAACACGGTGTCCAAGTAAACGTGGGGATTCAGCAGTGTGAAAGCGGCCGCCTGCGCCATGGCAACTCCCCGCTTCAAGCCCTCGCCACCGCAAGCCGCCTGCAGGCGATCGGGGTTACGCATCCGCATCAGCGCCTTCCAGCCGTACCAAGCCAGAAACGCTGCGCCGGCCAGCGCGAGGGCACGCGCCCACTCGGGCCTGTCGCCCAGGGCCTGGGCCATGCCGAAGACCCCGGCCATGATCAGCATCGCATCGGCAGCGGCACAAAACAGCACCACGCTGCCGACGTGCTCACGCCGCAGTCCCTGCCTGAGCACAAAAGCGTTCTGGGCACCAATGGCGACGATCAGACCGAAGCTCAGCGCCAAGCCCTGGAAGAAGACCGGCCAGATGGCCGTTGAAGTGGGTGCAATGGGGTCCATGCACCGAGGTTGCCACCGCAACGATGTTTAGACAAACTATATTTACTGAATTAACATTAGCTTTACTACATCATGTTGGACTACCCCTCCCTGTTTGCGCTGGCAGCCGTGGTGAGAGAGGGCAGCTTTGAGCGGGCTGCAAAGGCGCTGCATGTCACACCGTCTGCAGTATCCCAACGGATACGGTTGCTCGAGGAGCGGCTGGGCTGTGCCCTGGTGGTGCGAGGACAACCCTGTGAGGCCACCGAGACTGGGCGTCGCTTGTGCCAGCACATCGACCGGGTGAGCCTGCTGGAGCATGAACTCCAGGCGGACATGCCGTCGTTTCTTCAGTCCGAACCGACGCGTGTCAGTGTCCCGCTGGCCGTCAATGCCGACAGCCTGGCCACGTGGTTCACCACGGCCATCGCCGCCTTTGGCAGGGGCGCGCCGGTGCTGTTGCAGATCGCGGTGGATGACGAAGGCCACACCGCCGAGTGGTTGCGCAGCGGGCAGGTGTTGGCCGCCGTGACGGCCAAACAAGAACCGGCTGCCGGCTGCAACAGCCTACCTTTGGGTGCCATGCGCTACCTGGCGGCTGCCAGTCCAGCCTTTGTGGCCCGGCACTTTTCACAGGGAATCAACCCGGAGAGTCTGGCAACGGCTCCCAGCCTGATGTTCAACGCCAAAGACGAGTTGCAGCAGCGGTGGGCCGAAAGGCACTGCGGGCGCACCATCCAGATGCCACGTCACACATTGCCCTCACCTCAGGCGTTTGTTGCTGCCGCACTGGGTGGGCTCGGATGGGCCATGCACCCGGAAGCCCTGGTGCGAGAACATCTGAATAGCGGCGCCTTGGTCGAGCTCAAGCCTGACAGTCCGCTGGACGTCCCGCTGTTCTGGCAGCATGCCCGCATGGCATCGACACTGCTTCGCGATCTGACGGCGGCTGTGTTGGATGCGGCCAAGAGCGGGTTGATACAACACGAATGAGGCGCTAACTTCGGTTCCGTTCAAAAGGGGGCTGCTGTTTGGGACCCGCCGTTGAGCGACTGGCGATCAACGGCTGCTCCCAGTCTCCAAGGGCCGTTCGGTGTCGCGCGGCCGAGGGCCGCTTATGGCGGAGCGCAGTCCTGTGCCCAGCATTACGCACATCGTCCATGCTGGGTCGCCAACGCAACAGGAGTTGCCAACCACAACCGACCGCCTCTAAACCCGCGCCAGCAAAGGAAGTGGCCTCGAGAACGCTCGCGTGACCAACAGAGAAAACGGAGAACAGAGAGGCGTCAGCGGGGGCGAAAACGGCGACTTCGCAGAGGTGGCGGCTCGCGAGGCCAGGCCCGAAAACCGCGCCAACACTGGCGTTCCGGGCAGAAAAAAACCCAACCGATAAGGGTTGGGTTTTTGGTAAATGGTGGTGGGATGGTACCCCGCATCAAACGACTATTGAAAGTACGGAATCGAAGCGCTGCGGGTTGCTGCGAACTCGTGCGAACCGGATCGAAAAGCCTGCCTGTACGCCTATCTGCCGTGGACGATCAAGCGGGTTTTTCGCCTTGATTGGTTGCCGGTGTGCGGCCTCAACCTCGTCTGCTTTTCGGGGGCAGTTCAGTTCCCGAAACGGGAATCGAACCCGTCCGTCAGATCGCTACCTTCCACTCCCGCGACAGGCCGACGGTCTGCGTCAGTCCCTGCTTGAGCGGCGTGTCCAGGTACTCGTCGGCCGTCTTGGGCGGGTTCTTCCGCGATTGGCGATGGTTGCCAGCCTGTGCAGCGGAGCGAGTCTAGGCGGGCAACTCGCCAGCAGGAAGAAAATCGCCCGCCGGGTCTTCACGTAGGCTGATGTACTCGAGGCGCCATTGATCCACCTTCCGGAGATCCGCCAAGGTCATGAATGTGTCGGCTACTGCATTGCATGCGTCCAATGCGATCTCTGTTGCAGTGTCAACAGTTCCATAGGCTTGCTCGAAGAGCGTACGGAGTTCGCCGGCAACTTTTTCAGCACTCGCCCTAGCATTCGGCCCACCCTCTGTGGCGTCATAGACAACCGAGATGGATAAGAAATAGGGATCTCCGTCCTTCAACTCAATGGCCTTGTCCTCACCGAGATCGAAGAAAAGTGCCACCAGGTGCGATGACTCCGGTTCCAGGATTTTTGCGATGCGGTATTCGACAGACTTCTTGCCAACGGTCCTTCGTAATCGGTTCTCGAAGGCGTTGGGGAACGCGGGGCGTCCGTATCGAGCCGCAAGCCACTGCTTCAAGGCGCGCTTCTCGTCAGCGGGCAGAAGAAAGTTTCCGTCCCTCGCCCCAATCTTGGCGAACACAGCTTTGCTTACCTGCTGCCGATCAACATGGCGGAGCTCGACGCACATATCTCCGCCCGCGTCGGATACAAATTTCAGATGCAGTCGACGGGGGTTCCTTGCGTTCGCAAGCATCGGGTCGGGAGCCTGAAGTAGCGAGCCCACAATGACCTCGACGAAGGTCTCGGTATCGTTCGGCAAGTCGCAGTCGTGAGAGATCAAGACGACGCAGCGATTTGAATTGAGGGACTCAACCAATCCTATCGCATGAGCTTCTTCGTCGGTCAGTAGGTCTCCCTGCCGCCATTCGGTATCCCGTCCGAGCATCCACGACTCCTCTTTCAGACGCGCTCAGAGGAGCCCGGAATTGAAATGGAGGACTGCCAATCGCTGGAAGATTTGGATTTGGAGGTTGTCAGGCCAGACTGTTTGTACGAAGCCTCCATTGCCTTGGCCTCACTAATCAGGGCCGCCACATGCTCGCTGCGGTTCTCGCCGGACTTGATGAGATCCATCAGAGATCGTCCGGCAAAGGCCTTCATCTTCAGTAAGGCCCCAGCACGAGACACTCCCGCCGCCTGGAATGCATCAGCAATTCTGCTCAACTCAACAATTCGATTGAGTTTGTCTGGCTCAGGGGTTGAATCGCCAGACAGCCACTTGTAGATAGCTTGGCGAGAGACATCAAATAGACCAGCCAGATCTGCAATGGCCGGATTCAGCACGTTTCGGATGCTTTCAATGTGCTCGGAAGCGGTCCGGACATCGGGGCGTTCAGCGCCGCCGGTCGATGAGTCCGCAGCATCGAGAATAAATGGCACACGAGGCTGAATATGATGCCGCCAGGATTCCGTGCGGTCCAGCCCATAGACGCTGCCGGTACCAACCAAGATCGTGCCTATCACCGCGAACGCAGTCTTTGCTGCCGGCCATACCGGCTGCACAGGTCGGGTGGAAACTGGAATGGGATACATTTTCTCGTCCAGTCTATCTCATGCCCAAACGGCACGAGCGTGATTAGTAACCGTGGCATCGAACACAAGCTTGATGGTCGCGTGTAGAGCCGACAATTGCTCTCCTATTTTTTCAAAGTCTAGAGGCATTCGTCCTTCCACAAAGTGATCCGTGTCGATTACCGCATGAGGCCTGGTGTCTTTGATTTCAAACTTGGGCATCGCAATTAGACCGCTTGGCACCATGTCGGGCGGATAACCCAGAGGTGAGGCCATTCGGTGTACTCGGGCGACCAATGTTCCTTTGGGCAAGAGGGGGGCGGATTCGGTTTCGAAAACTGACTCATTGAGAGCGTACCGCTGCGCGGCCCCGAAGCGGACGCCATGTAGCCCATCTGCAAGATACTGATCAATCGTTTCGTCAGGCTGTGGCAAGACTGCGTCGAGGTAGCGCAGGCCTAGTCGGCTGACGTGTTCAAGGCCCACAATTTCATGCACAGCTTTTAGCCCGCGCAGTAGTTCTGGGATGAACTCGTTGCTCGTTTCGTAGTGGGTGGTGTGGAAAGTAATCGAAGCTGCGCTCAAGATAAAGCCTGACGAGCGATCCCCCTTCGTGATGAGCCAGGAAGTGGTGTGTGCGACCTGTGGTTCGGTTGGCGCTTGGCCGGGCGCTGCAGTGAGCTGTAGGTGGGTGACCTGCTGCGGCTCGAAGAGGGTATAGCCATCGCGCCGGAGAAGATCTTGCACCTCGTCAACGTACTTGGCCATGGCTGCGACAGGGTTGAACTGTGCTTGTGCCAGGGCGTAGTACACGGGGGCATTAGACATCTTCTCGCTCACGGCTCTACTCCTGAGGTTGTAGGCGCATGGAAAGGCGCCTGGTTGACATTATAGTTGTCAGTTTACACCCTGGTTGACACCAAGGGCAAGCTCAGGATGTGTTGGCGATCAATAGAGAGGATCCCGAGCACGGGCAAAAGTCCGCAGTCCGCAAGCGCGGACCGATCAAGCGGTTTGTTGAAAATCAACGGCTTGGCATCAGGCCGTGCGGGCTGGTGAGGGTTCCTGCGGGTTCGTGCGGAAAGATTCGAACTCCTGCGGGGTCTGGGTGGGGTGGAACCCTGCGCCAAACCTACGTAACTCAGCGCCTTAGAACCGCTGCGAACTCCAGCGGAAAGGTGCGGAATCCAGCCCCAACTGCCAAAATCCTACCAGTTCTGCCCGGCCGAGGTCATCAGCCAAGTGCCTAAGCCAGGACGCCAGTTCGATTCCCGTTTGCGGAATTGAACCCACGTCCGCAACTCCGGATCGGTTGGCATGGCATCACTCAGCCGAACCGGCTCCGGGAAGGACCGCGTGCTTCCGAAGTAAGCGCCGGAAGAATGCTTCGATCCGTTCCGCCGACCCGTGGCCGGTGAGCTCGTTGGCCCCGAAACGATAGACCTCGTATGCGACATCGAATCTATTTCCCTGATCAGTCACTGGCCCACAGCCGCTCGTCATCCTGGGTCGCGGCCCAGAAGTCATCGAACAGCGCCAGCTTGGCTTCGTCCTTGGTCGCGTAGGTCTTGGTGCTGAACCGGCTGCCGATCCGGTAGCCCCAGCGCTTGAACTTGTTCATGTGAACGCCGAGGTTGTGCCCATCGACGTTCAGGAAGCTGTTCCCCTTGGCGGACACTCGCCACCTGCGCTGCAGCCATCGGGTCCGGCGTGCTGCCCGGTTCCGCAGCTTGGCCTCACGCCGTTTCGGCCCCTCGTAGTCGCCGCTCATCTTCTCGGCGCAGACGCACCCGACGTCGAAGTTCTCGTCCAGGTCCGGATGCTCCATGATGTGGACGTAGCGGATCTTCTCGTTGCCGCACATCTGGCAGGTCGCGTAATCGGTTTCGTCCGCCGACTCGCCGTCGGCCCGCAGGTCGACCACATCCACGCAGTGCCATCCTTTGTGGGGCACACCCGGCTGGTCCCATCGATTTCCGCTCATGCCAGTTCACTCCATCTCAGAATCCCGGGTACTTGCGCCAGATCCGCTGGTTCAGCTCTTCGTTGTCGCTGTACTCGCCGATCGCCCAATCCTTGAAGGCGTAGAGGTCTTCCGCCAATTCGGTGATGACGTCGCGCAGCTCCAGCGGCTCCAGCCACTCGACAGGGATCGCCTTCACGCCGTACATCGCGCCCAGCAGGTTTCCGACGATCGCTCCGGTCGAATCGGAATCGCCATCGTGGTTCACGGCCAGGATCACGCCCTGTTTGAAATTCCGGGCGACCAGCGCGCAATAGATGGAGATCGCCAGGGCCTCCTCGGCGATCCAACCCTGGCCCAGCCTGGCAATGGCTTCTTCATGTGGCAAATCGGAATCGGCTAACTCCTCCGCCATCTCGATCGCCCGAAGCGTCTCCTCAAAGCCGGGCTCAGCTCGCAGTAAGAGTTTGACGGCGGCCAACGCCTCGCGCAGCGACGCGCCATCGGTCAGGGCCAGGATCAGAACCGCCAGCACACCACCGGTCAGGGCTCCGGTCGGGTGCCCATGGGTCAGCGCAGCCAACTCGGTACCCAGCCGGAAGGCGTCTTGGGGAGATTCGTACTGCCGCAGGCGCCAGGCGAACAGACCGACCGGCGCAACCCGCATGACGCCGCCGCAGCCTTTGCTGTCGTTACGGGCCGGCTCCCCGAGGGAATTCATCGCCCGCAGGGCCGCCAGGCAGGTGTTGCCCGGTGCGCGACGGCTGTGCAGCTGGCGCTGCTGAAACAGCCAGCCAGGCTCATCGGTGCCGAAGTCGATGTCGCATATCGGGCGTTCGCCTTGGGTTTGCAGCCAGCGCAAGTAGGCGTGGGCCGTAACACCGGAATAGGTCGTGATGCCTTTGAAGCAGCCGCGCACCCAGCCTCGGATCAACCCCTCAGCGGTGAACAAGGTCATCTGCGTATCGTCGGTGATTGTCCCCAGGCCGCCATAAGCCGGTGCGTACTGGGTGATGCCTTTGGGGCCGAAGCGACGGAGGATCTCTGCCCGCTTCATGAACTCGACCGGTGCGCCCAGCGCATCTCCTACTGCACCACCTAGCAGGCAGCCCAGAAACCGCCCCTGGACCGTGCGTTTTTGCTGGCGCTTGCTGCGCCAGGCCGGTGGTGCCGGTGTCTCGAATTCTTCCACCGCGCCCGCATCGGCAACGGGCTCCTCATCCTCATTGCTGGACAAGGTGTAGTAGATGCCCAGTTCTGCGACTACGCGGGCGGCGGGCCGGGTAACGAGGTCCAGCTGCTTGCGCCACTCGGGCACATCGGAACCGTCCCAACTGATGCCCAGGCCTTTCTCCCAGTAGGACAGGTAGGCTTCGCCCCGGTCGGCAGCGTAGTAGTTGCCGTTGCCGGCTGAGCAGTCGAGCGCGTACTCCCAGTTGTTCTCGCGCATACAGACGCCGTGCTCAGGGTGAGGCACTTGCCCCAGCCCGATCAGGTACTCCGCGCTCTTGGCGTCCAACGGGCGGAACACGGCCACCCGCAAGCGTCCGTCGTCCCGGGCGGTGATGGCAGCAATCAGAGCATCACCACGTTGGATGGTGACCAGTTTGCCGCCGAGGTCTACGGGCCCGACCTCGAGCCACCAGTGGTCACCAGCGGCTGAAACGACATCGCGTGCATCGTCGGGCGCCAATAGCTCGGCAAGCCGATCCATTGCGGGTTCGGCCTGCTGCCATTCGGCCTCCCCATCCCGGCTACGCCGCTGCAGGCCGTGCAGCATCACGGCCAGCGGCAGGTCCCCCTTATCGAGCAGTGCCGACTTCAGATCGGTCGCGGGGACGGGGTACGGGATGTCCGGCAACCCGTACTGCGCCAGCGTCTCTGGCTTGAGATGAAGCTCTGCGAAATCTTGCATGGCGCCCGTACCGATCCTTTTATCGCTGCGCCGCTTGTGGTTATCACTATACGACGCACACACAAATCAAAATAGAGTCATAGACAGATTCTAGGGCAGACCATATACTTTCCGCAATAACCCGTACAAGCATTCGCTAACCCGAACGAGCCAGCCAGGATGTCAAACGAACAGCTTGCAGATCTAACCCAGCCACAACGCGACCGGCTCGCGTTCGTGGAGTTGCGCGTGCGCTTCATCGGGGAGATACGCCGTCAGGACTTGGTCACGCGGTTTGGCATCCAGTCCGCCGCCGCATCCAGGGATCTGGCGCTGTACAAGGAGTTGGCCCCGGGCAACATCGACTACGACCCCAAGGGCAAGTCCTACGTCATGGGGCCGGATTTCCGGCCCGTGTTCGACTTCCCCCCGGAGCGGGTGCTGTCGTGGCTGACCCAGGGCTTTGGCGACGGTGAGCCGATGCGGCTCAAGGCGTGGGTAGCCAGCGAGAGCCCGTCACGGCTCACGCATCCGGATCTGGATGTGCTTGCGAGCGTGACCCGTGCGATTCACCAGGAGTGTCCGCTCGGTATTGAGTACCACTCCATTTCCAGTGGCCGCACCGAGCGGGAGATCGTCCCGTTCGCGCTGATCGACAACGGCCTGCGCTGGCACGTCCGCGCCTTCGACCGGAAATCCCAAGAGTTCCGGGATTTCGTCATCACGCGGATCAAGCGCCCGTTCCTTATGAGGGATGCAGATGTGCAGCCCCATGAGCGCAGTGATCAGGACATCCAATGGACCCGGATCGTGGAGCTGGAGATGGTGCCGCACCCGGACCAGCCCCGCCCTGAAATTACGGAGATGGATTACGGCATGGTTCGCGGGTCACTACGGATGAAGCTGCGTGCTGCCACCGCCGGATACATCTTGCGGCAGTGGAGTGTGGACTGCTCTCCGGACCACAGTCTGCGCGGTTATGAATTCAGGCTCTGGCTGAAAGATCACCTGGCGCTGTATGGCGTCAAGAACGCTGTGTTGGCGCCGGGGTACCGCTCGCCCGACCAAAACAAGGGAGAGCAATAACGTGGCCTACGACCCAAAACGCGCGCTGGAACTTCTCCGCATCGGCTCCGGACGCGCCGATGCCACTTTCCGCGACGGCCAAGAAGATGCCATTCGTCACATCGTCGAAGGCAAAGGGCGCTTGCTGGTCGTGCAGAAAACCGGGTGGGGTAAGAGCTTTGTCTACTTCATCGCGACCAAGTTGCTGCGGGAAGCTGGAGCCGGCCCGGCGTTATTGATCTCGCCGCTGCTGGCGCTGATGCGAAACCAGATCGCAGCGGCAGAACGGATGGGGGTTCGCGCCGCCACCATCAACTCCGATAACCAGGATGAATGGAAATCGGTTGAAGCCAAGCTGCGTCGAAACGAAGTGGACATTCTGCTGATAGCGCCAGAAAAGCTGGGTAACGACTGGTTTAACACAGAGGTTCTAGCTGGTATCGCAGGGCAGATTTCGCTGATGGTTATCGATGAGGCCCATTGCATTTCCGATTGGGGTCACGACTTCCGTCCTCACTACCGACTGCTGGAACGTATCGCCAGAACGCTTCCAGCCAATCTGCGGCTGCTGGCCACAACGGCAACAGCAAACGATCGCGTTATGGAAGACCTTGTGGCTGTGCTCGGCCCCAACATGAAGGTGCTGCGCGGTGACCTGAATCGAAGTTCTCTGACGCTGCAAACGATGCGTTTACCCAGTCAGGCTGTCCGTATGGCATGGATCGCGCAGCAACTCAGTTCACTTCCAGGGCACGGCATCATTTACACACTCACTATCCGAGATGCCAATCAACTGGCGGATTGGCTCAAGGCCCAGGGCTTTGCTGTAGAAGCCTATACAGGTAAGACAGGTGATCGGCGTGAGGAGCTAGAGCAGGCTCTGCAGGAGAACAAGGTTAAGGCACTTGTAGCGACCACCGCATTGGGTATGGGCTACGACAAGCCGGATCTGGCATTCGTTATCCATTTTCAGATGCCAGGCTCAGTTGTCGCCTATTACCAGCAAGTAGGGCGCGCAGGAAGAGCGCTGGAATCTGCATATGGCGTGCTCTTGAGCGGAGATGAAGAAGAAGGAATTACCGACTGGTTTATCCGTAGCGCGTTCCCAACTCGCCAAGAGGTAGACGATGTCCTGGGAGCTCTTAATGAGGCACCGGAAGGACTTTCGATACCTGACCTCATGACCTGCGTGAACATGAGCAAAGGTCGCATCGAGAAGACTATCACGGCACTGTCTCTCGAATCTCCAGCGCCGATCGCCAAGCAAGGTACGAAGTGGCAGCTTACTGCAGCCGAGCTAGGAGACGAATTCTGGGCGCGAGCAGACCGGCTCACCAAATTGAGGCGTGCCGAACTCCAGCAAATGCAGGAGTACGTCTCTCGGCCTTTCGGGCAGCACATGGGCTTTCTGATTGATGCGCTTGATGGCGATTCAAGCACCGTCAGCCCACCGTCGTTGCCGCCGCTGTCAGAAGACGTAGATCAGTTGCTGGTTCGGGAAGCCGAGGAATTTCTTTGTCGCACAAGTCTGCCCATCGAGCCTCGCAAAAAATGGCCCGTGGGGGGAATGCCGCAGTACGGAATTCACACCGCATCCACCATTCCCTATCAAGCGCAGCCAGGCAAAGCCCTCTGCGTCTGGGGCGATGCCGGTTGGGGCGGCTTGGTTCGACAGGGTAAGTACCACGACGGCCACTTCTCCGATGACCTCGTTGCTGCGTGCGTGAAGATGATTCAGGAGTGGAATCCGCAGCCGAGCCCGACCTGGGTGACCTGCGTTCCTTCGCTTCGGCATCCCGAATTGGTGCCGAATTTCGCGCAACGCTTGGCTGCTGCGCTGGGTCTGCCGTTTCATATGGTCATCGCAAAAACAGACGCAAGGCCCGAACAGAAAACGATGGCAAACAGTACACAACAGGCGCGCAACATTGATGGTTCGCTCGCACTCAACGGCCAGCCCATTCCTCTCGGCCCGGTCCTCCTGGTTGATGACATGGTCGACTCGCGCTGGACGCTGACGGTGTCTGCATGGCTGCTGCGCAAAAGCGGTAGCGGCGCGGTTTGGCCTATGGCCCTTTCACAGACGGGGCACGACGAATGACGCCAGTCCTCTCTCCCAACACCCAGGCGATCTTGCTGCTGACTGCGCCGCTCATTGCCGGACGAGGCTCTGCGTCATCGGATCTGCTCTCGCCTGGTGAATACAAACGTCTCGCGCGTCATTTGCGCGAGATCCAGCGTCAGCCTGCGGATCTCCTCTCGCCGGACGCAGCTGAGATCTTGCGCGCGTGCCAGCCGGTGATTGATGAGGGCCGCCTGCAGAAATTGCTGGGGCGCGGATTCCTGCTGAGCCAAGTGATCGAGCGCTGGCAAGCGCGCGCCATTTGGGTGGTCAGTCGCGCCGACGCCGAGTATCCGCGTCGCCTGAAGACCCGCCTTCGTGAAGATGCGCCGGCAGTGCTCTACGGCTGTGGCGACATGGCTTTGCTCGAAACCGGTGGGCTTGCCGTCGTCGGATCGCGGCATGTGGACGACGCCCTCATCGACTACACCATGGCAGTTGGCCGGCTCGCTGCTCGGGCAGGCAGAACGCTTGTCTCCGGTGGCGCCAAGGGCATCGATCAGGCCGCCATGCGAGGTGCGCTTGAGGGAGGTGGAAAAGTTTGTGGCGTTCTGGCGGACAGTCTGGAAAAGACCACCATGAACCGCGAGCACCGCAACCTGTTGCTGGATGGGCAGCTGGTCCTGATTTCGCCCTACGACCCGAGTGCCGGGTTCAATGTGGGCAACGCCATGCAGCGGAACAAGCTGATTTATGCATTGGCAGACACCTCACTGGTGGTCAGTTCCGATCTCAACAAAGGTGGCACTTGGGCGGGTGCTGTCGAGCAGCTCGACAAACTCAAGTTCGTCCCGGTCTTCATTCGTTCGACGGGCGAGTCTTCAGCCGGATTGGATGGTTTGCGAAAGAAAGGCGCGCTTCCCTGGCCGAACCCGCAAGACGTGGATTCGTTCGAGCAAGTGTTCAACGTAGCGATGCCCACGCCGACGACATCCCCACAGGTTGGTTTTGCGCTGTTTTCAAACGAAGAACCAACGTCGGCTGACGCCAAGCCAACGGCGCCCGTGCCACCCGACACCGCGCCAGCGCTCCAGGCCGCGAGTGAGCCATCGGCACCGGTCGACGTTGTTTCCGATGCGCAGCCACCCGCTGAGGCATCGGAAGAACCGCCGCCATTCACGCCAGAGGCCGTGGCGCCTATAGACGAGGCCAAGGAATCTCCGCAGCCGGAATCGACCCCTGCCGAAGCGCTCTTCGCTGCCGTGCGCGCTGCGATTCAGCAACTCTTGAGTGCGCCGATGAAGGAAGCCGAAGTAGCAGCGGCGCTGGACGTTTCCAATGCGCAGGCCAAGGCGTGGTTGCAGCGCCTGGTTGACGAAGGCGTACTAGAAAAACAGAAGAAACCTGCGGGCTACATCGTCAAGCAAAAGCGGCTGTTCGAGTAACCGATGAAGACCAAACAAGAACACAAGCCGCAGTGCGACGGCATTCATATAGAAGGGCCATTCGTTTGAGCGACCAACAAATCACCCTCAGCCAACTCGAAGGCCACCTCTGGGAATCCGCCAACATCCTGCGCGGCCCGGTAGATGCGGCTGACTTCAAGACCTACATCTTTCCGCTGCTGTTCTTCAAGCGCATCTGCGACGTCTGGGACGAGGAGTACCAGGAGATCGTTGATGAGACCGGCGACGAGCAACTGGCCTGGTTCCCGGAATCGCACCGCTTCCAGATCCCGGAAGACTGCCACTGGAACGACGTTCGCACCAAGGCCAGCAATGTCGGGACGGCCCTTCAGCGCGCGA
>Ga0209794_1001907_pt1 | contig 12973 bp, 15 predicted proteins | sample EBPBio232013_DNA_FD_185869 | JGI IMG/M metagenome (GOLD analysis project Ga0209794, IMG submission 185869) | Wastewater treatment Type I Accumulibacter community from EBPR Bioreactor in Madison, WI, USA - Reactor 1_5/23/2013_ DNA (SPAdes)... | ecosystem: Engineered > Bioreactor > EBPR >... | reverse complement strand
TATTTGATATACAGATCTAATGCCTTTTGTCTATCTTGAATTGAATACATGACAACCTCCTGTTCTATAGCAAGTCCAGGTTTTTGTCCGCACCCCCAAATGGCCTATTTTACTTGACTGGTTACAACAGTGATGCTCAAGCGCGAATCGGTGGTGTCTAAACCATGAAATAATCAGCTCTCACTCACCTTTCAAAAGTTGCCGCTGAAAATCATAATGAAATCAGCGCTTCCATCAAGACGATCGAATTGAAGATTAAAAATCTTAACGAACTGAAAAAGCATCTGTTCAACTATTCAAAAACAGTAAAAGTCTACACCGATTACCGAAATTCCGGTTTCAGCATAGACTTTTATAATCAAAATTCCGCTGATCTCCTTCTGCACAAAGCAGCAAAAGATGCATTCAGTGCTTTTGATGGCGGCAAATTGCCTTCCATCAAAATGATCAATGAGGACATAAAACAACTATCCTATGAGAAAACAAAGCTATACGAAGCGCTTAAGAAAGCGAAAGTCACCTTAAGAGAATGTCAGATTGCTAAAGGGAATGTGGAGTTGTTGCTTGGAAAAGATAATGGCGTGAAGGATATTCAAAAGAATAATGATATACACCAGATGAACTAGTATGGAGACAGTTCCTTAGATTTCAGATTGAATTTGTTCGTTTTTCGTGCAAAGTATATGCCCACAAGCGAGAAAACTATCATGATCATAAATTCTATAAAATTGCTCATTAAAAAATAAATTTTAGGAATATTTCTGATGGAAATTATATAGTTAACGTCAAATGCGTATAAATAACTTGCTGTAGCGATGGTTCCTGAAGTTAGTGAAAGAAACATCGTAATATATCCAAAATAATTCAGAATACTCTCAACGGTAAAAAATATAATTATGATCACAACCAGATCAAAAGTATTTATAGATAGATTCTTTTGATTCAGTCTTTTTATCATCAAATAGCTAAAAACAGCAATGGCTGCATAATATGTGGTCAATTGAAGTAATTGACTCATTTCCGTTGGACCCTGAACAGTAACCAGTGTCAATTTAAGGATTAGACTCGTAATGCCCATTATGACATTGGCTAAAAAAAGTATCAGAAAAAAATATAAGACTAAAATCGGATATTTTCTATATTTAAGCATGTTATACCTCACTCGAATGAAAGATTAGCTTGTGATCTGTAATACGGTTTCTTCTGCCCACTTTAAAGCGCTAAGATAAAAATGACCAATTTCCTTTATGGGAAGTTTCAACCAATTGCCCAGTAAATCCACTTCATTCCAGTTTGCTATTTCTATAGCCTTTACAATTCTAAGAATCAATGAAAGTTCTCCCTCATTTCTGACCAGGGCTGAAATGATTTCTGAAGACAATGGTATCTCCTTTAAAGCTTCTTCCATACTTACATCCTGAAGAACATCAATCATACTGAGTAGACCCATTAGCGTGGCTTCTTGGGAATGTTTATACTGTTGACTATGAATTGCTAAAAATTCGGAAAACTTCGACCGTGTCAAAGACATGATCATCAACTCTTTAGGTTTATTGCCACCCAAATCTTGAATCAGTAAGACATGAATCCACCGTTCAAGTTCTTTCAAACCCATAAAAGTCATGGCGCGCTTTATCGAAGCAATTTCATCTTCTATAGCCCGCTTTCCTATAATGCGCAAAAAACGATATGTCAAACTTGCATCTTGCTGAATAATTTCAGCAATCTTGGTATATGAGGGTTCCTCTTGTTTCAACTCGTTTAAGATTCTAATATATTGAGTTTTCAATGCCGATTTGTTATCATTTTTATGCCCAATTATTTTAGGTTTGCTAAAAAAATAACCCTGATAAAGTTGAAAACCCATAGCCTTTGCCATAATGAATTCTGATTCTGTCTCAACTTTCTCAGCCAATAGAATTTTCCCTGATGACAATAATTTTGAAATCAATGGTTTAATTTCGTCTAGCTTAACCAAGGATAAATCTACCTTCACAATATGGGCATAATTAACAAGTTCAGCCGTGCGTTTATCATCTACTACATCGTCTAATGCGATCTTGAATCCAGCATTTGAAAGTCCAGTCAATCTTGAAAGAAACTGTTCGTCAATCACTGTGCTTTCTAATATTTCAATGACAACTTTAGACTTGTCCAGCAATTCAATTAATCCAGACTCTAAAATCTTCTGATCGAAGTTGATAAAGGCAACTTTTTTCCCAACTATGTTTTCAATTCCAGACTCATATAGACTTTCTATGACGCTTGCAGTAGCCTGTAAACTTTCAATATCATTAAAGCAAGTTGAGTCTTTTGAATCACGATATAAAAGCTCATACCCATATACTTCTAACTCAGACTTTAATATTGGTTGCCGCGCAATATACATGTCAGCTCCTATCTAATATTAAATTTTAATGCCTATTACTATATTTTGCCATTTTCCAATAACGACTCATTGGTCTCCTTTATCTTAGATATAATCTCTGTCAAAAGAGCCATTTTTTCAAGTTGTTCTATTAGACCAGCTAATAAAAGTCAATAAGTTGTTTTAGACTTTTTGTTTAATAGTTGTTCTGAAAAAAGGGTGCAGCAAAGCTAACCATTATAAAACACGAACAATGGCTTAAATCAAGGGAATGATAGTAAAAATTTATTACGCTACAAGTTTCAAAACAGTTTCTTTAGTGTGACGCCAAGATTGATGATCTTTAGGGCTCCTTAAAGCAAAAGGCTTTTCATCTCGGAGAACCGCAAAGATATAGTTTAAAAGCTTATGCATAACGGCTACGAGAGCCACTTTCTTCTTCTTGTTTTCGCACTTTTGATGATAATACTCTCTTAATACAGGGTTTATCGCATCGCCATTACGAGTTGTCCTGATGGATGCAAGTGCAGCGGTAAAGAGAACTCTTCTTCCAAAGCGGGTACCACGTTTCGAAATTCTGTTTCTATCGCCATTGAACTTACCCGATTGGTTGACGCTTGGATCAATACCGAAAAATGCAACAAATGCTTTGGGGGAGTGAAATTTTGAGAAGTCCCCAATCTCAGCAATCAGCGTTACAGCGGTGATAAAACCGATACCAGGCATGTCTTCAAGTAGTTCGACGTAACGTCGTTCTTTAGCTGGAAAATCAGGACTTTGAATCATCGTCTTAAGTTGCTTAATGAGGCCATCAAGTCGATCTTGAAAGCTTTCGATGTTTTCCACATGGGTTTTGATTTTAAGGCTTAAGATATCAAACTCCATGGGCATAGACAGCGCTTGAGTAGTGATTTCAAATAATGCATCCACTTTCTTCATAGCCCAAGAAACAGTCTTGCGACTGAGTTTCGAGATCATCAATGCCAGCTCACTTGAATCCGCCTCAGAAAGCGCTCTTGGAGAAGAGTATGTTTTAAGAATCTCAAGAGAGGCCTTACCAAAGGGGTTTCCAAAGACATCAAGATAGCCTGGAAACAGAAGATATAAGTCTGTACAGAGCCGATTTTTCATCTCAGTGAGCATATCTGACATCGCGTAATATTCGCGAGACATCATGCGAAGCGCGAGAATTTGAGGCTCAGGTACAAGAGAATACTTTACTTCTTGAAATTTTGCGAGTCTTGCGATAGATTCTGCATCTTTTGCATCATTTTTCACTTTTCTTAAGTCAAAATTCTTGGTAGAATGAACAGACAAGGGGTTAAGCACAAAACCCTTGAGGTCATTCGATCTCAGGAAAAAGAAGAGTGGTAAATGAAAGATACCCGTAGATTCTACGAAGTAGATGGGCTTTTGTTTTAACCGCTCTTCTTCTTTTTTGAGAATTTCAAGAAGCTTGTTAAAACCTTTTGGATTATGATCAATCCTGAATGGCTTACGAATAAGAGAGCCATTTGGTTCAAGCATTGCAACCACAGAAAACTCTGAGGATACGTCAATGCCAACAACGAAATCGTTAATAAATTTAGACAAAGAAACACAACCTTTCATTTCAGTATGAATCAGAGCATCCACTATGTGAAGAACGCCAAACAACCTTGCATTTGAAACGGGTAGCACCCTATGGTGGCCCAACCAGCTAAACATAGAATCGTCCTTGTGGAGTGACACGCTAAATTACGGATATGTCTTCTATAAGAAGGATCCAGGAGGCACGCACATCTATCTCTCTGACAAAGAGATTATAGCACGATGTTTAGTAAAATCAAGGTAAGGTGTCAGTGATTCATCTGAACAATAGATTTGAAATTATCAAGGAACATTCGGGGCGGTTATTAAACCGTTACCCTATATTTATCTTACAAGGGAGGCAGATGCCTGTTCAGAGTTTGCAGCGAAATCTTTAGTTATTCCTGAAGCGTTGTTGGCTGTGAAACGTTATAGGTTAATAAATTTCTACCGTTTAATTTTGACTGATACAAAAGATGATCCACTTCAGCTAACATACCATCACCTCTTTGAGTCACTTTTGTAAGACCAATTGAAATCGTAGTTACCAAATCAGGATATTCCCAATCAATATTCTCAACACTTTGCCGAATACGTTCTGCTATATCTATCGCTGAATCCAAATCGCTTGTATCGATAATTGCCAAAAATTCTTCTCCTCCATAACGTCCGACGATGTCATTGCTACGTAGAGAATTTTTTATTGTTTCAGCAATCTTGATAAGAACTTTATCCCCTACAACATGTCCATATTGATCATTAATCTTTTTAAAATAGTCGATATCCATTAGCGCAATGAACTTTGTTCCGATTATCACACGTTCAAACTCATCTATAATCATTCTTCTGTTAAAGATTTGGGTTAATTGATCGGTAATTGACAATCGATACAAACGCATTCGCTGTTTGTTATACCATCTAATCATCCAAATGAATGTAAGAATAAGGACTAGAAGTAAAATGATAATCATAGTAGCTGCTTTGATATATTTAGATTGAGCTTTATTTTTTTCAACTTGTTCTGCAGCAAGTTGTTCTGTTAAGCGTCGTGCAAAAGGTGAATTTTGCCTTTTGTAAAGAATGGCTAATTATAGCCATTTTACCCTATATGTACAAAGGACACAAAACGTAAAAAATCAATATACAATGGACAGTAATTTCAAAAATAAAAATCTCTTAGAATATTGGAATATCAATACAAATTCCATTTTTAAGAGACTTTTTTATTTTTTGACTAAGGACATACTAATTTGTATACTCCTCGAGCAGTTTATAAATTATTTCAATATTAGCATCCATTTCTATTTTAGATCGTTTCAACTTATTCTTAATAACAATATTGTTATCGTCATTACTTTCAATATTGTTTCTAGCAGCAAAAATCATTGAAATCTCATAGAGAATAACAGTTATAGCGTCAAATAGTTCTGTTTGAAAAGATTTACTATTTTGAGTAGTTTTATAAATCATATAAATAGCTGATAAAATGCTTTCTATCATAAACAAAGTGTTTTCACTAACATCTTCTTTTGTCCATATTTCTTCCATTTTTCCAAGAATATTTTTTATAGTATTTCTCGACAAGTCAGTATCAACGTTGCTACCACGGAACTCAATCAAATTAAATTCATATGCTATTAGTTTTAATAAAGTTTCGGAGGGATTTTCCTTACCACTTTCTATTTTGCTAATATGTGCATGAGTTACACCTAACTTACCACCAAACTCCTTCTGAGATAATTGATTTCTTTTACGTATTTCCTTTATTTGCTCTCCTGTTAGACTTAAACGCGTATCTGACATAAATGTAATTCCTCCAAAATGTGAGTATGTTAATTTTAACGTTGACAATGTAACTGACTTACATTAAAATCTAATTATAGTTTATTTCACTTAATTATAGCACAACATAAAACTAATAAAAAGGAGAGGATTCTATGTCACGCGGTGCGATGCACAACTATGATAATAAGACCAAATTGGGTCAAATTATTTCAATTCAGTTGTGCCAAATTGGAAAAAACCAAAAATGGCTCGCTCTGGAATGTGATGTAACAGATGCACATATTTCAATGGTTTTAACAGGCAAATCAAAACCTTCTAACTTACTTCTATACAAAATATCAAAGGCTTTAAGTATTGATTGTACTGTTTTAATAAGAGCTATGGTAGAAATACGACCTTTGGAGGTGAATTGATGATATGGCTTTCTGTGTCTGAAGTTGCACATATTATGGCATGTTCAGAAAGAACTATCAGAAGAAAAGCGAAGTCCGGTGAACTAGGAACTAGTGGTATAAGATTCGTTAAAGGTTCCAAAGGACAAGGTGGTAAACGCTTAGAAATTTTATTAGAATCACTTCCAAGTGAATCACAAGTTGCATATTTAAACATTAATAACCTTGAGCGAAATTCCATCAATAACCATGAGGCATATACATTGACTCAAAGAGAAAAGGGTGAGCTTAGATCATTAGCGGTAACTCAATATAAAAAGTATCGTAGCGATCAAATCAAATATAACAATTCTAAAGAAACTACAATAATTCACAACTTCGTTGAGAAATGGAATCATGAGCATCCTGATTTTACATGTACGGTTAAAACACTCTATTCATGGCGAAATAAAAGCAAATCTGGAAATCCGCAAAAGCTTATAGATAGAAGAGGTGGACACAACAGAGGTCAAAGTTCTATTCCTGATGAAATGCTGGATTTCTTTAAAACACTATATTTAAGAGAATCAAAGCCATCAATAGCCAACTGTTATCGTCAAACACTTTTAGAGGCAAATAACAGAGGTATTATTATTCCAGGTTTAAGAGCCTTTGAGTTAGCCGCTAATAGTATTTCAAGTCCTATTCTTGCGCTACATCGTGAGGGTGGTAAATACTTTTCAGATAACTATATGCCTTACACAGAACGTGAATACACGGAGTTATATCCAAATGATCGTTGGGTTTCAGATCATCATTTATGGGATGTTTTCGTTAGAATTCCAGATGGTAAAGGTGGATGGATTGCTAAAAGACCTTGGGGTACTTATTGGCAAGACATGAGAACACGCAAGATGATTTCTAGTATAGTGCGTATCGAAGATCCAAATTCTGATGTTGTTTTATGTAGCTTCGGTTATGGAGTTGAAAAGTTTGGTATACCAAAATCAGTCCTTTTAGACAACGGTAGAGATTACAAAGCTAACGATCTATTTAATAATGAGTGTAAAGAGGTCATAGACTCATTAGCTAAAAACCTTCAGTTGGATACAGTCTATGCAATTCCTTACAACGCTAAGGCAAAACCTATAGAAAGAACTTTTGGTACTTTCGAAGATCAGTTTGGCAAGCTGCATAATACTTATGCAGGTTGTAATGCTAAGGCTCGTCCAGAGAGCTTAAAAGAACTTGATATATTTGACTATCCTACTCTTGAGGAATTTGTTGAAACCCATGATAAGTACGTTTATGAAGTCTATAACAACACAGTTCATAATGGCTCTTACATGAATAAGAATACACCCAATCAAATGTATACTTCTTTACCTTTCAACGTCCGCAAAGTATCGAAAGATGTTCTATACTTTAGCTTGATGAGAGTCAAAGGAAAAAGAGTTGTGCAACGTAACGGAGTTAAATTTAATGGAGTTCATTATTACCATGATAGTGTAATCAATTTTATTGGCAAAAAGGTGTTTGCTAAATACAGTCCTAACAGACCTGACATTTTATACATCTTTGATGAAAATGAGAATTACCTATTTACTGCCTCAAAAATTGAAAAGCTTGGTTTTTCACCTTCTATAGCAGATTACGAACGTGAAAACATGCGCCGTAAAACTGCTAAGCATAACGCGGTTAATGGTTATAAACCTGATAAGACCATTGGCAATATTGATTATGTTAGAACAAGTATTGAACAACAATCAACCACTTTTACAGAACTTAATGAGTTGTCAACGGTTACTGAAATGATTAGAAATCCAAAACTTGAGGAAACCGTAAAACGAGTCAACATGAGTGAAGCTGAACGTTTCTATCAAGATACGATCAATAAGAAAGAAGCCACTAAACAAGCTTGTGATGACAAGAAAAGACGTAACGCAGAAGCATTTAAACAAAGTTTATTTGAAGATCATCCGCAACATCGAGCAGTAGTACACGACTAGAAAGGAGAACTTTAAAATGATACGACCACCGGTAGCAAAGACGGCTTGTATGAATGAAGTTTATGTAGCAGCACTCTATGCACAAAAATATGGTGATATCTCGTTGATTTACGGAGAGGCGGGTTTAGGTAAGACCTTTTCACTGAAACACTTTTCCAAATCAAATGACGTAATCTATGTCGAACTAAGAGATTGTGACAAATCGACGAAAGGTGTTTGTGAACGAATATTAGACGCGATCGGCAAGAGCCGAAGAGGTAATGACAGAATACTGGTAAATACGATTATCAATTACCTCAAAGATCATCCCAAGCTAATAATAATTGATGAAGCTCAACACCTTTTAATTAAAGCAATTGAGAACTTACGAGCCATTAATGATGCAACCGAAACTGGTATTGTCCTTTGTGGAAATCCAACGGTTTATGACCAAATGCACGGCAGAGGACAAGCCCATTTTGCACAGCTTTACAGCCGAATAGGCATAAGACGTTCAATACAGACTCCTGATATACAAGATGTAAAATCAATATTTGAGCCATATAACTTAGATACTGATAGCATACGTTTTTTACACAATCTATCGTTACAATGGGGTGGCATTCGAAACTGTATTAAGATATTTAATATGGCATTTGAAATGGCTCAAAAAATGGAAGAGCCCCTTTCAGTTGGACACCTTGAAACGGCTTACGACCTGAGAAATGGCAACCAATGAATCGGGGCATTTGGCAGTTTCCGAGACTGCCAAGCCCATTATACCGTGTTTCTATTATCTAAGCAACAAGAAAGGAGCGGTGAACTTTGGGAACTAAATCTAATAAACTTATTACCCAACCGCAGCTTCGCAAGATATATGCAGAAGCTCGTGACGCAGGGATAAGCAACGAAAAACTACATGAGATCGTTTATAACACAAGTGGTAAAACAAGCATTAAAGACTTGCTTGTTTCAGATGCAGCCATACTAATTGATATACTAGTGGATTTTAATAGTGATAACTCAACAATCAAAGGAATGATTTCAGATAAGCAAAAATGGCTTATTTACGATTATAGGAATAAGCTTGGATGGAACGATGCTCAATTACAAGGTTTCATAAAGAAATATGCTCATATAGAGCACTTGAATTGGCTTCGAAAAGAAGATGCCTCGAAGCTGATAGAAGCATTTAAAAATATCTATTCCAGAGAGACTAAGACATATGGAGGACACTAAAATGTTTAGTAGAGAAATTATAGAATCAATGGGTTACGGGTTTAATAACAAGTTTGAAGCACTTCAAGAAAAAGATAAGTACTTCACTTTGTACAAGAAAGAAATGTTTGACTTTATAAACGCTAATTGCAATAACGTTAGAGACTTTGACGACTTACTGAATGATGTTATCGCTGCTGCATCTACACTTGGTTACTACATTGGTGTTTCAGAAGGAGCAGATTTGGTAAGTAGCTTAACTAGAAAGGATTTTCCTGAACAAGTTTTAATAGCTACTAACAGTCTATTACAGGGTAATAGCATGGATTTAAAAGTTCAAAGCGAAATCAACTTAGAGCCACATATCAACAGATTCTTCTTAGATTGTAGTGATGAACTAATGCCAATCTTAAATGGCAATGACGAATACCAGAAAGCAGGCGTGCTTTATAGCCAGATTAGAGAAGAAATAGAAAACTTATTACCTGAAGATAAAAAAGAACTTGTTGAAGATTTGTACGAAGCAGAATCAACACAAAAGGCACTTTATAACAAAGCTTTATTCATACGAAGCTTTCAATATTGCATGGAGATTAGAAAACTGTTTGGATTGTCAAACTAGAAAAGCGATATTTAAGCGTACAACACCCCTGTTGGCATTTTACTAACAGGGGTGTTGTTTTGTTGGGGATATATTAAAAAGTGATAGGAGGCGATTTTAGAGCTTCTAGCGATACTTTTTATAATCGTCTTCTGATATGTCTAAAAGTTTCTGTGCTTTTGAGCTCGATTCCTTTTGTGGAATTTCGAAATCAAAACTTCCCATTGGTACAACCATGGGTGCTTCTTTGAGCCATAACGTAAATTCATTTAGGTCTGTCATGGCTGATCTAAAAGCCCAGTCACGTTGGTAAGGTAGGAGCTTCCCACTTTTAAATGCTTGAGTGATTGTATCATCAATTCTTTGTTTGTGCAGTTCAAACTTTGTTGTATCAATTTCAAGTTTTAGTTTGATCTGATTTTGAATTGCTTCACTAATGGCATTTTCTATATCCGATAAAGATGCTGTTTCAGGTAATTGCAACATGTTCTTTAAATTTCTAACAAATTTGTCAGTTGCATCACCTTCGTTATTTGGATCGCTGATATCAATTACACCATTGTCTTTAGTAGCATTCACAACGGCAGTCATGCCATTAATAGCAGGGGTATTTGTTAGTGCTACAGAATGCAATAGTAGAGCTTTTCTATCAGTTATGCGAACATTCACAACAGGAGATAGGTATCTATACTCTTTGTTTTTTAGATACTGTTCCGCTTTTTCAGTCCACTCAACATCACCATAAATACCATCGGTTTTAAGTGACAGTGATTTGATCCATCCAGCTGCAGGAGCTTGAGCGTTTGTTAATGTCTGATGTTCATAGTCAACAGGGATATCAAGTTGTCTATCTTTAAACCGTTTGAAAATACTTGAAAATGACTCATCATCAACAAGGAAATTTCCTTTTTCACTTACAACCAATCCTAAAGGGAGCAACTTGATTTGCTTTGGAATGCCTTTAGATAGTGACAAGCTATTTTCGATTTGAACTAGTTCATTATCCATCTAATTACACCCCCGAAGTTGTTCCATCTGATCCAAATGCAAGTTGCCACAAACCATATCCCGCATTGCAACGAGAATCAACACCATAGATGTACTGCTTCTCAAAGAACACATTATCATCATTACTTGAGTCTTTTGAAATCAATTGCGGTTTTCTTCTGCTTTGAAAAATAAAAGGTTTAATTGATTTAGTTGTACAAAGCAAAAACCACATATCTGGATTGCTGATAAGCTCAGGCGCAACTAAAATTTCAGCAGTACCTTTGTAAATGTTAGTCTCGTTATTGATTAAATCAGCATATAATATCTTACGTGCTAGTGCTTCATTTTGGGGCGATACAACCAATAAATCAGGGATGATATACAAAGGTTCATCCTGCTCATTTGTTAAGGACATCATTGATGATCGTGCAGCACCATAACTTTCCATGGTAAGTTTATCTGTCCCTTTATTACTTTGTGTTTCACCTTTCTTAGATGGTGAAGGATGATTGCTAGAGATAAAAGGTTTTTTATCATAGCAAAGGTCTGTAAATGCTTTAGGTAAAAGACCAAATACAAGTCTATCTGGTAACTTTCGAGAACTTTCAGCTAAGTCTTGAATCATTGGTTTATATACACCAATTCGATCGTCTTCGATATCGTTTCGATTAACGGCAACAGTTGTTTCAAAATCTCTGTTTTTAATGCTATAGGTATGAGCACTTAGATTTTGAATATGTCTAGCACCTATCCATTCCCTCATGCTTGGTAATGATCCAAGCCATAAGTAATTTTCGTCTGATGCCTCTGAAGGAACTTCCATTGCGATTTTTGGATATAAAATCGGTGTTTCGCTAAATGTTTTGTTGAAAATCGTGTTAAAACTACTGTAAATATCCTTTAAGTTTGCTTGATTAATAAGCATGTTACACCCTCCCACTTGTTATTGAATTATACTCATTTTGCTTGCCAACTATGACTCTTACCCATCTTTGGGTGATTTTGTATTTGCGAGCTAACTCCCCAAAGTTACTACCGTTGAATTCCTCGCAAATTTTAATATATCTGAGCGGTCTCAAGATGACGCTTCTCTTTGGTAAATAGAAGGTTGTACCACCAATTAAATCTGATAATTTTAGAAAATTTTCCATACCAATCTCTTCGGCTATTCTCCTACAAATACCATTAGGCATCATCGATGGGGCAAGTTCATCCGTCCATGTTTCTTCCATGATTAGCTTAGCCTCCTAATTTTAGCTTATATCTTAAATTATAAAGTTAATTCTAAGAAGTGTACATGAAACTAGTTCAGAGAAGTAGTTCATTAACAAAAACAAAATATTTATGATAAAATACGGGAAAAGGGGAATTTTTATGGCAATTTTCAAGATTGACAAATTAAAAAGCAAAAAAGAAGTGGTTTCAATGATAATTAGGGGGAACACTTTAAAAGAAATCACTAATTATATCAAGTCTAATGGTGAGATGTGTTCAAAATCGTCAATAGATCGATACATTAAGCAAAAATTTATTGAAGGACATATTTATGCGAATGGAATGGTTATGGTAAAAGAAAAAGAAGGACATTTAATTCGTGAAATCAAATATCCTTCAATCGAAAGCGAAAATGAAAATGTAGAAATCGTGATTTACAACAACAAATCGAACAATCCGATTTAAAATCGCTTTAACTCGATGTAACTCAACTAGTCTCGGTTTATCTCGCGTTTATTTACGTTTTGCATGTAGTATTTTTACGTTTTGTATGTAGTATAACAGTTTTTATTCTTGTCTTTACATATTTAATCCTCCCATACCTTGCTTTTGATCATTGTCCATTGTTTCCTCAGTGGGTTTCGATATTACCCTAAACTGATCTTCTCCGGGGACGATGCCCAAAGTTCTTCCGTTATCCCATTTCATGTGTAGAGTGCCATTATGAAAAGCTTTCCATAAAGGCACTTATGGATAGTAAAAGTTTATGGAAAGTATCGTATCAACCACGGCTAAAAATCAGAGTTTGATTGAAAATACTTTCCATAATAAAAACTACTTCACACAGAGTTCTGACAAAAATTTCATT
>Ga0209794_1001905_pt1 | contig 12992 bp, 10 predicted proteins | sample EBPBio232013_DNA_FD_185869 | JGI IMG/M metagenome (GOLD analysis project Ga0209794, IMG submission 185869) | Wastewater treatment Type I Accumulibacter community from EBPR Bioreactor in Madison, WI, USA - Reactor 1_5/23/2013_ DNA (SPAdes)... | ecosystem: Engineered > Bioreactor > EBPR >... | reverse complement strand
AACTTTTGACATGGAAGCTATTTTGAATCTTTTTAAGCCCTGAGAATTGGCTATTTGCTAACAACTGTTCCTGAAATGATTTTACGAGACCCGCGGGGAAAATTGTACGTTTGAGTAGTTAAGCCCAACTAATCAAGGTTTATTTCAGCAAACCAAATATAGGGTAATTTACAACCAAATTTAGAACTGAATTTAGTTGTAAATTTAGAACGAAAATAGGGCTATTTGCCCCCGATATTACGTACTTTGGGTAGTTTTACCAGAACAAGAGTAGCCCTACATCTGGGATCAATTCTGATATTTCTTAAGTCCTACAGAAGTTGGGTCATAATAATAATCGCTTATTATACCTTCTTTTATTTTTTCTACAACTTCATCAATGATAAAAAGTGGAGTCAAAAACCATTCCTGCGCTTTTACCGGTCTATCAAAGCGATCGTTTACTTCAATATCCAATTTTGCTGTACCGAAAAATTTATGAATGACTTTTTCAAGTTTTATGCGATTTATGTTAGCCAGTTTATACGTAGCTATAACTTCAACATCAGCCATTAAAAAAGTAGGATCATATTTAGCACCAGAAATTCGTTTCTTTATATCACCGCCTGTGACCCCAATTTTATGAACGATGCTCCTGTTTTCTTTCACCAATGGATGATCAGAGAGACTGCGGAGTACATAAATTGTACCGCTTTCAAGGTCATCTTCGCTGTTTTCCCCTGAGAAAAGCGGTCCGAAATTAGGGTCAGATATAAACCTGCTCGTTTCATCCTTATACATTGCACGAACTAGTGATCTTAATAAAATATTACTTTCCGTACCATTTGCATAAATAACCCGCAGACGGGCATCGTCGTCTCCATTAGGTGCTTTAAATGTTTCACCAATTTCTTCTATGTATGAAATTTGCCCGCCTATGATAATAAACTGTCCTTTTTTAAGTGTTGTTTTGGAAAAGCCCGCATCTTTTCTAAACCAGATCGTGTTTCTGTACCCCGTATCAATATCTTTCTTTAATGCCTCAAACAGTGGTTTAAATCGCTCAAAATCCTCACAGCGAGTACGGTTAGCAATTTCTTCCGCGGCCTTCTTTTCTGCGCGCGGCTTTACATGTTTTAGCTTTGTGATGGAACTTTCTTCATTTTCTTCCACGCCCAGTTGCTCAAGCAATTCATCATCATCCATGTCATCCGGAACCTTTAATGTCGGTTTATATCCATCATCTAAAAGTTGTTGATAATCCAAGTCCTTCAGAAGTTCCTGGCATTCTTGCTGATTACGAATTCGGTCAAGCCTGACAGCGTACAGTCTTTCAAAAATATCTCTGTTTTCGCCATGTTCTGGTAAGCGACCTTGCTTCTCCACAAACTTTTGAATTTCTTCAAAACCGGCAATGATTCGTTCTTCCCGTACAGTGTACTTACCCGATGCCTTGGCCTCTATTTCGATACCGAGTTCTGCCAAAAGGGCATCATCTTCTTCTGTGAAATTATCTTTTTTAGCCATTTGCTTTTTCAGCTTTTAAACGTGCAAGAAAGGCAATACCTTGTGCCATACGCTGCTCCCATGGATCACCGGACTTAATATCCGGTAACCGGCCCCGTTCATTTTTAAATTTTAAAGCCCGCCTCGCTAAATCCCGTGCCTCCTCCAATGACAAATTTGGTTTTTTGGCTGAAATGACCGCTGCCATAGTTTTTAAACTGTGCTCTGTCATAGCTTTCGATAAAATGGAATAGGCTTCGCTGAATGGATTTATGCTGTCTATCCAGTCTACATCCAGCTCCCGCACATCCATAGTAAACTTGCGTATGCCATCAATTAGAGCTGTATTACCTCGACTGCTTAATTCACTGTCGTTGTTCAGTGTCTCTTTTGCCTTTTGCGTGAAATTAAGCGCAGCAATGGCATGCTGTCGTATAGCTTCTAGGTCTTCTTCATCCAGTTCTGGATATTTATCTTTGATGATTTTTCCCATTCGGACCTGAGTCAGCTCTTGTGGTACTACTTCTTCGTCAAATAAGCCACGTTCAATGGTTTGTTTATCCTGTACAAAAGCCGCGATAACTTCGTTCAAATCTTCTTTGCAAATGCGCTGTGCGTTCTTGCTTTGGGGCATAGAAAGTCCTTTGATTTCAATTTGATATTGTCCGGTATCCTCATTGAATCCAACATTTTCTCTGTCTGGATTATAACCGCTTACCCCATAATCGAATCCTTCAACTGGCGCGCTTTGTACATTCTTCGGAGTAAAGTTGAATCTTGGTGTCAGTACCTGTTCCATCAATAAACTTGCCGATATTGCTTTAAGCGTATCATTGACGGCGTCAGTAACAGCCTCTTCCGATGCATCCGGTTCTGCGATCAAGTTAGTAAAACGGGCGTGGGTTTTATTGGGGGCATCGCGTGTGGCGCGGCCGATAATCTGTACAATTTCAGTCAGGCTGGAACGATAACCCACGGTGAGCGCATGTTCACACCATATCCAGTCAAATCCTTCTTTAGCCATGCCAAGTGCTATAATAATGTCCACATAATCACGGTTATATTTGACCTCAGATAGTTTTAATGCCGCAGATACTTTATTGCGCTTTGCCGCATCATCATCTACCAGATCAGCAATACGTAATGTCTTTCCTCCGGAGGTTTTAACCAAATGAAAGCCGGTTTGAGGGTCAATACCCCGCCAATCTCCCAGCGCCTCAATGATATGTTCCACTTCTTTAATCTTATCACCCATACTCTCTCGTGAATTAACGTTCGGTATGTGAATGATCGTTTTTTCATCAGGATTAAGGACACTTAATATCTCATCCGCATACGCCCCACTGTAGAAGTAATAACCAATGTTCAGCGTCTTCAGATATTGATAACCGTTGAGTTGCTCATAATATGTGTATGTAACGGTATCGAATTTAGCTTCATCGTCAGGCATTAAGACGGGAGTTGCATCCCCACGGAAATAAGAGCCGGTCATAGCTACGATATGTACCTTGTCCCGTGCTACGAATTGCCTGAGTTGTGAACCGAGAACATTATCTCCATCCGCACTAACATGGTGAAATTCATCAATTGCGATCATCCGATCGTCAAAAGCCTCAATTCCCAGCCGCTCCACTGCGAAACGAAACGTCGAATGCGTACAGATTAAGATTTTATCATCACTACCCAAAAAAGTTCTAACAGCATTGACTTTACTGCCATCCTCACCGGGCGCGTTACAAAGATTCCATTTTGGCTCCACCTTCCAATCATAATAATAACCGTAATTTGAAAGCGGTTCGTCGGTAAAGCTTGCTCCAATGGACTTTTCAGGGACGGCTATAATAGCTTGCTTAATTCCCTGATTATTCAGCTTATCAAGGGCGATAAACATTAAAGCACGGCTTTTGCCGGAAGCAGGAGGGGATTTGATCAACAAATATTGCTCGCCACGCTTTTCATAAGCGCGTTCCTGCATAGCGCGCATCCCAAGCTCGTTTGAGTGGGTAGAGCTTCCGGTGCTTTTATAATTAACAGTAACGGACGGTACAGCTTTGTTTTCAATCATACAGATTTCACTTTGGCAGTCATTTGAGTATAAAGGTCGAAAAGTTTTTCCATGCGTTCCGTGTCATTTTTAAATCGACGGCCAATGTAGATACGTTCCAGCACTTCATCATTGCGTTCAAGGGCCCTTCGTAAATCTTCAGGCATTTTCTCTGTGTCATACAACTCAGCAATGGTGGCTGGAAAATGCCGCTCGCGGGCAATTAAGATTTCTTCGGCACAGGCTGTTAGATCCTTCTTATTTTTTTCGGTAAGTGTCGGTACGGGAAAAGTGTTCCACCCAAGAGTGTTAGAATAATTAAAGTCTGTCCTTAGTTTACCGCATATGGTATCAATCCATACCAAGTGGAAACGGGATGATAAAATAGCAAAATTCCACAATGGTGCATCATATAAGCCAAAGTTTCTGTTTGTAATTGTAGAGTTTCTGTCAATTAGACCTATTTGAAACCAGTTCCTTTCTTCTGATGAAACTGCGGGTACGACAATAGTATGGTTATAACCAATGTTCATCTCTCTCATTTGGTGAGAACGCATTGACATTTCTTTTGCACTTTTATCCGGGCTATTCAGGCGCACTTCTCTAACAGCTTTTATACGTTTAGATAGCGAATCAATACCTAATGCTTCAGCTAAATTTTCATCTTCAACCCATAAAACATACCGCTCTATGCCTCGTATAAATTCAGCAGATCCGTAAATGCGACGAATAAACTTTGTTTTCTGTTCTTTTGAAAGCTGTAGGTCATTTACTTCATTCCTAGATAGAAGCAGATTTCCACCATCTACAGGCTTATTCCCAAATTTCATTTCAGCAATTTCACAAATTGGCTTAGTTATTTTACTAACAATTATATTTTCTGCCGCAGTTAGATAAGCATTGATATTGTTGACTTTTTTTTCAATCGTTCCACCTTTCTCATCAATAGAAAACAAGCGACGGATTTTACTTGCATGATTTGATATACCTACAATTACCACAGTGACACCGGCATTATGACTGGCCAGATTATTCCATTTGAAAGAGGTATGGGCAAATGCAATTTCATGGCCAGTTTTGAAAATTAGCGGCCAGAGAATAGGTACCTGTTGTCCCTGACAAATTGAATTGGTAGACACAAATGCCGAGGTTACCTTAGTATACTTACCATATTCAGCTGCTTTCATAAACCAGCCCGCGACATAATCCAACGACTTCCACGTTGGGGTTAGGTGCTTAAATACGGTCTCAAGATCAGCTTTTTGCTCTTTCGTTTGCCAGGTAGATCCATAATATGGTGGGTTTCCGCAGATATAGGTTTCACCACCTGCATTCTCAAAATCAATTTCTGTTTGATGTAGTGGGGTCGAGAATAGGTCATTACTGTATAGCTTTACACCAGTGCCTCCTACGTCCATCAGACTTGGCCAATCCAGCCGAAGGGCATTACCACAAATAATCCAGTTTTGGTTACTTAGCGGAAGGAATTCGGCAATTGCCAGTTTCTGACCCCGGTAAAGCACATCACACTGATATTCAGCGATAATGAGGGCGAGGCGGGCAATTTCACAGGAGAAATCCCGGAGCTCTATTCCACGAAAGTTAGTGAGAGGGATTTCGCTGGCACGGTCACTCTCACCTCGGCGTCTGTTGATCTCCGCCTCAATTTCCCGCAATTGTTTATAGGCAATAACGAGAAAGTTACCAGAGCCGCAAGCGGGATCAAATACACGGATGCGGGCAATACGTTTGCGTAGGTTTAGTAACTTTCGGGGATTGTCACCGGCTTCGTTCAACTGCTCCCGCAAATCATCAAGAAAGAGCGGATTCAATACTTTCAGGATATTTGGAACCGATGTGTAGTGCATTCCTAATTCGCTGCGTTCCTCCACATCTGCTACTGCCTGAATCATTGAGCCGAAAATATCCGGATTAATTTTTTTCCAATCTAGATTTCCTACATGCAGCAAGTAAGAACGGGCAATTTTAGTGAATTTAGGGCATTCGGTAGAGCCGGAAAATAAGTCTCCGTTTACATAGGGAAAACTATTTGCCCAATTCTTGATTTTTTTTTCAGCGCGTTGATGCAGTTTAGTGTCCATCGCCCGAAAGATTTCGCTGATCACATCATGTGTATCAGAGGCATCGCCGGCACTCATTTGCTGTACAGTTGCCGTAAAAAGCCTGTCGTCTTTAAAGATATTTGTATCTTCAGCAAAAAAACAGAAAATTAACCGCGCCAGGAAGTGATTCATATCATGGCTGCGTTCTGCCGTTGCCCATTCTGGGTTATGGCGCAGCAACTCGATGTAAAGTTTATTCAGGCGGCTTGTGGCTTTAATATCAAAGGCATTTTCACGGATTTGTTTAATTGTGCTAATACCTGCCAATGGTAGAAAGAAGCCGAAGTGATTATGAAAGTCCGAATATTTACAAATAACTGTTTCCCCACTGTTAATATCTTCTGCCTGAAAATCTATTCCATCCGTAGCCAAAACAAACTTAGCTTTTGCTCTGGTGGTTGAAGGGCTTTTTCTGAGCAAATCGTAAGTTTCCTGAACCTTACCTTCTTCACAAACTGCAATATGGATGTTATTTTGCTGTAGAACACCGCCTTCTATATCTGATTTGTTATTATTTCCAGTCTTTAAACGTTTAATGGTTGTTTCTTTATTACCAAAAGCTTCTAAGAACACATATGGGAATTCAGCAGAAACAAAAGGCTGTTCTGCTAACAATGAAATAGCTTCTTCAATCTCAACTGCATTCATTTCTTACATTATATTTAATCAAACTGCCGAAGCAGGTATATTCTCAGTCAGGCAAAAACATTTCGAAATTATAATTCTCAGGACAAATTTCAGTGTTATCGAACATCAAAACTAATCATAACAGCAGTTTTGCCCGCTTTTTTGCCAAGTGTACCGATTTAAACCCTATTTATTGTGGTACACTTTGATATTATCTTCAACATAAAAATCATTTGATGACGGCATGTATGTAATCAAATGATTAATTTGTCAATTATTCAAAAAGTGTTATAATACGCTGTACCTGAACTGCTTGGAATTTCTTTCCACGACGAGTGCGAAACCCATATTCGTTCAGTACTGCTGCAATTCCGCTCCAGCTTTCACCGGCCGCCCGCAGTGAACGTGCAAATGCAGCAGCCCGGCGATTATTTTCATGATCACGTGCATTTTGCTGTCGAATCGCCAACCCTTTTTGTACTGCCAGTGAGGTAAGATTTTCCGGTTTTCCTAATGTAAAACCGGCTCTCTTTTTTTCAGCCAGTGCCTTTCGAGTACGATCACTGATAACTTCACGCTCATGTTGAGCCATTGTAGCCATGACCCCAATGGTAAGTGTATTAGCATCCGGCATATCAGCACAGACAAACTCTACGCCAGAATCACGAAGTGTGAAAATAAAAGCAATATTTCGAGTCAAACGGTCGAGTTTGGCAATAAGTAAAATCCCCCCTTTTGCTTTACTATAGGCAATCGCTTTTATTAATTCAGGTCGGTTATTTTTGCTACCTGATTCAATATCGGTAAATTCAGCTAAGATTTCTCCTCTGTTCTTAATATAAGTATTAACACTTGTTCGCTGTGCACTCAGGCCAAGGCCGCTGGCACCCTGTCGTTGAGTAGACACTCTATAGTAAGCTACATATTTTTTGTGTGTGAAGTAATGTTCCATTATATGTTTAACAGTTGATAATAGTTTTTTTTAGTAAATGGACAAAGAATTACACTAAGGGAATTCTTTATCCATTTGCTTTGATTCTGAATTGTTTACAAAAATGAGACTTTTCGAATCTAGTTTAGATTGGAGGCTATGCTATTGTATTTTGCTTAATAACTTGTACCGAAAACTTATACCAGCTTTCAAAGTACCCTATTTTAAAGCCGAATGAGTAATGAATACAGGTCAAAAACACTTAGAGTAATTCTTTGGCTAGTTACTAATAAAACCCATAATACAAATATATGTTTTACATTTTACAAACGGATGTTTGTAAAATGTAAAACATATATTTGTATTATCAAGAATGGTAGCCTTGTACAAACGACCTCTGGAAAAAAGCAAGAAAAAGAATATTACCGCCCTGTGGCTGTTGTAGAATAATTCACTCAACAATAATCAGTACCCCCAGCTACTGATCTGCTAACGTTACTGATAAAATCAGTAACGTCAACGGTGGAAAAGGATTAAATAAGGGGGCGAATAATTTTACGCAATTAATAATCTTTTAAATTAGTACGATTTAAAAGGTTATTAATTGCGCATTGACATATCAGAGATAGATGTCAGTAACATATTTCTAAGGAACTACCGTAATAAACTTCAAAGTACTCAATAGCCCCCTTTTTTTGTTCATTAGTACTACCCCTACCATAACGCCCTGAAAGGAAATTGATATAAACTGTTTGGTTACTGTCAACCCAAAGTTCCCCTCCCATTAGAGCAGATTTACCTCCCGTAAGATTTGTATGACAAACATTTCCTCGTCTAGCATTAGGATTTGGTGTTTTGTCTAAAATCATTCTAAATCCATCGTAGTCAATGACCCAGATATATTTATACTCTGCAATCGCCTTATCATCATCTCTAATAGCTTCTTTAAGATTTCCTATAGAAATTGGAACACGACATGAGGGATAATCTTGTTTACTAGGTAAAAAAAAAGAAGAGATAAAAGGCTCAATATCAGCTTCTCCTTCCTCTAAAACTCTACTGAATTTAATTCTTTCAAAGGGTAAAGCCGATGGCTCCATTCTCCTAATAGCATTTTTTAATTGTTCCAGCTCTTTTTTCGAAAAATCACTCATTCGTTTTTATTTTAGTTCTGCCTCTTTCCTTTGCTTTCTCTAAAGTAGCTAACCCGTATCTCTTTAACGCTTCTAATGCTGATATAGAATGTAGCTTCCCAAAATAGGCTATATCATTGTCTTCTTCATTGATAAAAAGGAACTGTTTCTCTTTATCTAAATAAAACTTAAAATCAGCTTCTGAAAATAAAAATTCGATATAGTGATTATTTAAAGCAGGAAACATCTCATCTTTAATAGACGGGAAAAAAGCTCTTAATTTCCACACATCCTCTCTACTTTTTAGATAATTTTCATTGAAAGGAGCAGCTAGTGATGCTCCTTTAGCCCACCCCTGCAAATCTAATGGAGATAACCCCTTTGCCTTTGCATTACCCGTAAAGCTGTCCTTGGCTGATAGTCCACCATACATCCCTCCAACGTTGTTTCGCCTGCGTTCAATAATACCTTGTATTTTCTTTTTTGCAGTGTTTCCCATATTACTTTCCTCCCATCTTGTTTAGTAATTGTTTAGATACCCTATAAAAATTTAAAGTACTGATAGTCAACAAGTTAATATTATTATCTTTAGCCAATCACCTGAAAAACATAGCATTTTTTGAGTTTTTAAGGCTTGTTGTGGCTAAAAATTGTACTATTCTAACCAAAAAATAGTGATTAAATTGTACTTTATAAATAAAATGAGTATCTAAACAGTTACCTTGTTTAAATAACAATGATTTTGATACTAAGTAATGTAAATTTTGTAAAAAAAATACATTATTCACATACAAAGCAATAGTTTTTTCAGATAAAAGAGGCTGTCCCAAAAGGATAACCTCTTTTTTGATTGATTTTCACAGCAATCTATAATTTTCCATCATTGGGGGACTGCCCACATTCGTACGAAATGTTCCATCAAGGATCAAGCTTTTGTGAACTACTTCTCTGGCTAGCTCTCACATAGGCATACATTGTTGGTTTACTGATGGCCAGCATTTCGCAGATTTTCTTGATGGAGGTTTTCTTCGCTTGGTAGAGGTCAACAGCCAACTGTTGTTTATCCGAATTCAGAAGTTTGGGGCGACCTCCTAGCTGGCCGCGCGCCCGAGCTGCTGATAAGCCCGTCATGGTTCACTCCTGAATCAAATTTCGCTCGAACTCAGCCAGTGCGCCAAACAGATGGAAGACTAACTTACCCGTTGATGTCGCTGTATCAATTGATTCGTGCAAACTTTTCAGGGCTACTCCCTGATCATCCAGAAAAGCGACCCAGTCAGGAACGTTAATCATTTGATAACGTATTCTATTAAATATCAAGATGTTATCAAGTTATTTGAACGTACTTTTCAACATCTAACTATTCCTGAGAAATTCTATGTTAGATTAATTACTGGAAACATTTAAATTAGGCTTGTAGTGTCCTGACAAATTATTAATACCAACAATATTACCCCCTCTGATTTTTAATTCACCTGCTGCTAATACATCAGCCCCACCTGATAAAAAGGTATGTTTTCTGCCAAGTAAAATTTGCCCATCTAGCATTACGACAAAATCAAATTTACCTGATGCCAAAGTTTTACCGTACATAGAAATTTTACCATTTGAAATTGAACCAAGTAATTTTCCCTCAGTACTAATAGGAAGTGTATTTTTTAAAATAACTTGAGTCGTTTCATCTGCCAAACTAAACAAAGATTTTAGCCATTGTCCAATTTTTAAGAAACCTAATACTTTTTCTCCGACTATAATTTCAGCCCCAAGGTATACCCCTTGGTGTCCAGCTTTTTCTTCAGGAGTAAAATGTGTTCCAAATTTCTTTGGTTCTGTGGGTTTAATAATGGCATTTTGTTGAGAGGTAGGACGCATCACACCATTTGTATAATACCCCTGTTTTTCTTTTTCATCACCATTCTCTCCTCCTTCTGTATAAACGTTGATAACTTCATTACCTCCCACTTCATGCCAATTGCCATTGAAGTCTTGAACCCTTTGAGAAACCATACCTGTTGGGTCATTAAACAATATCGGGTTAAGGTTTCCATATTGATATGATGATAGATGTGAAACAATTTCCGTCAGAGGGTCAATCTGCAAAAATCGATTTCCAATCGTTGGGTCAGACCACCGAGCGCCAAAATCATAATAACCCGTGAAGCTGTTTTCTTCTTTGCCCGTGTATTTGTAGGGGTTTTGGTAATTGACATTCTGATGGCTACCACCCAGCTCTAGGCCAAAAGCAGAGTAATTACGCAACGCCAATACTTCGTTTGAGTTTTCATCGGTGCTTTGTTGAAGAAAGCCATCGCCATTTTTGTCAGTAAACAATACCCGTTGATTTCCCAAGTGGTCTTTTAAGACGTACTGCCATTGGTAAGCACTGACCGAGCCAATTTTAGCTAAGAACGCATCTTTTGCGGTGGCTTCAAAGCCTGGCAATAGGGTCACTTGTTCAGTAGCTGTGTATCGCCCATCTCCAATTTTTTGGGTAGATGTGATGGTTTTACCCTGAACATCGCCGTTTTGTGTACCGCTCAAATGGTTGGCACTGTTGAGTTTTCGGATAAAGCCCGTCGGATGGTAAATTATGGCGAGTTCATTACCCTCAAACTCCATGTGTTCCAAATAGGTCTTTTGTCCCACTAATACCCCACTATTGGCTCCAAAGGTTCTTTCCTGCCACTTGTGGCCTGTGGCGTCGTAAAGAAGTTCTTGGCGGCTACCGTCAGGTTTGATAAACTTGAAGGGCAGATTTAAGAAGTTATTGGTCAGGGTTGTCCCTCTTGAGGGGTCAAATGTCATATTGCCATTGGCATCGTAGGCATACGTTCCATTGTTAGGGATGTAGCTTAAAGTGTTGTTACTGGCATCGGCAATGCTATTGATGCGGTTTGTTCTGGTGTCGGAATAAGAAAAGGTAAGGTTATCTACTGTTTGTGCAATCCAGTCCCCTCCCGATTTGACCAAATCGCTACGTACAATCTTGTTGAAATTGCCCAAGGGGTCGCGGTAGGTGAAGGTTTCCTGCTGCGTATCGTTAGAAACAGAAGTAATACGTTGAAAGAACGAATTACCACTAACAGGTTTGAACATTGTCTCAAACCCAAAAAGCCGAACTTCAGGGCTTTTTACATTATTTCTTGAATAGAAAATACTTAATTATTGCAGCTATTCCACCCCAAAATAAACCGTTTAATGGAATAACCCAAAGTGTCAAATCAATTCTTAAAGGTTTTGATAATAAAAAAATTATACCTTTTTGAATAAAATTAGTTTTCTCACCCCAAGACCATGCTATGACAAATAATGAAGCAATTAATACTATTATAGTATATATTATTGCTAAAATTATTGTGAGTGTAATAATAGATTCCAATTTTTCAGTCCTTGTTGTTGTAGCCATTGTACTATAGTTTGAATTAATTGATTTGCTTGTTGTCCTGAGCAAGGATGAGCAAAGTACTTCGTAATCATACCACTCGCATTGAGGAAAGCGTGCGGGTTTTCAAACCATTGGAGGTCCTTAGACACTAATTAGGTAAACTCAAATTGCATGACAGTCCGTTATAAAAGACTCTCATTTAACATTTTCTTATCACTATCTGTATTTTTGGTGGAGCCCCCTTTTAGTGTCTTAATACACTTTTTCTGTTTCAATCCCCAATAGCTTGCGTTTGATTTTGTCCTGACAAAGTCATGGCTTGCTAACGCTTCGCTTTCTCTTCAATCTCCGATAATCTCCCATTATCTTCGCTAATCTCCTCTAAAAGAGGGATCCAATATTCCATCAGTCCTGAAAATCGAATAAACTATTAGGTGGTTTTCGCTTCATTATTGTGGGTAAAATGGGCTTACGTATCATTACGTATCATCACACTTTGACGCCTGTGAGGTTTCCTAACGTTTCCTTGCGTTTCCTAACGTTTCCTAACAAAGGAAACCTAGGAAACCATTTCCAAAGAAACCTTGTCAAAGTCCATGGAAAACCAGTCTGAACCTAATGGGTTGATGGGTATTTGCTTATCTGATGTATACCTACTGTATATCGCGGTAATTTCGGTTATTTCCAGTATAATGCTTTATGCACCGTTTTTAAGGTTTTTTTGAGAAATGCTGATGGATATGTTTATTATAAATGACAATCAGCGAGTTATACATTTTTAGAAGCTGTATATACGCTATGTATAACCAAAGTATTACCAATGTAATGGCAATGTATTACCAAGAGATTACCGGTTGCAACTCCCGATTCGGGCCAAAAGTAAGATAGACAGATTAAGCACCATTACTTATCCTAATCCTGCTGGTTCTTTGGCTGCGGGTGCATACTTGGCCTCCATTAAAGAAACGGGGCGAATGTTCTACGATATTGAGTTAACTATTTGTAATGTAGTGTTTTACGTTCAAAATTTCACTTTTCTTTTATAAAATCCTTTTTTGCCCCATTGCTTCCAGATAACGGTAAACCGTTGACTGGCCTACACCAATGATCCTGGCGATTTCTTCGGCGGTTGGTGAGGTTCTTCTTTTGGCAGGCCATGCGGAATTGGATTATCAGAGCCGAAAAGATGGTAAGACCTCCGACCACCAGTATGGACGGATAAATACCTACCCAGTCAGCCAGTATGCCGGTCAGTAAGGCCCCG
>Ga0209794_1001902_pt1 | contig 13018 bp, 6 predicted proteins | sample EBPBio232013_DNA_FD_185869 | JGI IMG/M metagenome (GOLD analysis project Ga0209794, IMG submission 185869) | Wastewater treatment Type I Accumulibacter community from EBPR Bioreactor in Madison, WI, USA - Reactor 1_5/23/2013_ DNA (SPAdes)... | ecosystem: Engineered > Bioreactor > EBPR >... | reverse complement strand
GGCGATGTCGGCGCAACAGGCGTCACATTGCGCGGCGGAAGGCTCGCAGCCGGCGGCTGCGGAGCCGGCGCTTCCGCAGGCGGCGGGCTCGCCACGGGGGGCATAACCTGCGGCTGGGGCTGAAGGCCGCCGTCGATATCGGGACGGGGCGTCGGCACGGGCACGATGCGGGCGGTGATGTTGGGAGCAGCGCGGGCAGGGCGCTCTGGCCGCTGATCGGGGCGCGCGTCCGGCCGCATGGGGTCGTTGTCGAGTCGGCCTTCGCGGAAATCCTGCCCGCCGTCGCGGCCGAAGCTCGGGCGCTCGTCGCGCCAGACCGGCGGCGTCGGGAAGCGCTGGCCGCCGGGCTCCAGCTCGCGGATGGCGAGCGGCGCGCCGGTATAGGCGTTAATCCTGACCTGGGTCCGCTGTCCCTGCGGACCGACAGCATCGACCACCCATGCGCGACCTGCGAGGCGAGGCCGCGAAATGGCGCGATAGCCCATGGACCGGGTGATGACGATGGCGCGCTGCGGCGCTATCGGACCCACATCCTCGTCATCGTCGTCGGGCGTTATGTAGCGGCGGCCGTAGTCGGGCTCGACATAGGGGCGCTCGTAACGCGGGCCCCAGTCGCCCCAGAACTGGACCGGCGTCGCGCCGGCAATGGGTCTGGCGGCCCCCAGCGGCATGGCGAGAGCCGATCCGGTTCCGGCGGCAATGGCGGCGATACAGGTCGCCCAAAGCAGTCTCTGGCGCACGAAATCCGTGTCCTTCTTCCCCAATCACCGCCCCGCGTCAGGTTTTCGGAAAGGAGAACGGCGATTTCGAGGCGACGGCATTTGCCGCGCCCTGCAAAGGCTTGCCGCCACTCATTCCGCTGCGAGCGGGCGGGCAGCCTTGGCCGCGACAGCGAGGAACCGGTCGACATCGTCGGCCGATGTCGCAAAGCTCGTGACGAGGCGCATCATGGTCTCGCCGGCCCTGGCGCGATCCGCCTCCGGCAGGCCCTTGTCAGACCAGGGATAGAACACCGCGCCCGCGGCCTGCAGGGCCGCGACGATCTCCTGCCGCATGATCGGGAAGAGGCCGTTGGCCTGCGGCTGGAGCGGCAGGCGGATGCCGGGAATGGCGGCGAGCCCATCGGCAAGGCGGCCGGCGGCGGCATTGGCATGACGGGCGAGGTCGAGCCAGTGGCCGCCATCGAGGAAGGCTTCCATCTGGGCGCTGAGAAAGCGGTGCTTGGAGAGAAGATGCCCGCCGCGCATGCGGCGCCGCACCATTTCCTCACCCTTTGCCGGGTCGAAATAGACGATCGCCTCGCATGCGAGGCCGCCGCCCTTGGTGGTGCCGAAGGAGAGCACGTCGACGCCCGCCTTCCAGGTGATCTCGGCCGGCGAGCAGCCGAGGGAGGCGACGGCATTGGCGAAGCGCGCGCCGTCCATGTGGACGCCGGCGCCATGGGCCTTCGCGATGGCGGAGAGCGCCCTCACTTCCTCGACCGAATAGACGAGGCCGAGTTCGGTGGACTGGGTCAGCGACAGAGCATGAACGGGCGCATTGTGCGGCACGCGCCGGCCGAGCGAAGCAATCGAAGCCTCAAGTGCCTTAGCCGTGATCTTGGCGCCGGGGCCGCGGATGCCGACGAGCTTGGCGCCGCCGGTGAAGAATTCGGGGCCGCAGCACTCGTCCTCCATGACGTGGCTCTCGTCATGGCAGAGGACGATGCCCCAGGGCGGGGTGAGCGTCGACAGGGCGAGGCCGTTTGCCGCCGTGCCGGTGACGACCATGTAGACGCCGACCTCGCGCTCGAAGAGGTCGGAAAGCTGCCTCTCGACAATGCGCGTTGCGTCATCCCGGCCATAGCCGAGCCGCGCGCCGCCATTGGCGGCTGATATCGCCTGCATCACCTTGTCGGAGGCGCCGAGGCCGTTGTCGCTGGCGAAGAACATCGGAAATCTCCCTGCCTCCTAGCTATCGCGGAGGCAGGGCCGATGTCATCCCTCACCGCGGCAGGGTCGTCATCCCGACAAGGTCCTTGTCGATGGAGTGAGCGGCCTGCCGGCCCTCGCGGATCGCCCAGACGACGAGGCTCTGGCCGCGCCGCATGTCGCCGGCGGCATAGACCTTGTCGATCGAGGTCCGGTAGTCGCCGGTATTGGCGAGCACGTTCTTGCGCGGGTCGAGATTGAGCCTGAGGCTCTCGATCATGCCCTCGTAGACCGGGTTGACGAAGCCCATGGCGAGCAGAACGAGGTCGGCCTTTAGCTCGAACTCGCTGCCCGGGATCGGCTGCATCTTCGCGTCCACGCGCACGCAGCGCAGGGCCTTGACCTTGCCGTTCTCGCCCACGAATTCGGCGCTCATCACGGCGAAATCGCGCTCGGCGCCTTCCTCGTGGGAGGAGGAGGTCCGCAGCTTGAGCGGCCAGAGCGGCCAGGAGAGCGCCTTGTTCTCCTTTTCCGGCGGCCTCGGCATGATTTCGAGCTGGGTCACCGAGATTGCGCCCTGGCGCACCGAGGTGCCGATGCAGTCCGAACCGGTGTCGCCGCCGCCGATGACGACGACGTGCTTGCCGGAAGCCAGGATCGGCTCGTTGGTGCCGATCGGCTCGCCCGAGACGCGGCGGTTCTGCTGCGGCAGGAAGTCCATCGCGAAATGGATGCCGTCGAGCTCGCGGCCGGGGATCGGCAGGTCGCGGCCCTGTTCCGAGCCGCCGGTCAGCAGCACGGCGTCGTGGCCGTCCACCAGTTCCTGCGCCGGCCGGGTGACGCCGATATGCTCGTTGTAGTGGAAGGTGACGCCCTCGCCTTCCATCTGGGCGATGCGCCGGTCGATCAGGCGCTTCTCCATCTTGAAGTCGGGGATGCCGTAGCGCAGCAGGCCGCCGGCCTTGGCGAACTTCTCGTAGACGTGGACGTCGTGGCCTGCGCGGGCGAGCTGCTGGGCGGCGGCCATGCCGGCCGGACCCGCGCCGACGACCGCGACCTTCTTGCCCGAGCGCGTCTTGGACGGCTCCGGCTTGACCCAGCCCTCGTTCCAGGCCCGGTCGACGATGGCGCATTCGATCGTCTTGATGGTGACCGGGATGTCCTCGATGTTCAGCGTGCAGGACGCCTCGCACGGGGCGGGGCAGACGCGGCCGGTGAATTCGGGGAAGTTGTTGGTCGAGTGCAGGTTGATCGACGCCTCCTGCCAGGCGCCGTTGTAGACGAGGTCGTTCCAGTCCGGGATCTGGTTATTGACCGGACAGCCGTTGTGGCAGAACGGGATGCCGCAGTTCATGCAGCGCGAGGCCTGATCGCGCGTGCCTTCCTCGCTCAGCGGGATGACGAACTCGCGGTAGTGGCGGATGCGGTCGCCGGCCGGCGCATAGCGCCGGTCCTGCCGGTCGACCTCAAGAAAGCCCGTGACCTTCCCCATTTTCTTATTCTCCTGCCAGCGCGAGCGGGCGCTGCGCCTGTTCCATTTCCTGAAGCGCGCGACGGTATTCGACCGGCATCACTTTTCGGAATTTGGGCAGCATTTCCGACCAGCGGTCGAGAATGTCCTGGGCGCGCTTGGAGCCCGTGTAGCGGGCGTGGTTGGCGATCAGCTGGTGCAGACGTTCGCCGTCGAAGCGGCTCATGTCGCTCATCACGTCGACGCGGCCGTGGCTGTCGAGGCCGCCGGTCTGGTGATAGACGCGTGACAGGAGATCGTCCTCCTCCGGCACCGGCTCCAGCTCGACCATCGACATGTTGCAGCGGCGGGCGAAGTCGCCGACCTCGTCGAGCACGTAGGCGATGCCGCCCGACATGCCGGCCGCGAAGTTGCGCCCGGTCTGGCCGAGGACGACGACGACGCCGCCGGTCATGTACTCGCAGCCATGATCGCCCGTGCCCTCGACCACCGCGATGGCGCCCGAGTTGCGGACCGCGAAGCGTTCGCCCGCGACGCCGCGGAAGTAGCATTCGCCCTCGATGGCGCCGTAGAGCACGGTGTTGCCGACGATGATCGAGTTATCGACGTCGAGATCGGTGGCCTCAGCTGCCGGATAGACGATGATCTTGCCGCCGGAGAGGCCCTTGCCGACATAGTCGTTGGCCTCGCCCTCCAGCTCCATCGTCACGCCGCGCGCCAGCCAGGCGCCGAAGCTCTGCCCGGCCGTGCCCTTCAGCTTCACGTGGACGGCATCGTCGGTCAGGCCCTTGTTGCCGTGCTTCTCGGCAATCGCGCCGGACAGCATGGCGCCGGCCGAGCGGTTGAGGCTCTGGATGCGCGTCTCGATGACGACCGGCTTGCCCTCGTCGATGGCGGGCTTCGCCTCAGCGATCAGCTTGCGGTCCAGCACCTCCTCGAGGTGATGGTTCTGCAGTTCCGAATGGAAGATGCCGACATCCGAGGGCACTTCCGGCTTGTGGAAGAGCTTGGAGAAGTCGAGACCCTTGGCCTTCCAGTGATCGACGGCCTCGCGGCGGTCGAGCATCTGCATCTGGCCGACCATTTCCGGCATCGACCGGAAGCCCATGGAAGCCATGAGTTCGCGCACTTCCTCGGCGACGAAGAAGAAGTAGTTCACGACATGCTCGGGCTGGCCCTTGAAGCGCTTCCTCAGCACCGGGTCCTGCGTGGCGACGCCGACCGGGCAGGTGTTGAGGTGGCACTTGCGCATCATGATGCAGCCGGCCGCGATCAGCGGCGCTGTGGCGAAGCCGAACTCGTCGGCGCCCAGAAGCGCGCCGATGACGACGTCGCGGCCGGTGCGCAGACCGCCGTCGACCTGCACCGCGATGCGCGAGCGCAGGCGGTTCAGCACGAGGGTCTGGTGGGTCTCGGCGAGGCCGATCTCCCAAGGGCTGCCGGTGTGCTTGATCGAGGTGAGCGGGGAGGCGCCCGTGCCGCCCTCGAAGCCCGAGATCGTCACATGGTCGGCGCGCGCCTTGGCGACGCCCGCCGCGACCGTGCCGACGCCGACCTCCGAGACGAGCTTCACCGAGATGTCGGCCCGCGGATTGACGTTCTTCAGGTCGTAGATGAGCTGCGCCAGATCCTCGATCGAATAGATGTCGTGGTGCGGCGGCGGTGAGATCAGGCCGACGCCGGGCGTCGAGTGGCGCACCTTGGCGATGACCGCGTCGACCTTGTGGCCGGGCAGCTGGCCGCCCTCGCCGGGCTTGGCACCCTGCGCCATCTTGATCTGGATCATGTCGGAGTTGATCAGATACTCCGTCGTGACGCCGAAGCGGCCGGAGGCCACCTGCTTGATCGCCGAGCGCATGGAACGGCCGTCCGGCAGCGGCTTGAACCGCTCCGGCTCCTCGCCGCCTTCGCCGGTGTTGGACTTGCCGCCGATGGAGTTCATCGCCAGCGCCAGCGTCGTGTGCGCTTCGCGCGAGATGGAGCCGAACGACATGGCGCCGGTGGCGAAGCGCCTGACGATATCCGCGGCGCTCTCGACCTCCTCGATCGGCACGGGGGTACGCCCGACCTCCTCGGCGGTCCGGATGCGGAACAGGCCACGGATGGTCTGCAGCTTGGTCGCCTGCTCGTTGATCAGGCGCGAGAACTCGCGGTAGCGGTCCTGGCTGTTGCCGCGCGCGGCGTGCTGGAGCGCCGCCACCGTGTCGGGCGACCAGACATGGTCCTCGCCGCGGATGCGGTAGGCGTACTCGCCGCCGACGTCGAGCGTCGTCTTCAGCGTCGGGTCGTCGGAGAAGGCCGCCGTATGGCGCTGCACCGTCTCCTCGGCGACCTCGGCGAGGCCGACGCCGCCGATGCGGGTGGCGGTGCCGGTGAAGAACTTCGCCACGAAGTCGTCGGCAAGGCCGACCGCGTCGAAGATCTGCGCGCCGCAATAGGACTGGTAGGTCGAGATGCCCATCTTGGACATCACCTTCATGATGCCCTTGCCGATCGACTTGATGAAGCGCTTCACCACCTCGTCGGCATCCACTTCGGGCGGCAATTCGCCCTTCTCGTGGATCTCCTCCATGGTCTCGAAGGCGAGGTAGGGGTTGATCGCCTCCGCGCCGTAGCCGGCGAGGCAGCAGAAGTGGTGCACCTCGCGCGCCTCGCCCGTCTCGACGACGAGGCCGGCAGCGGTCCTGAGGCCCTTGCGGATCAGGTGGTGATGCACCGCCGCGGTCGCGAGCAGCGAGGGGATCGGAATGCGGTCCGGGCCGACCATGCGGTCGGACAGGATGATGATGTTGTAGCGGCCGTGGACGGCGGCCTCGGCGCGGTCGCAGAGAAGCTGCAGCGCCTCCGCCATGCCGGCGGCGCCCTTGGCCGCCGGATAGGTGATGTCGAGGGTCTTCGTGTCGAACGAATCCTCGCTGTGGCCGATGCAGCGGATCTTCTCCAGGTCCTCGTTGGTGAGGATCGGCTGGCGGACTTCCAGGCGCTTCCTGCGGGACGCGCCGTCGAGGTCGAACAGGTTCGGCCTCGGCCCGATGAACGAGACGAGGCTCATGACGAGCTCCTCGCGGATCGGATCGATCGGCGGGTTCGTCACCTGGGCGAAGTTCTGCTTGAAATAGGTGTAGAGCAGCTTGGACCTGGACGAGAGCGCCGAGATCGGCGTGTCCGTGCCCATGGAGCCGACAGCCTCCTGGCCAGTCATGGCCATCGGGGCGAGCAGGATCTTGGTGTCTTCCTGCGTGTAGCCGAAGGTCTGCTGCTTATCGAGCAGCGGCACGTCCGTACGCGAGGCGCGCGGCTCGACCGGCGGCAGGTCCTCGAGGATCAGCTGCGAGCGACCCAGCCATTCCTGATAGGGGTTGGAGGCCGAGAGCTGCGCCTTGATCTCCTCGTCGGAGATGATCCGGCCCTCTTCGAGATCGACCAGCAGCATCTTGCCGGGCTGGAGGCGCCACTTGCGGATGATCTGGTCTTCCGGCACGGGCAGAACGCCCATTTCGGAGGCCATGATGATCCGCTCGTCCTTGGTGACGAACCAGCGCGCGGGCCTCAGGCCGTTGCGGTCGAGCGTCGCGCCGATCTGGCGGCCGTCGGTGAAGGCGATGGCCGCCGGGCCGTCCCACGGCTCCATGATCGCCGCGTGATATTCGTAGAAGGCGCGGCGCTGCTCATCCATCAGCTTGTTGCCGGCCCAGGCCTCGGGGACCAGCATCATCACCGCATGGGCCAGCGAGTAGCCGCCCTGGACGAGGAATTCGAGCGCGTTGTCGAAACAGGCCGTGTCCGACTGGCCTTCGTAGGAGATCGGCCAGAGCTTGGAGATGTCGTTGGCGTAGAGTTCGGAATCGACGCTCGCCTGCCGCGCCGCCATCCAGTTGACGTTGCCGCGCAGCGTGTTGATCTCGCCGTTATGCGCGACCATCCGGTAGGGGTGGGCGAGCGACCAGGCGGGGAACGTATTGGTCGAGAAGCGCTGATGGACGAGGGCGAGCGCGCTCTCGAAAGCCGGGTCGTGCAGGTCGGGGAAGTAGGCGCCGAGCTGGTCGGCGAGGAACATGCCCTTGTAGACGATGGTCCGGCACGACAGCGACACCGGGTAATAGCCCTTGGTGCGCGGGTCGTTCAGGTCATAGACGAGGTTGGAGATGACCTTGCGCAGGACGAACAGCCGGCGCTCGAACTCGTCCTCCGACGCCACGTCCGCGCCACGGCCGATGAAGATCTGCCTGTGCAGCGGCTCGGTCGGCTTGACGCTGTAGCCGAGCGAGGAATTGTCGGTCGGCACCTCGCGCCAGCCGAGAAGCGTCTGCCCCTCGTCGGCGATCACCTTCTCGATGATGTCGCGGACGATGGTCTGGCCCTCGACCTCGCGCGGGAAGAAGATGAACCCGACCGCGTAATGGCCCGGCTCCGGCAGCTCGAAGCCGAGCTTGCCGGCTTCCTTGCGGAAGAAGGCGTCCGGCATCTGCACGAGCATGCCCGCGCCGTCGCCGGCGCGCGGGTCGGCGCCCACCGCGCCGCGATGCTCGAGGTTGAGCAGGATCTGGATCGCGTCCTGAACGATCTTGTGGGACTTGCGGCCCTTCATGTCGGCGATGAAGCCGACACCGCACGAATCCTTCTCGTTGCGCGGATCGTAGAGGCCCTGCGCGTCCGGCAGGCCAGGGTCGATGACGGCGCGCGTGCGGTTTTTGACGCGAGCGGGCAGATTGGCTTTCGTGGCGCGATTCGTCCGCGCCTCGACCCCCGCACCCGTCATCGCACCAATCCGCTGCGTGCTCATCGTTCACCTCGTTCTGCGGCCCCCAATGGCCGCGGTTCGTGCCCTCGACACTGACACTTCAAGCCGGCTTGGGCATCGGGGTCTTCCGATGCCTGCCGGCCATGCAAACTCGGGGCCTTGACGTTCCCCATGGCCCCGTTGCCCGGGGCCTCATGCGATAGGGCAGCGATGCTGACCTTTCTCTTGCCGTTATTTGACAGATTTCAAACAGCGATACAAGCGGCAATGAGCGCCTTCCAATGCCAGTTTGTCATGAAAGTTGCCGGGCGCTCGAATGCCTTGGTCAAATCGGAAAGAAAGCACGGTGATCCGCGCAATTTTATGACGCCGCGCGAAGTTGGGCCGGAGCGCCCGGCAATTGCGCCCCGGTCCTATCGGCTGCCGCCCGAAGAGGCAGTCGCGGGCGGGATGACGGTCTCGCGGCGATCTCGCGGCCAGCGGAAATCGTCGGCGCGGCCGACCACCGGCGGCGGCATCTCGCCCCGGACGAGGACTGACGCGGCGGTGCCCTGAAGTGAGCGTGCCGGGCTGTCGCCGGCGAGCCGTGCGGGTTGCGGCGCGGCCGGCGGTTCGGCTCCAGCGGCGCGCGGGATGTTCGGCTGCCCGGCGAGCGGCAGGACCGGGCCGGCAAGCGGGCGCGGTGGCACGGGCAGCGGCACGCCGCCGGGGAGCGCTGCCTCCGGTGCGCGCGGTGCGGCGCCGGGGTCCGCGACCGGCGGCTGGGGTTCTGCCGGCGTGATGCGGCCGAGCAGGTCGCGGCGCAGGTCCTGTTCCATGAACAGCGCCAGCTTGCGCGCGCCCGCGGCCGTGAAGTGGACGCCGTCATTGGTGCGCAGCCGCCGCACCTGGCCAGCGAAGTCCGGGCCGAACTGCGTGTAGTTGCCGTGCTCGTCGACGAAGCCGTTCCAGACGTCGATATAGGTCACGCCGTTCTTCTGGGCGCGTTCCTTGTAGATCTCGTTGAGCTGGGCCATGTGGGCCGAGACGCGCTGGCCCCGCAGCGGCGGCACGCCGACCCAGTAGACCGGCACGCCGCGGGCCTTCATCGCCTGCATGGCGGCATCGACGCGCTGGACATAGACCTCGCGCCAGCGGTCGGTGCCGGGCTCGATATTGGCGCCGTCGATGCGCATGGCCTGCCGGTCGTTCGAGCCGACCATCATCACGACGAAATCGACCTTGGCCTGCTGGGCGAGCACTTCGGGGATCGATTTCACCCAGTCGTGGAATTCCGGCCGGGCGAGGCCGGACGACAGCCGCGACTTATCGGCGACGCCGAGCTCGGGAATGTCCTCGAAAGCCTCTTCGAGCCCATAGGCGAGCCATTCCGCGAGGTTGTCGCCAAGCACCAGCACGAAGGTCGTCGGCGTCGTCGGCTGCTCCGAGGAGGCGGTCGCCGTCGGGGTGGTGTCGTTGCCGCGCGGCGGGCGGGTCGATTCGGCGGGCCTTGCCGCCGCGCGCGGCGCAGCCGGCCGCGTGCTCTGCGGGATCGAGATGATGCGGGGCCGCTGGTCGCGCGGCGCGAAGAGATGGGGAAAGCGGTCCGTGTCGAGGTTCTGCGCGCGCGCCTCGCCGGCCGGCCAGCCGGGAGCGCAGGCGAGAAGGATGATCGCGAACAGGCGCCAGACGGTCGGCACGGGCGGCAACTCCGGTTCCGAAAGCCCCCCGGAACGCTCGCCGCATGCTATCACGGCCCCTGCGGACCGGCGCAAGCCCCGCGATCGGCCTCAGCCGCCCCGGCGCAGCCGCTGGAGCAGGGCGGCGGTCGGGAAGCCGTCGGCGGCAAGGCCGGCACGCGCCTGGAACCGCTGCAGCGCCTCGCGGGTGCCGGCGCCGAGCTTGCCATCGACCGTGCCGGTATAGAGCCCGACCTGCGACAGGCGCTGCTGAATCTCGATCCGCTCGTCGCGGGAGAGCGCCCGCTCCGAGGTCGGCCAGCCGCGGGCGAAGGTGCCACCGCCGCGCAGCCGGTCGGCGAGATGACCGACCGCCATCGCGTAGTTCTCGGAGTTGTTGTATTTCATGATGACGCGGAAGTTCGGCAGCATCAGGAAGGCCGGTCCGTGCGCGCCCGCGGGCAGGAAGAGAAACGCCTGGTCGCTCTTGCGCGGGAAGGCCCGCTCGCCAATGCGGCGCACGCCGCGCGCCTCCCACTGGGCGATGGTCTGCGGCCGGTCGCGATGGGCCAGCGTCAGGTCGAGCCCCGCCGGCACCGTCACCTCGTAGCCCCAGCCCTGGCTACGCTGCCAGCCTTCCTCGCGCAGGAGGTTGCCGGTCGACATCATCGCGTCGGGGATCGAGCCCATCAGGTCGATGCGCGGGCCGCCATTGCCCGACCGCGCCGCGCGCAGGAAGGTCGAGGGCATGAACTGGGTGTGGCCGAAGGCGCCCGCCCATGAGCCGCGGAAATTGGCGGGTGCGACATGGCCCCGCGCGATGATCTGCAGCGCCGCCAGGAACTCGCCGCGGAAGAAGTCCTGCCGGCGGCCGTAGCAGGCGAGCGTTGCGGTGGCGCGCACCACCGACGTATTGCCCTTGGCGCGGCCGAAGCTCGTCTCGATGCCCCAGATGGCGGCGATCACGAAGCGGTCGACACCGGTCGCGCGCTCGGCCGCCTCGAAGGCCGCGCGGTGCGCCTGCATCATGCGCCGACCCTCGGCGACGCGGTTCGCCGCGACGACGCCGTTGATGTAGTCCCACGGCTGTCGCGAGAATTCCGGCTGGCGGTCCAGCAGGTTGAGGATCGAATTGTCGGGCGTCAGCCCGGCCGTGGCCTGCTCGAACACCTGGGGCAGGATGCCGCGCTGGCCCGCCTGCGCGCGCAGGCTCTGCATGCAGCCGGAAAAGCCGTCCTGGGCGGCGGCAGGCGCGCCCAGGCCGACGAGACCGGCCAGTACGAGGCCGATTGTTCCGAAATATCCGCACCGATCCATGCCAAGCGCCTCGCCAAAGGATGGGGCCCGCCCGGGAAATGAAGGAACAGCAGCATGATGAATGAAGCGTTACGGCGGCTCAAGAGATGCGCGAGATCTCCGCTGGCTGGCCACCCCAAAATAGCCCCGGGACGGCCTGACCTGCCACGTCAGGCCTTCGCGGCGCGGCCGGGCAGGGCGGATTTCGCCCAGGCCCAGACCGGCGCGATCACGTAGCTGACCACCGGGATGAGCAGCAGGCCGAGGGCAAGGCCGACCAGCCCGGAGGCGGCCGCCGTCACCACCCAGCTCGCGATTCCCGCGATCGGCGGCAGGGCACGCCCGGCATTCTCGGCGGCCGCATGGATCGCGTGCTCGAACCCGGCGAGCCCATAGCCGGCGAGGCCGTGGACGATGATGCCGCCGCCGACCCAGATCATTGCGGCGGTGCCGATGATGCCGAGCACGCCGAGAAAGCCGGGCATGGCGCGGACCAGCCCGCGCCCGAAGGCCCGCGACGCTGCGCCGAAGGCGGTGTCGGAGCCGTTGCGCGCGAGCGCGACGCCGAGGTCGTCAGCTTTCACGATCAGCGCGACGCCGCCATAGACGGCGAGGGTGATGGCGATGCCGACGACGGCCAGCACGGTGGCCTGCGTCCAGAAGCCGCCGGTGGGCACAGCCGCCAGCGTGATGGCCATGATCTCGGCGGAGAGGATGAAGTCGGTCTTGATCGCGCCGGCCACCTTCTGGTCTTCCAGCGAGACGGGATCGAGCGCGATGGAGCCGATCGATGCCTCGTGCGCCTCGGCATGATGCGGAACCACGGCCTCATAGACCTTCTCGGCGCCCTCGTAGCAGAGGAACGCACCGCCGATCATCAGCAGCGGCAGGATCAGGGCGGGGGCGAGCGCCGAGAGCGCCAGCGCCACCGGCAGGAGGATCAGCAGCTTGTTGCGCAGCGAGCCGCGCGCGATACGGGCGACGATAGGCAGTTCCCGGTCCGCTGAGAAACCCGTGACGTAGCGCGGCGTCACGGCGGCGTCGTCGATCACCACGCCGGCGGCCTTGGCGCCGGCCTTGGCCGCCTGGCCCGCGACGTCGTCGATGGATGCGGCGGCGACCTTGGCGATGGCGACGACATCGTCGAGAAGGGCGATCAGTCCGGTGCTCATGCGATACGGCGTCCTGTGGTCAGGTGCTGCGCTTCTGCGGCCCGGCGGCCGCTGCGGGACTGGTCGGGTCTGGCTCGCGTCGGTTCAGCGGCCGCGCGCCTCAGCCGCGCCGCAGGCGTTCGAGGAAGGCGCGATCCGCTTCGCCGGTCGGGGACATGCCGAACCGCCCCTGCATGGTGCGCACCGCCTGTTTCGACTTGTCGCCGAGGATGCCGTCGACATCGCCGAGGTCGAAGCCCAGCCGGTTGAGGCGCGTCTGGATCTCCTCGCGGTCGGCGTGGGTCAGGCCGCCTTCGCCGGGAGGCCATGGCTTGGTGAAGCGCCCGCCACCCTTGATCCGGTCGCCGAGATGGGCGACCGCCAGCGCATAGGAATCGGCGTTGTTGTAGCGCTTGATGACATTGAAATTCTGCGTCAGCAGCAGATGCGGCCCGCCTTCGCCGGCCGGCTTCCAGATCACGGCATTGGCCCCGCCCGACATCGGCCCGCGATCGGCCCGGCGGACGCCCGCCGCCGCCCAGCCGTCGATGGAGCGGCGCTGGGCGCGGTTGCCGGGAACGCCGGGCGCATGGACCTCGAAACCCCAGGGAATGCCGGGTTGCCAGCCGTTGCGGCGCAGATAGTTGGCGGCCGAGCCCATGGCGTCCGGGATCGAGTTCCAGATGTCGCGACGGCCATCGCCGGTGAAGTCGATGGCGAAGGCATGGAAGCTCGTCGGCATGAACTGGACGTGGCCCATGGCGCCGGCCCAGGAGCCGAGCATGTTCTGG
>Ga0209794_1001899_pt1 | contig 13040 bp, 10 predicted proteins | sample EBPBio232013_DNA_FD_185869 | JGI IMG/M metagenome (GOLD analysis project Ga0209794, IMG submission 185869) | Wastewater treatment Type I Accumulibacter community from EBPR Bioreactor in Madison, WI, USA - Reactor 1_5/23/2013_ DNA (SPAdes)... | ecosystem: Engineered > Bioreactor > EBPR >... | reverse complement strand
ACGACGGGAAAAATTGTGGACCGCGCCCGCCCGGCGATTCACTATGATGGCCCGTCCCTCGTCTCCGGCCCACCATGAACACCCAGCTGCACCCCCACCAGAAACAGGAGTTGGCCGAGCTGGCCGAAATCGCCATGCGCGAGCGCGGGCTGGAGCCGCGCTTTTCCAGCGCCGTGCGGCACCAGCTGGACGACATCACCGGGCCCAGCCAGGACAGCGGCGCCGACATCGCCGACCTGACGGCCCTGCCCTGGTGCTCGATCGACAACGACGATTCGCGCGACCTGGACCAGCTGACAGCCTGCGAGCCGCTGGCCGGCGGCGCGGTGAAAATCCTGGTCGCCATCGCCGACGTGGACGCCCTGGTGGCGCCCGACACGCCGATCGACCGCCACGCCCAGATCAACACCACCAGCGTCTACACCTCGGCGCGCATCTTCCCGATGCTGCCCGAGAAGCTCTCCACCGACCTCAGCTCGCTGAACCCCGGCCAGACGCGGGTGGCGATGGTGACCGAGATGGTGTTCCAGGCCGATGGCACGCTGGCCAGCAGCCGCATCGGGCGCGCCCGGGTACACAACCAGGCCCAGCTGGCCTACGACGCCGTGTCGGCCTGGCTGACCGGCGATGGCCCGTTGCCGGCCGCGGCCGCCGCCTACGCCGGCATGGCGCAGCAGTTGCGCACCCAGGACAGCGTGGCGCAGCAGTTGCGCGCCAACCGGCGCGAGCAAGGCGCGCTGGAATTCCAGACCTTTCAGCCCAAGGCCTTGTTCGACGGCGACAAGGTGGTGGACATCCGCCAGCAGGAGCAGAACCGCGCGCGCCAGATCATCGAGGAGTTCATGGTCGCCACCAACGGTGTGACGGCGCGCTTTCTGGCCGCCAAGAAGCGCCCCGCCATCCGCCGCGTGGTGCGCTCGCCCGAGCGCTGGGCGCGCATCGCGCAGGTGGCCGCCGAATACGGCGACAGCCTGCCGACCGATCCCGATTCGGCGGCGCTGGAGCAGTTTCTGGCGCGCCAGCGCCGACGCGATCCGCTGCGTTTTCCCGACCTGTCGCTGGTCATCGTCAAGCTGATGGGGCGCGGCGAGTACGTGGTCGAGTACCCGGGCGGTCCGCGCCTGGGCCACTTCGGCCTGGCGGTGCGCGACTACTCGCACTCCACCGCGCCGAACCGCCGCTACCCGGACCTGATCACCGGCCGGCTGCTGAAAGCCGCGCTGTCCGGCGCCCGCTCACCCTACCCGGTCGAGCAGTTGCAGGCCCTGGCCGAGCACTGCACCCGCCAGGAAGACGCGGCCAACAAGGTCGAGCGGCAGATGCGCAAGTCGGAAGCCGCCATGCTGCTGGAAGCACGCGTCGGCCAGGTGTTCGACGGCGTGGTCACCGGCCAGTCCAAGGGCAGCACCTGGGTGCGCATCTTCAACCCGCCGGCCGAAGGCAAGCTGCAGCCGCGCGGCAAGGTGCAGGTGGGCGACAAGGTGCGTGCCAAGCTGCTGGCCACGCAGGTCGAACGCGGCTTCATCGACTTTGCCCAGGTGGGTTGAACGGCGCCCTGAATACTCCTAAATTAATAGCTACTCAGGATTCACCCACGCCGGCCTAGCCGGTATTTGACTCAGAATCCGGCGCCGGGCTGGGCCAGGTAGGACTGCTCCTGGGGGGTGCTGTCCCGCGCCAGCACGGCGTTGCGGTGCGGAAAGCGGCCAAACTGGCGGATCACGTCGCTGTGGCGCTCGGCGTAGTCCAGGTTGCCGGCCAGCGTCTGCTGCACCTCGGGCGGCGCGTCGGCGCGGGCCTCGGCGCACAGCGCGGTGAAGCGCGCCACGCAATCGTCTTGCGCGGCCAGGTCCTCGGCGTGCTCCAGCGGCAGCAGCACGAAGGGGCGCGCCAGCCAGCACAGCTGGCGGTCCCAGCCGCGCGCCAGGCCCTGCTCGGCCAGGGCGCGTGCCTGGCTGTCCCCGGCGAAGCTGCGCGGCGTGCCGCGAAACACGTTGCGCGTGAACTGATCCAGCACCACCACCAGCGCCAGCCAGCCCAGCGGCTCGCGCGCCCAGTCGTCCAGCCGACCGGCCAGGGCGGCTTCGATGGTGGGCGCAAATCGGGCCCGGATGCGGGCGTCGAAGGGGTCCGACTTGGTGAACCACTGGCGCTGCAGCGACAGGGCCGCGGCGTCGTCGGGTGGACAAGCGCCCAACCAGAAGGTCAGCACGTCGTCGGGGGTGGCCACGGCGGTGGCGGGCGGCACGGGGGTGGGGTTCATGGCGGCAAGAGGTCCACAGTCAACAACACCCGCACTCTACGCCAGCGTGCCCCGGCCGCCAGGCAGGGCGGCGGCGGGGCGGTCCGGTCGATCTAGTACGATGGCTGCGGGCCGCGCGACGTGGGCCGTGCGGCAGACCTCATCAGGAGAACACGCCATGCACGTCGCCACCCCTTCCGTCGAGCACATCCGCACCCTGGCCCTGGTCGGCCCGGCCGCCGCCGGCAAGACCACCCTGGCCGAAGCCCTGCTGCTGCACGCCGGCGCCATCGGCGCCGCCGGCAGCGTGGAGCGCGGCAGCACCGTCAGCGACTTTGACCCGATGGAGGTCAAGGCCGGCCATTCGCTGCAGTCGGCGGTGATGCATGCCGAGCACGAGGGTTGCCGCATCCACCTGATCGACACCCCCGGCGCGGCCGACTTCATCGGCCAGAGCCTGCCGGCGCTGGAGGCGGTGGAAACCGCCGCCATCGTCATCAACGCCGCCACCGGCATCGAGCCCATGGCCCGCCGCATGATGGACTACGCCGCCGAGCGCGAGCTGGACCGCCTGATCATCGTCAACCGCATCGACGCCGAAGGGGCCGACCTGCCGGCGCTGCTGGCCGACATCCAGGCCACCTTCGGCAAGGAATGCCTGCCGCTGAACCTGCCCGACGCCGGCGCCACCAAGGTGGTGGACTGCTTTTACAAGCGCGACGGACACAGCGACTTCGGTGCCGTGGCCGACGCCCACCGCGCCCTGGTCGAGCAGGTGGTCGAGGTCGATGGTGAATTTGTCGACCGCTACCTGAACGACGGCGACATCGACGCCAGCGAGCTGCACGCCCCGCTGGAGCAGGCCCTGCGCGAAGGCCACCTGATTCCCGTGTGCTTTGTCTCGGCGCGCAGCGGCGCCGGCGTGGCCGAGCTGCTGGACGTCATCGCCCGCCTGCTGCCCAACCCGACCGAGGGCAACCCACCCGATTTCTTGAACGGCGAAGGCGACGGCGCCCAGCTGATGCACGCCCAACCCGACCCCGCCGCCCACGTGCTGGGCCACGTGTTCAAGATCAGCATCGACCCTTACGTGGGCAAGCTGGGCTATGTGCGCGTGCACCAGGGCACCATCACCGCCGGCACCCAGTTGTACGTGGGCGACGGGCGCAAGCCTTTCAAGGTGGGCCATTTGTACCTGCAGCAGGGCAAGAACCACGTGGAAGTGCCCAGCGCCGGGCCGGGCGATATCTGCGCCATCGGCAAGATCGACGAGCTGCACTTCGACGCCGTGCTGCACGACGCGGCGGAAGACGACCACATCCACCTGAAGCCCCTGCCCTTTCCCGTGCCGGTGCACGGCGTGGCGATTGCGCCCAAGCGCCGCGGCGACGAGCAGCGCATGTGGGAGATCGTCGGCAAGCTGGTGGCCGAAGACCCGTGCCTGAAGCTGGAGCACGTGGCCCAGACCAACGAGACCATCGTCTTCGGCCTGGGCGAGCTGCACCTGCGCGTGCTCCTGGAGCGCCTGCGCGAGATCCACAAGTTCGAGGTCGACACGCGCCCGCCGCGCATCGCCTACCGCGAAACCGTCACCCAGCAGGCCGCCGCGCAGTACCGCCACAAGAAGCAGAGCGGTGGCGCCGGCCAGTTTGGCGAGGTGCACCTGCGCATCGAACCGCTGCCGCGCGGCGGCGGCTTTGAATTTGTCGACCAGGTCAAGGGCGGCACCATCCCCGGCCAGTTCATGCCGGCGGTGGAAAAAGGCGTGCGCGAAGCCCTGGTCGAAGGCGTGATCGCCGGCTACCCCGTGCAGGACGTGCGCGTGATCGTGCACGACGGCAAGCACCATCCGGTGGACAGCAAGGAGATTGCCTTTGTCACGGCCGGCAAACGGGCGTTCAAAGCCGCCATCCGCGAGGCCAAGCCCGTGGTGCTGGAACCGATCGCCCGCATCCACGTCACCGCCCCGGAAAGCGCCATGGGCGCCATCACGGGCGATTTGTCGTCGCGCCGCGGCATGGTCAACGGCACCGACAGCGGCCGCCTGGGCTCGCTCACCGTCAGCGCCCAATGCCCCATCGCCGAACTGGCCGACTACCAGAGCCGGCTGAACGCCATGACCGCCGGCCAGGGCAGCTACGCGCTGGCCTTGTCGCACTACGAGGTGGTGCCGCCGGGCGTGCAGCAGGAGCTGGTGGGCGGGTACAGGGTCAAGGACGAGGACTGACGCGCTGTGGGGCACGTCTGGGCGGAGAACATCGTTGATGCACCCGCCCCCCCGTCCAGGAAGAGTTTTGCGCGTCTGGCGCGCTCGCCTGTCGGTTTCTCCAGTGACATGGTAAGCACCGAGACCATCCCCGGTCAGGTGGGGTCTTCGGGGCCCACCATGAAAAAAGCCAGTGTCTCCACTGGCTTTTTTTGCTGTTTTTACCCCAGCATCAGTAGCCGCGGCGATTGCCTTCGTAGCCACCGCTGCGAGGAGCACGAGGCTCCATCGGGCGGGCAATGTTCACGACCAGGTCGCGGCCGCCCATGTTCTTGCCGTTCATGGCTTGGATCGCGGCCTCGGCTTCCTGGCTGCTGGACATTTCGACAAAGCCGAAACCCTTGGAGCGGCCCGTGTCGCGCTCCATCATCACCTTGGCCGATTGCACTTGGCCAAAAGAAGAAAATTGCTGCATCAGGTCTTCGTCGCGCACCGCATAGGACAAGTTGCCGACATAAAGTTTATTGCTCATGGTGGAGTCTTTCAGAAAAAAGCGCCTTGCAAGAAAAATCGGGCGCGGGTTAAAAAATGAGAATGGTTTAGGAAAATTCAGCGGTGGCGCGGCGATGCCGCGACGCCCGTGAAGGTGGCCAGGTTCATGGCAACGAATGGGGGTTGAGCAGCCAGTGCCGCCCTTGCGCGGCCGCGTACATCAGCGCGCTGTCCGGGGTATTGAACTCAGGCTTGAAGGTGTAGACGCGGTCGTGCGTCTGAGCGCCCTGGCCCCGGCGAATCGAGAGGGAGGCGGTGTGATGGCCCGCGGAATGTGAACGGGTCAGCGGTGTGAACCGATATTTGCCAACAGAAAATGGCAGCGAAGAAAGAGATGACATTAAAACCGGTGATCGTCGGGCCGGTGTGGCCCGGATTCATGTCCGCCACGAAAGCGCAACGGAGCATGGGATTTGGCGACGGCGTGAAGGCCGCGAAAGTTAAGCTTGCCAATGGGGAAAGTTAGACCACCAGCGGTGCCACGATGCAGTGGGAGGCGGTGGAGGTATGCGGTGGTTGGGGTTACCGCTGCCCGAGTCGAACCTGACTGCAGCCAAGGAAAGCAAACGACTGCAGGTTGTTGAATATAGCTTGCTTTGGCAGCTTCCGCAAGCCTGGACGAATCCGCGGTCGCCGGCCCGGATGCCGACAACGAAGATTGCCGCAGCCCCGGCCCCGGCCGCCCCCGCAGATAGGCATGTCGGCGCCGCCACCGGATCCACTGCCGAGCTTGGCGTCAATCCAGGCCCGGGGGGCGTGCTCGGCCGGACTGCGCTCAGGCCGGCACACCCAGGATCACGTTCGACGCCTTGATCAGCGCCGTGGCGGGCTTGCCTGGCCCCAGGGCCAGCCTGGCGGCGCTTTCCATGGTCACGATGGCGGCCACCTGCGCGCCGCCGGGCAAGTCGATCACGACCTCTGCGTTGACGGCGCCGCGCACCAGCTTGGACACGGTGCCTTGCAAGGCGTTGCGCGCCGAAAAACGCACGCTCTGCAGATCGCTGGCCACAATGACCGAGGATGCCTTGACGAGCGCAAACGCCTGCACGCCTGGCTTCAAACCCAGCGCTTCGCTGCTGCGGCGCGTGATGACGGCCACCAGGGTCTGGCCACCCGGCAAAGCCAGTTCTATCTCGTCGTTCACGGCGCCTTCGGAGCGAATGCGCCGACCTACTGGACGAGCTGCAGCGCCGCTTTGCCGCTTGCCCTCAGATGCAGCAGTGCTACTACTTGGCAGGCGAATGGGACTTTGTGCTCGTCTTCCTCGTCCGGTCCATGGACCAGTACGTCGAGCTGACGCGCAGCCTGTTTTTGGAGTCAAGCAACGTCAAAACCTTCAACACGCTGGTGGTCATGAACCGCGTCAAGACAGAGCGCACGGTGCCTGTGGATGAGCCAGGCGGTTGATTTCGCCCGTCTTAAAGGTCCGCACTCTGGGTTCTTGCGGGCCGTCAGGGCTCCCGTCACCGCAGCTTCCGCTGCACCGCCACGGCCACGGCCGCCAGCGCGGCGATGACGGCGATCACGCGGTAAAGATGCTGCCCCGCCATGAACACCGCCTGCGTGCTGACCAGCGCGCTGAGTTGCGACATGGCGGCCTCATGCGCCTGCGGTGCCGCCATGCCCAGGTGCTCGAAGTGCTGCTGCAAGGTGTCGATCCACTGCACCGCCGTCGGGTTGCTGGGGTTGATGCGGCTGGCCAGCTCCTTGTACTGGGCCACGCGCCCGTTCTCCAGCGCCACCGCGCCCGTGGCCGACGCCAGCGACACCATCATCTGGCGCATCACGTTCTTGGCCTGGTAGCCCTTGGCCAGGCGGCTGTCGCCCAGCGCGCGCCAGGTCAGCGACGCCACAGGCAGGATCATCAGCACGCCGAACAGCCCCTTGACGGCCAGCACGCCGTACAGCGCCGACAGCGGGGCATCGGGCGGCAGCGAAGCCATCCACCACGCCGCCGTGGCCATGCACAGGCAGCCGGCAATCATCAGCGCGCGCTTGTCCGTCACCTTGGCGGCGTAGCGCATGTACAGCAGCACGGCGGCAAAGGTCACCACGCCGGCAAAGCTGTTGAGCCAGCCAGTGGTCAGCACCGGGATGCGCAGACCCTGCTGCGCAAACTGCGGAAACAGGTAATTGCTGAGGTTGACGATGAAGTAATACGCCGCGTACAGCCCCAGCCCCACCAGAAAGGCCGGGTCCGTCAAATCACGCAGGTGCAGCAGGGGCTCGTTGTGGCGCCACTGGTGCAGGCTGAACAGGCCCAGCAGCGTGACCCCCACCAACACCGCCAGCGCCAGCAGGTCAGGCCGGTCGAACAGCTCGTAGCGCGCCTCTGAAAAGGCCCATTGCACCGCCACCGCCGCCAGCGCGAACAGCGCCAGCGACATCCAGGACCAGCGCACCGGCTGCGTGCTTTTGCCCAGGTGGCGCGGCATCAGGCGCTGCACACCCAGGGCCAGCAGCGCCGTCAGCGGCAACACGATCCAGAACACCCACTGCCAGCCCGCGCCGTCCACCAGCGTGGCCGACAGCACCGGCGCCACCACGCCAATGGCAAACACCGTCAGCATGAACCAGCGCGACGCCAGCGGCCGCAGCGCCGGCGCAAACAGCAAAGGGATCAGCACCCGCGTGCTCAGGAAAAACGCCCCCGCGCCCATGCCCACCAGCATGCGCGCCGCCACCAGCTCGGTCAGGTTGACGGCGGTGGCGCAGGCCAGGTCGCCCAGGCCGAACAGCGCGAGCGCCAGCACCAGATACTGGCGGTAGCCAAAATGCCGCGTCAGCCACTGCTGCAGCACGATCATCAGCATGTTGCCCACCGCGTACGACATCTGCGCCAGCGCAAACTCCTGCGGCGCCGCGCCAATGGCGCCCAGGATGTGCGAGGAGGCAAAGACAAACATCCCGCTTTCGAGAAACTCGATCCCCACCAGCCCGCACACCACGGCGATCAGCAAGCGCTGCTTGCTCTTGTGAACCAGCCGCTGCAGTGGTTTACCCGTCATACGCTGCGGTCCGGGGTGTCCTCCGCCTCGGGTTCAGCCGGTGCGCCAAAGGCGGCATGCACCTGCGTCAGCTGCTCTGCCAGCGCGTGCACATCCGCCTCAGCCAGCGGCGCCCACAGGCGCACGTAAACCGCTTCCACCAACGGCACGGCGCGGGCCAGCAACTCGGCCCCGGCCGGCGTCGGCGCCACCTGCAGGCCGCGGCGGTCCACCGGGTCCAACGTGCGGGCGATCAGGCCCTTTTTCTCCAGCGCGTCCAGCAAGCGCGTGATCTGCGTGCGCGTGGCATGCAGCGCCACGCTGAGCGAGGTCGGGCGCAGCGGCTCATGCGCGCTGTCCGACAGCAGGCGCAGCGCCAGGTATTCGCGCATAGTCACGCCGCACGGCAGCAGCGCGGCATTGATGTGCTGCTCCAGCAGGTGCGCGATGTGCGTCAGCGCCCGCGCGGCCGTGACGCCATCGCGCAGGGGCTGGGGCTTGCCGGCCAGCAGGCGCTGGCGGCGGGATTCGAAGGTCATGCGGCGATTTTATTTCATTTTGAAATTATATTCAAATGAAATTAAATAACTTTCACTACTCCCCGATAGCAACCGTACTCGGACGTATCAATCGGCTAAAGTGGACTGCTCTGTCGCTTGCAGCGCCCTTAATGGGTCGCGGAAACTTGCATGCCAATGCGGGCTTTCCTCCTTCAGGAAGAAGAATGTCATTCCGCCAGAGTCTGTGTCACCGTCGACGACGGGAATAAGTCCACTTCTACTGCCGAACACAACACCGACGATGTGATCTGGCGCACGGTTCAGGAAATCGCTAACTCTACGCGTCAGGCCAGTCGCTCGCTCGCCTGGGTTACGGTCCTGTAAGTGCAGGGACCACAACTGATCTGCGTCGATGCCCTGCAACGCTACCCAAAATAAAGCACCTCGCTGGAGTGTGAACTGTCGCCCCGCAGAGCTATCAAGGGTAGCAAACATCTGATCCAGTACGTCATCATTGACTCTGCTTTGCATCACGAACGCGAGTATTCCGCCTTGAGGGGTTCTATGCAAGACAGATTCTCGATTGGTGGTGAAAGTAACGTCGTTAATCACCTCCCTCAATTGATTGCCGATATTGCTAATCACTTTTTCGATCCTGACGATATCGAAGGTCTCTATGCGCACGCTCGCGCCACCGCCCAATTCCGCACCGCGTCCTTCGATGATTCGGGCTACGATTCCTTTAACGAGTCGTACCCTTTCCTGTAGGTCTCGCGGCAAACGTTCCGCAACGGTCAACACAACCGCAAGGCCCGAGCGAAGGTTCCCAACAACTCCGGCTACCTCGCTCCACAGTTCGCCCCAAAATTCCAGCGCATCTCGACGGTGGATACGTCGCCCTTTATCTGTCGAAATGGACTTGCACTCGACCTCAAGCCCATTGGGTCCAAGATCCTCTACCAAGAGATCAAAAGTCCCACCGTTGCTAACTCTGTGCCAAATCACCGAATGCCCGCGACGGGTGAAGTGAGTTGCCGCCTGCAACTCTAAACACAAACCATGCATGTTCTCGGAACTTGCGAAGGCCGTTCGGACGCGCTTGACAAATGTTTTCGCCTGCTTGTGGCGACTTCTCTTAAGGACTTCCAGAACCTGCGCGGCGAAAGCCAACGCCGGGAAAAGACTCGAGTCGTTGCAAACTTCATACGGCACCGTGTTGAACTTTGCGAACACTATTCGCAACCGTTCCAACTGGTACGCAATGGCGTACTCTGAGCGCAGATGCTCGCGGAGAAAAGGGTTGAACCTAATCGCCTCCTCCTGCCGCGCCACCGCACCTTGCCAAAATCGCGCACCAACTGCTGTCGCGAAACGTCGATACACGCTCGGCACCTCCGCCGTAGTCATCTCTATAGCAGGCACAGCCCTTCACTCATCCTATTGGATCGCACATCAACACGTCAATTTGCGGCGCTCGAAGACAAACGGCCAAAGCACTCGCCTAAAGACCGAAAATCGGGCTATGCATTCACGATAGAAAAACTACCATCGGCAGATTTTCTATTGCGACGACCCCTTGCCCCGTGCCCTCGGCGGCAACCCCGTATGCTGCGTCAAAACCCGCCCCCGCGCAGGTGCAGCGGGCGCAGAGCGCTTCTTCTTTTGTAGCTCATCGGCTCGCGCCCCGGCAGCGGGCGCGGGCGCGCCGGTCGAGTTCTTGCGGCGGGGGCTCTGGTAACCGCCCTCGCCCATGGGCTGCCAGGTGGGGATGAGGTGGTGTTTGCCGTTGCCAATGAGCTCGGCGCGGCCCATGTCTTTGAGGGCCTGGCGCAGCAGGGGCCAGTTGTTGGGGTCGTGGTAGCGCAGCAAGGCCTTGTGCAGGCGGCGGCGGCGTTCGCCTTTCACCGTATCGACGCGCTCGGTGCGCTCGTCGCGGTGCACGCCCTTCAAGGTGTTCAAACCCGTGTGGTACATGGCGGTGGCGGTGGCCATGGGGCTGGGGTAGAAGGCTTGCACCTGGTCGGCGCGAAAGCCATTGCTTTTGAGCCACAGGGCCAGGTTCAGCATGTCTTCATCGGTGGTGCCGGGGTGGGCGGCGATGAAGTACGGGATAAGAAACTGCTCTTTGCCGGCCTCGGCGCTGTATTTTTCAAACAACTGCTTGAAGCGGTCGTAGTTGCCGATGCCGGGCTTCATCATCTTGGACAGTGGGCCGTCCTCGGTGTGCTCGGGCGCGATCTTCAGGTAGCCGCCCACGTGGTGCTGCACCAGCTCTTTGACGTAGGCGGGCGATTTGACGGCCAGATCGTAGCGCAGGCCGGAGCCGATGAGCACCTTTTTCACCCCGGGCAGCTTGCGCACGCGCTTGTAGATGGCAATCAGCGGGTCGTGGTTGGTGGTGAGGTTCTGGCAGATGCCGGGGTAGACGCAGCTGGGTTTGCGGCAGGCCGCCTCGATCTGCGGGGTTTTGCAACCCAGGCGGTACATGTTGGCGGTGGGGCCGCCCAGGTCGCTGACGACGCCGGTAAAGCCCTGCACGCCGTCGCGCATGGCCTCGACCTCGCGCACGATCGAATCCTCGCTGCGGCTCTGGATGATGCGGCCTTCGTGCTCGGTGATGGAGCAGAAGGTGCAGCCGCCAAAGCAGCCGCGCATGATGTTGACGGAAAAGCGAATCATCTCCCACGCGGGGATCTTGGTGGCGCCGTCGTGGCGGCCGCGCTCGTCGGCGTAGCGCGGGTGCGGGCTGCGCGCGTAGGGCAGATCGAACACGTGGTCCATCTCGGCGGTGGTGAGCGGGATGGGCGGCGGGTTGATCCACACGTCACGCGCTGTGGTGCCCGTGCCGTGCGCCTGCACCAGGGCGCGGGCGTTGCCGGGGTTGGTCTCAAGGTGCAGCACGCGGTTGGCGTGGGCGTAGAGCACGGCATCGCGCTTGACCTGCTCGAAGCTGGGCAGGCGCACCACGGTGCGCTCGCGTGCAGGCTTGGCAGTGGCACCGGGCTTGGGGCGCAGCGCGGGGTTGGGGACAAAAACCAGGGGCTGCGCCGCGCATTTTGAAGAAATACCGCCAGATGTCGACGTGGATATTGCGTTATCAGCTATGTTTTTTGAAGCGCTTTGCGCGTCACAAGCGGTGCCCTGCGCGGCCGCCTGCTCGCCAGTGGTGAGGTAGGGGTTGAGGTGCGCGTCAACGGGGCCGGGCTGGTCGACCTCGGACGAATCAATCTCCAGCCAGCCGGCTTCGCCCTCGGGCACGGTGGAGCTGCGGCGCACAAAGGCGGTGCCGCGCACGTCGGTGATCTGGCCAATGGGCTCGCGGCGGGCCAGGCGGTGGGCCACCTCGACCAGGGCGCGCTCGGCGTTGCCGTACAGCAGCAGGTCGCACTTGGCATCCACCACGATGGAGCGGCGCACGGTGTCGCTCCAGTAGTCGTAGTGGGCGATGCGGCGCAGGCTGCCTTCGATGCCGCCCAGCACGATGGGCACGTCTTTGAAGGCCTCGCGGCAGCGCTGGCTGTAGACGATGGCGGCGCGGTCGGGGCGCTTGCCGCCCACGTCGCCGGGGGTGTAGGCGTCGTCGCTGCGGATTTTGCGATCGGCCGTGTAGCGGTTGATCATCGAATCCATGTTGCCCGCCGTCACGCCCCAGAACAGGTTGGGTTTGCCCAGCGCCTTGAAGGCGTCGGCGCTTTGCCAATCGGGCTGGGCGATCATGCCGACCCGAAAGCCCTGCGCCTCCAGCACACGGCCGATCACGGCCATGCCGAAGCTGGGATGGTCGACATAGGCGTCGCCAGTGACCAGAACGATGTCGCACGAATCCCAGCCGAGCGCGTCCATTTCGGCCCGGCTCATGGGCAGAAAAGGCGCGGTACCAAAGCGCTTGGCCCAGTAGGGCTTGTAACTGGCAAGAGGCTTGGCGGCGCGCGGGAAGAAGGAGACGTCGGTCAGCGCGTTCATGGGGGTGGCCGCGCTGCAAGGCGCGCAGCGGACGGCAAACCTCCAATTTTAGGCGCCACGCCCTGTGTGCGCTGGTGTGTGGGCTTGCGTCCTGCCCTACTGCCCAAAACGCTTGGTACTCGTGCCGGGCGCTGTCGGCTGGGTTTCGCTGCGCTCTACCCAGCCTACGTGGGCGGTGCGCGATGGCTGCAAAGCCGGCTCGGCCCAATCCAGCGGCTGCGGAGCAGGCCATGCGGACAGTTGCCGCGCCCGCAGACTGCCGGAAAGCGGCGTCAGCCGCTCAAAGGGCTATCTCTGCTCGATCAACTGCCCGCGCAGCTCGCCGTACGGGAAGCGGTCGGTGACCAGGTTGATGTACCACTGGCCCGACAACAGGTTGCGGCGCTGCGGCTCGGTGAGCATGGCGCGGCCTTCGCTCGGCGAGACCATCGAACGGCCGATGCCGATCACCGGGTCGGCCAGTTCGCCGCCCATGGCCGGGCTGTGAAAGGCGCCCCGGCGCACCGGGCCGCTGAGCTGGCTGAAGCTCAGGCGCCAGCGCAGCAAGTTGGTGTCGCGGTCGAACACCGCCAGCAGCTCGCCCTGGGCCG
>Ga0209794_1001891_pt1 | contig 13083 bp, 10 predicted proteins | sample EBPBio232013_DNA_FD_185869 | JGI IMG/M metagenome (GOLD analysis project Ga0209794, IMG submission 185869) | Wastewater treatment Type I Accumulibacter community from EBPR Bioreactor in Madison, WI, USA - Reactor 1_5/23/2013_ DNA (SPAdes)... | ecosystem: Engineered > Bioreactor > EBPR >... | reverse complement strand
GTTTGATCGCTTCCAGAGCCATGGGCGAGATCGGCGCGGCGTTCCTTCCACGTTTGGCGTTTGCCGCAATGTCGGCGAGCACGAAGAACTTGCGCCTCGCGTGCGCCCAGCACAGTGCTTGCGTCAAGGAACCGGGATCGCGGTCTACCTTGAACAGCGGATTGTAACCGCCATAGGCATCCGCCTGCAGAATGCCGGTGAAGGTCTTCAGATGGCGTTCCGGATGCTCCTGCCGCCGGTCTCGCGATGCATAGTAGAGTGCCGCCGGCGGTGATAGCCCTCCGAACGGCCGGTCATCCCGGACATAATGAGATGGACGGCCTCCCACCCCCCGGCGGATAATATGTGCGATAGAAACAGGAGGAATTGTCATGACAATAGTTACGATTGGGCTCGACACCTCGAAGAGCTGGTTCCAGGTGCATGGTGTGGACGAAGATGGTCAGGCCGTCGTTCGCCGGAAACTGCCTCGCAGCAAGGTACTGGAGTTTTTCGCCAACCTGCCTCCTTGCACAGTTGGGTTGGAAGCTTGCGGTGGCGCACATTACTGGGCCCGAGAGTTAACAAAGCTCGGGCACATTCCCAAGCTGATGCCAGCTCGCTACGTTCGCCCTTATGTGAAGACAAATAAGCACGACGCCGCGGATGCCGAAGCTTGTTGCGAAGCAGTCCAGCGGCCGGGAATGCGATTTGTCCCCACAAAAACAACTGAGCAGCAGAGTATGCTCATGGTGCACCGTGTTCGCGATCTGTTGATCCGGCAACGGACCGCAGCGGTCAATGCGCTCCGCGGCCATCTCTCAGAATTTGGGATTGTTCGACCGAAAGGAACAGCCAGCGCCCGAGAGCTTATGAGCCTCGTCGCTACCGATGAACGCGTTCCCGCTCTCGCCCATGAGGCGCTCGACAGCCTCGTTAATCAAATCCGCGACACCGAGCGGAAGATCGAAGCGTTCAATGAACGGATTGCGGCTATGGCAAAGAACAACGACGTTTGCCGCCGCCTGATGACTGTTCTAACGATTGGTCCCTTCGTGGCAACCGCTTTGGTCGCCACGGCCGGCGATCCAAACTACTTCTCCTCTGGTCGACACTTTGCAGCATGGTTGGGTTTGACGCCAAAGCAGCACTCTACGGCTGGGAAGGAGAGGTTCGGCGGGATCAGCAAACGTGGCGACAGCTATGTCCGAAAGCTGCTGATCCACGGTGCGCGCGCGACCGTTCACAATATTCGAAGCGGTCGGGTGAATGGCGCATGGGTGGTGGGTCTGCTTGCAAGGCGGCATTTTAACGTCACCACCGTCGCGCTGGCCAACAAAACTGCGAGGATCGCCTGGGCGGTCATGACAACAGGCCAGAGCTATCGCGCAGCTGTGTGAACGAACGCTGCGCAAATTTTCGGCAATGCGAGGGCAATTGAAGTGTGATGGCAATCCGGTCGGACCGGAATCGGCTGAACCCGTTGGACCTATCGGGCCGCAGTGCCCGTCAACGTAATTGGGTGTCGATCCGCGAATCTCATCGAGGTCAGCAGCATGCGCTGCACCAAAGACCGAATAGATAGCAGCAACCGAGAGCTTGTCAGATCACCAAAGCGCACTTGCAGAAAGGAGGCCGTCCATAGATAGGTCCATAACCTTGCCTGCTTTGTTGCGCCCCTGGCCAGGAGCGGCACGGTCGTATCGTCGCCATGCAGCCGCTCGGCGGCCAGCACATGAGCGCGGATCAGATCATGGATCGGCTGCAGCGCCGTCGCGCAGGCACCAACCTGGTCGGCCAGCGTGGACAGGCTGAGATCGACGCCTTCCCTGGCGTAACGCTCGGCCTGTCGGTTCAATGGCTGATGCTGTCCGAACTTCTCGAACAGGATCGTCGCCAGCAGGTTCGGTCCTGCCCATCCACGCGGTGTCGGATGGAAGGGAGCCGGTGGCTGGCTGATCTTCTCGCAGTCCCGGCAGGTGAACTTCTCGCGCACCGTCTGGATCACCTTCCACTGTCGCGGAATCACCTCCAGCGTCTCGGTGACGTCTTCGCCCATCTTCACGATCCGGGCCGAGCCACAGCAGGTGCAGGTCGACGGAGCTTCAATGATCAGCCGTTCGCGCGGCAGGTGCTCGGGAAACGGCTTGCGGGCGGGCCGACGGCGTTCGAAGGCGGAGACACTTGTGATCCGCTCCGCAACACGTTCCGCCGCGATCTCGTCTTCGGTGGAATCGGCCTCGAGTTCCTCAAGCTGCAGTTCCATCTGGTCGATCAGCCGGGCGCGCCGTTCCGAGCTCTGGCCGTACTGCTCGCGGCGCAGCTTTGCGATCTCGATCTTGAGGTGCCGGATCACCGCCTCCGACGTCGTCACGACGGCGCGCACCTGCGCGAGATCGGCCTCGGCGGAGGCGGCACGCGCTTCCGATGCCGCAAGCGCGGCGCGCAGTCTGGCTATCTCCGACGCAGCATCATCCATGGCCGAAAGCTACCATGGAACAACAGAAAGCCCAACAAAAACAGTGGAATGATGCGCCTATCCTGCCGTTGCAGGTCGCTGCGTCCAGCGTGGATTGCGCCAGTCGATCCCTTCCAGGAGATAGCCGAGTTGCGCCGCCGACACTGGCACGGCGGAGCCATTTTGACTGACCGGCCAGATGAACTTTCCGGCTTCAAGCCGCTTGTACCTTATCTGAGAATGCAGCCCCTTCCGGCGCAGATCAGCAGCTAAGAGACCTGTGCGCGGATGTCTTTACTGACGTGTTGATCTGTGATTCTCTCAATTTGAACAATGGATTGAGGTCTTCGATGTCACGCCGTCGCATTGGTCAGGAACAGTTCGGTTTTGCCGTTGATCGCGGCCAGCAGTCTTCGTTGGACGATCTTACCAAACTGATCGACTGGACACCGGTGGATCATTCTCTTGGCGTGGTCTCCTGCTCTGCCAAGGGCGAGCCAGCCTGGCCGCCGCTGGCCTTGTTCAAGGCGATGCTTTTGTCGATCTGGTACGACTTGTCCGACGTGAAGCTTGCCGAGGCGCTGGATGACCGAGGGTCGTTTCGCCGGTTCTGCGGGTTTTCGGTATCTGAGACGACGCCAGAGCGAACGGCTTTTGTGCGGTTTCGCAAGGCCCTTGTGACTCATGGTCTGGACAAGACCTTGTTCGACGAGATTACCCGCCAACTCAAGGCCAAAGCGATAAAGGTCAAGACCGGTACGCTTGTCGATGCGACGATCATCGCCTCGTCCAGCAAGGACGACGAAGAGGGCCACTGGATCAAGCATAAGGGCCGCCCGGCAGTTCATGGCTTCAAAGCGCATGTTGGTGCTGATGCGGATACGGCCATGGTCGAGGAAATCGCCGTGACGCCGGCCAATATAAATGACGGCAAGGCCGGTCCTGATGCTCTGCCCGACAATCCCGGCGATGTGTTTGCCGACAGCGCCTACCGGGGCAATCATTTCGGTGACGCGGTGCGCGCCAAGGGTGGAACGCCACGCATCGTCGCCACCAGCATGTGGGGACGGGACGAAGCAGAAACACAGGCACGCCTTGAAGCTCACAATCAACCGATCCACCGTATCCGTGGCCGGATCGAGAAGATCTTCGGGACTTGGAAACGAAGCTACGGCCTTCGCCGGATGCGGTGGCGAGGACTTGCCAAGGCAGGCGTTCAAATCCGCCTCACCGCCATCGCCTATAATATGAAACGGAGTTTGAAGATCATCGCCATGGCCGGGTAGCGCCCAAAAAACACCACCGGCACTCACACGAGAACGTACCAAGCCAAAGCCGGTAACGCCGGTGCTGATATCTTCGCATCTTCTGCCGTGAAGCCGAATAGCTTGAGAAGAATCAAAGCTTTGGCCCCACCGCGCACAGGTCTCTTAGTGCTGGTTACCCATCAGTTTCATCCTCTTTTCGGCCGGCAGCTGCCCTGCGTTGGGAAGCGAGGCAACCTGCAGGGCGACCGTCTGCTTTTGCAGACCGAGGATGGCGCCATATGGCCGCTTCCCCCTCAATGGACTGATCTTGTGAGCATTGATCCAGAAGTTGTCGCGAGCAATGGGCGCGCGCTCTTGCTGGTTTCGAACTTGATGGAACTAGCCAGCATGGTGGAGCACCTTTGTGGCAGGTTGGCAGCGCGGTCGCGAGCGGTGTGTAAGGATAATTATGCCGCTAGTGTAAACGAGATTATGCCGCAAGAGGACCAAAAATGAGCAATAAACCTCGTAAATTCTGCCAATTCCCGCTGACCCAATATAAGAGCGTTCTTGCTTTAAACAGGAATTGCGGTATTAATATCTTTACATTAATGCTCGCTCTCACACCCGGAACCTACAATGCCTGCGAAGTACGGCGGCAAGCGATCAAAGATGGATACCCTCCTCGACGAGGGCACCTTCAATCCAAATCCCGAGAAGGTGCGCGACCCGAAGTTCCAGGGCAGCGAGTTCTTCGATCCGCACGACGCCGTCCAGGTCAAGTACGAGATGCTGCGACGCGTCTCCATCGACAATGTCTCGGTAACGGACGCTTCCGACGAGTATGGCGTTTCCAGGCCAACCTACTACCAGGCCAAGGCAAACTTCGACACGAGTGGGATTGCCGGACTGGTGCCGGCAAAGCCGGGACCCCGCGGTCCCCACAAGGTCGACGACGAAGTCCTGGCATTTCTGCAGGCGCGATTGGTCCCGGGCGAACCCGTTCGTGCGCGCGAACTCGCCAAGCTGGTCCGCAACGAACTCGATGTCGCACTTCATCCCAGAACGATCGAGCGGCTGTTAAAAAAAACGATCCGCTAGACGTTGCCACGGCATCGGCATGTTCATTGCCGGCCACCGCGGACCAGTACGAGGTGCTGCGCAGCGCAGCTCTCGGCGAAGTTCTGCCGCTCAAGGCCCGTAGCGGCCTCATGCTTTTTCTGCGCCGCGGCATGTGGGGATGGGCCCGCGCACTGCCTGCAGCGACAAGCCCTGATCAACAGCAGTTGTACCTGTCATCGGCCACCCGGCCGGCGCACGGCGAACTCAGCGCCGTCGTTCATGTCCTGGCGACCATCGCCATGAGCATCCACCAACGGAGAGCACCATGAATGTACCCCTCAAAGTCCAGTCTCATCACCTTGAACGTAGCGCCTACCTCTACATCCGCCAATCTTCGATGCGGCAAGTCATCGACAATACCGAGAGCGCCATGCGGCAATATGCGCTTCGCGGCCGTGCTATCGCCCTTGGTTGGCGCGACGAGCAGATTATCGTCATCGATAACGATCAAGGTGAATCCGGCGCATCGGCGGTCTGGCGTGAGGGATTCCAGCGGCTGGTCAGCGATGTCGGCATGGGGCATGCCGGGATCGTCATGGGCCTGGAGGTCTCCCGTCTCGCGCGCAACAATGCCGACTGGCAGCGGCTGCTCGAGATCTGCGCTCTTGCCGACACCCTGATCCTCGATGAGGACGGCGTCTAAGATCCGGCAAGCTTCAACGACCGGCTTCTGCTCGGCCTGAAGGGAACAATGAGTGAGGCTGAACTGCATGTGATCAAGGCACGGCTGCGCGGCGGCATCCTCAACAAGGCCCGGCGTGGCGAGTTCCGTTGCCCGCTGCCAACCGGGCTGGTCTATGACCATTCCGGCAATGTGACGCTTGATCCAGACATGCAAGTCAGAGAGACGATCGCCCATTTCTTCGAGACGTTCTCTCGCGTCGGATCCGCCTCCCAGACCGTCAAGGCCTTTCGGCAGGAAGGCATTCTCTTTCCCTCACGCCTGCACGACAGCCAGACGGTTTTTCGGCCACTGACGCCTTCGACGGCGATGCGCGTGCTGCACAATCCACGTTATGCCGGAACCTATGCCTATGGCCGCCGTCGCTATCGACGAACCATCGATGGCAAAAAGCTCGTGCGCAAACAGGATCATGATGATTGGACGGCATGCATTCCAGATGCCCACCCCGGATACATCAGTTGTTGGGTTGGACGGCTCCCAACGGCATCGCGATGTGCCAGAATGAGTTCGTTGAAATCTCAATCGAGGGAGACCGTCCGTGGAGCAGATTATCCGAATTGGTATCGATACGTCAAAGAGTGTATTCCAACTGCATGGCGTGAACGCAGCCGAGCAACCAGTCCTGCGCAAGAAGCTCTCGCGCAAGGAAATGATGAAGTTCTTCGAGAAGGCAGCGCCGACCACCATCGCGCTTGAAGCGTGCGGCGGCTCTCACCACTGGGCAAGATTGCTGAGCTCGCTCGGCCACGAAGTGAAATTGATCGCGCCGCAATTGGCCAAGCCTTATGTCAAGCGCGGCAAGAACGATGCAGCAGATGCAGAGGCCTTGTGTGAGGCGATGAGCCGGCCCACCATGCGTTTCGTGCCGGTGAAGACAGCAGAGCAACAGGCCGCCTTGATGCTGGTCGGTATGCGAGAAAGGTTAATACGCAACCGCACGCAGCTCGCCAATGCCATTCGCGGTTTTGCCATGGAGTTCGGCGTCGTCGCCGCCAGGGGCATGTGCCGGATCGAACCGTTATTGGAACGCATTGCCACGGATCAGTCACTGCCAGAGCTGGCCCGCGAGCTCTTCGTCATGCACGGTGACGAATATCGCGATCTGCTTGCCGAGATCAAAGCCGTGGAGGAAAAGCTCACAGCTTTGCATCGTTGTGATGAATGCAGCAAGCGCCTGGCGGAGATTCCCGGTGTCGGCCCGATTGGAGCGTCACTTCTTTTGATGAAGGCTCCGGACCCACGGATGTTTAAATCGGGGCGTGATTTTGCCGCCTGGATCGGTCTGACACCGAAAGATCATTCGACTGCCGGAAAGGTCAGGCTTGGCGTCATCACCCGCGCTGGCGATGAAATGCTGCGAAGCGTACTGGTGGTTGGCGCGACTGCGCTTCTTCAACACACCAGAGTAGGCCGAAGCAGGCACGCCTCTCCATGGCTTCTCGGGCTCTTACAGAGAAAGAAGCCAAAGCTAGTCGCGGTGGCATTGGCCAACAAGATCGCCCGGATCGCCTGGAAGCTAATGGTGAGCGGTGAAGCATACCGCGGCACACAAGACCGGCCGCAAGCCGCATGAGATTGAGGCGTAAGAGAGATTGGCCATCACGGCGCGCACAGAATAAATGCTACCGTGTTGAGCTGATGCTGTGAACTTGCAAGAGAACAGCAGATGGTGCGATCGATCGATCCCAGATGCGTGAAACTCCGCTGCTCCCAATGGCCTTTAAAAGGTCGATCAGTTGTTTGGAACACGTGTCGCGGAAACCATCTTGGCCAGTGGTCATGTGCGGCCACACCCAAAGGCCGCACATATGGAAGCAAGCGATCCGATCAAAATATATCTGCAGAAAACACTTGCAAGTGGGAGCCGTCCACATATGGGAGCAACATCAGGAGAACCTGAGGATTCTGAAGTCGAACATCTGCCATAAATGGAACGCGGCAGTCGCATCACCTCCGCGGGAAGGCCCGGCGCTGCTGCAGGGGCGCGCCGTGTGTGGGCAATGCGGCAGGCATTTTCACATGCGCTACGCTGCCCGACGTGGTCGGCAGGAAGCCTGGTACGTTTGTGATCGCGCCCGTACCAATCGCGGTGAACCCCTATGCCAGGCAATCGCTGCACCTCCTGTTGATGAAGCCATCGGTATGCTGATCGCCGAGCAGATGACGCCGGCAGCCATCGAACTGGCGATCGAAGTCCGCAAAGAGATCGAAGCGCGACATGAAGAGGCGGACCGGCTGCGCTGTCGCGCAATCGAGCGTGCCCAAACGGAGGCCGATCTCGCCCAGCGCCGTTTCAGGCTCGTCGATCCCAATAACCGCCTCGTCGCCGACACGCTCGAAGGGGAATGGAACGAGAAGCTCCGCATTTTGGCCAATGCCCGCGAAGAGCGCGAGCGCGGCCGGGAGCACGATCAATTCATCCTCGATAAGGCCGTCCACGAGCGGTTGGTCGCAATGACGGCAGACTTCAAAAAACTCTGGACCAACCCAGAGACCCCGAACCGCGAACGAAAGCGCTTGCTTGCCCACATCATTGAGGACGTCACTCTCCTCAAACTACCGAAGAGAGGCACAACCAAGGCTCATATTCGCTTCAAAGGCGGCAAAACCCAGACACTCGTCACCATCAGCCCAAGATCGCCCAGCCAGCAGGTCAAGACGAACCCCGACATCATCGTGCTGATCGATAAACTGCTCGACGAGCATATTTTTTCCGAGATCGCAGAGATTCTCAACAATCAGGGATACCGTCCGGGCTCGGTGACGCGCCGTGACCAGCGCAACGCCCGCTTCACAACCAAACGCGTCACCTATCTTGTTCGCGAGTACAAGCTGAGATCACGCTATGACCGGCTCCGGGATCGTGGGATGTTGACAATGAAGGAGGCGGCTGCACACCTCAATATCCATGAGCATACCCTCGCCAGATGGGCTGAACATGGCCTCGTCACCAGCCATGCCTACAACGGACACTACCACCTGTACGAGCTTCCGAAGACAGATTTACCGCAAAAGCAATGCAGTCGGTGGAACCAGCTCGTCGATCGCGTCGCCGCCCATAAGGAAAATGCCAGACACGCCAAAACCTTCAACTGAACCCGAAAGAGAGATGCAGTATGAATGCAGATCGTTCAGGTAAAGCGACATGCCGATCCCGTCGTGCCACAGAACCTTGATCAGATCACCTTTGCGACCCCGGAAGCAGAAGACTTCGCCGCCATGAGGATCGCGGCCAAGACCCTGTTGCACCTTCAGCGCCAGGCTGTTCATGCCGCAGCGCATGTCCGTCACACCACCCGCGATCCATACCTTCACCCCAGCCGGAAAGGCGATCATGACGCGTCCAGGACCGGCAACAGCCGGGCAAGGATGGTCGGATCAAGCGAGGCCGGGATCGTCAGCCGTCGGCCGTTCGGCAGGCCGATCTCGATCATCCTGTCGTCTTCAGGCAGTGGTGGTGAGGCCATCTCGAAAGATGCAGCCGGCGGTGGCGAAATCGCAAGCGGCACGAAGCCCGTTGACGCGGAAACGTTCAGAAGCCCGCTTCGGTATTCCCGACGCCAACGGGTCAACAGTGACCGCGACAATCCATAACGCCGCGCCGTCACCGAGCCCTGCCGAAAGCCTTGCAGGCTCTCCTCGACGATCCGAACCTTCTCTTCATCCGACCAATCCCGTCGGCGACCAAGATCATCGGCGGACAAGAGCTCAATGGGCGAAATGATTGTAGCGCATGACATAAGGCATGCACTTAAAGCCAATCAGCAAATCGGGGCAGACGGCCTTTGGCGGAGGGATACGTTCCAGGCAGCACTCCGCTCCGCTCTCGCGGCCATTGACCGGACAGTTTGGATATGCCAATTTGGTAGAACCAAATCGAGGTGCTTCCGCGATATATGCACCTGGATGGTTGGAGGCCCAAGGATCAAAGGAGGGTGCGTCGTGGCTAAGGAAAAGAGCGGCTACTATGGAAAGCGCAGGAAATTCTGGACGTGGGGTTACGAGGATGAGGATAATTCTCAGGACGAAATCCAGGTCATGCGCGAGCGTGTGGAGCAACGGCTCGGCATTAAGGACATCAAAGTCCTTTCGGACCCGACCGTCGACGAGATTCAGCTTCACCCGTCGCGCATAAGGATCCCAAGGACACTAGAGGATTTCTGCACGTCCGAGAAATGGGACAGAATAGCCCATACTTATGGCAAGGGCTTCAAGGACATGGTCCTCATCTACCGGCGCGAATTCGGCAGGGCGCCAGACGTCGTTGCCTATCCGCGCGATGAGGAAGATGTCGCTGCCGTATTTGACTGGTGTGGCGAGAACGGCTACGCTTGCATACCCTTCGGCGGCGGATCGAGCGTTACAGGTGGCTTCTGGGCGCCAGAGCGCGACGCCTATCCGGGTGTCGTCGTTATCGATTTAGGCAACCTCAACCAGATTCTCGAAATCGACCCTGTGTCGCGCTGCGCGCGGATACAGGCGGGCATTCTCGGGCCGGCGCTCGAGGAGCAGTTGAAGCCGCACGGTCTCACCCTGCGCCATATCCCGCAATCGTGGGAGTTCTCGTCGCTGGGGGGCTGGATCGCGACGCGGTCGTCCGGTCACTATGCGACCCATCTCACACATATCGACGATATGGTGGAGAGCCTGCGCGTGGTTACGCCCGCGGGCACGTTGGAGAACCGCCGGCTGCCCGGCTCGGGCGCAGGCCCCAATCCTGATCGCTTGTTCATCGGCTCGGAAGGTACGATGGGCATCATCACTGATGCTTGGATGCGCCTTCAGGGGCGCGTAAAATTCCGCGCGAATGCGTCGATTTCGTTCAAGACCTTCTACGAGGGCGCCAAGGCTGTCCGGCAGATCACCCAGGCGGGGCTGTTTCCGGCCAATTGCCGCTATCTCGACGAACAGGACGCCAAGTTCTACGGCGCGGGAGACGGCACCGATTCGGTCCTGCTGCTGGGTTTTGAATCCGCCGATCATCCGGTGGATGCATGGCTGGAGCGTGGTCTGGAAATCTGCGGCGACTTCGGCGGCACCGTGAAGCAGCGTGCTGGGACGTCGGACAATGCGCTGGAGACGAGCCGCAGTGGACCGCAAGGCAATTGGCGGCATCAGTTCAGGTATCTGCCCCGGCTGATGCATACGCGTGCAGCGATGGGGATCGTCAGCTTCACCTTCGAGACCGCCTATACCTGGGACAAGTTCGAGGAAGTCGATACCGAGATCATGCGCCGTGTCCGAGAGGCACAGCGGCAGCATCTCGGCGGCGGTATCGTCTGCCGCAGATTCTCCTTCCTGTATCCCGATGGCCCAGCTCCGTACTACTCGATCATGGCGCCATCGACGCATGACAACAGCCTTGAAGCCTATTCGATGCTCCACAGCGTGGCGTCGGATGCGTTAATTGAGCTCGGCGCGACCTGCACGCACCACCATGCTGTCGGCAGGTCGTTCCGCCCCTGGTACGATAAGGAAGTTGATCCGCTGTTCCGTCGCGTGCTGACCGCCGCCAAGAACGAACTCGACCCCAACTGGATCATGAATCCCGGGCTTCTCATTGACAAGCCGGCACAGGCGAAGATCGTCGGATAGGGATATTTAACAATGATTGATCTGTACTTCTGGCCCACTCCCAACGGCTACAAGGCCGCTATTATGCTCGCCGAGTTGGATCTCCAATATCGCGTCATTCCAGTCGACATAACCGCGGGAGAGCAGTTCAGGCCGGAGTTCCTGAAGATCAATCCCAACAACAAGGTGCCGGCCATCGTGGATCACGATGGCCCGCACAATAAGCCTTATTCGGTTTTTGAATCCGCTGCCATCCTGATCTATCTTTCTGAAAAAACGGGGAAGTTCCTCCCTCAGGATTCCGAGGGGCGCTATGAGGCGTTGAAGTGGCTCATCTTCCAGAATACGACGATGGGCCCAATGCTGGGGCAGGCACACCATTTCATGGTCTATGCGAGCGAGAAGATCGACTACGCGATCGAACGTTATGACCGAGAAGTCGGCCGGATATACGACATTATCGAGCGCCGCCTGAGCGCCTACGAATACCTAGCTGGCGAATATTCAATTGCTGACATAAGCACGTTTCCCTGGATCCGCACCCGAAAAATGCATCGTCGCGACTTGTCGGATTATCCGAGTATCAATCGATGGTACCAAGCGATCAAAGATCGTCCTGGCGTTCAGACGGGAATAGACACGCTGTCCGACAACAAGAAGTGGGAAGCGAAATCGGGTACAGAAGCATGGAAGAACATGTTCGGGAAAAATGGGAAATCGTAACGATCGCGCCGAAGTCCCTTCCTGATCGGGTGCTGATGGGATGAATTATTTCTCTGCCCTGCCGTGTTCAGTGCGGGATTGATCCAGTTTGGTGGATACTTACCGAGCCTTGCTCCCTCAACGAGTGGGATGCCAACTGTGCGTTGAGGCTCTTACGGTACGCCCATGTCATGGTCAAAACGAAGCGAATGGAAACGACGATGCTGCACAGAAACTTCATTGCCGGCGAATGGGTCTCCGGCGACGCTTCGGCGAACATCAATCCTTCCAACACAAACGACGTCGTCGGCAACTATGCCCGCGCCAGCGCCGAGGATACGAAGGCCGCCATCGCCGCCGCCAGGGCCACGCTGCCCGCCTGGTCCCGTTCCGGCATCTTGGAACGCCATGCAATCCTGAAAAAGGCCGGCGACGAAATCCTCGCCCGCAAGGAGGAGCTTGGCTGCCTGCTTGCCCGCGAAGAGGGCAAGACGCTGCCGGAAGCCATCGGCGAAGTCACCCGCGCCGGCCAGATCTTCGATTTCTTCGCCGGCGAAACCCTGCGGCTTTCCGGCGAGGTGCTGCCCTCGGTGCGTCCGAATATCGGCGTCGAGATCACCCGCGAGGCCGTCGGCGTCGTCGGCATCATCACGCCCTGGAATTTTCCGATCGCCATTCCCGCCTGGAAGATCGCGCCCGCGCTCGCCTACGGCAACACGGTCGTCCTGAAGCCCGCCGATCTCGTGCCGGGCTCCGCCTGGGCGCTCGTCGATATCCTCCACCGTGCGGGCACGCCGGCCGGCGTCGTCAATCTCGTCATGGGTCGCGGCAGCGTCGTCGGCCAGACGCTGCTCGACAGTCCCGACGTCAACGCGCTGACCTTCACCGGTTCCGTCGGCACGGGCAAGCGGGTCGCGCTCGCCTCGGTCGAGCACAATCGCAAATTCCAGCTCGAAATGGGCGGCAAGAACCCCTTCGTCGTGCTCGATGATGCCGATCTTGCCGTCGCCGTCGAGGCGGCCGCCAATTCGTCCTTCTTCTCGACCGGCCAGCGCTGCACCGCGTCCTCGCGCCTGATCGTCACCGAGGGCATTCACGACCGTTTCGTCGCCGCGTTGACGGACCGCCTGAGGGGCCTCGTCATCGATGACGCCCTCAAGGCCGGCACCCATATCGGCCCCGTCGTCGACGAAAGCCAGTTGAAGCAGGATGCCGATTATATCGACATCGGCCGCTCGGAAGGCGCAAGGCTGGCATTCGGCGGCGAAAGGCTGGAACGGGAGGCGCCCGGCTTCTATCTTTCGCCCGCCCTCTTC
>Ga0209794_1001888_pt1 | contig 13101 bp, 14 predicted proteins | sample EBPBio232013_DNA_FD_185869 | JGI IMG/M metagenome (GOLD analysis project Ga0209794, IMG submission 185869) | Wastewater treatment Type I Accumulibacter community from EBPR Bioreactor in Madison, WI, USA - Reactor 1_5/23/2013_ DNA (SPAdes)... | ecosystem: Engineered > Bioreactor > EBPR >... | reverse complement strand
CTCGCCTTTCTTTAACCGAGCGGCTGCATCCTTTTTGAACGCAGCAAAATCAAATGTTTGTTTCTCCATAATTGTATCTGTTTAAAGTTAATTAACTTCAAACTGACACACTTTGTGAAATACTCTCCAGCAAACAGCCCCGTATTTTCGCGAGGAGCAACAGACACTGCTGGTAGGTCAACAAGAGTACTTCCATTGAAAAAACAAACCGGCCATTCAACCTGTCCACCCATTTCAATGCAATCCAGCACGCGGCAGCAACTTTAAACTTGAAAATTACGCAACTTGCATTTCAACGAGCTTAAACCTTAAACCTTAAACATCAAGCTCACTTAATACTTTTGTCATGTCTACATTTCTCGTGGTCGGTCTGGGTAATATTGGGGAGGAATATGCGCACACGCGGCATAATATTGGCTTCGACATCGCTGACCAGTTGGTTAAAAAACATGGCGGCAGCTATTCGGCCGACCGGCTGGCCGATACCGCTTATATTAAGTTGAAAAACAAACAGTTACTGTGCATAAAGCCGACAACCTATATGAACCTGAGCGGCAAGGCTGTTAAGTATTGGCTGGACAAAGAAAAGATCGACAAAGAAAACTGCCTGGTTTTGGTAGATGAACTGGCATTGCCGCTCGACCGGATGCGGTTGCGGGGCAATGGCAGCGATGGGGGCCACAACGGGCTCAAAAGCATCCAGGAAACCCTGCAATCCACCGACTACCCCCGCCTGCGCTTCGGCATCGGGAACAATTACCCCAAGGGCCGGCAGGTCGACTACGTACTGGGCCGGTGGACGGGGCAGGAATGGCCCCTGGTGCTGTATAAAATCGAAAAATCGGTAGAACTGGTCGAAACCTTTGTTATGTCGGGCCTATCGGTGGCTATGAACCAGTATAACAATGTTATTTACCAATTATGAATTTTGAATGTGAATGGTTATTTTCGCAAACCCGCCAACGCAAATTTGGGGAGAATCCAATGATTTCTAATGAAAAACCCGGGATAATGTCCCAACACCAATCTGTGATTTTTCAATCATTAAACCCTTATTGAATATGAAAATATTCTGTATAGGCCGTAACTATGTTGCACATGCGAAGGAATTGGGAAATGAAGTGCCCGATGAACCGGTTATTTTCATGAAGCCCAAAAGTGCCCTTCTCCAATCACATACACCCTTTTATTATCCGGAATTCACCAATGAGTTGCATTATGAGTGTGAACTGGTATTGCGCATTTGTAAAAATGGAAAATATATCCAGGACAGGTATGCAACCAAGTATTATGATGCGGTAACCGTAGGTATCGATTTCACCGCGCGCGATATTCAGCAGGAACTAAAAGAAAAAGGACTGCCCTGGGAAAAAGCAAAAGCCTGGGACAACTCAGCCGTCATCGGCAAATGGATTCCGTTGGAAGAATTGAAAAACAAAAAAGAAATCAATTTCTCCCTGCAGAAAAACAAAGAAGTTGTTCAGCAAGGCAATTCCAGCAACATGATCTTCAATTTCGATGCCGTGGTGGCCCATATCTCTAACTATTTCTCCGTCAACATCGGCGACCTGGTATTTACCGGCACCCCTGCAGGTGTAGGTGAATGCGTAGTGGGCGATGAGCTCCAGGGCTTTATCGAAGACAAAGAAATGTTCAGCGTAGAGATTAAGTAGGCTGCTTTTCTAGTTATTAACGCGCTTCATCACGGTAAACTCCCTCTCGTGTAGATTCTGTTTTCACTTCAAGATTGGTTGATGATATTTAAGTGCGAATTCTTTCGTATAACCATTAACCGACCTTTCGATGAAAAACAAGTTGCTTAAAGGCGCGCATTTGTCTGAACGCAAGTGCCGCGAGATTATTCATTTGTTTTGCGAAGACCTTACTGCTACCGAAATAGCCAATGTTACCGGCGTTAGCCGCGTAACCATCAATGCCTATATGAAAATGATCCGGATCAGGCTGGCGCTTTTCTGCGACGATGCCTTCCCGCTTCATTTCTTACCCAGCAACCATTTGTTGTTGAAACACAACCCGACCGAACTGCCGGTTACGGCCTATTATGGTTTTGCCAACTGGAACGGATTGGTTTTCTCCACCGGCTTGGCCAATATGGATCGCGAAGCCCTGCAAAGCTGGCAAAAACAAGAAAAAAACGAGGGTCTATACAATATGCTCGACCTCGATGCCGTTGCTGATTTTACCAACTGGTGTTTATTTCGAAAGGAGGGGCTTCCCAACCGAATCGCCCGGCCCGCACCAGATGATATCTCCGGTTTCTGGGCCCTGACCCGTAGCAGATTGATGAAGTTCCGGGGACTCAACAGAAATACCCTATACCTGCACATCAAAGAATGTGAGTACAGGTTCAACTACCGACATGAAGACTTGCAGTACAAGCTGCTGCAAATGATCCATACTGAGCCCTTGCAGGAATTGCAGGCCAGCGCCTAAATCTTTTTTCTCATGTGTGTATACGCGGGTAGTGTCTACTACCTGCTTTTTTTTGCCCCTGCTATACCTTTTGAAGCGTGCGCGCCAGTGCCAGGCAATAGGATTTGCCCGCCTGTACATTTTGCCATTGCAAGGCATCACCGTCTTCGGGTTGAAACTTCTCCAGTTCCTGCTCTACCCGATGAATAAACCGAAGCGTAATATGGGGATTGACCCGATGTGATTGCAGGCCCTTAATGGCAGCATCAAGGTATCGCTTTACTTGCGGTTGCGTTTCGCTCTGCCTGATTTTCGAAAGAAGCTTGCATCGATAGTCTTCCAAACAGATTGTCGACATACAGGGTTTATTTGCTACTATACTTTAATCCAGCACTTAAGGTAATCATTGATATGGGTATGAACCAAATGAAATTCTGCAGGTATCTCTGATTCGAGGCTGTGGTAGGTCACCAACCGGGTGCCGGCCGGGCATTGGCGGAATTGTTTGTACAGGTGATAACTGTACTGCTCGTACAAAGCGGTGGAGCACCCTATTTCATCATCAATTCGTTCAGCTTCAGCAAGGTTCTCGTAAAAAGCGTTGTAAAAATAGAAATGATCGTACTGCTGCAGGTTGAGGTCCTTGATATTACCCGCGTCAAACTGCACATTGGGTATTGCCAACTGATCGCGCAACAGGTTGGCAGCTTCCACCAGCCAGGCCCGCTGTTCAATGCCGTAATACAAGGTGTCGGGATGAAACCAGGCCGCCGTTAAACAGAATTTGCCGGCGCCGCTCCCAATATCGAGCACCTTATTGCCGCTGCCCGATCGCAGAAAATCGGCGGCAATTTTCGCCACTTTCAACGGCGTCCAATGCCGGCGGGCATGTTGGCTAATGGTATCGGGATACAAGCTGTTGAAACTTGCATCCGATTCAAAATAATGGGCGGCTCGTTTCATCGGTGCTGCAATTACTTCGCCGGTTCAACCGCTACTTTTATTGTCGGCGCTGGTTGTATTGCCGGCGTTGGCAAGCTGGTCCAGTCTTTCGCATTTGGCTTCAGCAGTTGCTGTGCCGCCTTAGGCCCATCAGATCCGGGTAAATAAATATGCAAACCCTTTCCTTTTTGTTGTTTCCAGTAATCCAGAATGGGCATCACCGCTTTCCACGCTGCTTCTACCTGGTCGGCCCGCATAAACAGCGTAGCATCGCCTTTCAACACATCGAGCAACAAGGCTTCATAGGCCTCCGGAATCGGATCACCCGAATAGGATTCGTTGTAGGTGAAGTCCATTTCAACAGGCTTCAATTTCATTTGCAGCCCCGGTACCTTGCTTTCAAACAGCAAACTGATTTCAAGCTCGGGTTGAATGCTGATGATTAATCGGTTGGGCTCAATATCGTCTTTGAAAATCTTATTTGGCGAGTCTTTGAATTGAATGGCGATAACGGTTGATTGTTTCTCCATTGATTTTCCGGTGCGCAGTATGAAGGGCACATTTTTCCAGCGCGGATTGTCGATAAACAAGCGGACCGCAAAATAAGTTTCAGTGTTGGAAGAAGAGGAAACATGTTGCTCCAGCCGATAACCTTTGTATTGACCCCGCACAACCTGTTTGCTGATTTGGGTCGGCGTCATTTTGCGAATGTCTTTGATGACCCTGGTCTTGGCATTGCGAATGGTTTCGGCTTCGTATTTCGGCGGACATTCCATCGCCACTATACATAGCAATTGCATCAGGTGGTTTTGCACCATATCGCGCAATGCCCCGGCGCTGTCGTAATAACCGCCGCGGCTGCCAACACTCACTTTTTCAGAAACACTAATCTCAACATGGTCGATAAATGTTTTGTTCCAAAGTGGCTCAAACACATAGTTGGCAAAACGGAAAGCCATGATATTTTGCACGGTTTCTTTACCGAGATAATGATCGATGCGGTACAATTGTTTTTCGGCAAAACGTTTGCGCAAAAACTTGTTCAGTGCCTGCGCCGAAGCAAGATCAGTACCAAAAGGTTTTTCAATCACGATACGATCAGCATTGTCTACATTGGCCAGTTTGTCTTTGTACAAGGCTTCTGAAATCGTTTCAATAAAGCGCGGTGCCACTGCATAATAATAAAGCCGGGCGCCTCTTTTTTTATTGCTTTTTTCGAAAGCAACAATGGCTTCTTTCAGGCGAAGAAAGGTATCGCGCTGCAGGAAATCACCCTGTATATAGTCAATGCGCTCTGCAAATTTTGCCCACTGCGCAGGATCCGGTTTTCCATTACGCGAAAATTCGGTTATGCCCGACAGTAAGGTTGCTTTAAAAGCATTTGGTGCTGTTTGCAGGAAATCAACACAGAAGATGCGAAACAAAGGCGGCAGGTAATTGCCTGTAAACAGGTTATATAGGGCTGGAATGAGTTTGCGGCGGGTCAGGTCGCCGCTGGCACCAAATATCACGATCGATGCCGGCACTTTCAAAGAAGGAACCATGCTTTGTACTTATTGAATAAAGATAGCGCATGATCATCAGTGTTGAACATCCAGGGCTGCTACCTGCTGCCGATAGGCAGGTGGTACCAATAGCCATTGAATCCAGCGGGTGCGATCCCGGTTCCGTAAAAAACGATAACTGGGCAAGAGTAGGGGCAAAACTGCCGGGCGCGAAGAAGAAAGCAAATCGCGAACAGGGGGAGGAATCACCAGCGACTGGGTTTGTAACAGTAGCTGATAACGCAAGGAGCCGAGGTGTTTGCGATACTGTTTAAACAAATCATAGGTGAGCGTTGAGCAGGCCAGGTCATGTTGCAAGTGTTGCTCGTAATCGGGTAACCATTGCTGGTAGTTGGGTGGCAGGGCGGGGATCGACATCAGTGAACCCATCTCCCGAAACACTGCATATACTTCTTCTTTTTCAACGGGGGACAAGGGCTTGTCGAGCAGTTCGGCAGCGGCAATGCTGTAATGAATCAGCATATACAGCACATCGCGGTAAGCCCAAGCGGGAATTTGTTGGGCCCGGGCCTGTTCAACCTGTTGGTGTATTTGAACAATTTGGCAGATGGCTTTTTCAGCCTCGGCTCTTTCGGCGAAAATGATGCGTCGCGCATAGGCCACTGTAGAGAACAAACGACCCAACGGATCGGCGGGCAATCGCCCGGTAAAATAGAGCCAATCGACCGCTTTGTTTAACGCAAACTCGGCTGCTGATCCGGCAAAAATCACCAGGATGGCATCGGCCTTCGACCAGATGCGTCGCAGGGGATTGGTTTCGGGTACAAACCAATTATTGTTTTCCATGGGCGGAAGATTGTATTTTCTGGCGAACCAGCCACAAAGGTAGGGCGCCGATAACGCCAAAGGAAGTATCGATAAGTTGCCAGTACAGTGGGATGCCGCGAACAGCCCCCGCTGAAAATGCCAAAATGGGAATGGCGGCACAGGCAATCAGGCCGAAGTCGATGAGCCAACGATTTCGATAGGGGTCTTTCCAGGCGCCTATAAATAAAATGGTGAATAGAATATGGGCAAAAGCCAGCCAGTCGGTGCCGTAGGCGAGGAAAGGGTATTGTTGATTGGTGGCAGCCACGGCCTTGTAAACTTTCAGCACCCATTCGTAAGGCGCGGATTGCTGCAAACCAAGTGGCCATTGTTGCAGGGTGAAAGCAAGCAGGGTTTCGATGGGAAAAGCGGTGAGTCCGCTGAGCAGCAGGCAGCCCATAAAAAGCAATAACCATCTTCGAATGACAACCAATTGTCGGGATGGAACGGCGCGGGTTGGCTGCTGGGGTAAGCTGATAACTGGGGTCATAAAAAGCACTTTGTAGTGCAAAGTAATAGCAGAAAAAATAGAATGTCAAGTTTTTTTTGCCAGATGGACTGGTATTGAGGTGGGTTGAATTGGCAACAAGTAATGATCCGTTGACCGGGGAACTGTAGAAAAAAATGCCAATAGAGGAAGACTGCTAAGAACAAACGGGGAGAAAAAGTAGCGAGGAGCGGACTTGAACCGCCGACCTTCGGGTTATGAATCCGATGCTCTAACCAGCTGAGCTACCTCGCCAAATGGGTCGCAAAAATAGAAAAATCCTTGTAATTGGCAACCTTTTTTTCCTTCACCTGGTCTGGAATTTGTAAACACCCAATGTGGTTACATATTTAATTTTGGGTTATTAAATCTAAGAAGATGAGAAAAATTTTAGTGGTGGCTGCCCTATTGCTGGCAGTAAGCGTTCAGGCCCAGTCAGACTCCGTGGCGCAGGCTAAACTGCGGGTGAAATACGAGAAAATGAGAACCGATCTGGCCGAGCAGGAGATGCGGTTTACCAAAGACAAAGAAAAACTTACGGCTCTGCAGCAAAGTATACCGGAGATACAAGCGAAAATAGCGGCTGCGCAAGAAAAGGCTTCTAACTCTGAGAGTAACTATTCGTCTGCAGCCAACAAGTTTGAGGAAGATGCCGCTTCCAACAAAGCACACCGGCAGGTGAAGAAAGCAGCGAAACGTGCCCGACGCGATGCGCGCGCTTCAGCGTCGGCGTCTGATGACCTCGCCAGCACGGAAAAAAGCATCAAGAAACTGGAAAAATCGCTCGACAAACAGCAACGCAGTATTGAAAAATTAAAGCTAAAAATTGCTGAATCGCCCGTGCGCGATCCCCTGCCCTAAGGGCCGGATCGTTGCCGGCCTTTTCCAGCAGCGCATTGTTTGTAATATTATTCTTTGTTATATACTGTCAACGCCTGCTCCAGGCAGTCCATCGCAGCATGAATTGCCTCCACATTCAGTACATAGGCCAGTCGCACCTGGTTTTTGCCCAGGCCGGGTGTACCGTAGAAGCCGGTGGCAGGGGCCAGCATAATGGTTTGACCCTTGTAGTCAAATGACTCCAGCAACCATTGGCAGAATGTATCGGCATCATCAATCGGCAGTTGCGCAATGGCGTAAAAAGCACCGCCCGGTAGCGGACAAAAAACGCCGTCCATCGCATTGAGGCGGCTGACCAGCACATCGCGGCGGCGTTCGTACTCTTCGCGGGTGGCATCAAAATAATCGGCCGGAAGGTCGATCGCCGCTTCGGCCGCGATTTGGGCAATGCCCGGCGGACTCAACCGCGCCTGCGCAAATTTCAATACCGTATCCAGCAACAATTGGTTTTTGGTCACTAGCGCGCCAATACGGGCCCCACAGGCACTGTATCTTTTGGAAATGGTATCCATCAATACCACATTCTGCTCGGCACCTGCCAGGTGCATGGCACTCACATGCTCGCCCTCATAACAGAACTCGCGATAAGCTTCATCGGCAAACAAATACAGATCGTGTTTCAGGCAGATCGATTTCAAGGTTTCCATTTCGGCGCGGCTGTATAAATAACCTGTCGGGTTATTCGGGCTGCATACCATGATGGCGCGGGTACGCGGCGTGATCGATTGCTCAAAATCAGCAATGGGGGGGAGGGCAAAACCAGTTTCGATATAACTCGTGATGGGCACCACTTTTACACCGGCCGCCACCGCAAAACCGTTGTAATTCGCGTAAAAAGGTTCGGGTATGATTACTTCATCCCCCGGATCAAGACAGGCCATAAACCCAAAAAGGATGGCCTCCGAGCCACCGGTGGTAACAATGATCTGGTGGTGGTTGACGTCGATGCCGCAGGATCTATAATACTGCACCAACTTGCGCCGGTACGATTCATTGCCCGCAGAATGGCTGTACTCCAATACCTTAAAATCAATGTGGCGAACGGCATCGAGCATGGCGGGCGGCGTTTCAATATCAGGCTGACCGATGTTGAGGTGATACACCCGGATGCCTTTTTTCTTGGCGGCTTCCGCATAGGGAACCAATTTGCGAATGGGTGAGGCCGGCATTTCCTGGCCCCGATGACTGATGGCTAACATGCACCAAAGATACTGGCGTGCAAAATTTAAATGTATTTTAAGGGCCAATTATTACGGATGATCTGGATTCAACTCTGTTTTTTACTGGCCATGATCCTGATCGGATCCCAAATGAAAGGCATTGGCCTCGGGGTGATGGGTATGATGGGTATGGTGGTTTTTGTTTTTGTATTTGGCATGCGACCCGCCGATCCACCGATTGATGTGATGCTGATCATCGCGGCAATTGTAACAACAGTGGCTTGTTTGCAAGCGGCTGGCGGACTCGATTACCTGGTGGGCATTGCTGAACGAATCATTCGAAGCAACCCCGCGCGCATCACCTTTATCGCTCCTTTCACGGTGTATTTTTTGTGCCTGTTTGCAGGCACGTCGCACGTAGTGTATTCTTTGTTGCCCATCATCGCCGATGTAGCAGCCAAAAAGAAGATAAGACCCGAGCGACCCATCAGTGTAAGTGTCGTCGCATCTCACGTGGCACTCACTGGTAGTCCCATGAGTGCTGCCACAGCCGCGCTGGCTTCCATATTGGTGTACAATGGCGCTGCTTTCGATATAATGAAGATTTGCATACCCGCTTGCCTGCTGGGTGTGGGCGTGGCGGCGCTATCCGTTTGGAAAATGGGCAAGGAACTCGATGAGGATCCCCTCTTTCAGGAAAAATGCAAAGACCCGGTTTTCAAACAATGGATGGACACACCACTGGCTGCGATGAAAAACAATGCAACACCTGCTGCGCGCAAAGCGGTATTGATTTTCGGCCTCACCATTCTGGCCGTTGTTTTTTGCGGCGCCTTTCCCGAATACTTGCCGCATTTCGAACCAGGCAAGGCCAGCTTTTCAATGAATGCCGATGGCAGCATAAAAATGAATGCGTTGATTAGTATGATCACGCTGAGTGCATCGGGCCTACTGTTGCTGATTACCCGCACCAAAGCAACCGAGGTGTTGAAGCAACCGTTGTTTTCGGCCATGGCGGCGGCTGTGGTGTCGGTATTCGGTGTGGTGTGGATGAGTGCCACTTTTATGCTGCACCATGAAAAAGAAATCACGTCGGCACTCGGCGCATTGGTTACAGATTATCCCTGGCTGTTTGCGATGGCTGTTTTTCTGCTGGGTGTGTTGATGTTTAGCCAGGCGGCAACTACCCGGGCCATTATGCCGCTGGGCATGACGCTGGGGTTGAGTCATCCCGCATTGATTGCCGCTTTTCCTGCGGTGAATGCAGATTTTGTTTTGCCGGGTTATCCGACCTTGTTGGCGGGCATACAATTCGATCGAACCGGTTCCACTAAAATCGGGCGATTCGTCATCAACCACAGTTATATGCGCGCGGGGATGGTGATGTTGACGGTGGCTATTGTAAGCGCTTTTTTTCTCGGGCGATTGTTGCCTACCGGCTGATTAGTCCGCCATTATTTGTTTAGTCTTTTTGTGCCAGTAATTGCGTGCGAATGGCTGCCAGTTTTGCCTTCTCGGCGGGTGCCAGTTCGGGATAGCGACAATTCAGTGTTTTGAATTCCTTGGTAATGATGGCTGCCATACACAAACGGGTAAACCATTTGTCGTCGGCCGGTAACACAAACCAGGGAGCATGCTCTTTGGAAGTGGCCGTCAGCAATTCTTCATAGGCCTTCATGTACTCGTCCCATTTGTCGCGCTCGGCCACATCAGCAGCAGAAAACTTCCAGTTCTTGGTGGGATCGTCTATTCGCTCGAGGAATCTTTTTTTCTGTTCTTTCTTCGACACATAGAGGAAAAATTTCAGGATCATGGTACCGTTCTGTTTCAGGTTTTTTTCAAAACGGTTGATTTGTTTCATGCGTTTCGCCCAAAACTCGGGCGTTATGTCTTCCAGTTTTTCTATGCCCGGAATATTTTCACCCAATACATATTCTGGATGCACCCGTGTTACCAATACATTCTCATAATGCGAACGATTGAAAATACCGATATCGCCACGGGCCGGTAAAGCGATATAGTGACGCCACAAATAATCGTGTTCGAGTTCCAGTTTAGAAGGTGTTTTAAAACTGGTCACCGTTACACCCTGCGGATTCAAACCCGTCATCACATGTTTGATCACCGAATCTTTTCCCGCCGCGTCCATGGCTTGGATTACAATGAGTATGCTGTGTCGGTTTTCTGCATAGAGACAGTCCTGCATTTTCGACAAGTTTTCAATGCCCTCGGCCAGTAACACTTCGCCTTCTTCTTTGGTCATTGACTTGTGGTCATAATCGGTATCAAAGTCTTTTACCAGCGAAACCGTTTTACCCGGTTTTACGCGCAGCGACTCGAGGTATTGCTCAAATTTTTTGTCATCCATGCTGTAATGTTAAAAAAAATCCCCGCAAAAAATGCGGGGATGGCTGTAAAAGAAATAGTAATTATTTTCCGTTTTTCTTGGCAGCATTTTCTGCTTCGAATTTGGCGTATTGTTCGGCAGTGAGTACTTCACCGGTGATCTTCAGTTCAACCGGCAGATCAACACCTGCCACTTTTACAAACACTGTTTTGTCGAAAGGACCAGCAGCGGCGGCGTTAAAACCTGCAGTTACTTTGGCTGATTTTCCTTTGGCGGTAGGCTGTTGCGGCCAGGTAGGCGTGGTGCAACCGCAGCTTGCGTGTGCATTTTCTATCACCAGGGGTTGGCCTGAAATGTTGGTGAACTCAAATACATGGGTTACAGGAACACCTTGTTTGATTTTGCCAAAGCTGTATTTCTGCTCGGCAAACTTAATTACTTCATCTGCTTTTTTGCCGGTGCTGGCGGGTGCTGCTGCCTGAGCGAACAATGCGGTGCTGAACAGTACAGCGAAAAATCCGAGAACGACACTTTTCATAATTATCGATTTTGCGATTGATTGGATTGTTTTAGTAATTGGATAGACGCGTTATAGGCGGCAGAAGGTTGCGCCTTCTCAACCTGCCCTTTGATAAATACAGTTCTTACCTGGCCTTTGTTGTAGGCAATGGTAATGGTTTTTTCAAATTTTCCTTCGGCCGCGGCATTGTAGCCAACGGTGATAATGCTCTTGCCACCCGGCGGAATGGTACCCTTGGTCCATTCGGGCGTGGTGCAGCCGCAACTGGCCGAAACATGTTCCAGTTCCATCGGCTGGCTGCCCGTGTTGGTGAGCACAAAGGCATAGGTGGCGGGCTTTCCTTGCGGAATGCTGCCAAAATCATGACCGGTTTCGATGCTGAGCGTTTGGTCCGCGGTAGCGGTCGATTGCCCGAAACCCGACAAAAAACAAAGCGCGAAGCCAATGCTGAATACGAGATTTTTCATCATGCTGCTAACGTTCAACAAATCTAGGCTATTGTGGAGAAAAAATCTTTCTTTCACCCGACGGGTAAATTTTGCTTCCTTTTATCGGTATACATCCGTACGCGTTTAATTATCAATATTTTAACATTCGATGAACAGCGTTTGCTGAACCGATGAAACAGGAATCACCCGACGGGTAAAAATAAGTAGATTTGTCGCATGGAGAATTTCCTGGAAAACGACCTGCTTGAGTCGGAACAATTGAGTTTCGATCGGTTCCGCGACGAAGTACTGCGCGATTACCAGTTGGCCTGCGAAAGTCGCGAGGCCAGCCTGTTGGGCAGGAAGGAAGTGTTGACCGGGAAGGCCAAGTTTGGCATTTTTGGCGATGGTAAAGAGGTGGCGCAGATCGCCGCCGCTAAATTTTTCCGCCCGGGCGATTACCGCGCCGGGTACTACCGCGACCAAACATTTGCTTTTGCGGGTCGCATGGCTACCATTGAGCAGTTTTTTGCCCAATTATATGCCAACCCTGATATCAAGGAAGATCCCTTTAGTGCCGGCCGGCAGATGAATGCCCATTTTGCCACGCCCAATACCGATGCGGAGGGCAACTGGCTGCCATTGGCCCGCCTGCGCAATTCTACCAGCGATATGGCGCCAACGGCTTCCCAAATGCCGCGGGCAGTGGGCCTGGCCTATGCTTCCAAGCTTTTCCGGCAATTGCCTGAATTGCAATCGTTCAGCGACCTGTCGAACAATGGCAACGAAGTTTGTTTTTGTACCATTGGCGATGCGTCGACCTCCGAAGGTCATTTCTGGGAAGCGGTGAATGCCGCCGGTGTGATGCAGATTCCGCTGGCGATTTTTATCTGGGACGATGGGTATGGCATTTCGGTTCCCAAGAGTTTACAAACCACCAAAGGGTCGGTGTCGGAAGCGTTGGAAGGCTTTCAGCAACAGGAGGGTACCAATGGCCTCGACATCTATCGATTGAAAGGGTGGGACTATGCCAGCCTGATGGAAACCCTGGAGCCCGCTATTCAGAAAATTCGTGATACACATATTCCGGCTGTTTTTCACATAGAAGAGATTACGCAACCCCAGGGACATAGTACTTCGGGTAGCCATGAACGTTATAAAAGCCCCGAGCGCCTCGAATGGGAAAGGAATTTTGATTGCAACCGAAAGTTCAAAGAATGGATTCTGGAAAATGAATTGTGCAGCGAGGAAGAACTGTTCGAGATCGAACTGAAGGCCAAAGAGCTGGTGCGGGCCAGTCGCAATGCAGCCTGGGAAAAATATTTAGCGCCGCTTAAACAACAGGTGGAGCGGGTGGTTGATCTCACCAACGACTTGTTGGCACAATACCCCGATGCACCGCCGGTAATTGAACAGGCCCTGCAGAAACTGAAGGCAGAAAAAGAGCCCTTACGTCGTGATGTGATGCATACGCTGCACCAAATTACGCGTGCGGCCGGAAAAAATGATGCG
>Ga0209794_1001887_pt1 | contig 13115 bp, 10 predicted proteins | sample EBPBio232013_DNA_FD_185869 | JGI IMG/M metagenome (GOLD analysis project Ga0209794, IMG submission 185869) | Wastewater treatment Type I Accumulibacter community from EBPR Bioreactor in Madison, WI, USA - Reactor 1_5/23/2013_ DNA (SPAdes)... | ecosystem: Engineered > Bioreactor > EBPR >... | reverse complement strand
TTAGCGACCGGCTTGCGGAGTTCGTGCGAGATGTTGGCGACCATATCGCGGCGGGCGCGGTTGAGGCGAACGAGGTCACTGACATCTTGGAGTGCCAAGCCGATGAAGCGGTTGCCTTCGCGTTCAATGACCTGTGCGCGAACGCGATAATGGCGTTTGTTGATAATGATCTGTTCCTCGAACGATTCTTCCTTGTATTCGAGGGCGCTGAGGACGACCCCTTCTAGCTCAGGCGAGTTGGTGACATTAATCAGGCGCTCACCGATGGGGCGCACGCGGGCGAACAGGTCTTCCGCCGCGTTGTTGATGGCGATGATTTCAAAGTCGGCGTTTAAGACCAGCAATGCTTCGTAGGCGGAATTCGCCAACGTGAGCATGAGCGCCTGTTTATATGCCCAATCGTTTTCCGGTTGATCCACAACATTACCCTTCAAAACGATAACCAACACCACGCACTGTCACAATACGACGGGGGTTCGAGGCATCTTCTTCGAGTTTTTCGCGCAGCCAGCGGATGTGGACATCGACGGTACGCTTGTCGACAAAGTAGTCGTAGCCCCAGACCTTTGTGAGAATAAGATCACGCGAAAGGACGACACCCTTATTCCGCATGAGTTCGGCAAGGAGGTCAAATTCTTTGTTGCTGAGTTTGATTTCTTCACCGGCACGGTAAACGCGGCGGCCTGTGAGGCTGACCTGCAAGTCGTTCGAGTTCAGTTCGTCCTGCAAGACCTGACGACCGGAAGGACGGCGCAACACGGCACGGACGCGAGCGAGAAATTCACCGAGGGCGACGGGCTTGACGACATAATCATCCGCGCCACTTTCGAGGCCGACGATCTTGTCGACTTCGGTACCACGGGCAGTAACCATGATGATCGGAATGTGGTTGGTGCCGGGGTCACGACGGATGATGCGGCAGAGACTCAGGCCATCCAAACCGGGGAGCATGATGTCCAGTACAACGAGGTCGGGATGTTCTTGGCGGACTTTGGCAAGACCGTCTTCACCATCCATCGACATCATCACGCTGTAGCCTTCACCCTTCAACTTTTCGGAAAGGTTATTGGCGAGCGTCATTTCATCTTCTATTACCAGAATCTTCGGCATATCGTTATGTTCTTTCAATGTTTTAACACCTCCGCTTAATGTTATCAATCGATTATTAAATGACCGATATGCTTTCTTTAATTTAACTTAATCTTTTAATGATCTTACACCACCTAACGTTACAGCAGCGTTAACACCATTACGAATAGCTTGGGCAACGACCTCGGCGGCAAATGCACCGATGGCATTCACATTCGCGTCGATTTCACCGGTGGCGAGAGCAAAGATGGTGTCGCCATCGAACATCGTATGGGCGGGACGGATGGCCTGCGCAAGGCCGTCCTGTGCCATTTGAGCGACTTTGTTCACCTGCTCTTTGGTGAGCTTGGCATTGGTGGCGACCACGCCGATGACGGTGTTACTGGTCGTGGGCGGCTCGATTATGCGAGACATGGCACGCATCATGTTGAGCGAACCGACGAAGGTTTGACCATCAGGCGGCTGGCGCATACCGGCGATAATTTGTCCGGCTTCGTTCACGACATCCCCTACAGCGTTCACGGCGATGAGCGCGGCGACGATGAGGCCATCACCCAAGTCGATGCTGGCGGTACCGATGCCACCTTTGGTCGCGAAGTCATTCCCCATACCGCCACCGACGCGGCAGCCGGTTCCTGCCCCAACGCAGCCCTGCTCGACGGCGGCATCCGTGGCGGCCTGCGCTGCGGCGTAACCCATCGCAGCATCGGGGCGAATATCGGAACGACCGATGGCGAGGTCAAAGAGGATAGCAGCGGGGACTATGGGCACAATCACACCCTGCGCTTGATAACCTTTCTCATTTTCTTCAAGGTAGCGCATCACGCCATCGGCTGCAGCGAGGCCGTATGCACTACCGCCCGCGAGTAAGATGGCGTTGACGGTGTTGACGAGGTGCATAGGGCGCAGGAGATCGGTTTCGCGGGTGCCGGGTGCGCCGCCGCGCTGATCCACTCCGCCGACTGTGCCATCAGGACATAGGATAACGGTGCAGCCCGTGACGGCTTCAAGGTTGGTGGCGTGGCCGACGCGGATGCCGGGGACATCAGTCAGGGAGTTGGTCAGGGTCATCGTCTTCTATCCCTAAGTAGGTTACATCGTCGGTTGAGTTGGGGAGTTCGTTCGGATATTCGGGTTCGAGCAGCGCGAGTGCGCGGTCGTAGTCATCCGGGCGTACGAATACGGTTATCGCGCCGAGCATGCCGATGGTAATGCCTAGGGCGGCCGCGCCGGGTTGACGGTGGACGACTGCGCGGATGCCTTCGACATTCAGGCGACCGGCGACGACGTGGGCTTCCGGTTCATAGGATGTTTCAAAAACGACCATCCATTCTGACACGATAAGGTTTATCCTTTCAAAGATTTAACAATTGAAGTGTATCGCCAGAGGTTGAGAAATACGAGGTTGATTGCTGAGGGTCTCACCTTCGGCTATAGTTTGCGCTATTAATTAAGGAGCATATGTATGCCATTTATATTTGTGTGGGGTATCCCTGAAGCGACACCGAAATATACGCTGGTTCAACTGCGGCGTAAGCTGGTCTCAGCGCTGGCGGAGAATATGGGCGTGGATACCAGTTGGGTACGGGTTTTCTTCCCGAGTGACCGGACGGGCGACCCAATTGAAGGCGAGAATGATCATATTTATGTGACGATTGAAACGGGTATGTTTTATAAGAAGGCTGAGGATGACAGCACGCCGAAATACGCAACGAGTGTAATCGCACAGCTTATTTGGGATGTATTTGAAGGTCAATTTGAGGTGGAATGCTTTATCGGGAACCACAATCCAGCTTGGGTGACGTTGATTGAGGCTAAGAAATTAGGTTGAAGCGAAAGAAGGAAAGGAGGAGGGGGAGGAACAAAAGAGCGAGGGAGTGCAGGGGGTTGGCAGCGGCGTACTCTCCCACCCCGTTACCAGGGCAGTACCATCCGCGCTCGTGAGCTTAACGACCGGGTTCGGAATGGGACCGGGTGTACCCTCACGGCTCTAGCCACCAACTACCTGCACTCACTCGCTCTTCGTCGAGTTCAGCTTTCGTTGTTCTCGTTGTTAATCAACTGGCAACAACTCAATCGTGTATTCTCGTAAGTCGTACTCTCCGCCAGAGTACTAATTTCCCCGTACCACATGTTCAAAAGCCCTCGACCATTAGTACCGGTCGACTACAGACATTGCTGCCCTTCCATCTCCGGCCTATCCAGCTCGTTGTCTTCAAGCGGTCTTACTTTCTTTTCGAAATGGGGAGTCTCATCTTGAGGTCTGTTTCCCACTTAGATGCTTTCAGCGGTTATCAGCTCCGAAGACTGCTACTCGGCTATGCCACTGGCGTGACAACCGACTCACAGGCGCTTCGTCCACCTCGGTCCTCTCGTACTAGAGGCAGTTCCCCTCAAACTCCCTACGCCCACAGCGGATAGAGACCGACCTGTCTCACGACGGTCTGAACCCAGCTCACGTACCGCTTTAATGGGCGAACAGCCCAACCCTTGGGACCTTATCCAGCCCCAGGATGCGATGAGCCGACATCGAGGTGCCGAGCCTTGCCGTCGATGTGAACTCTTGGGCAAGACTAGCCTGTTATCCCCGGGGTAGCTTTTATCCGGTAAGCTACGGCCCTTCCACTCAGTGCCGTAGGATCACTAAGCCCGACTTTCGTCTCTGCTCGGGTCGTTGCCCTCGCAGTCAAGCTGGCTTTTGCCTTTACACGCATCAGCGGGTTTCCATTCCGCCTGAGCCAACCTTTGGGCGCCTCCGTTACTTTTTAGGAGGCGACCGCCCCAGTCAAACTGCCCACCTGCCACTGTCCCGACTGCGGTTACAGCGCGGTTAGGGTCAAAATATCGCCAGGCTGGTATTTCACTGTCGACTCCACCCACTCTAGCGAGCAGGCTTCCCCGTCTCCCAGCTATCCTACACAAGCAAGATCCTAACGCAATGACAGGCTACAGTAAAGCTCCACAGGGTCTTTTTGTCCAGCTGCGGGTAACGCGCATCTTTACACGTACTTCAATTTCGCCGGGTCCCTTGTTGAGACAGTGCTCCACTCGTTACACCTTTCGTGCGGGTCGGAACTTACCCGACAAGGAATTTCGCTACCTTAGGACCGTTATAGTTACGGCCGCCGTTCACCGGGGCTTCAATTCAAAGCTTCGGGTTTCCCCTAACCTCTCCTCTTAACCTTCCGGCACTGGGCAGGTGTCAGCCCCTATACGTCCGCTTTCGCGTTTGCAGAGACCTGTGTTTTTGGTAAACAGTCGGTAGAGCCTCTTTGCTGCGACCGCCTCGCGGCGGTGTCCCTTCTCCCGAAGTTACGGGACCTTTTTGCCTAGTTCCTTAACAAAGGTTCTCCCGTTCGTCTTGGTATTCTCAACCTATCTACCTGTGTCGGTTTGTGGTACGGGCGGTGTGCTTCACCGTAATACAGACTTTTCTTGCCTCCCGGTGTCAGTGACTTCTGGACTTTCGCCCCGGCATCATGGTCGTTAACCACTTACCACCGCAATCCACTCAGCGGCTCACCTTCCCTAGAGGGTCTCTGCACTACTCCACACTCCGGTACTGGAATATTAACCAGTTGTCCATCACCTACGCCTCTCGGCCTCGGCTTAGGCCCGACTAACCCGACGCGGACTGACCTTCCGTCGGAAACCTTAGATATTCGACGAACATGGTTCTCACATGTTTTACGCTACTCATGCCGGCATTCTCACTCCTGCACGCTCCAACAGACTTTCCAGTCTGCCTTCTCCGCCTGCAGAACGCTCCCCTACCATAGTCTTTCGACCATCCCAAGCTTCGGTGACTGGTTTGAGCCCCGTTACATTGTCCGCGCAACCGCGTTCGACTAGTGAGCTGTTACGCACTCTTTCAAGGGTGGCTGCTTCTAAGCCAACCTCCTAGCTGTCTCGACACGGTCACATCGTTTCCCACTTAACCAGTACTTCAGGACCTTAGCTGTAGGTCTGGGTTCTTTCCCTCTCGACGATGAATCTCATCACCCACCGTCCGACTGCCGCGCTGTCATGATGGCATTCCCAGTTTGGTTGGGTTCAGTAAGCTTGACGCCCCCTAGCCCATCCAGCGCTTTACCTCCATCATGAATCGCGCAACGCTAGCCCTAAAGCTATTTCGGGGAGAACGAGCTATCTCCCAGTTCGTTTGGCATATCACCCCTACACACAGGTCATCCCCCACTTTTGCAACAGTGGTGAGTTCGGGCCTCCGCTGGCTGTTACGCCACTTTCACCCTGCCCATGCGTAGCTCACCAGGTTTCGCGTCTAATCCCTGCGACTTCTCGCCCTATTCAGACTCGCTTTCGCTTCGCCTCCGGGTGTCTCTCCCTTAAGCTTGCCACAGACATTAACTCGCCGGCTCATTCTCCAAAAGGCACGCCATCATCCCGTTTCCAGGACTCTGACCGGTTGTAAGCATATGGTTTCAGATTCTGTTTCACTCCCCTCGCCGGGGTTCTTTTCACCTTTCCATCACTGTACTCTTGCACTATCGGTCGTCTGGTGTATTTAGCCTTGGGGAGTGGTCTCCCCAGATTCCCGCTGGATTTCACGTGTCCTGCGGTACTCAGGTATCCTCTCAGTGTTTCGACCCTTACGTACGGGACTCTCACCCTCTCTGGTCGGCTTTCCCACGCCGTTCTGCTTCAGTCTCGACACTTAAACGAAGACCCTACAACCCCGATCTCGCGACCGGTTTAGGCTCCTCCGCGTTCGCTCGCCACTACTAACGGAATACTTTCTTTTCCTCGGGCTACTTAGATGTTTCAGTTCACCCGGTTCCCTTCCCTTGCGGGATAGTGTGGTATGACCCACACTGGGTTTCCCCATTCGGACATTTCCGGCTCTAGCGCCTGCACACGGCTGACCGGAACTTTTCGCAGTGTACCACGTCCTTCTTCGGCACCGTACGCCAAGGCATCCCCCATATGCTCTTATTCGCTTTATCCATGTGATACGGAGAAATTGATACTCTCGCGTTACTTTACTTACGCATTTACACTCTTGAGTTGTTAAGTTGCACCCGGTGTCGTCCACCGGCTTCTGACCACAAACACCTGCTTGTGCTCAGAGACCCGTCGACACACCTCACTGTCACCACCGACAAAACAGCCCGGTACTCCCGGGCTGAAAAAGTTCATCCGAAATACCGTATCAATGTTTTATGTGGAAACCAGTTCGATCAATTTAGTTTGTAACCTTGCTAACTTCCTGATCACTATACAAGAGCCTAAACACGCTGTCAAGCCGATGTTTAAGTGGAGATGAAGGGACTCGAACCCATGACCTACGCCTTGCAAAGGCGCCGCTCTCCCAACTGAGCTACATCCCCAGAAACTCGAATAGTGGGTCTGGGGGGGCTCGAACCTCCGACCTCACGCTTATCAGGCGTGCGCTCTAACCAACTGAGCTACAGACCCGGAAGTCAAATGGAAAGCTGCGTCGCAGTGTTTAACAACAGAATAGTGAGATGGAGAGTTTGGGATGCTTGAGACACTCGCGTGTCGCATCCAACGTTTTCTAGAAAGGAGGTGATCCAGCCGCACCTTCCGGTACAGCTACCTTGTTACGACTTCGTCCCAGTCACCAGCCCTGCCCTCGGCGGTTGCCTCCGTAAGGTTAGCTCCCCGACTTCAGGCGTGACCAGCTCCCATGACGTGACGGGCGGTGTGTACAAGGCCCGGGAACGTATTCACCGCAGTATAGCTGACCTGCGGTTACTAGCAACTCCGACTTCATGCAGGCGAGTTGCAGCCTGCAATCCGAACTACGAACGGCTTTCTGGATTGGCTCCACCTCGCGGCTTCGCGACCCGTTGTACCGCCCATTGTAGCGTGTGTGTAGCCCTGGATATAAAGGCCATGCTGACTTGACGTCATCCCCACCTTCCTCCCGTTTCTCACGGGCAGTTGCGTTAGACACTTGTAACTAACGCCGAGGGTTGCGCTCGTTTGCGGACTTAACCGAACACCTCACGGCACGAGCTGACGACAGCCATGCAGCACCTGTTCAAGCTCCCGAAGGTCGTTCCGCTTTCGCTTCACTACTACTTGTATGTCAAACCCAGGTAAGGTTCTTCGTGTAGCCTCGAATTAAACCACACGCTCCGCTGCTTGTGCGGGCCCCCGTCAATTCCTTTGAGTTTTAATCTTGCGACCGTACTCCCCAGGCGGCTAGCTTACCGTGTTGACTTCGGTACCCCGAGGGGTTTCCCCCCCTGAACACCCAGCTAGCATCGTTTACGGCATGGACTACCAGGGTTTCTAATCCTGTTTGCTCCCCATGCTATCGCGCCTCAGTGTCAGGTACGGCCCAGCGTGTCGCCTTCGCCACTGGTGTTCCTCCGGATCTCTACGCATTTCACCACTACACCCGGAATTCCACACGCCTCTACCGTCCTCTAGTCTCGCAGTATCCGACGACCTGCCTCGGTTAAGCCGAGATATTTCACGCCAGACTTACGAAACCACCTACACGCCCTTTACGCCCAGTAACTCCGGATAACGTTTGTCTCCTACGTTTTACCGCGGCTGCTGGCACGTAGTTAGCCGAGACTTATTCCTGTGCTACCGTCCTCTCTCGTCACACAGAAAAGGGTTTTACGATCCGAAAACCTTCTTCACCCACGCGGCGTCGCTGCATCAGGCTTGCGCCCATTGTGCAATATTCCTCACTGCTGCCTCCCGTAGGAGTCTGGGCCGTGTCTCAGTCCCAGTGTGGGGGGTCACCCTCTCAGGTCCCCTACCCGTCGTCGCCTTGGTACGCCGTTACCGCACCAACTAGCTGATGGGCCGCAGCCTCATCTCAAAGTGACCGAAGCCTTTTCTCACAACCCTCTGCAGACCGTGAGCTTATGCGGTATTAGCCTGTCTTTCGACACGTTATCCCGCGCTTTGAGGTAGATAAGCTACGTGTTACTCACCCGTGCGCCACTCCAATATTGCTATTGCCGTTCGACTTGCATGTGTTAGGCACGCCGCCAACGTTCATCCTGAGCCAGGATCAAACTCTCCGTTTGATTGCACTCTCGAAACTGACAAGGCTTTTCGCCTTGATCTGTTACTGTCAGGCTGATTGTTTTTTGTTTTCCCGCAGTGTCAATCCACTGCGTTCTTCCATCTCACTCTTCTGTTGTTAAGTTGCGTCCACACACATTGCTGTGTGTTAAGGTTGTGTTAAGTCTACATCCCGCTTTCGTGTTCGTCAAGGCGATTTTGTAATTTCCTACAAACTCATTTGGGATACTTGGGATATTTTACACAATCCTGTATCACCATCACTTGACGTTCCACACCAGTCAATTAAGTTTCCTGAATTGCCTAGTCACAACTGTTAAATTGCGTTTTGCTGCGGGAGATAAACTATATCATGCCGTTTTTTGGCTGTCAACACCATTTTCAAACTGATTTCAAACCCGTTTTTCATAATTGGTGTTTAGGGACAAAAACAGTCCGGTTTGCGTTCCCGGACTGTCCGGCATTACCTTGTTAAGTTGGTCGTTCTTGTGAACGGGCGTTACTATATGATACGGGAGAAAGGTCGTCAAGGGCGACTTGTGAAAATTGCCACCAATTGCTCAATTTGAGGGAGAAAATGGCATGTTACAATTCGCTACGTCCCTGTAGCGCTCTACTGAGCGTCACGGAGTCAACATACTCGATGTCGCCGCCGACAGGCAGCCCGCGCGCTAGACGGGTAATTTTTACACCGCGCGGTTTGAGTTCCTTCTGTATATAGAAGGCGGTTGCATCACCCTCCTGCCCCGGATTGGTTGCCACGACAACTTCAACGGCATCGCCGATTTCAATACGTTTTACCAATTCACGAATCTTCAAATCATCCGGCCCAATACCATTGACAGGCGAAATCGCTCCGTGCAGCACATGGTAAACGCCGTCATATGCGCCGGTTCGTTCAAGCGCGGTTACATCGAGGGGTTCTTCAACCACAGCGATGAGGTGATGATCGCGACGCGGGTCATTACAAATCGGGCAAGGATCATCAATCGTAATGTTGTAGCAGGTTGAACAAAACTTGATCTGGCTTTTCAAGTTAGTCAGTGCGTCAGCCAGTTTGAGCGTTAGCTCATCCGGCGAACGCAGCAAATAGTACGTCAATCGCGAAGCGGATTTGGGGCCGATACCCGGCAAACGCGAGAAGGCATCAATCAATTTAGTAACCGGCTCGGGGATGGTTTTACTCATCTTGCAACCTTGAAGGTGTCTTTTAAGCGAAGGAAAGGCGACTCGAAATACCGATACGACAGCCACGATAGGGCGACAGTCGCCACTATTATAATTGGATAAATCGCAAACTGGTATAGCGGTTCGCTCATTTGTTCGTGAGTAAAATGCAGGAAAACGAGCAATACGAGGGTATGCAGCATATAAATGCCGTACGACAAATTGCCGGCTTCTTCCAACCACGGGTGATCGAGCTTAAGCGGGAACCGTTCATTCGTCGCGACATTCAAAATGAGGATGGCAAATGCGAAGGTTGTAACGACGGTATATGGGATATGGGGCGCTTCGTGAACGAGTATCGCCACTGCTACTGTCACTAAAACAGCCAGCCCACTCACCACCGGATGGTAAATCAACTTGAGTATGGGATGCTTAAAGTAGTAGGCACAAGCAAACAATCCGCCAATCGCGATGCAGTCGTAACGCATATATCTAATTACTATCGTGAAGAAGTCATCCGGCCTCTGCCAAAACATAAACGCCATGAGTGACCACCAGAATACAATTACCGCGAGGAAAAACTTGGCTAAGTTCGCATCTGATTTACCGACGTGCGGGATAAACAGGTAGAACTGTTCCTCAATGGCGATTGACCAGAGATGCTCCAGCGGAGGGAACGGATAGTATATGATGAAGGCGATGTTGCCTTGAAACAAAATCAACAAAATAGCGATCACAGGATTAGCGATTGTATTATTGAAGGCCGAAGTGATCGGCGGGAGCAGCAGCGCAGTCACCAGTAGCAGCGCATAGTACAACGGCCAGATACGCAAAACGCGGCGCATGTAAAACTTCTTGACCGAAACCGTAGACGTACGTTCGCGTTCGACCAGCATCAAGTAGGTAATCAAAAAACCGCTGAGGACGAAAAAGAGGTGAACCGCATCGGTTCCATTCAAAAATAAGCGGCCAATCGTATCTGGTAAATCAGGTATACCGTACCACTGGCGCGGGTTATACATGATGTGGTGAATAACCACTGAAATGGCTGCGTAAAAACGCAGTGCGTTCAAACCCTTAAAATGTATTTTCACGCGCAAACACTTTACTCAGGCGCGATGACCTGCACCAATAACGGGATGAAAAAGAGCAGATCAACTCTGCCCTTTCATCAGTTTACAGCCATGTATCAGCCGTTGTGCCTTGAGCCTATTTTGGAATTAGCCGCCGAGCAACCCACTGAGCAGCGGGTTATCGCCCAAGCCGCCGGTAATGCCTTCCATACGACGTGCGGACAATTCTTGGCTCTGCTCAATCGCTTGGTTCACGCCGAGCATAACCAGTTCTTGCAAGTCGGTCAGCCATTCTTCGTCGTTCAGGTCGATCAGTTCTTTGTTAATCGTGATCGACTGCACACGCTGGTGACCACTGATGACGATCTTGACCGCGCCACCACCCACTGAGACTTCAACCGTTTCTTTTTCGAGGGCTTCTTGAGCAGCGACCATGTCTTCCTGCATCTTCTGGATCTGCTTCATCATGCCGCCCATGCCACCCTGCATTCCGCCGGGCATCCCACCACCAAACCCACCACGACGACCTTTTGCCATTTGATTTGCTCCTCTACCTAAAGTTCAACATTTCCCAAATACCTATACTGGCATTTACCGTATATGCTTACTTCCGTTTATCAACCGGGGTAATCTTGGCTCCTAACTGTGCGCCTTCACTTAGTAAGGGGTCGTTGGGGTCGAAACCCAATCCGTCATTGGATTGCTCAATCGACGCATCATCGCCTTCGACCATGATAACACGGACGTGAAGGCGTACCCGATGCACCTCGTAAAAGACACGCTCCAGCACTTGGATTTTTTCCGGTACTTGCAGCTTATCATAATAGAGTGAATTATTCGTGCCGAGGAAAACGGTGTTGCCATCCACCCTTACAACCCGAAAATACTGCATCAAGTCGGGGCCATTCTTGCTATAACGATAGAGCGCCTTGAGTGCGATATTCCACTTTTCGCGGATGATCGCAGGCTCGACCACGGGCGGCGCACCGGCAGGCATGACCTCAGCCGGTGGCGGCGGCGCTTGAGCTGCGGCTTGCGGCGGTGGAGCGTAAGCCGGTTGAGCATAAGCTGAACTCATCTCAACGACAGATTCCTGATACTTTAAGGATTCCAACAGTGCCAATTCAAGCATCAACTGGGGCTGCCAACCGCCTTTGTAATTATTCACCGCATCATTAAAGCTCTTAATAGCGGTGAGTAAGCGTCCGCGCCCGATCAAGACCGCCTGATCCTGATAGAGCGACCGGTCATCCTCTGAGGCTTCGACCAGATCAGCGCTTGCCGTCTGCGTCAGCAACACTGCCCGCAAGTGTTCAACGACCTGCTCGCCGAGCTGGCGCGGGTCGGTTCCGGCATCAATCGCAGATGCGATCACATGTAAACCACCCGCAGCATCGTCATCGACCAATGCGGCGACCAAATCTTTAACCGCACCAAGACTGGCTGTTCCTAATATCCGTTCGACAATATCGAGGGTGATGACTTCCTCAGGGTCGGAGACAATCTGGTCAAGCAGGCTGATGCTGTCGCGCATACTGCCTGTACCCTGCCGCGCGACCAATTCCAACGCCGCACGTTCGATTTTCAGCCCTTCAGTTTCAGCAATGGCTTGCAGACGGTCAGCCACTTCTTGCACCGTAAACAGCCGAAACTCGAATGGCAAGCAGCGGCTCTTAATCGTCTGCGGAACCTTATCAATTTCGGTCGTCGCTAAGATGAAGATGGCATGGGCAGGGGGTTCTTCCAACGTTTTGAGCAGGGCATCAAACGCATTACCCGTAAAACGGTGAACTTCGTCGATGATATAAACTTTGTACTGACCTTCACCCGGCGCAAAGGCAATCTTGTCCCGCAGGTCACGCACATCATCGACACCGGTATGGGTCGCGGCATCGATTTCGATGAGATCAAGGTAGCGCCCTTCGTTGACCGCGAGACAAGCCGCACACTCGTTACAAGGCCGTTTGTCGGGGTCGGTACTCTGGCAGTTAATGGCTTTCGCCAGCAAACGCGCCGAGGTCGTTTTACCCGTACCACGCGGGCCGCTAAATAAATACGCATGTCGGATGCGACCTGTTTTCAACGAGTTCCGTAATGTACGGGTGATATGTTCCTGACCGATCATGTCCTCGAAGGACATTGGCCGCCATTTGAGATAAAGTGCTTGTTTTGGCACTGTCGTAGCCTCCCACCATCCAGCAAACTTGAGTCTAGCATTTCCGTTCGTGAGGGGCAATAGCCCATACGTGTAATCTCTATTATTCAGCGGTCGTTCAGGGCAAAAGAACTCTCAATAATGAGAAATGGCTCATCGGGGCTACCCCCTCCGAGCATTAACGGTGTTATAATTATCAATAGTGAATTACGAAGAGGAGCATCTACTGTGAACTTTGGACCTACAGAACTCATCATCATTCTGGTGATTGTCATCTTGCTGTTCGGTGTTGGGCGTGTTGGTCGCATCGGCGGCGAACTGGGCAGCGCCGTGGCTAACTTCCGCAAGGGCATGGAAGAGGGCAGCAAGAAAGACAAGCCGACTGACGAAACCAACGTCTAGTCTTTGAACCGCAATCGACAGGCGAGGCCGCCCCTCGCCTTTTTGATTTTGCGTACTTCGCTATCCCCGACTTAGCCCAGCCGTTCGAGCGCTTTTTGCAAGTTCAGCAACGGACGATGGGCAACTCCCGGCGGGAGTTTGAGGTTAAAGGAAACAATTTCCTTATTCAACTTCTCGGCATCCAGCGCCAGCTTTTC
>Ga0209794_1001885_pt1 | contig 13128 bp, 16 predicted proteins | sample EBPBio232013_DNA_FD_185869 | JGI IMG/M metagenome (GOLD analysis project Ga0209794, IMG submission 185869) | Wastewater treatment Type I Accumulibacter community from EBPR Bioreactor in Madison, WI, USA - Reactor 1_5/23/2013_ DNA (SPAdes)... | ecosystem: Engineered > Bioreactor > EBPR >... | reverse complement strand
AAAAACCGCCTTAAAGCCGTTCCTCTGTCGTGTTCGGCCTCTTGCAGTTTCGCCAATCATGGTAAACCCGCCCTTAAAGAGAAGAAGATGCGCTGTCTTAAAATCGCACAGGCAAGCGCGGACGCGGCCAAATCGACCTCCGATTTTGCAATCACGTGCCCGCAAACGACAAAAAACGACGCTGGAAACCTCGAAGGACGCCCATGACCTCCCCCTTCCCCGCCCCCACAACTCCCTGGCAGTCCGGCCAGCGCCACCCGCGCGGCGGCCGCTACTTCGAGGATTTTCAGGTGGGCGAGCTGATCCGCCACGGGCTGACCCGCACCGTGACGCAGATGGACAACATGCTGTTCTCCAACATGACGCTGAACCCGCAGCCGCTGCACATCGACGCGCATTTCTGCGCCACCGAGACGGAATGGGGCAAGCCGCTGGTCAATTCGCTGTTCACGCTCGGCCTGATGATCGGCATTTCCGTGGGAGACACCACGGTGGGCACCACCATCGGCAACCTCGGCATGAGCGACACCAAGTTTCCCGCGCCGGTGTTCGAGGGCGATTCCATCCATGTCACCACCGAGGTGGTATCCAAGCGTGAATCCAAATCGCGCCCCGACGCCGGGCTGATCGAGTTCCATCACCGCGCCTACAAGCAGGATGGCACGCTGGTGGCCGAATGCCGCCGCGCCGCCTTCATGCGCCGCGCGCCCCAAACATAGCTTTTTCCGGCGAAGTGGCCTCCGGTTCGCCGCGGAAAAAGCGTCAAAGAAGACAAACCAACAAGAAGAGAAACAACGATGCGCTCCCTGCTGTTCGTTCCCGGTGATGATGAGAAGAAGATCGCCAAGGGTCTCGGCTCCGGCGCCGATGCGCTGATCCTTGATCTTGAGGACTCGGTCGCGGCCTCCCGCAAGGCCATCGCCCGCGAGATCGTGCTCAATGCGCTCAAGGCTGGCGGCGCGCCCGGCCAGAAGCTTGTTGTGCGCGTCAACGCCCTCGGCTCCGGTCTGATCGAAGCCGATCTCGACGGTGTTGTGGCCGGCAAGCCCGATGCGATCATGCTGCCGAAATGCGAAGGCGGTGTCGATCTTCAGCACGCAGCCTCCCACATCGCGGTGCGCGAAGCGGAGAATGAACTCCCCGATGGCGCCATCACCATTGTGGCGATTGCGACCGAAACCCCGCTGGCGATTTTCCGTCTGGGCTCCATTCCGGGTGCCTCGCGACGCCTGTCGGGCCTCACCTGGGGCGCGGAGGATCTTGCCTCCGCCATCGGCGCGGAAACCAACCGCGCGGGCGGGCTGCTCACCGAGCCGTTCCGTCTGGCCCGCAACCTCGCGCTTTATGCGGCACACGCGGCGGAAGTGACCGCCATTGACAGTGTTTACACCGATTTCCGCAACGATGCGGGGCTGAAGGCCGAATGCGAGGAAGCCCGCCGCGATGGCTTCACCGCCAAGATGGCGATCCACCCTGCGCAGGTGCCCGTGATCAACGCGGTCTTCACGCCGGATGTTGCGGCGCTGGAACACGCCAAGCGCGTCATTCAGGCCTTCAAGGACAACCCGGATGCGGGCGTTGTCGGCATTGATGGCAAGATGATCGACAAGCCGCATCTCGTGCAGGCCGAGCGCCTCATGGCCCGCGCCAAAGCGGCGGGACTGGGGGTTTAAAGAACAGAAGTCGTCATGCCCGCCCTTGGGGCGGGTATCCACGACTTATGACCGGAACCGCATTGAAGTCGTGGATGGCCGGGCCAAGCCCGGCCATGACGTCATCGGAGGCATGCGCAGCCCTCGGCGGGACGTTAAATTGTCGGCCGCTTCAGCGAGAAGACATTCTCCACCGCCGCATAGTTCATGTAGCCGAGCCGCGCGAGCAGCTGCATGCCGGCCTCATCGACTTTGCCGTCCGTGATGAAGCGGTCGTCGATATAGATGCCCACCGCCTCACCCAGCACCAGATGATAGGCCGCCTCTCGTCCGTCGTGCCCGGTCATGGGGATGATCTGCGTCACCTTGCACTCAAACGCCGCGCCCACGCCTTCCACACGCGGCGGCTTCACGAAGGTCGAGGGCACCATGCCGATACCTGCGGCCTCGAACTCATTGACCTCGCTGGGATAAGGCGCGCTCGACTGGTTCATGCGGTCAAGATCGGACTTCATCACCACATTGACCACGAATTCCCCTGTGTCGCGCGCATTGTTCGCGCTGTCCTTCCAGCCCCAGGACGAAAACCCGAGGATCGCGGGGTGATCGGAAAAGGCGTTGAAGAAGGAATAGGGCGAAAGGTTCGGCACGCCTTCTTTCGAGAGCGTGGAAATCCAACCGATGGGGCGCGGCCCCACCAGCGCCTTGAACGGATCATGCGGCAGGGAATGGTTCTTCTTGCGGGGTTCATAGAACATGGGAAACCGGCTTTCTGGCGATCGCTTGCCGAAAAAGGCAAAGGGCGGGCTGTCATCCGCGTCATGATCACATCGTTGCCATCTTGGTTTGGGCAAGATGCGCGCGGCGATATCCCCCGCTTTCATGCCCTTGCCAACAGCTTGGTTGCGCCGATGCCGGGAAAGGTGGAAAAGACCCCTATGCGCTTCAAAAACGTGATTCCGCTGCTGCTTGCGCTCCTCGGCGCCCTGCTCCCGCCGCTGGCGCGGGCGCAGCAGCCCGGCGTTGCGGCGCTTTCCCTGCGCGCCACCTATGGCGATCGCGGGGGTGATATTCCCGGTGATCTCGTCTGGCGGATCTACGGGGTGCAGGGCTCGGACATCAGCCTTGTGGCAAGTTCCGATCAGGCGCGTCCCAGCTTCGTGCTGCCCTTTGGCCGCTATGTCGTGCATGTGAGCCATGGCCTTGCCGCCAGCATGCGCGAACTCGATGTCGGGGGCACGGGCGCGGTCTCCACCATCCCGCTCAATGCGGGCGCCCTGACGGTCACGGGCCATCTCGGCGTCACGGATCGCCCGATCCCGCCTGATCGCCAGAAGCTCCAGCTCTTCATTGCCACCGCCAACAACTCTGAAGGCAGGCTGGTGACGGACAGCCTGCGCCCCGGCTCCAAGCTTGCCCTGCCGGAGGGTACCTATCATCTGGTGTCCACCTATTCCGGCTCGAACTCGGTGGTGCGGACCGATGTGAAGATCGAAACCGCCAAGATCACGGAGGCCTCGGTCAACCATCGAGCCGCCACCATGACGCTCAAACTCGTGCGCGAAACAGGCGGCGTGGCGATTGCGGGCGTGCAATGGACCGTGGAAACCCCCGGCGGCGACATCGTGGCCGAAGCCGTGGGCGCTTTTCCAACCGTGGAAATCGCCGAAGGCTCCTACCCTGTCACCGCACGGTTGAACGACCGCGAATTCAAGGGCACGATGAAGGTGGAGGGTGGGCAGAACCGCGATTTCGAGCTTGTTCTGGAATAACCCTGCTCTGACGTCATGCCCGCCCATGACATGCCAACCGGAAGTGCGCCATGCAGACCTTTTTCGTCCAGATCAAATGCCAGTTGGGCAAGACCTATGAGGTCGCCTCCGCCCTCGCGGATGCGGAAATCGCCTCGGAAATCTATTCCACGGCGGGCCACTACGACGTTCTGGCCAAATTCCACCTCGATGACGAGCATGACATCGGCCATTTCGTCGCCTCCAAGGTGCAGGTGATCCCCGGCATTCAGGACACCCAGACGCTTATCACCTTCAAGGCCTTCTAAGTGGCGCAGCTCTCTCTCAAGGCTCTCGCTTGCGCGACCCTCGGCGCTGGCCTGCTCTCGGCCTGCGCCACCCCGTCCGCCTATCCGCCGGTGGTGAATGGCCAGCTGGCCCAGCGCAGCGGCATAACCCGGCTCTCGCTGGCGGCGGATGCACCGCTTTATGTCGGCCCCTTCTCGCGCCTCAACGCCAAGTGCGGCCTCATCGGACAGGCCAGAGCACGGATCACGCAGGCACCGGAAAACGGCACGCTCCGCATCATCCGCCGCAAAAGCGAAGCGGGATTCGATGCCGACAGCCCCCTCGCCCACTGCAATGACGCGAAGGTGCCCGGCACCACCGTGCATTATCAGCCGCGCAAGGGCTTTGTCGGCGCGGATGCGTTCACCTTCGAGGTCGTCTTCCCGGACGGCGAGAAGCGCGTATTGCCTTATGAGGTCATCCTGCGCTGAGACCCGCCGGGCACCTGCAAGGTGCGGGCGGGCCTGAGTGGTGTTAGCGCGTCAGGCTTACCTTGCCCGCTGCCTTGATGAAAAGCGCCTGCATGGCCTCGGCGATGCCCTGTGTCGGCTGCACCTGGAAATAAAGCCCCTCCGAAGCGCAGGCCTGCATCGAGGTGCTGATCCTGTCGGCCATGGGCGCAACGAAGGCATCGTAAGCCCCCTCGCCCGGCATGGGCAGATAGGCCGTGTGCAGCACCGCGATCTTGATGCCGCGCTGCTTCAGGTTATCGCAGAGATGCTGCCGCATCGGCTCGAAACAGCGCGGGAAATTTGCTCCCGTGTCCACGTCGGTTCCGGTGGCCAGCGGGCCGGAGCACGCCATGCTGTTCCAGTCGGCCACCCCGTCCGAGACAAGATAAACCAGCTTCTGCGGCTTGTCGGCCGTGCGCCCGTCTCCGGGCGGGCCGATCTTGCCGTTGAGCCCGGTGAGCTTCTCATCGAAGTTGGTCGTGGCATAACCCTTCGTACCCCAGGTCTCCATGGCCATCAGCTCAATGCCTCCGGCGGCGGCTTTGGCTGCGGTGAGGTTGGATGAGGTCGCGAAAAGCTCTGTCAGGCGCTCGTTGCGGGCCGTGGCCCCGAAGGTATAGAGCGCCATGCGGTACTGGCCGGGCACCACCTGCATGCTGGCCGCCGTATCCATCAGCGACTGGGTCGCCGTGCGCACCACATCGACGCGCAGGTTCACGCCAAGAGAGCGGGCGATACGGTAGGTGTCGTTGGAATCGCTGAGCACGTGGCAGCCGAAGGCACAGGCTGCGGGCGAAGCCTTGAGTGTATCCATATCCGTCTGCGTGGCCCCCAGCCCCATGGAGGGCGAATTGTCCAGCAGCAGATAGAAATCGGTGTAGAGCGGGGTCGAACCACGACCGGTAACGCTGCCGCCGATATTGAGCTGGTTGACCCCGGCAATGCCCATGAAGAAGGTCGTGTAATTGGCGCTGTAGTTGAGCGTGATGCTGCGCTCGCCCCCGTTGTCGGTAACAACCGCCGCCGCTGTGCCAAGCGATGGCGCAAGATCGGTCGGCAGGCTGTCCCGGAACATGCGCTCGGTCTGCTGTTTGGCCTGTTCCGCCGTCAGGCTGCGCGCAGAGGTGCCGACCGCGGACAGCACAGCGGCATCCGCATAGCTGTTGAACTGAGAGCGCACCCGCATGGCGGAAGTGTAATCCACGGCCCCGCCCAGCATGGAGACAACGCCGAGCAGCGTCAAAGCGGCGGTTATCGCGATGTTGCCACCTTCATCCTTGAAAAAACCGATGCTGCGCACGCTTCTGCCCTCGCATTCCTGTCCGATCGCGGACCTCTTGAGCAGGATTATGTGAACAAGATCATAATCTTCGCTCAAGAAGTGTGCTTAATGTCACCATAAGCGGATTGCGGAGTCGGCAGGAACAGAGCAGCACAAAAAAGGCCGGGTTGCCCCGGCCTTGCTATGGTTCAAACGCCTTTGGCGCGCTTCACATCGGGCGGCACGGCTTCGGCCTCCAGCATCGCCAGCGCTTCATCAAGCGGCATGGTCACCTGCGCCTGAGAGCCGAGACGGCGGATCGTCACGGTTTTCTCCTCCGCCTCGCGCTTGCCCACCGCGAAGATCACCGGAACCTTGGCGAGCGAATGTTCGCGCACCTTGTAGGAAATCTTCTCGTTGCGCACATCGGCGCGCGCGCGCAGGCCCGCCGCGAAGGCGGCTTCGGTGACGGCATGGGCGTAATCATCCGCCTCCTGCGTGATCGGGCACACCACCAGCTGCTCCGGGCTAAGCCAAAGCGGGAAATGCCCCGCATAGGACTCAATCAGGATGCCCAGAAACCGCTCCATCGAGCCGCAAATCGCGCGGTGGATCATCACCGGCTGATGCTTGTCGCCATCCTCGCCGATGTAGAACGCCCCGAAGCGCTCCGGCAGGTTGAAGTCCACCTGCGTGGTGCCGCACTGCCAGTCACGGCCGATGGCATCGCGCAGGGTGTATTCGAACTTCGGCCCGTAGAAGGCACCCTCGCCGGGGTTGATCCCGATCTTGATCTTGCCACCGGATTCCGCCGCGATGCGCTCCAGCACCTTGGTCATCACGCTCTCCGCGCGATCCCACAGGGCATCGGAGCCAACACGCTTTTCCGGGCGCGTGGACAGCTTCACCACCATCTCCTCAAAGCCGAAATCGGCATAAACGGAGAGCATGAGGTCGTTGATCTTGAGGCACTCGGCTTCCATCTGCGCATCGGTACAGAAGATATGCGCGTCATCCTGCGTGAAGCCGCGCACGCGCATCAGGCCGTGCAGCGCGCCCGAGGCCTCATAGCGATGCACCGCGCCGAATTCCGCAAGGCGGATCGGCAGGTCGCGGTAGGACTTCAGCCCATGCTTGAAGATCTGCACATGGCCGGGGCAGTTCATCGGCTTGAGCGCGAAGATGCGCTGATCCGCCTCAGGATCATTGGGGTGGGTGAGCGCATGGGCGGATTTCGCCGCAAACATGGTCTCCTGATACCAGCCCCAGTGGCCGGAGGTCTCCCACAGGCTCTTGTCCAGCAGCTGCGGGGCGTTCACCTCCTCATAGTCGCGGCGCAGGCGGCGACGCATGTAAGAGGTCAACTGCTGGAACATCGTCCAGCCCTTGGAATGCCAGAACACCGTGCCCGGCCCCTCTTCCTGGAAGTGGAAGAGGTCCATCTCGCGGCCCAGCTTGCGGTGGTCACGCTTCTCGGCTTCCTCGATCTGGCGGATATAGGCGTCCAAATCCTCCTGTTTGGCGAAGGCGGTGCCGTAGATGCGGGTCAGCATCGGGTTGTTGGAATCGCCGCGCCAATAGGCACCCGCCACCTTCATCAGCTTGAAGGCATTGCCGATCTTGCCGGTGGAGGTCATGTGCGGGCCACGGCACAGATCGAGCCATTCGCCCTGCGCGTAGAACTTGATGTCTTCGTTGCCGGGGATCGCATCCACCAGCTCGACCTTGAAGTTCTCGCCCTTGGCACGGAAGAAGGCTTTCGCCTCTTCGCGCGTCTTCACCGTTTTGGTGAAGGGTTTGTCGCGGCCGATGATCTCGCGCATCTTTTTCTCGATGGCGGCAAAGTCTTCGGGCGTGAAGGGCTGCTCGCGGTAGAAATCGTAATAGAAGCCGTTCTCGATCACCGGGCCGATGGTCACCTGCGTTTCCGGCCACAGGCTCTGCACGGCCTCTGCCAGCACGTGGGCGCAATCATGGCGGATCAATTCGAGCGCGCGGGGATCTTCGCGGGTCAGGAACTCGATTTTCGCATCGGCGGTGATCTCGTCGGCAAGGTCTACCACCACGCCGTCGATCGCCATCGCAACCGTGCGCTTGAGCAGCGAGGGCGAAATGCCGCCCGCAATGGCCGAACCGGTGATGTTTTTGGGGAACTGGCGCGCGGCGCCATCGGGAAAGGTGACGGTGATCGTCATAGCATATCTCCTGCTCACTCCCGCATACACGCGCGGGTAAGCGCATCAGTGTTGAACCAGCCCGGTCTGCCCGTGACTGGTTAATGAGGGCTTTAGAACATCACGCGGGGGCAGGAAAAGCGCTTTTTTGACGTCTCAGCGCTTGGGGCGAATCTCGCGCTCCTCGATCCAGAAACAATCGTTCGAGCCGGAATAGCGCACGCAGATCGCCTCGGTGGAGCGCCGGGAGACGAGAAAAACTTCATCCCCCCGCAGAAGCTGGCGACAATCACCCGAGGCCCCGGCCTCGCGATACGTGAGATAGGCGGACACCGGATTGGCTTCCTGCAGCTTCTTGCGGATGGCGTCGCGCTTCTCGATGCTCTTGCACCCCAGCACGGCGGAGCGCACGACATGCGTCCCTTCGGCCTGCACCGGCGGGCTGGCCAGAACCCCGGCCAATGCCAGCGCCATCATCCATCCGCCAGATGCCTTCATACCCTACCCCCGCGCTCACGGTTTGTGCTGCGCCACAATCCATAGCGCCACGGCGTTAAGGCACTGGCATCCTCGGGCAGGGCTTCGCACACAAAATCAAGCCCTTCCGTGCCGCCGGGGCGGCAGCGGCAGATGCGAGCAAACCCCATCCAGCCCCCCGGCCAGATGCCGTGCCGGTTCACCGCCTCGATCACGTATTCTGAACAGCTCGGCATATGCCGGCACGAGCGCCCCATGAAAGAGGAGAGCGTGTAGCGATAAAGATAGACCGGCGCGAGAAACAGCCGGCGTAGCAGCGTCACGGCACGCCCGCTTGCGCGCGCTTCGCCTCGATCTGCGCAATCGCATCCACCACGGCATCAAAGGTCAGCAGGGTGGAGGCGTGGCGCGCGCGGTACTCGCGCACGGGTTCGAGCACCTTGAGGTCTTCCCATTTTCCGCCGCTCGGCGGCGCGCCGTTTTCTTTGAGCATCTTACGCACGGTTTCGCGGATCTCGCGCAGCTCCTGCGCACTCGACCCCACGACATGGCGCGCCATGATCGAGGAGGAGGCCTGCCCCAGCGCGCAGGCTTTCACATCATGCGCGAAATCGCTCACCACATCGCCGTCCATTTTCAGGTCGATGGTGACGGTGGAGCCGCAGAGCTTGGAATGGGCTGTGGCCGAGGCATCCGCATCCGCCAAACGCCCCTGACGCGGGATGTCAGCGGCGAGTTCCAGAATGCGGCGGTTATAAACATCATCGAGCATGACGGCTATTTAGGCGCATGCGGGCGGAAAAACCATAGCACTGGCGGAGGAGAGCAAGGGCCATTTGGAAAATCTGCCCCAGCCTGTCATAAGCGAGTGAACCAGTTGCAGGGGATGCGCGTATTCTAACCGTGACCCCATCAGGAGAGGCACCACATGGATAAGGTGGTTAAGACCTTCAGCGCCCCCAAGCCGCTGGAACCCGTTGAACGCCCCACCCGCGCCGAAGCCGAGGAGGCTGTGCGTACCCTTTTGCGCTGGGCGGGTGACAACCCGGCCCGCGAAGGCCTGCTCGACACCCCCAAACGTGTCGTCAAAGCCTATGAGGAGCTTTTCTCCGGTTACCGTGAAGATGCGGCCGCGCATCTCGGCACGGTGTTCGAGGAGGTCGAAGGCTATGATGATCTCGTGCTGGTGAAGGATATTCCGTTCTTCTCGCATTGCGAACATCACATGGTGCCGTTCCATGGCGTCGCGCACATCGCCTATTATCCGGAAGGCGGCGTTGTCGGTCTCTCCAAGCTCGCGCGCATCGTCGATGTGTTCTCCAAGCGCCTGCAAACGCAGGAAACCATGACCGCGCAGATCGTCGAGGTCATCGAGGAGCAGCTCCACCCGCGCGGTCTCGCCGTCATGGTGGAGGCCGAGCACATGTGCATGTCTATGCGCGGGGTGAAAAAGTCCGGCTCCAGCACCACCACCTGCCGCTTTACCGGCATTTTCCGGGATGATCCGGCCGAGCAGGTGCGCTTCTTCACGCTGCTGCGCGGCGGGCGCTGAGCCTGCGCCCCAGCGGAACACTTGCTGTTCTTGCGCCATTGCGCGAGAACAGCGCCATGTGGACCGCAAGCACCCCCTTCGCCCCTCCCGGCACCAAGCAGGCGCTGGAAGAAGGCGCGACCCTCACCCCCAAGTTTGGCGCGGATGGCCTAATCTCGGCCATCGCCGTCGATGTCGCGAGCAAGGACATCCTGATGCTCGCGCATATGAATGCCGAAGCGCTGGCCAAGACGCTGGAGAGCGGCGATGCGTGGTATTTCTCGCGCTCGCGCAATGCGCTCTGGCGCAAGGGAGAGACCTCGGGCCATACGCAAAAGGTGCGCGAAATCCGCGTCGATTGCGATCAGGATGCGATCATCCTGATGATCGAGCAGGTCGGTCCGGCCTGCCACACCAACCGCCGCAGCTGCTTCTATCGCCGCGTGGACATGGGCACCGCCGGCCCGGTTCTCAGGATCATGGAATAAGCCGCAGCCGGCAGGGATGCCGGGCCATTGGCCCGGCCACCGGAAATGCGCTGATCAGCTGGCGATATACTGCCGCAGGCTCGCGCTTTCGTGTTCGAGCTGGGCGAGGCGGTACTTCACCACGTCCCCGATCGAGATCATCCCGTCGAGCCGGCCGTCCACGGTCACGGGTACGTGGCGGAACTTGCCAGCGGTCATGATCTCCATGACCTGATTGAGCGAGGCATCGGCGGTGCAGGTGACCACGCGCCGCGTCATATGTGCGCTCACGGCGGCATCAAGCGCACCACCGCCGCCTTCCGCCAGCGCCCGCACGATATCGCGTTCGGAGAGGATACCCCTGACGGAGCCATCGGCTTCCACGATCACCACCGCGCCAATGCGATGCTGGGCCAACAGGCGGGTTGCCACACGCAGGGTATCGTCTTCCGAAATGGTGATAACGGCACGACCCTTGGCATTGAGAATACGGGCGACACTCATGGGCAATCCTCCGGGGCATTCTTGTTCTGGTTGCAGGCACCCCAAAAAGCCGCAAGAGCCACTTCACCGGGCACGCCAATACAGAGTGTGAGCCGCTTTCGACGCCCCCTCAAGAGCGTGCGTCCGAAAAATGCGACAAAAAGACGCATCAAATTCGCGTGAGGCAGGGAGAAAAAGACCGCGCAGAGCGCTGCGACAAGGCCCAAAAAGTAAACGCCGCACCCGGAGCGAAAGGTGCGGCGTTTGGATCTTTGGAGCCAGAAAACCCTGCCACAACAGCTTCGAAGGCTCAACCGACAACCTTTTTTAACCTTAACCGAGCCTGCGAAGCAGCACGGCAATTTGCGGCACATTTGCTGCGTGTTCTCCCCATCCCCGGCCTGCCCTGTCCGCTTGCGAGACAGAACGGTGCCGGAAACGGAATGGACGGGACAGGGAGGTGCCGGAAACGGCACAAGAAGAACAATGCGGCACCCCAGCACGAAGGCGCTGTTCGCTTACTGGTTGCGCCTCAAAGGCAAGCGTGCCGCCCCCTCGCGTGGCGAGATAGACCCGCGCACCCTGGCGGCGCACCTTGGCGACATCCTGCTGCTGGACGCGGCAGACAGCGGCCACGCCCTGCGCCTGGCCGGCTCGCGCATGGAGGCCGAGGTCGGCGGCGCGTTGGTCGGCATTCCTTTTGCTGCACTCTTCAATGAAGACTCGCGCCGCGAAGCACTTCAGGCCCTTTCCAACGTGACGATGGAGGGGCAGCCGGTGCTGCTGGGCGTGCGCCTGGATCAACAGACACATTCGAGCCCTGCCGAAGAGATGCGCCCGGATGCCGGGCAGTGGGTGCGTCCGCATTGGAGCAACCGCCGCTGGCCGGATGTGCCGCAAGGACAGAGCGAGCGCCGCACCGCCCGCCCCGGCTCGGGCGAATTGCTGCTGCTGCCGCTGGAACATCGCGGGCGCATCGGCGCGCGGGTGCTGGGCGCCTTCGGCCTCAATACGCCCTCCCCCCGTCTTCCGGCAGAACGGCTGAACCTTCAGATCACGGGTGAGCGTATTCTCGGCGCCGGCGCGATGGCGCTCAAAGGGCATGGCCTGACGCCCGGGGCAACGCTGGTGGCCCGCAACGGAGTCGTCCAGATGTTCCGTGGATTAAACTTGCCGCTGCAACCACAAAACGACAGTTGAACGCGCCGTCAAAAGAATCCGTTAACCCTTTCTTGGGGGGTATAGGCCCATCTTCCGTCGATAACGCCTCCCTCGGAAGATGCCATGTCTCAGTTCACTTCGCCGCTGGTGATCGCGCCTTTCGAACCTGAAAAGCGCGCCCCGCAGAAACTGTTCCGCATGTCGGCGGATCGCCGCATGGCACCGCGCGTCAAGATCGCGGTGGGCGGTCGCATCATGTGCGAGGACCGCAGCGAACATGCCGCCACCGCCATCGAGGCCTCCGCCCGCGCCGTGCTGGTGGAAGCCGACATCGCCCCGCGCCTCAATGAGCGTATCATCGGCTATTTCTTCACCCTCGGCCGCCTCGAAGGCACCGTCAGCCAGCTCACCGAGCGCGGCTTCGTGATGGATGTCGCGACAACGGCCCTCAAGCGGGATCGCCTTGCGGGCCAGCTGACCTGGCTGGCAAACCGCGAAATACTCAACCTGCCGGAAGACCGCCGCCATGATCGCGTGGTCCCGCGTGATCCGCGCATCATCGTGCGCCAACTCTCCAACCCCTCGGGGGCGGAGCTGCCGGGCATCCTCATCGACGTCTCGCGCGGCGGTGCGGCGGCTTCGGTCAAGGGGGCGACCTTCAAGCGCGGCGATGAGGTGATGCTGGGCACCACCCCCGCCCGTGTGGTGCGCGCCTTCGATGGCGGCATCGCGGTGGAGTTCTACGGGCAGGTGCCCGAAAACATGTTTTCCGAGAACATCCGGCTGTAACATCGCCCACAGCCCTGACGATCCCAAGGCCGCCTTTCGAGGCGGCCTTTTTTGTTGCCTCGCGCCCCAGCAAAATGGCCTTTGCAGGACAGCCTCAACGCGAGGCTAATGACCAAAGTAAAACCGGGTTAAAGCCAAAACCTTCAAATTGAAGCAATTTTCCACGCGCGTAAATTTTAACAAACAAAAACAGAATTTTACATGGTTAACAAAATCAAACCCCCCTCTCAAGCGTCCCGTTAACCTTTCCTCATCCTTGAATTTTCCTTACCTAGACTACCAAAATGCAGGCATTGAAAATCGCCTGACGTGAATTTCTCCTGTGACACAACGGACCTCGACGAACGGGAGGGGTCCTAATGTCAAAAGCAAACAAGATTATCGGGGTCGTTGGACTGTTTTTTACTTTGACGGGTGGTGCGGTTGCTCAGCAAACCGGCTCCGTCTCCAATGTCGGCGCACCGACGACAGCGCCGCTGGGCTTCACGCAGTTCTGCCGTGATTACCCGCAGGATTGTGTGAACCGCACCTATGGGCAGACCTCGATTGCGCTCACCGAGAGCAACTGGCGCCAGATCGTGAAGATCAACGCCGATGTGAACA
>Ga0209794_1001884_pt1 | contig 13156 bp, 8 predicted proteins | sample EBPBio232013_DNA_FD_185869 | JGI IMG/M metagenome (GOLD analysis project Ga0209794, IMG submission 185869) | Wastewater treatment Type I Accumulibacter community from EBPR Bioreactor in Madison, WI, USA - Reactor 1_5/23/2013_ DNA (SPAdes)... | ecosystem: Engineered > Bioreactor > EBPR >... | reverse complement strand
TATCGAAACATTGGCAAATCTGGCCCGGCTATGACAAGTGGCGCGAGTGACGGGGCTCGAACCCGCGACCTCCGGCGTGACAGGCCGGCACTCTAACCGACTGAGCTACACCCGCACTAATTCTTGTCAAAGAAGCGTCATGGACACTTCGCCGAAGCGGCCTTGCCGTTCGATGAGCGGCTAACTAAGGGGTTCGATTGCGGGTGTCAAGCGCCTATCACCGACAAAGACAATGTTTGCGAGCGTCAATTTTAACCGGCCCCTCTCCCGCCACAGGTGAAGTGCCGCAAATGCAGGCTCTCGCCGCCTTCTTCCCGCTCGTCTCTTCCGGCAAATAAATCCCGGGCATCATCAAAAACCGCACAAAGTGCAAAAACCCCCTTGCAGATTTTTGCCGATCCGCATAGATCACAGCCACCGAAGCGACGGGACACATATCCCACGACGCTGAAGGGCGATTAGCTCAGTTGGTAGAGCGCCTCGTTTACACCGAGGATGTCGGGAGTTCGAGTCTCTCATCGCCCACCATTTTCCCTGATTTTCTGATGATTTTTGCACTCGTGCGCCGCTTTTGCTGTTCGCAGGCTTTGTGATGCGTTCGTTGCGGCGCCTGCGCCGGTTCAGCACGAAAGATTGACAAGAAAATTGTCAGCCCTCTTGAAATCGGCGGAAAGACCAGTATGAAGGGGCCGCCGACGCCAAGTGCTTCGGCCCGCGGGCGATTAACTCAGCGGTAGAGTGCTTCGTTCACATCGAAGAAGTCGGGGGTTCGAATCCCTCATCGCCCACCATTCCCCTTGCCTTTCCATGATGCAAAACGCCCGCCCCTTTCGAGGCGAGCGAATGATCGTGTTCCGGTTCAGCCCTTCACCGTCACCACGGCTTCGACGAAGGTCTCCACCTGATCTTCGCGCAGACCGGCGATGTTGATTCGTCCGTCATCGACCAGATAGATGGCGAATTCCTCGCGCAGGCGGCGGGCCTGAGCCTCGGTCACGCCGATCAGCGAGAACATGCCCCGGCTTTCCATCAGGAAATCATAGGCATTGCTGTTGGTGCGCAGACGGAAGGCTTCCGACAGCGCCTTGCGCAGTCCGGTGATGCGCTGGCGCATGGTTTCAACCTCGTCGCGCCACTGGGCCGCCAGCGCTTCATCTTCCAGAATGATTCGAACGACGGCAGCCCCGTGATCCGGCGGCATGGAATAGGACGTGCGGGCGACAACCATGATCTGCGCCTGTGCGACGGCGGCTTCTTCTGCCGTCTTGCCCAGCACGAAGGCCGCGCCGGTACGATCACGGTAGATGCCGAAATTCTTCGAGCAGGACGAGGCCACGAGCATTTCCGGCAGGCGACCCGCCAGATAGCGCACCGACCAGCCATCTTCCTCCAGACCGTCGCCAAAGCCCTGATAGGCGATATCGACAAGTGCGAGCAATTTGCGGGCGATCAGGATCTCGGCCACCTCGGCCCACTGATCCTTGTTCAGGTCCGCGCCGGTCGGGTTATGGCAGCAGCCATGCAGTAGAATCACATCGCCTTCGGCGGCCTTTTCCAACGCCGCTTTCATGGCCGAAAAGTTCACGGAGCCCGTCGCCGCATCGTAATAGGGATATTGCACGATCTCGAAGCCGACCGAGCGGGCAATGGCCGCGTGGTTGCCCCAACTCGGGCTTGGAATATGCAGGCGCTGTGAAAGCTTGGCGGCAAAGCCCATGGTAATGGCCAGCGCGCCGGAGCCGCCCGGCGTCTGCAGCGCCTTCAGCCGATCATGCGGCGCATCCGTGCCGAAAATCAGCGTCTGAACGGCCTTGCAGAAGGCCGGATCGCCGGCAATGCCGAGATAGGCTTTGGTCTTTTGCGTTTCCAGCAGGCGGCGTTCGGCCTCGCGAACACTGGCGAGAATCGGGGTTGCGCCGGTCGGGTCGCGATAAACGCCCACGCCAAGGTCGACTTTTCCCTCACGCGGATCAGCAGCATAGGCGGCAATCAGCGAAAGAATCTTGTCGGCGGGCGGGGCTTGCAGCGTTTCAAACATGACATGTTCCAGATTTAAGACGGGGCACTATGCCGCCCGCCCGCCCGGTTCTGTCAAGTCTGCTTTCCGGCCTACTTTCCAGCCTGCTTTCCCGCTCAGGGGCCGACCCAACCGCCCTTCGGTTCCTCGACCTCCGGCCAGACGCGATTGCGCACCACCGTGACCGTGCACGGCGCGTGGGCGGCCACTTCGCCCGACACGCTGCCGAGCAGGTTTCGCATGGCCGTTTCGGCACGCGCGCCCATGACGATGTGGTCCACATGGTTTTCGCGCGAGAATTCGAGAATGGCGGTTGCCGGAGAAACCGCTTCCAGAACGTGGAAGGTGATGCCCCCATCCGGGGCCTTGAGGCCGGACGCCCAGCTTTTCAGGTCAACGAGGCGCTTCACATGCTTGTTGTTGCCCGTGGAATCGAGGGTCGAATCAAGCGTGATTCGGTTGACCTTCAACACGTTCAGGCAGGCGATGCGGGCATTCGGCGTCTGCTCGACAGCGCGCGAAACCATGATACGCAGCGATTCCAGCAATTCCGGCGAACTGCCGGAGAGATCGACAGCCGCGGCGATGATCGGCGCGTCGTAAAGCTGGCCGGTCATCTTTTCCGGCTTCACCATGTCCATCGGGTCCGGGTTGAAGCGGCGTTTGATGACGACGCTCCAGGAATCGCGCTTCATCTTGGCGGCACGCGGCGTCAGCGCCACATGCTCCAGATCCTGCAGGTCCACAGCCAATTGGGCTGCCGTCGGGTAACGACGGGCCGGGTTGATTTCCAGACAGCGCAGAATCACTTCCTGAAGGGCCAGCGGAATGGCCGGATTGAGCGCGCGCGGCGGAACGGCATCACGCCACAGGCGGCGCTTCAGCCCCTTCAGACGCTGCGGGTCGCCATGCGGGCGCTTGCCGGTGGCAAAGAAATACAAAAGCGCGCCGAGCGCAAAGATGTCCGAGCGGAAATCCGAGCGATGGCCGAGCACCTGCTCCGGTGCCATGTAGGGTGCCGTGCCATAAGGCAGGCGGAACTCCTCGTCCATCAGGTCCGGCAGTTCCAGATGGCGCGCCAGTCCGAAATCGACCAGCACGGCTTCACCCGTTTCGCGGAACATGATGTTCGACGGCTTGATGTCCAGATGCACGACCTTCTGGTGGTGCAGGCTGACCAGCGCTGTTGCGATCTTCGCGCCGAGATCAGCCACTTCTTCCGGGGCGAGCGGCAGGCGCTCCAGCCATGGATACAACGAGGTTCCGGAAATCTGCTCCACCACCACATAGGGCTGCACGGAGAAATCACCGATGGCGATGACATGCGGCACATGCGGGCCGGACAGACGGGGCAGAATCATCTGCTCCATTTCAAAGCCGACGATGGTGGCGGGATCGCCCCCCTCACCCAGATCCGGCACCTTCATCAGCATCGGCTCGGTGTGATCGGGATGGGTGACATGCCACAGACGGGCCATGCCGCCCTTGTGAGCCACCTCCCCCAGCGTGAAACCGTCAATCACATCCCCGGTGCGAAGCTTCGCCTTGGCCATTCCTATCTCCCGCTCAACAGGCGGGTTGCCAGACTGTCCGGCAGGCCCGCCGCCCTGATCTTGTTCGCAGCCGTATCCACATCGTAGGCGGCGCGCATGAAACGCAAGTCACGCGTGCGATCATCATAAAGGCCGTATGCGGCGGCCGGATTGCGATCGCGCGGCTGGCCAACTGCCCCCATGACCGCAAGCCAGCGACGCTGGGTGAGAAGCGGCAAGGGACCTGCGGAATTGGGCGTGAAAGCGGTTACGGTGCCCTGCCCCAACCGGCTGTAAAGGCCGGGCTGGTGGAGATGGCCGCAAAAGCTCACCCGCTTTGGCGTGGCATCGAAATGAATGCCAGCGCTTTCCGCATCGGTGACGTAGTGCCAGCGGGCGGGACTGCTTGCATCGGCATGGACGTAGAGCCGGTCATCCTCTTCCACAGTCATCGGAAGATCGGCCAGAAACGCCAGAGCCTCGGGGCTCAGCTGCGTTCGCGTCCATTCAATCGCCGTCGTGGCCGTCTCGTTCATGGAGGTGGGGCCGATGACGGCCGCCTCGTCATGATTACCGCGCAGGCAGATGGCCCCGGCGGCAACGAGTTCACGGGTCTTGTCCACGCACCATTGAGGATCAGCCCCGTAGCCCACGATGTCGCCAAGCAGAACAATGCGTTCTGCACCGGCGGCCGCGGCAGCTTCAAGACAGGTTTCATAGGCCTCGCGGTTAGCGTGGATATCAGACAAGATGGCGATGAGCATGCAATTCCTCCCAGTCCTTCTCCCCCGGCGGGTGGGTTTGAAAGACAGGGGGAGCCTATCGCGTCGAATCGCCGCTGCCTATTGGTCGTAAGTCAATTTTCGCTGTGTTCTTTGGTCGAAGGTCGAACGAAAAAGCCCGGCGCAAGGCCGGGCTTTCCGCAATGTCCATCAGCTATGCTGTTATTGCGCCGCCTTCATTTCGACCGGGAAGAAGAAGGTTTCGCCCGACGAGTCGTCAACACCATCATTGTCGGTCACGGCATAGGCCTTGCCATCGGCAGCGAAGGTGAAGCCCTCGATCTTGTCGACCACATAGCCGTTCCATGCCTTGAGGTCCGGCAGGAAGTCGTGGACTTCCTCCTTCTTCACGAGCGGCAGGTCGGAACCGATCTTGGCCCCCTTCAGCTCGGAAAGCGCCACACGGTAAAGCTTCTTGGTGGCCGCCTTGTCACCGATCTGGTTGTCGCGCTCCAGCACATAGAGATGGTCGCCCTTGACCGCGAGTTCGGAAAGCCCAACCCAGCCCGCGGCGGTAGCATCCAGCGGATAACGAACGGCAGACCATTCCTTGCTCTTCGGCTTGTAGGCGACGAGTTTCACCGTGCCCTTGGGATCGTCCTTCCACTCGCGCTGCACGGCCATCCACAGGGTCTCATCATCACCCTCGCCGACACGGGCAATGCCTTCGAACCCAAAGCGGGTTTCATGAGCCAGAAGTTCGGCGGGCAGCCCCACCTCGGCCTTGATGGCCCCCTTCTCATCGACGCGGTAAAGGCCATGCGGCACCAGCTTGGCAGCATCACCTTCCGAGGCCAGCCAGAAGCCCCCCTTGCCATCACTGGTCAGGCCTTCAATATCGAGCTTCTGGGCGGGCTGGCCTTCGCGGGTGATACGGATCACGCCATCAATGACCGCAGGGCGCTTGCTGGCGTCGATCTTGAAGATTGAAGGCTGCATCGAATAGACGCTATCCGAGGCCGCATAGAGCCGGTTGGCATCCTTGGCATCGGCGGCCAGCGCACCGAGTGCGCCCCAGCCGATGACCTGGCCGTCCTGATCCTTCGAAACGATGGTCGGATAGGCCGCCTCGCCTTCGGCGCGCTCATAAAGCATGACATGCGAACGGGCACCGCCATCTTCGCCCAAATCCGCCTCATTGGCCGTGGCTATCAGGTTGCGGGCGGGAATGGCGACAGCGCCTTCCGGCGAGATACCCGACGGCAGAAGCTGCAGGAGTTCAGGGGCCGCGCCCGTATCCTTGTAGACCCCGACGACCGAACCGCGCTCGGAGAGGACGAAGATGAAGCGATCCTTGCCAAACGTTGCGACTTCCAGACCTTCCGGCTCGACACCCTTGGCCTTGGAGCGCTTTTCCGGGTAGTGGCCGATGCGGGCGATGGCCTGCTCCAGCGCGTTGCCGTTCTCATAAAGAACCTTGCCGTCCTTCGAGAAGATGGTGAAGCCGCGCGAGCCGCCCTTCCAGTCGCCTTCATTGGCGACGATGAGACGGTCCTTGTCCAGCCACTTGATGGCATCCGGCTCACGCAGACGGGCGTCCTGCTTGCCAGTAAAGTCCAGCTTGCCATCCGTCTTCACATCCACGCCGGTCAGATCAACGCTGCCCGCCGAGAAGTTGGACGTGACCTTGGCCGTCTTGCCATCGATGATGACGATATGATTGTTTTCCTGAAGGGTCAGGGCAATCTCACCGGCCTCGTTGATCGCCACGAATTCCGGCTCCGGATCGTCGCCTGCGATGGCCGCGAGACCCGTCATATCAAGCTTCTTGAGACCGGCACAATCGGCGGTCCCATCCTTCAGAGGCACGACGACCAGATAGCCGGCGGGCATCTGCGGCAGCGCGCCTTCATTCACCTCTTCGTCGCGTTCATTTTCAATGGCGATGGCGGCAAAGCTGCCATCCGGCGCCACGGCCACCGAATCCGGCTGGCCGCCGAGATCGCAGGTGGTCTCGCTCGTCTTCTTGGCAAGATCAACCACGGCAAGACGACCCGAGGGCTTTGCCTTGCTTTCCGACGTATTGACGGCAACGAGCACCTTGCCACCCGCCACCGCGACGGAGGTCGGCTCTCCATCCATTGCCAGAGAGCCCAGTGCCTTCGGTTCGTGCGCGTTGGAAATGTCGATGAAACCGATCGCCTTCATCGGGCTGTCGGAATAAACGAGCGTGTTTCCATCCTTGCTGACCGTGATGATTTCAGCCGAGGTTGTCGTCTTGTCGCGATCCTTTCCTTCCGGAACATTCGTCGCAACCGGGAAAGCGGACACGCGGTTGAACACTGGATCGGCAAGTGCTGCAGAGCTGACACCAGACAGCAGCGCAACAAGCAAGGTGGTGCGGACAAGACGAGACGACATGATAGCTCCTTCATTTTCTGATGGAGGTGTGATGCCGCAGCGGCGTGACAAGGGGATGACACCACGCAAAAAGCCCGGCGCGAGGCCGGGCTTTCGGACAGTGCGTCGCCGCCCGAAGGCCGCGCGCGAACCGTACTTATCTCGATCAGCCGTTAACGGCATCCTTCAGGCCCTTGCCGGGCGTGAACTTCGGAACGTTGCGCGCCGGGATAGCGACGGCAGCACCGGTCGAAGGGTTGCGGCCGGTCGTGGCTTCGCGACGGGCAACGGTGAAGCTGCCAAAGCCAGCGAGGCGGATGTCGCCGCCGTTCTTCAGCTCAGCCTGGACCGTTTCGAAAACGGCGTCCACAGCGGAGGCTGCGTCAGCCTTGGTCAGACCAGCCTTCTCGGCAACGGCAGAGACCAGCTCGTTCTTATTCATATTTCCACCCCTTTCTCATCGGTAAGAAGCGACTCGTATTGAAGTCGAGGGGCAGAATACGAATGCCTCTGCCCGCCGCAAGCCAAAAGCACCCGGAATCGCTTAAAAACAAGGGGGTTCCGCACGTTTTCACAAAAAAAGACCGGCAAATCTGCCGGTCTTTTCGCTTTTCGTCCGCAACAGGCGGAAAATGAACAGGGCTTTACGCTTGAAGGCCATCTACAGACCGTCGCGGTCGCCGGAAGCGCTTTGACGGGGCCTTGTCGCGGACCTTGAGGAAATGCCCTCAGGTCCGCAAGCCTTCAATGCGCCAGCGTCTGCTGTGCGTCCTCTGCCGCGTCCGCCGGGGCAGCGGCTGCGGCCGTTGCTGCTGCGGCAGCTGCAGCAGCCGGGTCCCATTCGATCGGCTCAGGCTTGCGCAGAAGCGCGTGTTCGAGAACCTCGCCCATGCGGCTGACCGGAACGATTTCCAGACCGTTCTTCACGTTGTCCGGGATTTCGGCCAGATCCTTGGCGTTTTCTTCCGGGATCAGCACCTTCTTGATGCCGCCGCGCAGCGCCGCCAAGAGCTTTTCCTTCAGGCCACCAATCGGCAGAACGCGACCGCGAAGGGTGATTTCCCCCGTCATGGCAACATCCTTGGAAACCGGAATGCCGGTCATGATCGACACGATGGCAGTTGCCATGGCCACACCCGCCGACGGACCATCCTTCGGGGTGGCGCCTTCCGGCACGTGAACGTGGATATCCGACGTATCGAAGCGCGGCGGCTCGATGCCGAAATCAACGGCGCGCGAGCGGACATAAGATGCCGCCGCCGAAATCGATTCCTTCATCACATCCTTCAGGTTGCCCGTCACCGTCATGCGACCCTTGCCGGGCATCATGACGCCTTCGATGGTCAGCAACTCGCCGCCCACTTCCGTCCAGGCGAGACCCGTGACGACACCGACCTGATCCTCACGCTCGGCTTCGCCGTGGCGGTAACGCGGCACACCGAGATAATCCTCGATGTTATCCGCCGTCACATGCACGGACTTCACCTTGCCGCGCAAGATTTCGGTCACAGCCTTGCGGGCGAGCTTCATCAACTCGCGCTCGAAGGAACGAACACCGGCTTCACGCGTGTAACGCTGGATCACGGCCATCAGCGCGTCGTCGGAAACGGAGAACTCCCCTTCCCGCAGCGCATGTTCCTTGATCGCCTTCGGCAGCAGGTGACGACGGGCGATTTCGCGCTTTTCGTCTTCCGTGTAACCGGCGATGCGGATGATTTCCATGCGGTCCATCAGCGGCGCGGGAATGTTGAGCGTGTTCGCCGTGGTGATGAACATCACGTCGGACAGGTCGTATTCCACCTCCAGATAATGGTCCATGAAAGTTGCGTTCTGTTCCGGATCGAGCACCTCAAGAAGCGCCGAAGACGGATCGCCGCGGAAGTCCATGCCCATCTTGTCGATTTCATCGAGTAGGAAAAGCGGATTGGCCTTCTTGGCCTTCTTCATCGACTGCACGACCTTGCCGGGCATGGAGCCGATATAGGTGCGGCGATGACCACGGATTTCGGCTTCATCGCGCACACCACCGAGCGCCATGCGAACATATTCGCGGCCCGTGGCCTTGGCGATGGAGCGGGCGAGCGAGGTCTTGCCGACGCCGGGCGGGCCGACGAGGCAAAGGATCGGCCCCTTGATCTTGGTGGCACGGGCCTGAACGGCCAGATATTCGACGATGCGTTCCTTGACCTTGTCGAGGCCGAAATGGTCCTCGTCGAGGATCTTTTCCGCATGGTTCAAGTTACGGTTGATCTTCGACTTCTTGCCCCACGGCAGACCGAGCAGCCAGTCCATGTAATTGCGCACGACGGTAGCTTCCGCCGACATCGGGCTCATCTGGCGCAGCTTCTTCAGCTCGGCCTCGGCTTTTTCCTTGGCTTCCTTGGAAAGCTTGGTCTTGGTGATGCGCTCTTCCAGTTCGGCCATCTCGTCGCGGCCATCCTCGCCGTCACCGAGTTCCTTCTGGATCGCCTTCATCTGCTCGTTGAGGTAATATTCGCGCTGCGTCTTCTCCATCTGGCGCTTGACGCGCGAGCGGATGCGCTTTTCCACCTGAAGAACGGAAATCTCGCCTTCCATGAAGCCGAGCGCCTTTTCAAGGCGGCCCTTCACGCTCACCGTTTCCAGCATTTCCTGCTTTTCGGTGATCTTGATCGACAGGTGCGAGGCAATCGTATCGGCAAGCTTGGACGGCTCATCGATCTGACCAGTGACACTGACGACTTCCGGGGAAATCTTCTTGTTCAGCTTCACGTAGTTTTCGAATTCGGAGATCGTCGAGCGCGACAGCGCTTCGAGTTCAACCGTGTCTTCGGCGGGCTCTTCGAGCACGACGGCAGCGGCCTCGTAGAACTCCTCACGATCCGAGTAGGTTTCAATGCGGGCGCGCGCCTTGCCTTCCACCAGCACCTTCACGGTGCCATCGGGAAGCTTCAGCAACTGCAGCACGTTGGCAACGGTACCCACCTTGTAGATCGCTTCCGGGGCCGGATCATCATCACCGGCATTGATCTGGGTGACCAGCATGATCTGGCGGTCGGAGCCCATCACTTCCTCAAGGGCGCGAATGGACTTTTCGCGTCCCACAAAGAGCGGCACGATCATATGCGGGAAGACCACGATGTCGCGAAGCGGCAGGACCGGATAAAGAGTGTTGCCAGCGTCCGCGGACGGAACATTCGTCATGCTATTTCCTTTCCACTGTCTCCCGCGACGGGAGACCTGAAGACCGGCGTACAGGCTTGGGATTCTGCACTGAACCGGCTCGAATTTCTTTCCACACAGAAGTGGAGTTTCGCAGAAGCGTTTTCAAGTCTGGCACACAAGCCAAGCCTGAAGCTTGCTTCAAACGCGATACAGGTGACGCAATACAGGAAAACCCCGGAAGACCGCCGAGGCGGGCTGGTCAAGACTGGCATCAGGGGAGATGCCCGCCACAGAGTGAAGCATTATCGAACCAAAGGGAATGGCTTCATCTCTTTGTTTTCGCTCACCCGTTCCAAAATTGCACCGCTTGTGGACGCAACCTTCCGGTCAAGACGAAAACGGGCCGGACGGACAAACCATCCGGCCCTTGTTCGTTCATCAGGCCGAGGCGTTGGCCTTTTCTTCCTGACGGTCGGCATAGATGTAGAGCGGACGGGCGCTGCCCTTGACCACATCATCCGAAATGACCACTTCGCGCACGCCTTCCAGCGTCGGCAGTTCGAACATGGTATCGAGCAGGATCTTTTCCATGATCGAGCGCAGGCCGCGGGCACCCGTCTTGCGAACGATGGCGCGACGGGCAATCTCGCGCAGGGCGTCCTCGTGGAAGGTCAGTTCCACATCTTCCATCTCGAACAGGCGCTGGTACTGCTTGACGAGCGCGTTCTTCGGCTCGGACAGGATCTGGATCAGCGCGTCCTCATCGAGGTCTTCGAGCGTGGCGATGACCGGCAGACGACCGATGAATTCCGGGATGAGGCCGAACTTGACCAGATCTTCCGGCTCCAGGTCACGCAGGATGTGGCCCACGCGGCGCTCATCCGGCGCGGCAACCTTGGCGCCGAAGCCGATCGAGGTCTTTTCCGAACGGGCCGAAATCACCTTGTCGAGGCCGGCAAATGCACCGCCGCAGATGAAGAGGATGTTCGTGGTATCGACCTGCAGGAATTCCTGCTGCGGATGCTTGCGGCCACCCTGCGGCGGCACGGAGGCAACCGTGCCTTCCATGATCTTCAGAAGGGCCTGCTGCACGCCTTCGCCCGACACGTCACGCGTGATGGACGGATTGTCCGACTTGCGGGAAATCTTGTCCACTTCGTCGATGTAAACGATGCCGCGCTGGGCGCGTTCGACGTTGTAGTCGGCAGCCTGCAGAAGCTTGAGGATGATGTTTTCCACATCCTCACCCACGTAACCGGCTTCGGTCAGCGTGGTGGCGTCGGCCATGGTGAACGGCACGTCGATGATGCGGGCCAGCGTCTGGGCAAGATAGGTCTTGCCGCAGCCGGTCGGGCCGACGAGCATGATGTTCGACTTCGCCAGTTCCACATCGCCATTCTTCGAGGCGTGCGACAGGCGCTTGTAATGGTTGTGCACGGCGACGGAGAGGATCTTCTTCGCCTGATGCTGGCCGATGACATATTCATCGAGGATCTTGATGATGTCCTGCGGGGTCGGCACGCCGTCGCGCGACTTGACCATCGAGGACTTGTTCTCCTCGCGGATGATATCCATGCACAGTTCGACGCATTCATCGCAGATGAACACCGTCGGTCCGGCAATCAGCTTCCGGACTTCATGCTGGCTCTTGCCGCAGAATGAACAATAAAGGGTGTTCTTCGAGTCGCTGCCGTTGCCGCCGCTGACCTTGCTCATATCACTTTCCTTCCAGCACGCCGCTTGGCCGACAAAGCCGACCGCGGACATTTCCCTGCCGCCCTTGCCTGCCCGGAACGCCTCCGGACACGCTTCGTTTTCGGGGTGCTCTCTCCGCATCACCGGCAAAGCCATCTTGCGGGGGCAACGACATCCCCTCGAACCGGGATGCTACGTCAGTGAAAACCAACAGAGCATTAACGGCTAACAACAGTTTACGCCGTTCCGGACCGGATAAAAGCCCCCGCCTTGATGAAAGCGAAGAACCGGACCTGAACGGCCAATCTCATCACACCTCAGCGGCGCCTTCCATTTCGGCGCGCGAGGTCAGGACCTTGTCGATCAGGCCCCAGTTCAATGCTTCATCCGCATCCATGAAGTGGTCGCGGTCGAGCGTCGCTTCAACTTCTTCCAGCGTGCGACCGCAATGCTTCACATAAACGTCATTCAGGCGACGCTTCATCTTGATAATGTCGCGGGCGTGGCGTTCGATGTCGGACGCCTGACCCTGGAAACCGCCCGAAGGCTGGTGAACCATGACGCGGGCGTTCGGGGTGGCGAAGCGCATACCCTTCTCACCGGCAGCCAGAAGCAGCGAGCCCATGGAAGCGGCCTGACCGATGCAGAGCGTCGACACGGCCGGCTTGATGAACTGCATGGTGTCATAAATGGCCATGCCAGCCGTCACAACGCCGCCCGGCGAATTGATGTACAGGGCGATTTCCTTCTTCGGGTTTTCGGCCTCGAGGAAGAGAAGCTGGGCGCAGACGAGCGTCGCCATGTTATCTTCCACCGGCCCCGTCAGGAAGATGATGCGTTCCTTCAGCAGGCGCGAGAAGATGTCGTAGGAGCGTTCGCCACGATTGGTCTGCTCGACGACCATCGGCACCAGCGCCAGAGCGGTATCAACAGGATTTCGCATATCGTTCCTTCGTCACATTGTCCCGAACAGGTGGCCGCATCGGGAATCATTTTTAAATTCGTGGATTCCATACATAGAGTGTCACTGCCTAGAACTTCAAGACTTCGCACCATGCAAATACCGCATGGGTAGCGGCAATCCGTGTCAGAATCGCGGCACGGTTAATGGGGGTTGAACCACCTTTGACCTCCGGCCATATCCGGGTAAGACTTTGCCGATGCAGACGATCACGCCTTTCCTCTCCATCGATTCCCAAACGCGCCACGTCAGCCTCGATGCCCGAGCGCCGGAATTCTACCAAAACCCCAACGCCACCTATGCCGCGCTTCATGCCGCCTGCCCGACCTTTTACTGGCAGGAGCAGCGCATGTGGTTCTTCACGCGTTACGATCACGTCAACGCGCTTTTGCGCGACCGGCGCTTCGGCAGGCAGATCCTGCATGTGGCCACCCGCGAGGAATTTAAACTCCCGGAACCGCTTGAACACACTCGTCATTTCGATGCCGCCGAGGCGCATTCCCTGCTCGAAATCGAGCCGCCGGAGCACACGCGGCTCAGAACCCTTATCAACCGCGCCTTCGTCTCGCGCCAGATCGAGCACATGCGCCCGGACATTGAAGCCCTTGCCAACCGCCTGATCGACGGCTTCATGAAGGATGGCGAGACGGAACTGCTTTCAAGCTTTGCCGACATCATTCCGGTG
>Ga0209794_1001882_pt1 | contig 13171 bp, 13 predicted proteins | sample EBPBio232013_DNA_FD_185869 | JGI IMG/M metagenome (GOLD analysis project Ga0209794, IMG submission 185869) | Wastewater treatment Type I Accumulibacter community from EBPR Bioreactor in Madison, WI, USA - Reactor 1_5/23/2013_ DNA (SPAdes)... | ecosystem: Engineered > Bioreactor > EBPR >... | reverse complement strand
TCGCGCGGCCCAGCATCACGCCGTCCGCACCGGAGGCTTCCAGCGCGGCTTTGGCCTCCTGCGGCCCGGCGATATCGCCATTCACAATCAGCGGCAGACGTGTTGCCTCGCGCACGGCGCGCACGGCAGCCCAGTTGGCCTGGCCCTTGTAAAACTGCTGGCGGGTGCGCCCATGCACTGTGACAAGCGCGAGGCCCGCATCTTCGGCGCGCCGCGCGAGTTCGGGGGCATTGAGCGCCGTTTCATCCCAGCCGAGGCGCATTTTGAGGGTGACAGGCACAGAAACCGCGTCGCGCACGGCATCAATGAGTGTTTGGGCGTGCGCCAGATCCCGCATCAGGGCAGAGCCGGACCAGCCGCCCGTCACCCGTTTGGCGGGACAGCCCATGTTGATGTCGATGACCTGCGCGCCGCTGGCTTCAGCCACCCGCGCGCCCTCGGACATGGGGCCGGGGCCGCATCCCGCCAGTTGCACCACGTGCAAAGCGATGCCCTCGCCCTCGGCCCGCAGGCGGCTTTCTTCATCGCCCAGCGCCAGCTGGTCCGCCGCCACCATCTCGGACACCACCAAAGAGGCCCCGAAGCGATCCGCCGCCATACGAAAGCCGTGGTCCGTGATGCCCGACATTGGCGCGAGCAACGCCCTGCCCGCCAGCACATGGCTGCCGAGGGTGATGGGTTTTCGAGCAGACGCTTCCAATTCGTGCATAGTGCCTAAATAATAATCAGATTGTACAAGCTGTGCTGCGACCTTTGGGGAAATCGGTTGGGCGCGATGCAACCAGCGTTAGGGCAAGGCGCAGCATGCGGCAAGGCGCTGTTTCTCCTCTGCCGCGATTGACGGTGCCGCCTCAAGTTTGCCAATGCTCTTGCCCCACTTGCCGGAGCCGACATGAGCCACGCCCTGCCCCCCATTGCTGTCGTTATTGTTGCTGCCGGGCGCGGTGCGCGTTTCGGGGGCGAGGTGCCCAAGCAATATCGTGCGCTCGCGGGCAAGCCTGTGCTCGCGCATACGCTGGCCGCATTTGGTGCTGTTGCAGCGGTTGGGCGTATTCTGACGGTGATCCATCTGGATTATGAGGCGGATTATGAGCGCGCTGCGCTCGCGAGCGGTGTGGCAGGCGATCGCTTGGGCTGGTGTGCGGGCGGCGCGAGCCGTCAGGAAAGCGTGCGCCTCGGGCTGGAAGCGCTGGCGGGGGAGCAATTTGATGGCGTTGTGCTGATCCACGATGCGGCGCGCCCCTTCGCTTCCGAGGCGCTGATTTCCCGCGCGATTTTTGCCGCGCTTCGGCATGGCGCCGCCATTCCGGTGCTCCCCGTGGCGGATACGCTCGCGAGCCTCGATGGTGCGGGCAACCTTGCTGGCAACCCGGACCGCGAGACCTTGCGCCGCGTGCAGACCCCGCAGAGCTTCCGCTTCCATCCCGTCCTTTTGGCGCATCGTCAGGCCCTGGCCGAGGGGCGCAGCGATTTCACCGATGATGCCAGCCTTGCCGCCGCCTATGGCCACAAGGTGGCAACCTTCGAGGGGGACGAGGCAGTTTTCAAGATCACCGTGGAGGCGGATCTCGCCCGCGCCGAGCGTCACCTCGTGCCTGCCGCGCGCGAGACGCGCACGGGCATGGGCTATGATGTGCATAGCTTTGCGGAGGGCGATGCCGTGTGGCTGGGGGGGGTGAAAATCCCCTATTCGCGCAAGCTTTCCGGGCATTCGGATGCCGATGTGCTGCTCCATGCGCTGGTGGATGCGCTGCTCGGCACCATCGGCGATGGCGACATCGGCCAGCATTTTCCGCCCTCGGACGAGCGTTGGCGCGGTGCTCCCTCGCGCCTCTTTCTGGAGGATGCGGCGCGGCGCGTGCGCGAGGCCGGCGGGCGTATTGTCAACGTCGATTGCACGATCATTGCCGAGGCCCCCAAGGTTGGCCCGCATCGCCCTGCCATGCAGGCGCTGATCGGCGAAGTGCTGGGTCTTGCGCCTGCCCGCGTCGGCATCAAGGCGACCACCAACGAGAAGATGGGTTTTGTCGGACGCGGCGAAGGCATTGCCGCCTTTGCCGTTGCCTCGGTCGCCTTTTAAGCGGAAACTGATGGCATGAGTGTCACCTCCCGCGAACCCACCCTCCCCGCCCTCGCCCGCGCTGTGCTCTCTGCCGCGCGCGCCCATGGCATGACCATCGCCACCGCTGAATCCTGCACTGGCGGGCTGGTGGCCGGCACGCTGACCAGCATCGCGGGCTCCTCCGATGTGTTCGACCGGGGCTTCGTGACCTATTCCAATGCCGCGAAAACCGCGATGCTGGGCGTGCCCGCGCCGCTGATCGACGATATGGGCGCGGTGTCTGCGGAGGTTGCCGCCGCGATGGCCTTGGGGGCGCTCAAGGTTTCGGGCGCATCCCTTGTCGTGTCCATCACCGGGGTCGCCGGCCCGGGCGGCGGCACCGAGCGCAAGCCGGTGGGCCTTGTGCATTTCGCCTGCGCGGCCTCGGACGGGCGCGTGCACCGCATGGAGCGGCGCTACAACGAGGGGCTCGGCCGCACAGGAATCCGCCGGGCTGCGGTGCGCGATGCGCTGCTGCTGCTGAAGGAACTGGCCGAGGGGACGAGCATTTCGGCTTAGAATAATGCCCTCGGAAGAGGTCCTTCGGCCTCCCTCGGGCGTTCCCTCGCAACGCCGCTGCGCTGCTGCTCGGCGTCGCCTTCGCGCCTAGCCAAGGCCTTGGCGGCCTTGGCCGTTTCCCTGTCAGCGTCTTGCCAGCGCATCCGCACGGGCTTCAAACGCCTCAGCCATCTTGCGGAACACCTGCTCGAACACCGCGCCCGCCAGCATCTGGAAGGTGCGACTCTTGAATTCGTAATCGATGAAGAATTTCACCGCGCAACCTGCCGCATCCGGCAGGAAGGTCCAGCGGTTCTCCAGATGCTTGAAAGGCCCGTCGATATAGGTGACGCGGATGGCCAGGTTCTCGCGGTCCAGCTCCACGCGGGTGGTGAAGGTCTCGCGGATCATCTTGTAGCCGATCGACATATCCGCAATCAGCGTTTCCACGCCGTTGTTTTCCGAGCGGCGGCGCACGTTCAGGCTCGTGCACATCGGCACGAATTCGGGGTAGCGTTCCACATCGGCCACGAGGTCGAACATGACCTGCGGCGCGTGGCGGACCTTCCGAACAGTTTCGAAGCGAGGCATTACGCGTTTTTCTGAGCTCGCGCTGCCTTCAGCCGGGCAAAATCCTCACCCGCATGATGCGAGGAGCGCGTGAGCGGCGAAGAGGACACCATCAGGAAGCCCTTGGTGTAGGCAATTGTCTCGTAGGACTTGAACTCCTCCGGCGTGACGAAGCCCATGACGGCGTGGTGTTTTTTCGTCGGCTGGAGGTACTGGCCGATGGTGATGAAATCGACATCCGCCGAGCGCAGGTCATCCATCAATTGCAGAACCTCGTTCCGCTCCTCGCCGAGGCCGACCATGATGCCGGACTTGGTGAAGATGGTGGGGTCGAGTTCCTTCACGCGCTGAAGCAGGCGTATCGAGTGGAAATAGCGCGCACCGGGGCGCACCTTGAGGTATTTGCCGGGCACGGTCTCCAGGTTGTGGTTGAAGACATCGGGCTTGGCGGCCACCACAACTTCGAGCGCGCCTTCCTTGCGCAGGAAGTCCGGCGTCAAAATCTCGATGGTGGTCGAGGGGGATTTCTCGCGGATCGCGCGGATGGTTTGGGCGAAATGCTCGGCGCCGCCATCGGCGAGGTCATCGCGGTCAACGGAGGTGACGACGACGTGCTTCAGTCCCAGCTTGGCGGTCGCGGTGGCGACGTAATCCGGCTCGGAGGCATCGAGCGGGCCAGGCATGCCGGTCTTCACGTTGCAGAACGCACAGGCGCGCGTGCAGGTGTCGCCCATGATCATGAAGGTGGCGTGCTTCTTGTCCCAGCACTCGCCAAGGTTCGGGCAGCCCGCCTCCTCACAGACCGTGACAAGGCCATTTTCCTTGACGATGGAATGGGTTTCCTTCCAGCCGGGCGAGCCGGGCGCTTTCACGCGGATCCAATCCGGCTTGCGCTGGATGGGGTTATCCGGCCTATGCGCCTTTTCCGGGTGGCGGGGTTTGGCCTGCTCCGTCGCCGCGGTGCCTTCACCCGAAAGGGTGTTCATGCCCGTCTTGGGTTCTGCCGAAAGGGTCTTCTTGCGCGGATCATTGTTGAGCAGGTCGATGGTCGGCATCTGGCTGGCCTCTGGCGCGTTTCCTCGCGGCTCTTGTCGCCGCGTTTGTCGTTTTCGATTAAGCGCTTGTTGGCCGTTTCACAAGTTCGCTCCCTGCATGGTGGCCCCCTGCCCGCGTCATATCAATGCTTGCGCAGGCTTTTGGGGTCAAACTGGCGCTTGTCGCTTGGCTTTCAAGGAGGTCGGCATGCGTCGCGTTCTGGTTTTCATCTCGCTGGCGATCATCGGTATCCTGATGTTCGGCGTGCCCTCAGGGCGCGCGGAAATCTGGACCGATCTGCGTGGCAATGCGGTGGATTATGCCACCTACATCTGTTCACCCTGCTGCAAGGTGACCAATACCCATGCGGCACGGCGGCTGAAAGTGCAGATCTTCCTGCCGCTGGGGCCGCGCAGCTGGACGCTGGATTCTTACGAGACCGTGATCCTCACCACGCCGCGCGGACAGTGCATTCGTGCTGCGCTGGGCATGGAGGCGAATTTCGCCGATTGAATTCTGTATGGCATCAAAACAAAACCCCGGCACGCCGGGGTTTTTCCTTATCCGCCCAGAAATCGGCCCAGCAGGATGACAATGACGCCGCCCACGACGGCCGAGGCCAGTGCCTGAAGCACCGGACCGTTGAGGCTGACGCCGACATAGCGCAGCACAAAATGCCCCACGATGGCGCCGATCAGGCCCACGATAATGTTGCGGATCAGGCCGCCACTGCCACCGGTGATGGCGCTGGCCAGAAACCCGGCGATAGCGCCAAAAATAAGCGTGATAACAATAGCCGGTACGCCCGACATGGCTTTGCTCCCAGTGTTGATGCCCCCCGCGTACGGAGACATTCCGTACGCGAAGGATATTACACCGATTGCAACCAAAGCGCGAATTTGATGCGTTTTTTCGCCTAATACAGCGTTACGCGTTTAGTGCGCGCCCATAAGCGTCGAGAACACTCTCTTTCATCATCTCGGAAAGCGTGGGGTGCGGGAAGATGGTGTGCATCAAATCTTCCTCGGTGGTCTCCAGCCCCATGGCGACCACAAAGCCCTGAATCAGCTCGGTCACCTCAGCGCCCACCATATGCGCGCCCAGCAACTGGCCGGTCTTCTTGTCGAAGATGGTCTTCACAAGGCCGTTGTCTTCGCCCAGCGCGATGGCCTTGCCGTTGGCCCCGAAGGAGAAGCGTCCGACGCGGATGTCGTAACCCTTTTCCTTGGCTTTTGCCTCGGTGAGACCGACGGAGGCCACTTGCGGATGGAGGTAGGTGCAGCCCGGAATCTTGAGCTTGTCCATGGGGTGAACGTGCAGGCCCTTGATGTGCTCCACGCACATCACGCCCTCATGCTCGGCCTTGTGCGCCAGCATGGGCGGGCCGGCCACATCGCCGATGGCATAGAGGCCCGGCACGTTGGTGCGGCAGTAATCGTCGATCACCACGCAGCCGCGATCGGTTTTGACGCCCAGCGCCTCAAGGCCGAGGTTCTCGATGTTGCCGACAACGCCCACGGCGGAGATCATGCGCTCGGCGGTGATCACCTGCTTGTTGCCCTTGTCGTCCTCAACGTGGGCGGTGACGGAATTGGCGCCCTTCTCCACCTTCGACACCTTGGTGGAGGTGAGGATCTTCATGCCCTGCTTTTCCAGCGCCTTGCGGGCAATGCCGGAGATCTCGACATCTTCCACCGGCATGATGTTCGGCATCACCTCGACCACTGTGACATCGGCGCCCATGGTCTTGTAGAAGCTGGCAAATTCAATACCGATCGCGCCCGAGCCCATCACGATGAGCGACTTGGGGATCGCGGGCGGTACCATTGCCTCGAAATAGGTCCAGATCAGCTTGCCATCCGGCTCGATGCCGGGGAGCACGCGCGGGCGCGCGCCGGTGGCGACAATGATGTGCTTGGCCGAATAGGTGCCTGCGCCCAGAACGCCCTTGGGCACCGGGTTCTGCGGCAGCATCGGCGCTTTTTTGGTGTCAGCCACGACGATCTCACCCGGCTTGGTGAGCTTGGCTTCACCCCAGATGACGTCGATCTTGTTCTTCTTCATGAGATAGGCCACGCCGCCGTTGAGGCGCGCCGAAACCCCGCGTGAGCGTTTGACCACCTCGGTGGCGTCCGGCGTGATCGAGCCTTCGAGCTTGAGGCCGTAGTTCTTGGCGTGCTGCGCGTAATGCAGGATTTCCGCCGAGCGCAGCAGCGCTTTGGTGGGAATGCAGCCCCAGTTGAGGCAGATGCCGCCGAGGTGCTCGCGCTCGACGATGGCGGTCTTGAACCCGAGCTGGGCAGCCCGGATGGCGCTGACATAGCCACCCGGACCGGAACCGATGATGATGATATCGTATTGCGACATGGTGCCCCCTTTTTCCTCCGTCACCGGAACGGGGGCATCCCGTTACGCGGTGAGCATGCCGTAAAGCTCGTCTTTCAGTTTCAGCCGCTTCTTGCGCATCTCTTCGAGGTGCACATCGTCGGTCGGCTCGATGTTGGTCTCGGCGCGGTGAATCGCGCGGTTGATCTCGTGGTATTCCTCGTAGAGACGCGCGAAATGCGGTTCCTTGGTCTTCAAAGTCGTGATCTTGAAGGCGTGTTCCGGAAATTCGGTGATCAGTTCGTTCGGCGTGTGGCTCACTTCGTCTCTTCCTTTGTGGTCCGGGGTTTGCCCCCTTGGAAACGAGCCTATGCTAGCCGTGATCGACCTCCTTGATAACCGTCAAAAGTCCAGAAGTGCTCGTACAGGCGCGATCAGCGCCTGCCCGATGGCCCGCGTGTTGGCGGCATCGAGATGCACGCCATCTGCGGGATGGGCGCTCGCCACCTTCGAGGCATCGAAGAAGGCGCAGTCGAACTCCACCGCCAGCGCGCCATAAAGGCTTGCCAGCTTTGCGCTTTCGCTCACCGCAAAGGGGCCGAAGAGCGTGGCGTAGAAGGGATCGCGCGTGGCGACCTGCGGCGGTGGGGCCACCAGCAAAACCTTGGGCGGCTTCACCGCGCCCGGCAGGCGCGGGTTGTGGGATGTTACGATTTCGAGGCAACGCTTCATGCCCAGATAAGCCGAGGATGAGTCCCCGGCGATTCCCGGCTTCATGTCGTTGCAGCCCAGCATCAGAATCACCAGATCGAGCGGAGCGTGCGAATAGAGCAGCGTGGGCAGGATGCGCGCGCCGTTGCGGTCGCCATCAACGAGGTGATCGTCAAAGGCGGTGGTGCGGCCGCGCATGGCCTCCACGATGATCTCGACGCCCGCGCCCAGCCCCTGCCCCAACACGGTCGGCCAGCGGTTTTCGCGCGCATGGCGCGCCCCGCCCGCCTCAGGGTTGGAGCCCCAGGTGATGCTGTCACCGAAGATGAGGATGGTTTTCATGATGGCCCTCTGTCTTTGAAAATCGGACAGGAGAAAGCGTCAGCCACAACGCAACGGGAGCTTTTCGAGCGCCGGAGCGTCTCATAGCGCCCATTGCGGGCTGTTTTTCGCTTTCTCAGACCAGCATGCTCATCGGGCTTTCGATGAAGCGCTTGAACGCCTGCATCAGCTCGGCGCCGAGCGCGCCATCGACAGCGCGATGGTCGGTGGAGAGCGTGACGGACATGACGGTGGCGACCGCCAGTTCGCCGTTCTTCACCACCGGGCGCTTTTCGCCCGCGCCCACCGCCAGAATGGTGGCGTGCGGCGGGTTGACGATGGCCGCGAAGTCCTTGACGCCGAACATGCCAAGGTTGGACACGGCGGTGGTGCCGCCCTGATATTCCTCGGGTTTCAGTTTGCGGTCCTTGGCGCGGGCGGCAAGATCCTTCATCTCGTTGGAGATGGCGGAGACCGTCTTGTGGCAGGCGCCGCGGATCACCGGGGTGATGAGACCGCCGGGGATCGACACCGCGACGCCCACATCGGCGTGCTTGTGCTTGAGCATGGCGTTTTCGGTCCAGCTCACGTTGGCATCGGGCACGGCCTTGAGGGCCATCGCCATCGCCTTGATCACCATATCGTTGACCGAGAGCTTGTAAGCCGGCTTGCCGTTCTTCTCCGGGGCCGCCTTGTTGAGCTGCTCGCGCAGGGCCAGCAGGGCATCGAGTTCGCAATCCACCGTGAGGTAGAAATGCGGCACGGTCTGCTTGGATTCGAGCAGGCGGCGCGCAATCGTCTTGCGCATGCCGTCGTGCGGGATTTCCTCGTAGGAGCCTTCCTTGAAGAGCTTCTTGATCGAATCCGCCGAGGGGCCGGAGGCCAGCGCAGCAGGGGCAGCAGCAGGCGCAGAAGCGGGAGCAGCAGCGGGCGCAGCTTTGGCGCCGCCACCGGCTTTGGCGGCTTCCACATCGGCCATCACCACGCGGCCATGGGGGCCAGAGCCCTTGATGGCGGCAAGATCAACGCCAGCCTCTTTCGCAATGCGCTTGGCGAGCGGCGAGGCGAAGACGCGGTTGCCACCAGAAGCGGAGGCGGCGGAAGAAGAAACGGCAGGAGCAGAAGCGGCAGGTGCGGAAACTGCCGCAGCCGGTGCCGGAGCGGGCGCTGCGCCGCCAGTGGTGACAGACTTGGGGTCCTCGCCCTCTTCCGCAATCAGCGCGATGAGGGTGTTGACCGCCACGTCCTGCGCGCCAGCCTCGACAACGATTTTGGCGAGGATGCCTTCATCGACGGCTTCGACTTCCATCGTCGCCTTGTCGGTTTCGATTTCGGCGATCACATCGCCGGATTTGATTTTATCGCCTTCCTTCTTCAGCCACTTGGCAAGGTTGCCCTTTTCCATGGTGGGCGAAAGCGCGGGCATCAGGATCTTGATCGACATGGTGTTTTCTCCCTTTTGCCTGCTGAATCAGCGGTAGAGCACGGCTTTGGCCGCAGCCACCACCTCTGCCACGTTGGGCAGGGCCAGCTTTTCGAGGTTGGCGGCATAGGGCATGGGCACATCCTTGCCGGTGACGCGGATCACGGGGGCATCGAGGTAATCGAAGGCCTCTTCCATGATCTTCATGCCGATTTCGGCGGTGACGCCCGACTGGGGCCAGCCCTCTTCAATCGCCACGCAGCGGTTGGTCTTCTGGATGGAGCGGACCACGGTGGCGACATCCATCGGGCGGATGGTGCGCAGGTCGATTACCTCAGCCTCGATGCCCTCGGAGGCCAGCGCTTCCGCCGCCTTCATGGCGTAGGTCATGCCGATGCCGAAGGAGACGAGCGTGACATCCTTGCCGTGACGCGCCACGCGCGCCTTGCCGATGGGGAGCACGAAGTCATCCATCTTCGGCACTTCGAACTGCTGGCCGTAGAGGATCTCGTTCTCAAGGAAGATGATCGGGTTGGGGTCGCGGATTGCGGCCTTGAGAAGCCCCTTCGCATCCGCCGCCGTGTAGGGCTGGATAACCTTGAGGCCCGGAATCTGTGAATACCAAGCCGCATAATCCTGCGAGTGCTGGGCGGCAACGCGCGCAGCGGCGCCGTTCGGGCCACGGAACACGATCGGGCAGCCGAGCTGGCCGCCGGACATATAGAGGGTTTTGGCGGCAGAGTTGATGATATGGTCAATCGCCTGCATGGCGAAGTTGAAGGTCATGAACTCGACGATGGGCTTCAAGCCCGTGAGCGCCGCGCCGACGCCGATGCCCGCGAAGCCATGCTCGGTGATGGGGGTGTCGATGACGCGCTTGGCACCGAATTCCTGCAGCAGCCCTTGGGTGATCTTGTAGGCGCCCTGATATTCCGCGACTTCCTCGCCCATGACGAAGACATCGCCGTCACGGCGCATTTCCTCGGCCATGGCGTCACGCAGCGCTTCGCGCACCGTGGTTTTCACCATTTCGGTGCCCGGCGGGATCTCAGAGCCCGCGTCATAGGCCGGAATTTCGGTCTTGGGCGCGGCGGCAACCGTCGGCGCGGCAGCAGCCGGAGTGGCAGCGGCGGGAGCAGCTGCAGGCGCGGCCGCAGCCGAGGCGGCAGCGGAAGCATCCTCGCCCTCGCCGGCCAGAATGGCGATCTTTGTGTTGACCGCCACATCCTGCGCGCCAGCGGGCACGAGGATCTTGGCGATCACGCCTTCATCGACGGCTTCCACTTCCATGGTGGCCTTGTCGGTTTCGATTTCGGCGATGACGTCACCGGGTTTTACCTTGTCGCCCTCGTTTTTCACCCATTTGGCGAGATTGCCCTTTTCCATGGTGGGCGAGAGGGCGGGCATGAGAATGTCGATCGGCATGGCGAATTACCTCGTCTTGCAGGCCCCGTTCCGGTCAGCATCATGGGCTGTCAGCGGAAGGGATCGTTCGTCTGGGGGACGCGAGGGGCGTGGGCCGCCCCTTCTGGCGGAATTCAGAGCGTGATGTCGGTCCAGAGCTCGGAGACATCCGGCTCGGGATCGGAGGTCGCGAATTCCGCGCTCTCGTTGACGACGCGGCGCACCTCGGCCTCGATCTTCTTGATCTCGTCCTCGGTCACCTTGTGCTTCTTCAGAAGGCGCTCTTTCACCTGCTCGATGGGGTCATGCTCGTTGCGCATCTTGTCCACCTCGTCCTTCGAGCGATACTTCGCCGGGTCGGACATGGAGTGGCCGCGATAGCGGTAGGTCTGCATTTCGAGGATGTAGGGGCCTTTGCCGGAGCGGGCGTGCTCCATGGCGCGAAGGCCGGCCTCATAGACCGCCTGCACATCCATGCCGTCCACCTGCTCGCCGGGGATGTTGAAGGACAGGCCGCGCTTTGAGAAATCCTGCTGGGCGGAGGCGCGCGAAACGGCGGTGCCCATGGCGTAGCGGTTGTTTTCGATCACGTAGATGACCGGCAGGTTCCACAGCTCGGCCATGTTGAAGCTCTCGTAGACCTGGCCCTGGTTGGCCGCGCCATCGCCGAAGTAGGCCATGGAGACCGAGCCGTTGTCGCGGTAGCGGTTGGCGAAGGCGAGGCCGGTGCCGAGTGCCACCTGTGCGCCGACGATGCCGTGGCCGCCGTAGAAGTGCTTCTCGCGGCTGAACATATGCATCGAGCCGCCCTTGCCCTTCGAGTAACCGCCCTTGCGGCCCGTGAGCTCGGCCATGACGCCGTTGGCTTCCATGCCGCAGACGAGCATGTGGCCGTGGTCACGGTAGCCGGTGATGACCTGATCGCCGGGTTTGGAGGCCATCTGCATGCCGACGACGACTGCTTCCTGACCGATGTAGAGGTGGCAGAAGCCGCCGATGAGGCCCATGCCGTAGAGCTGACCGGCCTTCTCCTCGAAGCGGCGGATCATCAGCATGTCGTTGTAGGCGCGCAGGTCCTGTTCCTTGGTGAACGGACGCGGAGCTTTGACAGAAGTGGAGGCAGCAGTCTTCTTGGCCGCAGGCGATGCCATGGTTCCCCTCGCTTAGGTTTCGACCCGTTGTTTTTACCTGCGCCATCTGCTGTGGCGCTGGTCCCTTATTGGTTACAGAAAGGAGTGTGGCGCGGAAGCGGCGGTCCGACAAGCATCTTATGCGCAAATCGCATATCCAAGCCTCTGGGGCGCCTTATATTGCGCCGCAAAACTCGAAATTGCTGAATTTGGAAATGAGGGTTGCGCTTTTTGCAGGTCTGTACGCAGGACTGCTGAGCGTAATATTTGACCGGTCGGTCATCCCTCACGGAGGGGCGCGCAAAGGCCTTCGAGTGGTTGCAGAGCGGGCTTGCGCTGCACGCCAGGCGTGGATGGTTCAGCGCTCGAGCTGGATAATCAGATCGTTCTTGTGAGCCAGATTCAACATCGCGCGCTGGCGCTCGTCCAGCAGATCACGGTCCACTTCCGGGCCGCGGATCTGGTTGACCCGGCGCTCCCAGGCGGCACGCTCGTCCTTTGCCAGCGCGATTTGCGCCAGAATTTCAGCGGTTTGCTTCTTTGCTTCGTTCTTGGCCACAATGCCGCGATTGCCGGTGTAGGCGGAATGCGCGAAATAGGCCGCCGCGCCCCAGGCTACCATCTGGAACGCGAGAAAATAGACGATGCGGCGCTGACGAGTGCGGATAATCATGCCCGCAGTATCCGCGCGCAGGGTTAAGGAAGGGTGATCCGACGCCTCAGGCCTTGCGCAATGTGGTGATGAAAAGCCCGGTGCAGATCAACCCCACGCCCGCCCATTGCAGTGGTACTGGCCACTCGCCCAGCAGGGGAATCGCGCAGATCGTACCGATGACGGGAATCAGCGGCGGAAAGCGCCCCGCGCTGGAAACGCCCACGGTTTTGACCGCATAGGCCCAGAGCCACAGCCCGATCACCACGTTCAGGATGCCCTGATTGATGCCATGGATCAGGATCGTGCTGAGCGGTGCAGTGGCGATGGTGCCGCCCCCGGTGAGAAAATAGACCGGAATCACCAGAATGGCCGAAAGGACCGAGAGCAGTGCGACGGCGAGCAAACCGTCGATCTTCCACAGCTGCAACAGCAGCGGATAACCGCCCCAGAACAGCCCGACGCCGAGAAAGCACAAATCCCCGAAGGTGGTGTGCGGCAAGGGCGATTGGGTGCCTGAAAAGCCGATGAGCGCGAGGCCGCACAGCACAATGGCGATGCCGACGGCCAGTGCCCGCGTGGGTTTGGCCCCGAACAGCAGCCAGCCGCCCAGCGCGCCGATGGTGGTGACGGTGCCGGGGGCAATGGTGGCCCCATGCGCTGCCGGGGCGTATTTGAGGCCCACCATCATGAAGGTGCTCATGGGCAGGCCGCTCATCACGGTGAGCACCAGCCCCCTGCCCCAGCCGATGCCGCAGGCGTCCTTGAGGCCCGCCTTGAGCACCAGCGGCAAGAGCACGATGCCCGCCACCAGAAAGCGCAGCAGGAGCATATCATTCGGCGTCAAACCGTTTTGCAGGCCATGACGCGAGATCGCGAAATTGGCACCGAAGATGAGGACCGCCCCGATCATGGCGAGATAGGCCAGGTGGGTGTTGCGGGCAGCGGGGTCGCTGGGAGGTGTCACATGCGGACTTTCAGACGGAATTACCGGGCGGGAT
>Ga0209794_1001881_pt1 | contig 13177 bp, 11 predicted proteins | sample EBPBio232013_DNA_FD_185869 | JGI IMG/M metagenome (GOLD analysis project Ga0209794, IMG submission 185869) | Wastewater treatment Type I Accumulibacter community from EBPR Bioreactor in Madison, WI, USA - Reactor 1_5/23/2013_ DNA (SPAdes)... | ecosystem: Engineered > Bioreactor > EBPR >... | reverse complement strand
CACCCCCGCGCAGATCCTGCACCGCCTGGGCGACCCCGACGTCGCGCGGCGCCGCGCCGCCGCCGACCCCGCGCTGGCCGCCGAGGTCACCGAGCTGGCCACCGACACCCCCGACGGTGCGGCGCTAGTCATGGCGGTGACGGCGCAGGTGCCCACCAGCTGGGTGCCCGCCCGCGTGGCTGCCGCCCTGCCCGCCGCCCCCCGCATCGTGCGCCGGGAGGTGTGGCGGCTGACCGGCGACGACGCGGTCGCCGACGTCGCGGTGCGGCTGGAGGCGATCCCCGCGACCACGATGACGACCGGCGCCAGCCTGCGGCCGACGGCACCCGGGGCCGACACCAGCACGCTGACCTACGAGATCCGGCTCGACGTCGGGATCCCGCTGGCCGGCTCCGCCATCGAACGCGCGGTGATCGAGCAGATCAGCCGCGGCTACGACCAAGAGGCCGCCGTCATCGCCGGCAGCTGACCCAACGAGCGAGAAGAGCCGAGAAAGACACCGTGCTGCACCCCACGCAACCCGCACGCCCGCCGGCGACGGAAACCGACGACCTCGTCGTGCTGCTCGCCGACGACGGCACCCCCGCCGGCACCGCCCCCCGGACGTCGGTGCACACCGCGCACACCCCGCTGCACCTGGCGTTCTCGACGTATCTGTTCGACGCGGCCGGACGGTTGCTGCTGACCCGCCGGGCGCTGCACAAAGTCACCTGGGCCGGGGTCTGGTCCAACTCCTGCTGTGGCCACCCGCGCCCCGGCGAGGACGTCGCCGCGGCCGCAACCCGCCGGGTGCAGGAGGAGCTCGGGGTCGCCCCGAGCGAGCTGCGCCCGGTGCTGCCGGACTTCCGCTACCGCGCCGTCGACGCCAGCGGCGTGGTCGAGAACGAGCTGTGCCCGGTGTTCGTCGGCCGCCTCGACCCGGCCGGGCTGCGACCCTGGCCCGAGGAGATCGCGGAGGTGGCCTGGGCCCCGTGGGCGGCCGTCGTCGCCGCGGCGCGCACCACGCCGGTGCTGCTCAGCCCCTGGGCGGTGCAGCAACTTCCGCTGCTCGACGAGGCGCTGGGCGGGGACCCGGAGGCGGCCGTCGCGGTCCGCCCGACACCACAGGAGCGTGACCGGACGTGAGCCACGTTGTCGTCATCGGGGCCGGGCTGGCCGGCCTCGCCGCGGCCTGCCACCTGCGCGGCCAGGGCCACGAGGTCACCGTGCTGGAGCGCCAGAGCGGGCCGGGTGGCCGTGGCATCCGGCTGGAGCGGGACGGCTTCACGTTCGACACCGGGCCGACGGTGCTGACCATGGTCGATCTCGTGGACGAGGCGTTGAAAGCGGTCGGGACTCGGGTCCGCGACGTGCTCGACCTGGTGCTGCTCGACCCGGCGTACCGGGCCAGCTATGCCGACGGCTCCACCCTGCTGGTGCGGGCCGGGCACGACGCGATGCGCGCCGAGATCGCCGCGGAGTGCGGCTCCCTCGACGCGGCGGCGTTCGACGACTTCGTGCTGTGGCTGCGCGCGCTCTACCGGCTGGAGATGCCGCACTTCATCGACGCCAACTTCGACTCCCCGCTGGACCTGCTGCGCTCGCCGGGTGCCGCGGCCCGGCTCGTGCGGATGGGCGGCTTCGGCCGGCTCGGCCCCGCCATCCGAGCCCGGTTCCGCGACCCGCGGCTGCACCGGCTGTTCTCGTTCCAGGCGATGTATGCCGGGTTGGCGCCCGAGCAGGCGCTGGCCATTTATGCGGTCATCACCTACATGGACAGCATCGAGGGCGTCTGGTTCCCGCGCGGCGGCATGCGGGCGGTGCCGGAGGCGATGGCGGCCGCCGCCACCGCGGCCGGGGTGCAGATCCACTACGACCAGACCGTGACCCGCCTGCTCACCAGGTCCGACGGCGTGGTGACCGGGGTGGCGACGCAGGGCGCCGACGGCTCGGGCGACGCCGAGCGGGTTCGCTGTGATGCGGTGGTCTGCACCCTCGACCTGCCCACGGCGTACCACCGGCTGCTGCCCGACCTGACGCCCCCGCTGGCGGTGCAGCGCCCGACGTACTCCCCGTCCGCGGTCGTCTGGCACCTCGGCGTCCGCGGGGTGCCCCGCGACAAGGCCCACCACAACATCCACTTCGGCGGCGCCTGGGAGGAGGCGTTCGAGGATCTGCTGGTGCGCGGCACGCGGATGGCGGATCCCTCCCGGCTCGTGTCGGTGCCCTCGCTCGACGACCCCAGCGCGGCGCCGGAGGGTTGCGCCACGCTCTACGTGCTGGAGCCGGTGCCCAACCTCGCCGCGGGTCGGGTGGACTGGTCGAGCGAACGGCCCAGGATGCAGGCGGACCTCATGCGCTTCCTGGAGCAAGCGGGCTACCCCACCGACGTGGTCACCGACGAGTTCGTCGACCCGACCGACTGGGCTCGGGCGGGCATGGCGGGCGGTACGCCGTTCGCGCTGGCGCACACCTTCGCCCAGACCGGGCCGTTCCGCCCCTCGAATGCCGAACGGCGCCGCCCCGGCCTCTTCTTCGCCGGCTCGGGGACCGTTCCCGGGGTGGGTGTCCCGATGGTGTTGATCTCCGGCAAACTGGCCGCCCGCCGGATCGCGGACTACCTGCCGGCTTCCCTGACCGGTCGCTGAGCGGTCGGCCGAGCCGTGCGCATCGTCCTGGCCGCGGCCGGCAGTCGGGGGGATGTGCTGCCCTTCGCGGCCCTCGCAAGGGGGCTGGCCGAGCGGGGCCAGGAGGTCACGCTGCTGACCCACAACGTCCTGCTGCCGACGCTCGACCTGCCTGCGGGCGTCTCGGGCGTCGGGGCGCCGAGCGATCCCGGGACCTTGCTCGCGGGGCCGGCCGCCCAAGCGCTGCGCCGCGGTAGTCCGCGGGCCCTCAATCGCACCCGGCATCTGTTCGCGGACTTCGTGCACGCCTTCGCGGCGCCCGCCCGCATCGCCGTGACCGGCGCGGACGTGGTGATCGCCTCGTCCTTCGCCGTCGCTGCGGTCGATGCGGCCCTGACCGCCGGCGTGCCGGTGATCCGGGCCCACCAGTGGCCCGAGCAGCCGGGGCTGGACGGACCCATGCCGCTGCTGCCGTATGCCTGGCGCCTGCCCGCACCCGCCCGGCGACTGGCCCGCGGTGCGCTGCGCGCCGTGGAGCCCTATCTCGGGGGACTCGACGGCTGGTGGGAACGGGGCCGCTTGCAGTTGCACGCACGGCACCCGGTGGGGCTGACCACGACGACCCTGGGCACGCTGCACGCCGTGAGCCCGAGCGTGGTTCCCGACCGGGCCCCGGGCATCTGCGTCACCGGTTGGTGGGTGGGACCGGACGGCGGGCTGTCGGAGGCTGCCGCGGGATTGCTCATGCAGCCCGGTCCGTGGGTGTTCGTGGGCTTCGGGTCGATGCAGCAGAGCGACCCGGAGCAGCTCCTGGACCAGATCGCCCGAGCCTGCGCCGCGCTCGGCGTACGTGCTGTCGTTCAGCTTGGTGCCGCCGGCGATCCGCGTCGGGGCCCGGCGACCGACGCCACCGCGGTCCCGATCGGCCCGGAGCCGCATTCGGCGCTGTTCCCGCGGATGTCCGCCGTCGTGCACCACGGCGGATCGGGCACCACCGGGGCCGCGGTGCGCGCCGGCACGCCGTCCGTGGTCGTGCCGCACTTCGCCGACCAGTACTACTGGGGCCACCGACTGGCCGCCCTCGGGGTCGCCCCGTCGGCGATCCCGCGGCGGCGGTTGACCGCCGCCGCGCTGACCCGGCGCCTGGAGGAGGCGCTGCGGCCGGGGATGCAGCGGCGGGCCGTGGACCTGGGCGCGCGGGTGCGCGCGGAGGACGGGGTGGCGACCGCCGTGCGCTACATCGAGCGTCGCGTGGCCGATTCGTGAGCTCGGCCCCGCTGTGGCGGATCGCGGGGCCGCCCGCGTTGGCCGTCGCCGTGGTCCTGCTCGCGACGGCCGGTCGGCACGGCCTGCACGGCGACGAGCTGTATTTCCGGATGCTGCCGCTGGCCTGGTGGTACGACGACCAGCCGCCGCTGACCATCTGGCTGACCCGCCTGGCCGCGTCGACGAGCGACGCGGTCTGGGTCCAGCGGATCCCGGCCGTGGTCGCCGCCGCAGCCGGTTCGGTGCTTGCGGCGCTGTTCCCAAGGCTGCTCGGCTACGGGCCGGGGGTGCAAGCGGTGGCGGCGTGGGCGCACGCGTTCACGGTGTATCCGCTCATCCATGGCCATGTCTTCCTCACCTCGACCCTCGACCTGCTCGCCTGGCTGCTGGTGATCCTCCTGGTCGTCGCGGCGATCCTGCGCCGGCCGCACGCGCTGGCCTGGGCGGGCGTCGTCGCGGGGCTGGCCTGCTGGAACAAGCTGCTCGTGCTGGTGCTGGTGGCCGCGCTGGGAGTCGGGCTGCTGGTCGCGGATCGCGCCCTCCTGCGCAGCCGGGACGCCGCTGCGGGGGCCGTCGCCCTGGTCGGCCTGGGCGGTCCGCAGGTGCTCGCCCAAGCGCTGCACGGCTGGCCGATGTCGGCGGTTTCGGGTGGTCTCGTCGAGGTCCAGGGGAGCGCGAACCGCTGGCTGGTCGTCCCGGTGCTGCTGGCGCTGGTCGGCCCCCCGTTCGCGCTGGTCTGGACCCGCGGGCTGGCCTGGCGCGGCAGACGTCAGAGCGGGGTCCCCGTCCTCGCCGTCGCCGCGCTCGTGCTGGTGGCGTGGAACCTGGCGGTTCCCGCTCAGCCGTACTACGCGGTCGCCCTCGTCCTGGCCGCGCTGGCCCTGGGCTGGGGGCCGCAACGCGACGCCGGAACGCGGCTCTGGCGTCGCGTTCGGACGGTGCTGGCGGCCAACGCGGCGGTCTCCGTGGTCGTCGCGCTGCCGGTGCTGCCGCCGGGGACCGCGGTGTTCGATGCGCTCGCCGCGATCAATCCGGTGCTGCGGGATCAGACCGGCTGGCCGGACTATGTGCGTCAGGTCGCGACCGCGGCGGCCGCGGACGCCGGCGAGCGCACGGTGCTGACCTCGTCGTACGCGCTGGCCGGCGCCGTGGCGTTCTACGGGCCCGCGGTGGGCCTGACGCGGGTGGCTTCGGGTCACAACGCGCTGTGGTCGTTGGGTCCACCGGGGACTGAGCGGGTGCTGCTGGCCGGACCGGTCGCGATCAGCCACGCGCACCTGTTCGCGCGCTGCGAACCGGCCGGTGAGCTTCGCCCTGGGGGGAGCGATGCGTTCGGTCTCGGCGGCTCGCCGATGGCCCGGTGCGACGACCCGGTGGGCGGATGGGCCGCGGTGTGGCCCCTGTTCCGCCGCCTCGGCTGAGCCCGGGCGGGTGGTGGCGTCTCTGTGGGGAGGGTTTGCTCCCGAGTTCGGTGCGGATCACTCCCCAGAGGCCCCGCCCGGTTCACCCGGGGGCCGGCCCGCGCGCACGGGTGGACCGGGATCGACCTCCCTGCGCAGAACACCTAGCGGCGAGCGCCGGCCGCGGCGTACGACTCGAACAGCAGCAGGGCCACAACGATGCTCAGGGCCAACACCTCGGCCGCCCCGCGGGGCATCAGCTCGGTCTGCGGCACCAGGTGCACGAGGTTCAGCAGCAACGCGCCGGCTCCCAGCGAGGCCCGGACCGGCGCGGGTGTCGAGGCCCGGCACCGAGCTCGCAGCGGCCGTAGCGCGGACAGCAGCCAACCCGCCGCGGGGACCGGCAGGGTCAGCACCGCCCCGGCCAGGTGAATCCGGGGTGCGACGTCGGAGGGGAACGTCCCGAGGATGACCAGCCCCGCCGACGTACCGCCGATCCCGGCCGTCAGGGCCCACCCCCACCGGCGGGCCAGCAGCGCCGCCCCGGCCGCCATGAGCAGCCCGCTCGCGATCAGGGCCGCGTTGAACGCGGCGTGCCTCGGGGCGCACACCCAACGACCGTCCGAGGGCTGGCAGGTCGTGCGGCCGAGATCGCTGAACATGTTGTGCCACCAGGAGTACGACGTGGCCGGGTCGGCCAGCACCCACCCGCTGCCGGCGAGGAACACCAGCACCGACGCGCCGAGCAGGACACCACCCAGACGGTCGGGGGCAAGCCGGCCGAGCATTCGGGGACCGTGTGGTCGGTCGGGCCGCATCTGCCAGCCTCCCCTCGCGGCGCGAACGTCTCGACGTCACCCTAGGGTGGCGGCGGGCGGCCGCGATGACGGCGACGCCCACCCGACGTACCGGATCCGGCCACCCACCCGTCGTACCCGATCCGGTCAGTCGTCGCACCGGCGACCTTCGACACCTGTTGCGGCGTCCCGGACCCGATGTTCGACTACAGGCGCGACGTCGGCCCCGGTCGGGGCGGGACGAGGGCGGGACGGGAAGGACCTGAGCGTGAACCCCGTGCGGGAGTTGCGTGCGTTTCTCGCGGCAGCCTTGCTCACCCCCGTGGCCCGGGACCATCTCGAGAGCCCGGCGCGGTGGCGTCGTCGCCAGGTCGTCGTCGCGGTGACGCTGGTGCTGGGCGCGGTGGCGCTCGGTCGGGCCCTGGCGGTGCAGCCCGGCGATCCGATGTTCTATCCCGCGACCTTCGCCGTGGCCGGGATCTGGGCCGGGGGCGCGCTGGCCTCGGGCCGGCTGCACCTGGGCCGGGCGCACACCCGAGACGGCACCCAGGGCGGGCGGGCCGTTCTGCAGGGTTTCCTGCTGGGCGCGGTCCTGCTGGCGATCTTCTGCCTCGGCGCCCTGGTGGTCGGCCGCATCCCGGTGCTGCGCGAGCCGGTCGACGGCCTGCTCGATCACGCCCGCTACGGCTCGCTCGGCGTGGTGGCCCTCGTCACCGCCGTCAACGGGGTGGCCGAGGAACTGTTCTTCCGGGGCGCGGCCTACGCCGCCCTGCCCCGCCGCTGGAATCTTGCGGGCTCGACGCTGCTCTACGCCTTGTCCACGGTCCTGTCGGGGGTGCCGCTGCTGACCTTCGCGGCGCTGGCCGTCGGCCTGCTGACCGGGGCTCAACGGCGCGTCACCGGTGGGGTCCTCGGCCCGATCGTCTCCCATTTGACCTGGTCGCTCGGGATGTTGTTGCTCCTGCCCATCGCCCTGTCCCGCTGATGTCCCGCTGATGTCCCGCTGGTGTTCCGCTGAAGTCCCGTTGCTGCCCCGGCCGTCCGGCCGTCGCCCCGGCCCCCAAGGAGTCGTCATGTCACGCACCGCCCTCGTCACCGGAGCCAGTGGCTATGTCGGAGCCCAGCTCGTCCCGGCGCTGCTGGACGCGGATTGGCAGGTGCGCGTGCTGGCTCGCAGCCCGGACCGACTCCCGCAGGCCTGGCGCGACCGGGTCACGGTCATCACCGGCGACCTCGCCGACGACGCGGCCTGCCACGAGGCGCTCCGCGGGGTGGACGTCGCCTGGTACCTGGTGCACTCCATGGACGGCAAGGGCGAGTACGCCGAGCGCGACCGCGACCTGGCCCGGGGGTTCGGCGCCGCCGCCCTGGCCGAGGGCGTCCAGCGGCTGGTCTACCTCGGCGGGCTGCACCCCCGCGGCACGGCCCTGTCCGAGCACCTGGCCTCCCGCGTCGAGGTCGGCGAGATCCTGCTGTCCTCCGGGGTGCCGACGGCTGTCCTGCAGGCCGGCGTCGTGCTCGGCGAGGGCTCGGCGTCTTATCAGATGCTGCGGCACCTGACCGAACGCCTCCCGGTCGCCGTCGGTCCGCGCTGGCTCACCAACCGGATCCAACCGATCGCGGTGGACGACGTGATCTTCTACCTCGTGCGTGCCGCCGACCTGCCCGCCGAGGTGAACCGCAGCTTCGACCTCGGCATGGACGAGGTGCTCACCTATGTGGCGATGATGAAGCGATATGCCCAGGTCACCGGGCTCCGGCCGCGGCACATGGGCATCGTGCCGGTGCTCACCCCCGGACTGGCCAGCCACTGGGTGGGACTGGTCACGCCGGTGCCGGCGGGCGTCGCCAAGCCCCTCGTGGGAAGCCTCATCAACGACGCCGTCGTGCACGAGCGGGACGCCCGCACCATGCTGGGGGTACCCGAGGGTGGCATGCTCGGTTTCGACGACGCCGTGCGCGCCGCCGCTGCGTCGTACGATCCCCAGCGGTGGGGCCGCCGGGCGGCCCGGGTCGGCGCCGGGATCGTGGGCGCGTCAGCCGTCGCGGCCGGCGCGGCCGTGGCGGCGGGACTGGTCGGGCGCCGCCGGGATGACGGAGGACAACGTTGACCGAGATCGTGGTGGTCGGTGCGGGCCTGGCGGGGCTGCGCTGCGCGGCCCGCCTGCATCAGCTCGGCCACGACGTCCTGGTCCTGGAGGCGGCCGACGAGGTGGGCGGTCGCCTGCGCACCGACCGGATCGACGGCTACCTGTGCGACCGCGGTTTCGCGGTGATCAACCCGGCCTACCCGGCGCTGCGCCGATGGGTCGACATCGACGCCTTGGATCTGCGACCGTTCCGCGCCGGCCTGCTCGTCCGCACCGACGACCCGGGCCGTGAGCTGGTCACACTGGCCGACCCCCGCCGCGAACCGACACTGCTGCCCGCGACCCTGGCCAGCGGCTACCTCGACCCGCGCGAGATCGCGGCGCTGGTGCGCTGGCTGGTGCCGGCGCTGGGTTCTGTGCAGTCCCTGCTGGCCAGCAGGGACGCCACGCTCGCGGAGTCCTTCGACGCCGCCGGCCTCACCGGGCGGCTGCGCCACGAGGTCATCGAGACCTTCCTGGCCGGGGTGCTGGTGGACTCCCACGGCGGCTCGTCGGCGATCTTCACGCGGTTGCTGGTGCGGATGTTCGCGCTCGGATCCCCCGCGCTGCCCTCGCGCGGGATCGACACCCTGCCGCGGGTCATGGCGGCCGCCCTCCCGGCGCCGGTGCGCACCGGAACCCGCGTCGTGGACATCGCCGAGGTCGGCTCCGGGGTGCGCGTGCGGACCGAGGAGACGACGTACGACGCGGCCGCGGTCGTCGTCGCGACCGATCCGGCGGGGGTGGCCGCCCTGCTCGGCTCCGCGGGCCGGGGGGTGACCGGCGGCGCGACCGTCCCCAAGCTGGGCGCCCTGCGTCCGATGCACGGCCTGGTCACCTGGTGGTTCGCCACCGACGAACCGCCGCATCGCCTGGCGATGCTGGCCATCGACGGGCGCCGGGCGGGCGGGCGGATCCCGGGTCCGGTGTGGAATGCGGCCGACGTCAGCGCGGCGGCCCCGACCTATGCCCCGGCTGGGCGCCGGCTGGTGCAGGCCACGACGCTGCTCGACCGCCCGGAGATCCCGGCCGGCGAGCGCGAGGTGCGGCGGCACGTCGGACAGATCTACGGACGCGACGCCTCCGGCTGGGACCTCGTCGCGCGGCACGAGATCCGTGAGGCGCTGCCGACGGTGACCCCGCCCCTGCGGCCGCGGTTGCAGCAGCGGGTCAGCGACGCGGTGTTCGTCGCCGGCGACCACCGCGACACCGCCTCGATCCAGGGAGCGCTGATCTCCGGGCAGCGTGCGGCGAATGCGGTCAGCTCATGTCGACGACCGCGTGGTCGCCCTCCGGCGCCGCAGACCCCGTCGCCGAGGTGAGTGGCGCCGGCCGGGGTGCGGTCGAGGCAATACGCCTCACGGCGTAGACAGGGATCGGCTCCAGACGACCACTTGGAATTCCCGAAAGCCCGTCGGGCGACGAATCTTGTTCGCCCGTCATCTCTTCCGGCTCCACTTTCCGCTGGCCCGTAACGTTCGACGTGTCGAGAACGATGAGTCTTAGGCGTCGCTCTTTCGGCGTTGCTCGCTTTCCTCCAGCCGCACTATTCGTACTCCTCGGGGCCTACGTTGACCAACCGCCAAGAGCCTGTCCGCTCGGGCCGTGGATCGTCGGCGCGGTCCTGGATGCGGATAGCCGTGGGACTGACCGGCGCGGCGCTGCTGCTCTCTGGTTGTGCCGCTGGTGCGCCGCGGGACGGGGGCCAGTCCGCGGATCGCTCATCCGGCACCGCCAACGTCCCGGCGTCCGAGACGGCCTCGTCAGCTGCAGGACCGCCTCGGGCCACGGTGCCCACTGCGGCGTTCGTCAGCGTCTATGGGCCGGATACCGATGCTCCCGGCGCTCTCCTGCCGATGGTGGCCACGCTGCGCGGAGCAGCCGCGGAGGAGTCCGCCCAGTTCACCATCGAGCTGGACGGCCAGCCCGGGGTGTGCTCGGGCCCCCAGTGGCGGCACGCCACTGGGCTCTCCCAGGAGTGCTGGGTGACGCTGCCCACGCGCCCGGGCAAGGCACAAGTCACGGCCTCTGCCCGGGTGACCTCACCTGGCGGGGTCGCGATCCCCGCCACGGGCAAGTACGGGGTCGAGGCCACAGGCCCCCGGGCGCGCGCAGTCACGGACGCGGAACGGGACCGTATCCGCCGGTGCGGGAACCCCACGGAGCGTGTCTGGCTCACCTTCGACGATGGGTTCGAGTCCATGGCAGCGCTCCACGCCACTGTTGACGCCTTGACCGCCCGCCACGTACGAGGGCGGTTCTTCGGCACCGGCGACTGGGCGCGCCGTAATCCGCAGATGCTCGCCGAGATCCGGCGCCAGGGACATCTCATCGAGAATCACTCGGGGAGCCACCGGTGGTTGAACACCCTCGACGACGCGACCTTGCGGGCGGAGATCGCTGCGGGACCCGACGCCGACGAACCCAGACTGCTCCGGCCGGGATACGGCGGAGGAGTCTTCACCGACCGGGTGGGAAGCGCGGCGGCCGCTCTGGGGCTCGGCATGTGCTTCTGGACGGTTGACCCCCGCGACTGGGCCGGCCCCGACGCCGACCTCATCCTCTCGCGCGTGCTGACCGGCGACGACAAGACGCCTCCGGTGCGTGCCGGAGGCGTCGTGCTCTTTCACATGACGGGCGCTCACACCGTCGAGGCGTTACCCAGGGTGATCGACGCAATCCGGGCGCAGGGACTGGAGCTCGAGGGGCTGTGATGACCGAAGGCACAGGCGACGGGAGTGACCACATGGAGGAGCGACACCTCGGAAGCGGCTACCTGCTAGATCGCCCACTCGGGGAGGGGGCGAGCGGTCAGGTCTGGTTGGGCCGGGATCGATCGGGGCGGCCGCGAGCGGTCAAGTTGCTGCGACACGACCTGGCCAGCGATGTCCGAGTGCTCCAGCGGTTCGTCCAGGAGCGCAGCATCCTGGAGTCCATTCATCACCCCAACGTCGTGCAGGTGCACGATCTCGTCGTCGAGGGCAGCACGCTGGCCATCGTCATGGACTACGTCGACGGCCCGGACCTCGCGACGGTCCTTGGCGAGCGAGGCAGCCTGCCCCCCTCTGACGTCGTTCGGCTCGGGCGGGAGGTGGCGACTGCGCTGCACGCCGCGCATGTCAAGGGCGTCGTGCACCGTGACGTCAAGCCCGCCAATGTGCTCCTAGAGACGGCGACCGGCCAGGCTCGGCTCACCGACTTCGGCATCGCGAAGGTCACGGACGCCTCGCACCAGCGGACGATGCTGCTCGGAACCCCGCTTTACCTCGCCCCCGAGCTCCTGGAGGGCGCGGAGCCCACCGGCGCGGTGGACGTGTACTCGCTCGGACTCATGCTCTACGAGCTGCTGTGTGGGATTCCCGCGTTCGCCGGAAAGCCGTCCGCCATGGCCTTGATGCGGACCCACGCGACGGAAGACCCTGGCCGACCGGAGGGAATCCCCGACCGGCTCTGGGCGCAGATCTCGCTGATGGTCCGCAAGGACCCAGCCGCACGTCCCTCCGCGGCACATGTCGCGGACGTCCTGCGCTCGCTGGAGCCCGAGTGTCACGGGGTGCCGGCCGCGCCCGTCCTCACCACGCCCCCACCGACGGTTCCCGCGGCGGGTGGGGCGGCCAGCGGCGCGGCTGCCGTCGACGCCGCCACCGTCCTGGCGGCGCCGCAGTCGACGGGCGGTCCCCATACCACCGGGTCCAGCTGGGCGCCGCAGACCATGCCGGTGCCGACCCCAGAGAGCCTTCGGGCCAGCCAGGAGACCTCGCTGGGGTTCGCGTACGGCGCCGGGCCGCGAACCTCCGGCGCCGGAGGCTTCGCTACGTCGGCCGGGCAGAGTGGTCCAGTGGGCTCGGCGGCGATGGGCGGCGCCTACGTCGGCGCGCCCGCACCGGCCACGCCGAAGCGCCGGGGACCGGCTGTCTGGATGCTCGTCGTCGGGTCGGTCGTCCTCGGTGGGGCCGTCGCTGTAGCAGCAATCAAGCTCGGCAGCTCCTCCGGCGACGCGCACCCCGTGGCGAATACCACCACCGGCATCGTGGCGCCGCCCACGGCGACCACCAGCCCACCCGCGACCTCCGCGTCGCCGTCGGTGCCCACCAGCTCCACGGCTCCGAGCGGCTCAACGGCTTCGCCGACCACCCTCACCGGCACCGGCAGCCAGGCTGCTCCCACCCAACGGGAGGCGGATGGCGCGGTCATGGACTATTTCGCCCAGTTCGAGGGAGGAACCCTGACCGCCGGTGACATGTCCCGGCTGTTCACCCCGACCGTGGACTGGTATGCGGCCTCGCTGAGCCGCGACGATCTCTACGGGCGATTGGCCTCGACGGACCTGGTCAAGTACCGGCAGACGTACGACCCGCCGCGGTACGTCTCGTACGTCGCCCCCACCACGTTCGCCGGCCAGCCCGCGGCGCGGATCGACTACTACGTCAGTTATCACAAGCCGGCGAACTCGGGCACGGTCCGGGTCACCTACACCGTGGTGCGTGGCCCTGACGGGGCGAACCGCATCGCCGCCGTATCGGAACGGCCGGCCTGACCGAGGGCCGACCTCAAACGCAACCAGCCGTGGAGGCTGCCATGGGACAGGACACTCGGGCCGCGGACGTTGTCCACCTGATCAGCGACGACGCCGCGTGGCCGCTCGAGGTGGGACGCACCTACCGGCTCGGCCGCGATCCCCACTGCGACATCTGCATTCCGCACCAGGAGGTCTCCCGCGCGCACGCCGAGGTCTTCTACGACTCCACGTCGGGATGGTCGATTCGGGACGGACGGTCACTCAACGGCGTGTACGTCGACGGCCGAAAGGTGTCGCAGGCCTCGCTGGACGGAGGTGCAGGAGTCGCGCTCGGCCCATCGCCTGAGGCGCGTTGTGTGGGTTTGGTCTCGATGGCGTGTCGGTGCCTGACGTGAGGGTGCCCCTGGCCAGCGTGGTGGGTGTCGAGATCGCCACCTGGCAGGGGCACTTCTATGGTGAA
>Ga0209794_1001878_pt1 | contig 13185 bp, 10 predicted proteins | sample EBPBio232013_DNA_FD_185869 | JGI IMG/M metagenome (GOLD analysis project Ga0209794, IMG submission 185869) | Wastewater treatment Type I Accumulibacter community from EBPR Bioreactor in Madison, WI, USA - Reactor 1_5/23/2013_ DNA (SPAdes)... | ecosystem: Engineered > Bioreactor > EBPR >... | reverse complement strand
GCGGCGATGAAGATGTGCAGCATTTCGGTCGCGCCGATGCCGTCCATCAGGTCCAGGCCCGTCGCCTCCTTCCAGGCATCGAAGGTCGCCTTGGGCAAAGCCTCGCCGGCCGAGACGCATTTCCTCAAGCTCCGCCAGTCGTGCTCCTTCAGGCTCGCGATCATGGCGCGGTAGGCGGTCGGCGCGGTGAAGCAGATGGTCGGCCGGTATTCGGCGATGGCGGGCAGGAGGTCGCCCGGCGGCGCTTTCTCCAGAAGAACGGTGGAGGCGCCGACGCGGAACGGGAACAGCGCGAGCCCGCCGAGGCCGAAGGTGAAGGCGAGCGGCGGCGACCCGATGAAGCGGTCATCCGCGGTCGGCTTCAGCACGTTGCGCGAATAGGCGTCGCAGATGGCGAGCAGGTCGCGGTGGAAATGCATGGTGCATTTCGGCTGGCCGGTCGTGCCCGACGTGAAGCCGAACAGGCAGACATCGTCGCGCGCCGTATCGACGGCGGCGAACGTGTCGCGGGCCGCGGCCGCCATGCCCTTGAGCTCGCTGAAGGGCACGATGCGCTTCAGAAAAGTCGAACCGCCCGCCGTCTTCTGCAATTCGTCGATCAGGCGATCGTCGCACAGCGCCAGCGCGACCTCGGCCTTGTCGACGATCTGGCCGAGCTCCTTTGCCCGCAGGAGCGGCATGGTGGCGACTACGATGCCGCCTGCCTTGATCACCGCCAGATAGGCCGCGACCATCATCGGGTTGTTGGGCGCGCGCAGCAGAACGCGATTGCCCGCGACGAGGCCGAGATCGTTCACCAGCACATTGGCGACGCGGTCGATCTCGCGGGCGAGGTCGGCATAGGTCCAGCGCGTGCCGTCAGGCGCGATGACGGCGATCCGGCCGCCCCGCCCCTCGGCGACATGGCGATCGACAAATTCGGTCACGCAGTTGAGGCGTTCGGGATAGTGCAGTTCCGGCCGCTCGAACAGGAAGAGAGGCAGCGCCTCCGTCGCGGGGAGACCGCGCGCCGCGAACGTATCGACATGGGCTGAGGCGGCCATCGTTCCTCCTAGCCGGCAGCCTTCGCCGCCGCTTCGGCTTCACCAAGATGCGCCCTCGCGATGACGACCTTCTGGACCTCGGTCGCGCCCTCGTAGATGCGCAGCGCCCTGATCTCCCGGTACAGTTCCTCCACCTTCTCGCCCTTCTTGACGCCGAGGCCGCCGAAGACCTGGATCGCCCGGTCGATGACCTTCTGGGCATTTTCTGTCGCGACCATCTTGGCGATGGCCGCCTCTTTGGTGATGCGCGGCTTGCCCTGGTCCTTCGCCCAGGCGGCGCGGAACACCAGCAGCGCGGATGCTTCGAGTTCGGCGACGCTGTCGGCGAGCGAAGCCTGCGTCAGCTGAAGATCGGCCAGCGGTGCGCCGAACATGTGGCGGCCCCTGGCGCGGCGGGTCGCCTCGTCGAGCGCGCGATAGCCCATGCCGAGAGCCGCGGCGGCAACCGTCGGGCGGAACACGTCAAGATTGGCCATGGCCATGGCGAAGCCGCCGCCCGCCTTGCCGATCAGCGCGTCCTCCGGCAGCTGGCACCCGTCGAATTTCAGCGTTGCCAGCGGGTGCGGCGCGATGACGTCGATCCGCTCGGCGATGGAGAAGCCCGGCATGTCCGGTGTGACGATGAAGGCGGATATGCCGCGCGCGCCCGGCGCCTCGCCGGTGCGGGCGAAGACGACATAGCGGTCGGCGATGCCGCCGTTGGAGATCCAGGTCTTGGTGCCGTCGAGCTGCCAGCCGCCGGCGACCCTCGTGGCGGTCGTCGAGAGCGCCGCGACATCCGAGCCGGCATCCGGCTCCGACAGGGCGAAGGCGGCGATGGACCTGCCGTCGCGAACCGACGGGCAAGCGGCCGCCCTCTGGGCCTCCGTGCCGAACAGCGAGATGACGCCTGTGCCGAGCCCCTGCATGGCAAAGGCGAAATCGGCGAGCCCCTCGACATAGCCGAGCGTCGCGCGCGTGATGCAGAGCGTGCGCACGTCGAGGTTTTCGGTGAGACCACCCTGATCGCCGGGCACGCAGGCGCGCAGCCAACCGGCCTCGCCCATGGCCTTGACCAGGCGTCGGCAGGAGCCATCCACGTCATGATGGTCGACAAGCGGCGGCACTTCGCGCGCGGCCCATTCGGCAAGCCGCGCCGCGTAGTCGCGGTGGCGATCCTCGAAAAAGGGAAGGGCGAGGAGGTCGGCGGGGAGCATGTCAGTCGCCCTCGAAGACCGGCTTGGTCTTCGCCGCGAAGGCCTCGAAAGCGCGGCGGAAGTCCTTCGTGTCCATGCAGATGGCCTGCGCCATGGCCTCGGCCTCAATGGCCTCGTCCACCGACATGGTCCATTCCATGTGCAGCATGCGCTTGGTGATGCCGTTGGCGAAGGTCGGACCCGCCGAGATCTCCTCGGCCAGCGCGGTTGCCTCGGCGAGCACGGTTTCGGGGGTCGCGAGGCGGTTGAAGAAGCCCCAGGCGTGACCCTCCTCGCCGCCCATCATCCGGCCGGTGTAGAGCAGCTCGGACGCCCTGCCCTGCCCGATGATCCGCGGCAGGATCGCGCAGGCGCCCATGTCGCAGCCGGCAAGGCCGACCTTGTTGAACAGGAAGGCGACCTTGGCCTTGGGCGTGCCGACGCGCAGGTCCGAGGCCATGGCGATGATGGCGCCCGCACCGACGCAGATGCCGTCGATGGCGGAGATGATCGGCTGCGGGCAGGCGCGCATCGCCTTGACCAGTTCGCCGGTCATGCGCGTGAACTGCAGCAGCCCCGGCATGTCGCGGCCGGTCAGCGGCTCGATGATCTCGAAGACGTCGCCGCCGGCGCAGAAATTGCCACCGGCGCCGGTGACGACGATGGTCTTGATGGACGTGTCGAAGGCCAGCGCCCGGAACAGGTCGCCGAGCTCGGCATAGCTCTCGAAGGTCAGCGGATTCTTCCGGTCAGGCCGGTTCAGCGTGATGGTCGCGACCTTATCCCTGACCTCCCAGAGGAAGTGGGTCGACTGCCAGTCCGACAGCTTCTGACGATGGGGAATGCGGTGGGTCGGAGCCTGCATCATCCTGTCCTTCAAATCTCTCCGCCCGCCACCGGCAGGGCGATGCCGGTCACGGCGGCGGCGGCATCCGAAACGAGCCAGAGGACGGCGGCGGCCACCTCCTCCGGCTTCACGAGGCGGCCGATGGGCATGGTCTTCGTCAGGTCGGCCAGCGCGGCCTCGGGCGTGCGGCCGGTCTTCGCCACGATGGTATCGATGGAGCCGGCGACGAGGTCGGTCTCGGTGAAGCCGGGGCACACGCAGTTGATGGTGACGCCGGAGGTCGCGACCTCCCTGGCCAGCGCGCGCGTCAGACCAACAACCCCGTGTTTCGCCGCGCAATAGGCGGAGACATAGGGGTAGCCGGTGAGGCCGGCGGTCGAGGCGACCGAGACGATGCGGCCCTGCCCGCGCTCGACCATGCCCGGCAGCGCGAGGCGGATGCCGTCGAAGACGGAGGTCAGGTTCAGCGCGATCATCCGCTCGAACAGCGCGCGGTCCATGCGCTTCACGGGCGCGGTTTCGGCATGTCCGGCATTGTTGACGAGGATATCGAGCGGGCCGGCAAAGGTGAGCGCGGCGTGCAGCGCTTCCGGGTCGGTCACATCTGCGACCACGTGGGCGCTCGCATCGCCCGCCTCGACGGCCTCGCGCAGCGGCGTCTGGCTACGGCCGAGCACCGTGACATGGGCGCCCTGCCCGCTCAAGCCGCGCGCGATGGCACGGCCGATGCCGCGCCCGCCGCCGGTGACGAGGGCGCGCTTGCCGGCAAGCGGCAGGTGGGCGGATGATCCGGCAGCGTCGGGTCGGGTCGGCATCGCAGCCTCCTGACGGAATGTTTTAGGCTTCAAATATTTTCGGGCAAGAGGCTTCGCCGTGCTTGCCGGCAATTATTTTAAGCCTAAACTATTTTCCGGCGACCGAGGCGAGGATCAGGCCATGCGCATCGCGGTGATCGGCGGCGGGCCCGGCGGGCTCTATTTCGCCATCCTGATGAAGAAATGGCGGCCGGCGGCTGACATCACCGTCTTCGAGCGCAACCGCCCCGACGACACGTTCGGCTTCGGCGTCGTGTTCTCCGACGCGACGCTCGACATTTTCGAGCGCTACGACGCCGAGAGCTACCGGGCGATCACCGACCATTTCGCCTATTGGGACGACATCGAGGTTCGCTTCAAGGACACCGTGCACCGGATCGGCGGCAACGGCTTCTGCGGCTGCTCGCGCCAGCAATTGCTGATCCTGCTGCAGAACCGCGCGAAGGCCCTCGGCGTCGGGCTGAAATTCCAGGCCGAGGTGGAGCCGGACCTCGCCGCTTTCGCCGGCTACGACCTGATCGTCGCGGCGGACGGCATCAATTCGCGCATCCGCGAGGCGAACCGCGGGCATTTCGCGCCGGAAGTGGACCTGCGCCCCAACAAGTTCACCTGGCTCGGCTCGACCCGCGAGCTCGACGCCTTCACCTTCTTCTTCCGCGAGACGCCGCACGGCATCTTCATCGCCCATACCTACCAGTACGAACCGGGCCGTTCGACCTGGGTGATCGAGACCGATCCGGAGACCTTCGCCCGCGCCGGCCTGGATGCGATGGACGAGGAGGCTTCCGCCCGTTTCCTCGAAGGCATTTTCGCGGAGGAACTCGCCGGCCATCCGCTGATCACCAATCGCTCGCTTTGGCGCCAATTCCCGATGATCCGCTCGAAGCGCTGGGTGAAGGACAATGTCGTCCTGATCGGCGATGCCAAGGGCACGGCGCATTTCTCCATCGGCGCGGGCACCAAGCTCGCCATGGAGGACGCCATCGCGCTGTTCGACGCGTTCCGGGCGAAGGGCGCCGTGAAGGAGGCGCTGGCGTCCTACGAGACCGACCGGCGCGAGGAGGTGGAGCGCACCCAGCACGCCGCCGATGTCTCGCTCGTCTGGTTCGAGCATGTCGACCGCTTCTGGGACATGGACCCGCGTCAGTTCGCCTTCGGCCTGATGACCCGCTCCAAGGCCATCACCTACGAGAACCTGAAGCTGCGCGCGCCGGACTTCATCGCCACCGCCGACCGCATGTTCGCGGAGGGCGCGCCGGGCGCCGATCTCGAAAAGCCGCGCCCGCCGCTGTTCCAGCCGCTGAGGCTGCGCGGCATGACGATCGAAAACCGCGCCGTCGTCTCGCCCATGTGCATGTATTCGGCTGTCGAGGGCATGCCGACCGACTGGCACACAGTGCACTACGGCGCGCGCGCCATCGGCGGCGCCGGCCTCGTCTATACCGAGATGGTCTGCATCGCGCCCGACGCGCGGATCACGCCCGGCTGCGCGGGCCTCTGGACCGACGAGCAGGAAGCGGCATGGACCCGCATCGTCGATTTCGCCCATGCCAATTCGACGGCGAAGGTCTGCCTCCAGCTCGGCCATGCCGGCCGCAAGGGCGCCTCGAAACTCATGTGGGACGGCATGGACCGGCCGCTGTCCGACGGCGCATGGCCCATCGTGTCGGCCTCGCCCATCCCCTACTACCCCGACAGCCAGGTGCCGGCCGAACTCGACGAGACCGGCATGGCCGGTATCGTCGGCGAGTTCGTTGCCGCGACCGAACGCGGCACCTGCTGCGGCTTCGACATGCTGGAACTGCACTGTGCCCACGGCTACCTGCTCGCGAGCTTCCTTTCGCCGCTCACGAACAGGCGGACGGACGGCTATGGCGGCACCGTGGAAAACCGGCTGAAATTCCCGCTGCGGGTGTTCGAGGCCATGCGTGCGGCATGGCCGGCGGAGAAGCCGATGTCGGTGCGCATCTCCGCGACCGACTGGGCCGAGGGCGGCATCACCGAGGCCGATTCCATCGTCATCGCCCGTGCCTTCGCGGAAGCCGGCGTCGACCTGATCGACGTCTCGACCGGCCAGACCTCGCCGAAGTGCCGGCCGGTCTATGGTCGCATGTTCCAGACGCCTTTTTCGGACGCGATCCGCAACGAAGCGGACGTGAAAACCATGTGTGTCGGCAATATCACCTCGGCCGACCAGATGAACACGATCCTCGCAGCCGGCCGCGCCGACCTCGTCGCGCTGGGCCGCCCGCACCTCGCCGATCCGTCCTTCATGCTGAAGGCCGCGGCCTGGTACGGCATCGACATCCACCAGCCGCCGCAATACCTGCCCGGCAAGGATCAGGCGCTGCGCAATGCCGTGAAGGACCGCGCCGATTTCGAGGCGCTGAAGGTGGCAGCGAAGCCGAAGCGCCACGCGCGCGGCAGTTTCGAGAAGCAGGCGGCGGAGTAGGGCCGCTCAGGCGATATCGGCAAGGCGGACGGCGACCATCGAGATGTCGGGATGGTTCGGCTTCAGAATGTCATTCTTCGAGAGCCGGCGGATGCTGCCATAGCCATCGGAACGCGGCTCCCGATGAACCGTGACTTCCAGCGCCTGCGCATTGACCACCCAGTAGTCTTCGACGCCGGCCCGGGCCATCAGGCCCGCCTTCACGCCGAGATCGAATCCGAGACTGGAATCAGCGATTTCGATCACCAACATGGCACGCTCGGCGGTGAGCCGCGGCGCCTCGCTGTAACGGTAGATGACGATATCCGGCTCGACATAGGTGAAATCGTCGAGCGTCAGCGTCGGTTCGATGCCGACAGCGAGATCGTCCGGCACCATGCCTACCAAAGCCTTGGTAAGCCGGTTCTGCACATTCTGATGGAAATTGTTCTTCGAGTTCACCTGGACGAACTCCCCCTCGATCAGTTCGAGCTTCTCGTCCGGCCCGATGATCCCGGTTTCGACCATGCGGAAGGCGTCCTCGACGGTGAACATCCGCCGGGTCGGCTCGTCAGCCTGCGGGGTGACCATCACGTTCATGGCGGCCTCCTTCGGCGCCATCATAGCAGCGATAATACATGATGTATTGAGACGGAGACCGCTCAGCGGCTGATCGCCGACAACCCGCCATCCACCGCGATTTCGGCGGCCGTGACATAGCGCGCCTCGTCGGAGACGAGGAACAGCACCGCCTGCGCGACGTCCCAGGCGTCGCCCATCTTGCCGGTCGGCACCTGCGCGTTGCGTGCCGCGATGAGCGCTTCCGCGTCGCCGCCAGCCACCGTCTTCGCCAGCCGGTGCTCCACCAGCGGCGTGTGCATGAGGCCGGGGATCACCGTGTTGCAGCGGATGTGCTGCTTCGCATAGGTCACCCCGATCGACCGCGAGAAGCCGAGAATGCCGAGCTTGGTCGTCGTGTAGGCGACATGCGGCCGGCCGGCCAGCACGCGCACGCCGGCGATCGAGGACAGGTTGACGATGGCGCCGCCGCCCTGCCGCTCCATGGCGGGAATGACATATTTGCAGGCGAGGAAGGCGGTCTTGAGGTTCAGGTCGAGCTGAAAGTCCCAGACCTCCTCGGTCATCGACACGGGGTCGCCGGGCGCGGAGCCACCGACATTGTTGACGAGGATGTCGATACGTCCGAAGCGCGCGAGGCAGTCGGCCACCGCCGCCTCGACATCGGCCGCTCTGGTCATGTCGACATTCGTCGCGAAACAGGTGCCGCCTTCGGCCTCGATCAGCCGCCTGGTCTCCTCGGCCGCCGCCCTGTCGATGTCGGTGCCGTAGATCGTTGCGCCCTGGCGCGCCAGCAGCACCGCGGTCGCCTTGCCGTTGCCCCAGCCCTCGCCCACCGATCCCGCGCCGGAGATGAAGGCGACCTTGCCCGTCAGATCATGCATCTTGAAGTCTCTCTGCGCGGAAGCGGCGGTCACACCAGCACGGCGTGCTGCTTCATGCCCACCGTGCCGAAGACGCGGCGATAGCGCTCGATCTCGCCCTTCGGGCCGGTCGCCTTCAGCGGATTGTCGGAGAGCTTCACCGCCGGGCGGCCATTCGCCTCGATCACCTTGCAGACGACGGAGATCGGCGCCAGCGCGTCGGCATCGCCGTTCGGCACGCAACCCTTGAAGTCGTTGGTGAGATTGGTGCCCCAGCCGTAGCCGATGCGCACGCGGTCCTTGAAGTGGCGGGCCGTCTCCTCGATGGAATCGATATCCATGCCGTCGGAGAGGATGACCAGCTTCTTCGTGGGGTCGCGCCCCTTCTCGCGCCACCACTGGATCAGTTCCTCGCCGCCCTCGATCGGCTCCTTGGAATCCGGCCGCGCGCCGGTCCAGTCGGCCACCCAGTCCGGGGCGTGGGCGAGGAAATGCGCGGTGCCGAAACAGTCCGGCAGGATGATCCGCATGTTCTGGTCGTAGATGCGCGCCCAGTCCTCCAGAACGCGATAGGGCGCCTTCAGGAGATCCTCGTCGGTCTTCGCCAGCGCGGCATAGACCATCGGCAGTTCGTGGGCATTGGTGCCGATGGCCTCGATGCCGAGGTCCATGGCGAGCTTCATGTTGGACGTGCCGGTGAAGACGTCGGCGCCGAGAGCATCGGTCATCGCCTCCATCATCCATTGCTGCCAGAGGAAGCCGTGGCGGCGGCGCGTGCCGAAGTCGGAGATCTTCAGCGTGCCGACCTCGTCCTTGAGTCGGCGCAGCCGCTTGATCTTCTCCCAGGCCTTGGCCTTGGCATTGGCATAGAGGATGTCGAGCTCGAGCTTGGAGAGGTCGCGCATGGTCGCGCGCGCGCGCAGCTCGTTGATGATGGCGAGGGACTGCACTTCCCACATCGTGGTCTCGGCCCACCGCCCCGCGAAGGTCAGCTCGTATTGGCCGTCCCGCCGGGTCAGTTCGTAGTCCGGCAGCCGGAAATCCTTGAGGAAGGCGAGGTAGTCAGGCGTGAAAATGCGCTCGCGGCCGTAGAACGTGTTGCCGGCGAGCCAGATCAGTTCCTTCGGCGTGAAGCGCAGCCCGCGCGCATGGTCCAGTTGCTCGCGCAGCTCGCGTTCGTCGATGACGTCGGCGAGGCGCACGGTCCTGGTGCGGTTGTTCAGGGCGAAGGTCGCGGTCACATCCGGGTGGAAGCGCCGGATCAGCTGCTGCATGGCGAACTTGTAGTAGTCCGAATCCAGCAGCGACCGGATGATCGGGTCGAGCTTCCAGGTGTGGTTGTAGACACGGGTGGCGATATCGACCATGGGCGGCCCGACCGCGTTGCAACAGGGGCGCGGACCTTAGCAGGGCACCGCAGGATGAACAGTCACCCCAGGCCGCCATCGGCGCAAGGCAGCCTTTCAGGCACCCTGTATGCGCGCGCCCGCGCGCCTGGCGAACCATTCCGAGGCAACCAGCGCGACGAGGGCGATGACGATGGCGATGACGGTCAGGCGCATCGCTGCCTCGTCGCCGCCGGGGGCCTGCGTGTAGGTGTAGATCGCCGCCGAAATGGTCTGCGTCTCGCCGGGAATGTTCGAGACGAACGTAATCGTCGCGCCGAACTCGCCCAGCGCCTTGGCGAAGCAGAGCACCATGCCGGCGAGGATGCCCGGCAGCGCCAGCGGCAGGGTGACGGTGAAGAACACTGCAAGAGGATTGGCGCCGAGCGTCGCGGCGGCCCGCTCCAGCTTCACGTCGGACGCCTCGATGGACAGCCGGATGGCGCGCACCAGCAGCGGAAAGCCCATCACCGCGCAGGCCAGCGCCGCGCCGGTCCAGCGGAACGAGAAAACGATGCCGAAATGCTCGGCGAGGAAGGCGCCGACCGGGCCGCGCCGCCCCATGACGACGAGCAGCATGTAGCCGGTGACGACGGGCGGCAGCACCAGCGGCAGGTGAACGATGCCGTCGAGGATCGCCTTGCCCCAGAATTCCTTGCGGGCCAGCAGCCAGGCGATGGCGAGACCGAACGGCAGCGCGCAGACGGTCGCCCACGACGCGATCCGCAGCGACAGCTCGACGGCGGTCCATTCCTCAGGGGTCAGCGAGAACATGCGGCGGTCCCGATTGGCGCTATATCGAAACAGGTATAGCGCCAAATCGTGCCGCGCGTCAGCAGTCCTAGACGGAGACGGCCTCGCGCTTGACGCCGAATTCGCGGCCGGGGATCGAGGCGAGCAGCGCCTGCGTATACGGGTGCTGCGGATCGCCGAAGACCTTGCCGATGGGGCCGGCCTCGACCACCTCGCCGTTCTTCATCACCGCGACGAGGTCGCAGACCTGCGCGGCCACCCTGAGGTCGTGGGTGATGAAGACGATGGAGAGGCCCAGCCGCTGGCGCAGTTCCGCGAGCAGCCGCAGCACCTGCGCCTGAACCGAGACGTCGAGGGCGGAAACCGCTTCGTCCGCCACCAGCACTTCCGGCTGCAGCGCGAGCGCGCGCGCGAGGCCGATGCGCTGGCGCTGGCCGCCGGAGAATTCGTGCGGATAGCGGTCGGTCGCCGCCGGATCGAGCCCGACCAGCGAGAAGAGCTCCTTGGCCTTGGCCAGCGCCTCGGCGCGATCCATGCCATGGACGATGGGGCCCTGCGCCACCAGTTCGCCGGCCTTGCGGCGCGGATTGAGCGAGGCGAAGGGGTCCTGGAAGACCATCTGGATATGCCGGGTCGCGCGCCGCATCTCCTCGCGCGAGAGCTTGGCGAGATCGCGGCCGTTGAGGTTGATCACGCCGGTATCGGGATCGATCAGGCGCACGATGCAGCGCGCCAGCGTCGACTTGCCCGAGCCGGATTCACCGACGATGCCGATGGTGCCGCCCTTGGGCAGCGACAGGGTCACGTCCTTCACCGCATGGGTGACGCGGACGCCGCGGCCGAGGAAGCCGCCGGTGCGGAAGGTCTTCGACACATGCTCGACGGCGAGGATCGTCTCGCCCGACAGGGGCCGCGGCGGCGGCGCCTTCAGCGGCGGCACGGCGGCGATGAGCTGCTTCGTATAGGGGTGCTGCGGATCGTCGAGGATCTGCGCGGCAGGCCCCTGCTCGACCACGAGGCCGTGCTGCATCACCGCGACGCGGTCTGCAATCTCGGCGACGACGCCGAAATCGTGGGTGATGAACAGGACCGCCGTGCCCTTGCGCGCCTGAAGATCGCGGATGAGGGCGAGGATCTGCGCCTGCGTCGTCACATCGAGCGCGGTCGTCGGCTCGTCGGCGATCAGCACTTTCGGATCGAGGGCGAGCGCCATGGCGATCATGGCGCGCTGGCGCTGGCCGCCGGAGAGCTCGTGCGGATAGGCCCGCGCGGCGAGCTTGGGGTCCGGGATGCGGACTTCCTCCAGAAGCGAGAGAACCCGCTCGGTGATCGCCGCGCCCTTGAGCTTCGTGTGGATGGCGAACATCTCGCCGATCTGGTCGCCGATGGTGCGCAGCGGATTGAGCGCCGTCATCGGTTCCTGGAAGATCATCGCGATGCCGGCGCCGCGCACGTCGCGCATCTCGGCTTCGGTGAGCTGCGTCAGGTCGCGCCCGTCGAACAGCACCTTGCCGCCGTCGATCTCCACGCCGCCCGGCAGAAGCCGCATGATGGCATTGGCGGTCATCGACTTGCCGGAGCCGGATTCGCCGACGACGCAGAGAATCTCGTTCGACGAGATCGCCAGCGACACGTCCTTCATGGCGTGCGGGCGGTCGGCGCCCGCCGGCAGGCGGACGCTCAGGGCATCGAGCGTCAGGACGGCGGGGGATGCGTCGGTCATCGGCCCTTGAGCCTCGGGTTGAGGGCGTCGTTGAGGCCCTGGCCCACCAGCGAGACGGCGAGCACGGTGACGAGGATGGCGATGCCGGGAATGGCCGAGACGTACCACTGCACGCGCAGCACGTCGCGGCCGAGGCCGATCAGGTTGCCCCAGGAGGCGACGTTCGGATCGGACAGACGCAGGAAGGCGAGCGCGCTTTCGAGCAGGATCGACACGGCCATGACCACGCTCGCATAGACGATGACCGGCGGCAGGGCATTGGGCAGGATTTCGCCGAAGATCAGCTTCATGTCCTTGAGGCCGAGGGTCCGGCCGGCCTGCACGAACTCGCGGTTGCGCAGCGACAGGAATTCGGCGCGCGTCAGGCGGGCTGGCGCCGGCCAGGACACGATGCCGATGGCGATGATCACCGTCGTGATGTTGGAGCCGAACACCGCGACGAGAACCAGCAGCAGCAGGAAGTTCGGCAGCGTCTGGAACGCCTCGGTGATGCGCATCAGCACATTGTCGACCCAGCCGCCGTAATAGCCGGAGACCGCGCCGATCACGATGCCGATGATCACGGCGATGACCGTCGCCACGCCGCCGATCAGCAGCGAGATGCGCGCGCCGTAGAAGATCTGCGCGGCGATGTCGCGGCCGGAATTGTCGGTGCCGAGGGGAAAGCGCGGATTGGCGAAGGGCCAGACCAGCGGCCGGCCGGCCAGCGCCAGCGGATCGCGCGGGAAGAACCAGCCCGCGCTGACCGCCATGGCGATGACGCAGAGCAACAGGAACAGGCCGATGACGGCCGGCGGCGAACGGAAATAGGCGCGAACGAAAGCCACCGCTCAGCCCTCCGTCTTGATGCGTGGGTCGAGCCGCGCATAGACGAGATCGACGACGAAATTGACGGCGATCACGAGCAGCGCCGAGACGAAGATGATGCCGAGCAAGGTGTTCAGGTCGCGCTGGACGACGCTCTCATAGGCGAGCCGCCCGAGCCCCGGCAGCGAGAAGACGCTCTCCACCACCACCGAGCCGCCGAGCATGGTGCCGGCCTGAAGGCCGATCAGCGTGACCATCGGCAACAGCGCGTTGCGGAGCACGTGCCGGACGACGACGCGCGTCTCGTCCAGGCCCTTGGCGCGTGCGGTGCGGACGAAGTCGAGCGTCAGCACCTCCAGCATGGAAGCGCGCATGATGCGCAGGTAGATGGCCAGGAAGATCAGGCCCAGCGTCAGGGTCGGCAGGACGAGGTGCCGCGCCGTGTCCAGCACCAGCCAGATGCCTTCCTTGACCTGCGTGATGTCGCTGAGGCCGCCGGCCGGCAGCCATTGCAGGTAGATCGAGAAGACGACGATCGCCATCAGCCCGAACCAGAATGACGGCGTCGCGTAGAAGATCAGGCCGAGCGTCGAGATCAGCGTGTCGGGCCAGCGATTGACGCCGCGCGCCGCGATGACGCCGAAGACGATGCCGAAGAAGAAGGCAAAGGACAGCGACGCGGTCATCAGGAGGATGGTCGCCGGCAGGCGCTCGGCGATGACCTGCGCCACGGGCTTGCCGTAGATGGCCGAGAAGCCGAGGTC
>Ga0209794_1001877_pt1 | contig 13190 bp, 6 predicted proteins | sample EBPBio232013_DNA_FD_185869 | JGI IMG/M metagenome (GOLD analysis project Ga0209794, IMG submission 185869) | Wastewater treatment Type I Accumulibacter community from EBPR Bioreactor in Madison, WI, USA - Reactor 1_5/23/2013_ DNA (SPAdes)... | ecosystem: Engineered > Bioreactor > EBPR >... | reverse complement strand
CGAAGCCAAGGGCCGTGAATTCGCCGACGTGCTCAAAATGGGGCGCACCCAGCTGCAGGATGCCGTGCCGATGACCCTGGGCCAGGAGTTCGAAGCCTTCGCCGTCAATCTCGGCGAGGACATCGACCGCATCCGCGAAGCCTGCGCCCTGCTCTGCGAGGTCAATCTCGGCGGCACCGCCATCGGCACCGGCATCAACACACATCCCGACTACGCCCGGCTGGCCGTACGCCACCTGGCCGAGATATCCGGTCGGCCCATCGTGCCCGCCGCCAACCTGGTCGAGGCGACCTCGGACATGGGCGCCTTCGTGCTATTCTCGGGCATCCTCAAGCGCCTCGCGGTCAAGCTTTCCAAGATTGCCAACGACCTGCGCCTGCTCTCCAGCGGACCCCGTACCGGCTTTGGCGAGATTCACCTGCCGCCGATGCAGCCGGGTTCGTCGATCATGCCGGGCAAGGTCAACCCGGTCATTCCGGAAGCGGTCAACCAGGTGGCCTATCAGGTGATCGGCAACGATCTCGCCGTCACCCTGGCAGCCGAAGCGGGGCAGTTGCAGCTCAACGCCATGGAACCGCTGATTGTGTACAACCTGCTCAATTCGCTGAAAATGCTCGCCGGTGCCTGTGGCATGCTCGAACAGCGCTGCGTACGCGGCATCCGCGCCGACCGCGAGCAATGCCGCCGCCACCTCGACCGCAGCATCGGCGTGATCACCGCCCTGGTTCCGCACATCGGCTACGCCAACGCCTCGCGCATTGCTGCCGAAGCGCTGGCCAGCAACAGCACGGTACGCGAACTGGTGATCCGCGACGGCCTGCTCAGCGAAGCCCGGCTCGACGCCCTGCTCAGCCCGCAAAGCATGCTTGCCCCGCAAGCCGTGGTGGCATGAGCCGCGTCCTCATCCTGCACACCGGCGGCACCATCGGCATGGCCGCCGCCCCCGGCGGCTACCGGCCGATGGCCGGTTTCCCCGCCCGCCTGCGCGAGCAGCTCGGTGCCCACGCCGGCAGCCGCCTGCCCGACTACGACATCGTCGAGCTGCCGCCGATCGACAGCGCCGACCTGCGTCCCGGTCACTGGGCGGTGATCGCCCGGTCCCTGCTCGAGCGCTGGGACGACTACGACGGTTTCGTCGTCCTGCACGGCACCGATACCATGGCCTGGAGCGCCTCGGCGCTCTCCTTCATGCTGCGCGGCACCGACCGCCCGGTGATCTTCACCGGTTCCCAGATTCCCCTCGTCGAACCGCGCAGCGACGCCCTCGACAATGTCGAGGCGGCGCTGCTGTTCGCCGCCACCGAGCCGGTACGCGAGGTCGGCCTCTACTTCGGCCACCGGCTGCTGCGCGGCAACCGCAGCCGCAAGCTGGCCACCGCCCAGTTCGATGCCTTCGACTCACCCAATTGCCCACCGCTGGCCGAAGTCGGCATCGACATCACGCTGCATCGCGAACGCATCGTCAGCCCCGGCGACAAGTGCTTTGTCGTTCCCGAGTTCGACGACCAGGCTGTCGCCATCCTCACCGTCCACCCCGGCATTGCCGGGAGCACGGTCGACGCCCTGACAGCCAACCCGCGCATCCGCGGCCTGATCCTGCAGACCTATGGCGTCGGCAATGCGCCGCAGGGCGACCGCGAACTGATTGCCGCCCTGGAACGCGCCGCCGCCCGCGGCCTGGTTCTGCTCAACACCACGCAATGCCTGGTCGGCAGCGTGATCCAGGAAACCTATGCCACCGGCGCCGCCCTCGCCCGCATCGGCGTCGTCCCGGCCGGCGACATGACGCTGGAAGCCGCTTTTGCCAAGCTGCACTTCCTGCTCGCCAGCGAGCAGGACCCCGACCGCATCCGCGACGCCCTGCGCCAGAACTGGTGCGGGGAAAGGAGCTGAAGGCGGCGGTTTCACGTGAAACCGCCGTTCGTCTTGTGCCTCCCTCCGTGCGCTCAACTAGCGAATCATCAAGTACCGATATTGGACTAAACTCCGGTTCAGGTGAGCTTGTCCGGGATTCGCGTCCAACAGCGTCCGGCAGGGGGGAAAACACATGCAACTTGAAACGTTCCGCTATACGTCGCGCAAGGGCTGGGATCGCCAGCCGGACCAGCAGCTGGATTCACCCGACACCCTGGTGCTGGTGTTTGGTCCGGCCGACCTGAACGAGCTGCAGGCGCCCCTGTCCGCGCTGCGCGCCTGCTACCCCCAGGCCGTCTGGGCGGGTGCCTCGACCGCCGGAGAGATCCTTGATCGCAGCATCGACGACGACACGCTGACCGTCGCTGTCGCCCGTTTCGCCAACACCGGCTTGCGTGCGGTAACGCACAGCCTGGCCGGTGCCGGCGATTCCTACGATGCCGCCAGCACCATCGCCCGCCAGCTCGATGCCGGCGATCTACGCGGCATCCTGGTCTTTGCCGATGGATTGCACGTCAATGGTTCCGAGCTGGCCCGCGGCTTTGCTTCGGCCCTGCCCTCGGGCATCGTGGTCACTGGTGGTCTGGCGGGTGACGGCAGCCGCTTTGCCCATACCTGGGTACTTGGCCAGGCAGCGCCAACCAGCGGCGCCATCGTCGCCATCGGTTTCTACGGTAAACACATCAAGCTGGATCACGGCAGCGCGGGCGGCTGGGATGTCCTCGGCATCGAGCGCAAGGTGACCCGGGCCAGCAGCAATGTCCTCTTCGAACTCGACGGCCAGCCGGCCCTGCCGCTCTACCGCAAGTACCTCGGCGAGCGCGCCGGCGACCTGCCGGCCAGCGGGCTGCTCTTCCCGCTCGCCATCCATAGCGGCAACGAACACGACGAGGTGACGGTACGCACCATCCTCGGCATCGACGAAGGGCAGCAATCGATCACCTTCGCCGGCGACATTCCCGAAGGCGCCACGGTACAACTGATGCGCGCCAATTTCGAACGGCTGATCGACGGTGCCGCCCGCGCCGCCGAACACTGTCACGCCGGCCACACCGACGAGCCGGTACTGGCGCTGGCGATCAGTTGTGTGGGCCGGCGCGAGGTGCTCAAGGAACGCTGTGAAGAAGAGCTCGAAGCGGTACTCGATACCCTGCCGCCGAGCACCCGCATGGTCGGCTTCTACTCCTACGGCGAGCTTTCGCCCCTGCGTGGCAATTGCTGCGACCTGCACAACCAGACCATGACGCTCACCCTGATCCGGGAAGACCTGGCATGAGCCAGCACCGGCTGCTCGCCCGGCAACTGCGCAAACTTGGCCTGAGCAGCGAAACCCCACCCGCTGCGGACGACTGGCAGGCCTTGCTGGCGGTACTGGAGCGGACCTACCACGACTTCGATCAGGATCGTTACACGCTCGAACGCTCGCTCGACCTGACCTCGGAGGAAATGCGTGCCCTCCACCAGCGCGAGCGCACCGCCTACGACGCACGCCTGAAATCCATATTCCGCTCGCTGCACGAACCGATCTGGCTGAAGGACCCGCAAGGCATCTATCTGGCCTGCAACCAGGTTTTCGAAGCCTTTTTCGGCGTCCTCGAAAGTGAAGTCCTCGGCCGCACCGACCACGACATCATCCCCAGCGACGACGCCGATATCTTCCGTCAGCACGACCTCGATGCCATCGAACAAGGCAGACCGGTGGTTTTCGAAGAACAGGCGACACGGGTTGCCGACGGCCAGCGGGTGCTGCTGTCTACCGTCAAGACCCCCATCTTCGACGGCGACGGGCAGCTGATCGGCGTACTCGGCACCGCCAGCGACATCACCGCCAGCCGGGCGGCAGAGCAAAGCCTGCAGGAAGCCGCCAGCGTTTTCCACCACGCCAACGAAGCCATCCTGATTACCGACCCCGCCGGCGACATCCTCGACGTCAACCCGGCGTTCACCGAAATCACCGGCTATCGGCGTGACGAGGTGCTCGGCGACAATCCGCGACTACTCCAGTCCGGACTCCACGACAGCAGTTTCTATGCCGCACTGTGGCAAGCGATCATCCATGAAGGGCGGTGGAGCGGCGAGATCTGGAACCGGCGCAAGGACGGCAGCATCTTCGTTGCCCGCCAGACGATCAGCAGCATCCGCGACGAGGCCGGCAATGTACGGCGTTACGTCGGTCTCTTCTCCGACTACACCGCGCTCAAGGAACAGCAGCTGGAGCTGGAACGCCTGGTCGAATCCCGCACCCAGGACCTGCAAATCGCCAAGGAAGCCGCCGAAGCCGCCAACCGCGCCAAGAGCACCTTCCTGGCCAACATGAGCCACGAACTGCGGACCCCGATCAGCGGCATCATCGGCATGATCAGCCTTGCCCGCCGACACATCGGCGACCCCGAAAATCTCGATCGTCTCGAAAAGGCCGAACGTTCCGCCCAGCATCTGCTGGCCCTGCTCAACGACATCCTCGACCTGTCCAAGATCGAAGCCGAACACCTCAAGCTCGAAACCCTGCCGCTGACGCTGTCCATGCTCGCCGCCAATCTTCCGGTCCTGTTCGGCGAACGCACCAGCAGCAAGGGACTGGAACTCGACATCCAGCAAGACCCGCTGCTGGCCGAACGTCGTTACCTTGGCGACCCGCTGCGCCTTGGACAAGTGCTGATCAACCTGGTCGGCAACGCCATCAAGTTCAGCGAGCACGGCCAGATCACCGTCACCAGCCAACTGCTGGAGGAAGGGAGCAACGACGACCTGATCCGCTTCGCAGTCAGGGACCAGGGTATCGGCATCCCGGCCGAGACCCTGCCCAGGTTGTTCACCGCCTTCGAGCAGGCCGACGGCTCAATGACCCGGAAGTACGGCGGCACCGGGCTTGGCCTGGCGATCAGCAAGCGCCTGGTGGAAATGATGGGCGGCCGGATCGGCGTCCAGAGCCAGCCCGGGATCGGCAGCGAATTCTGGTTCACCGTCCGCCTGCGGCACGACGTGGCACCCATCGACACCGGCACCACCGGCGCAGACGCCGACGCAGCCGAAGATGAATTGCGCCGCAACCACACCGGCGCCCGCATCCTGCTCGCCGAAGACGAAGCCATTTGCCGCGAAGTCATGCTCGAACTGCTTGGCGAAATCGGCCTGAACATCGACAGCGCCAGCGACGGCGACCAGGCCGTGAAGCTGGCCGCAGAAAACCGCTACGACCTGATCCTGATGGACATGCAGATGCCCCACCGCAACGGCCTCGACGCCACGCGAGCCATCCGCGCCGCCCCGACCAACCGCGACACCCCGATCCTGGCCATGACCGCCAACGTCTTCGAACAAGACCGCCAGGCCTGCCTGGACGCCGGCATGAACGAACACCTGGCCAAGCCGGTCATCCCCGAAGTCCTGTACGCGAGCCTGCTCAAGTGGCTGGAAAACGGGCGCAGCGGCTGACAGTCCACCAATGTCTACTAATCTGTTTATGAATTAGTAGACATCTGTCGGCAGACCGCCCGCAGCGATCTGCTGATCAAGACGAAACAGGGGAACGCTTACGTTTTCCCTGCGCCGAAAAACCTGCGGGAATTGTTGGCAATGCTGGCAAAGCAGTAGCTGTCGCGTCAAACATCAAGTTGTCTTGCCTTGGCATGCTGCGGGCAGCTGACAAGGTGGTCATTGACCATTCCGGACGCCTGCATGAACGCATAGCAGATTGTCGAGCCGACAAACTTGAAGCCGGCTCGTGACAGAGCCTTGCTCATGGCGTCCGAATGAGCGGTCTTTGCGGGAACCTCGGATAGCGAGCCCCAAGCGTTCTGGATCGGGCGTCCCCCGACAAATCCCCAAAGGAATTCGCTGAAGGTTCGGCCGGTTTGGGTCAATGTCAGGTACGACCTGGCGTTTTGAATGGTGGCTGCCACCTTGGCCCGGTTACGAATGATGCCCGGGTCAGCCAGTAACTCGGCAACCTTGGCATCATCGTATGCAGCAATGATTTCCGGCCGAAATCCATCGAAGACCTTGCGGTAATGCTCCCGCTTCTTGAGTACGGTTGCCCATGAAAGGCCAGCTTGAGCACCCTCAAGAATGAGAAGCTCGAACAGGGCACGGTCGTCATGAAGTGGCTTTCCCCATTCGTTGTCGTGGTACTCGCGATACAGGTCAAAACCCACGCACCAAGGGCAGGGTTGGTTGCCAGATTGGTCGGGTTGCATCGTTGCAGGCTCTGATTCTGTGGGAATTAGCCGGATTTTAGGGCAGTTGGAGGCGGGGTTGTCGGCGCCAATAGAATTAAAGGTCAGCTACAGTCGGCCGGAGATCGGCCAAAGCCGACCTTGAGCAACTCGCCGAAGTCGGGCAGCAATGTGCCAGTTAGCTGCCGTTCAGCTAGGGAAGGCCCTGAACGGCAGCTTTCTCATTACTCGATTAATAAGCGGCCAATGAGCTTTTTCGCCTACTCCATGAAGTGCTGGTAGATCAGCATATCGCGGGTTCCACCGTTCGCCGCGTCCGACTGCATCCTTAAATCGTTCCCCTTCGCTTCATGCAGCAGTAGGAGTAACCGGCCCCGCTCTTTTTCCGAACCCTAAACGCAGCAGTAATTCAGGAAGCCGAAAGCATCCTTATACGGAAGATTAGGCGATCCTCCATGGTCATTTCCGTAATTAGCTTTCCCAATATAGTGCCGGCCATTGTCAGTAGCCTCGCCGATCGCTATCTGGGCTTCCTTTATCAATTTCTGATCAGTTGTCATGAAACCGAATGGAACCAACGACGCCGTGTTACCGCTAGGCGCGTAGTGGAATAGCACGCACGCAAAACACGATGGCACCAGAAGAATCTCTATCCGGCCATTGGCCAGATCGCCTTCATGGAAATAGACAGCCTTTTCCTGTTTGCTCCAAAAAATGTTCTGGAGGCTACGTACCGTCTGGCGGGTGCCTGGGTAAAGTATCTTCACTTCTTCCGCAAAGTGCGCTTTTTTCTTCTTGGCTTGGGGAAGCGACTTTTGAAGCGAAAAATAAAACTCGTCGAAAAGTTTCGACCGGCCCCAGAAGCGATAGTCAGGCGCCATCCAGGCGATAGAGGTCAGCATATTACTCGCTACCTGCCCTTCCTGGACCGGCAGCGAATCCTTGACAGCTGAAATGATTTTCGCCGAATTGCCCGGCATGTACATGTTGCCGATCAGGGGTTGCGTGTGCTCCGGATAGCCGATTTCGCTATGCACGTGCACGGCGCGGACGTACGCTTGGAAATCAAATCCCTTTTTTGAGAGAAATTGGCCCACGAGCTTGTCGTCGAACCTTTCGACGAAGTCCTCCAGGGATTTTTGTTGACTGGTCAGCGTCGAGCGAAGCGCGTCGGAAACGGCTGCCTCCACTCCTAGCCGGTATTCTTGCGGCGCTTCGTCGTCGTATGCGGTCTGTCGTTCGACCTCGAGTTCTTCGTTCAGGAAGAAACCGACCTCAAGCGGCACCCCGAACAGCTTGTCGCTTTTGACGTTCGAAATCTTGTAGATGTCGATCTTGTCGTTGGTCTTTTCCTTAGCCTTCAAGATCCGCTGGAAATGGGTTTGGTACGCCTGTTCCGCTAAGTGCGTGCTATCGCCAATCTGCTTCTGGTCGATAGGCAGTTCACATGCGTAGGCCGGCGTTTTCCTGCTTCTTACATTATTTAACGGATGGAAGGTCAGAAGATCGAAGTCGACCGAATCCGTTCGAGGCTTCACAACGGAAAACCTGGGCAAGTCGTCATCCGTGTAAAACTTGGATTCCGCGTAAGGGGTCAGCCGGATGGACTTGCCATCGAACTCGATGAGGCTTTGGTCTACCAGGGACTCTAGTAGCAACCTGGTTTCCTTGTTAGTGAAACCGAAATACTGGGCGAGCTGTTCTGCTTCAATGTCCTCGCATAGTCGGATCAGCCGAAGTGCGAATTCGGTGACCTTTGGAAGGCTTTCGTTCACCGTTACGGACGAGTGTATGACGAATTGCCGTGCCGGCAGTGCGAATGTGATCAGGTTCAGAGGGATTGGCGTAAACATGGCTTAGGTCTTCAGGCTTTCGGCAGTTACGTGACACACCCGCTTCTCAACCCGGGCCTCCTCGAAAAGTCGGACGAAATTGCCCAGCGGACTCTCGGTGTTTCTATCCATCCACATCCGCATGGCGCCGATGATCACGAGCCTGTCCATCGCTCGCGACATGGCTACGTTCAGGCGATTGGCACTGGACAGGAATCCTTGCTCGTATTTCGCGTTGTTCCGCACCAGGGACAAGATGATTATCCGGTTCTCCTTACCTTGGTAGCCGTCAACAGTATCCACTTTGATCAACGAGCGAAGGGGACCTAGCCATTCGGCACGAGCGATCGCGTTGTTGATCCGGGTCACTTGGGCGCTGTACATCGCGATGATCCCGATGGGAATTTCTCCCTGCTTGAGATCGCTGACCAAGGCATTCGTAAACTGCTCGTTCTGGAGGATGTGCCGCAGGACGTCGATGACGGCACGGGCTTCGTACTGATTCGCGCAGCTCCTGTCCGGCGTTTTTTCATGATGGCTAAGCTTTCCGGCGGAACTGGTGTCGACCCATACGACTTCGGAGTTGAATGGTTCCGTTAGTTGCCCGAAGTACTCCTTTGGCCCACCTCTTCCCTTGGTCAGACTTTTGCCCCTCGGCTCATAGAAGCACTTAGAAACGAGCGAACATATCTCTGGAGCCATCCGGTATTGGGTTGAGAGCGTGGCACCGACCGCCTTGCCATACGACGACTCGAAGGCCCGCTCGAAGTCGCTGTCGAAAACGTCCGAATCCCGTCCAACACGGAGCCTTTGTCCAATCTCCTTGCGCAACTCGTCCTTGTAGAGCGGCGGCAACTGGAAATGGTCGCCGACAAGCAAAATCCTTTTCCCGACCTGCATGGAGACAGCCAGTTCGGACGGGGTTGCCCGTGCAGCTTCGTCGATGACAACCCAATCATACGAGTTCCTCGAAACGCCAAGATTCCATCGTCCGACGCCGACGCAGGTACCGGCAACAATTGTTCTCGTCTTGGCCAGGAACTCGGAGAAGTTACCGCCTTGCGACCCAAGCACGTCGACCCATTCCTGGGAAATCTTGATCAACTGGTGGAGTTTGTTGACGGCTGCAGGACTCCGGACGCCAAATTTGCGGGCTAGGGCCTCCTTAGTATCCTCGACGACATTCTCTGACACTGCAATCTCTTCGGGCGTCAGCGCGACCAAGGCATGTGAATGCAGTAGTTCCCTGCGGGCGTACAGCCTCTGCTTGAGCGTTCCCCCTTCCTCCTCGGCGCCCAAGGCGGCAAGTTCCTTCTCCAGAAGGGCCACGTCCTGGGCAAGACGGTCCATGTGGATGAAGGTCTGGGCGAAAGCCTCAACAAACTCCCGGTTCAGCCGCAACCGTGAGCTCAAGGAGACGATCCTGCGCTTGAACTCGCTGCGGAATCGCTCGCGGTACGATTCTTGGAGCGCTGTTACCCCTACGTGCCGAATGGCGTCCGACAGGGTCCCGTCCTCGCCGACGCGAACCACGTCGATATCGGCGTTTCGCCGCGCCGCCAAGCGGAGTGCCCCTTCCAGTGCGTTGTTCGTGGCCTCGTGGGATTGGCTCACTAGGAGGACGCTCCTAACCCCTTGCTTGTGGATTACGTAATCCAGGAACGCGGCTATGAACGACGTTTTGCCCGTACCCGGGGGACCTTGCAACAGGCAGACAGGACCGGACGATACTATTCTCTTGAAGGCCGCTTTCTGGTCATCATTCAGGGAAAAGATTTTTTTCCCGTCCTCGTAGACATCGTACTCTTCCAAATCAGTGTCGGTCGGTTCCGGGTACTTGATGACTTGGTTGTTCGACGTGGCACGCTCGAAGTAACTGACAAGTTTCGAGATTACGGAACGGCCAGACAAGATCCGCTCTACGGCTTCGTAGCGCCTTTCGTAGGATGATCTTTCCGCCTTGCTGCGAAGGAGATAACGGCTGTCAATCGGAAACTGGGCCGAAAACCCTCGCGGTACGATAGCCAGTTCGTCGGGAGTGGAATGCCGATGTTCGAGAAAGCCGACGCACCGGTATTCTCCCCCCTCGATTTCTTTCAGGACCTCGACCTTTTCATCTGACGCGTATTCTATGGTCACATCGGACTTGAAGGGGATAAGGTAGGCGTCCTCGCGTTTCGGATGCGGTCTGGAAGGCCCCGTAATCAACACTTCCGGCTGCGAGTCGAATTCCGCTTCGATCAGGTGACGCCAGATTGAAGCGGTGGATATTTCTGTACGTTCCTTATGGACCTCTGCGTCGACATCGGGCGCGAGCCAAACGTCCTTCGGTTGTTCCTGGACCCTGGCTGCCAGTTCAGGAACCTTCTGCAAAGCTGATACTAGGGCACTGGCGTCGTCACCTGGTCCGGAAGTTAGGGAAATTTTTCCTTCGAACTGGATTCCGCGGATCGTTTTCCTTTGGAACAGATCGTGCGTGATTTCCTTGATGCCGATACGCTTGATTGATCCGTCGTCGATCGAAACGGTAAGCGTTAGCTGTAGCCCGGGACCAATAAGTGTGTATCTGTCATGCTGCGTGTCCTCGTAGCCTTTCTCGACGTAGTACACCCCGTTGTCCGAACGCATTGGACCGGCCACGAAGCCGGGCGGGGTCCTGGAGATCGTGACCACCAAAGCTTCCTGCTCGGGTAGCGGCGGTTCGAGGGCTTTAGCCAAGGCCTCCCGCAGCGGCGCCAAGGTAAGGATGGCGGGCTCCGTCTTCAGGTTTTCCGCCAAGGCTTGGTAGACGCCTGGAATTGGCAGGTCACCAACGTCCATGTCTACGCTCGTGCAACCCAAGATCCCGCCAATGATCAGGGTAACCGCGTACCTATCTCGCTCGACGAGGGAGATTCTCTCGTAATTGCCAGGAACGTACGCGGTCGTCACGACATCGACCGTACCGTCCTTAAAATCTGGAGTATCTATGAACACGGCACAAGGGAAAGCACGTCCGTCCCCCGCTGGCCGGACGAGAACGTTTTCGGGATGCAAATCGCCGTGCGGCAAATCAATACTGTGCAGCCGCTCAATGCCATCGATCAAGCCCACGGACAGTCCGATCCTGTCCTCAAGTGTCTTAGTACTGGAATCCCACTCGGTTAGCGTGGGAAGGTCGAGCCATTCTCTTACGTAAAGGAGCCCCTTCTTGGGTACGATCCCTACGTCGAGAACCCTTGGAAGCCATTCGCTGGGATTGACCTGGATCGCACGGGCCTTTTCCAGGAATCTCAACAGTGTTTGGTTGAAATCCGGCTTGTCCGCGTCGGGTGTGGCGCCGTACCAGAACTTGACTTGGCATTGGTTTCCGTCGCGCTCTCCTTTGAATACTTCGAGATTTCCTTTTTCGACCGGATCGTCGAGTTCTTCGTAGTCTCTCGGCCTAGTTTGAGCCTTGAAGTATTCGAAGGTGGCCAACGAAATTACCGGTTCGCCATCCGAGAAATCAATTTCGTTCAGCGCGTCCAGCATCTCCTCGGCATTGGCCCATCGACCGGAGGTCTCCCATTTCATTGAGCGCTCGAACCAGTCGTCCAGTTTGCCGGATGCAATGTCATTTTCCTTCGGTACCCAGACCGAAAGTCCGTCGTCCCTGTCCGGAGGCACTCCGTAAATGAGTATGTGCGCCACTACGCCGAGAAGATAAACATCCCGGTGGAACGGGGTGGCGAACTTGTCCTCGAAAAAATCCTCCGGCAATTTCTCCGTAATGCAGCTCACTTGCTCCTTCAGAGCTCCCACCGTCTCCATTTGGGGAAAATGAGAAGCTACGAACCCGGAGAGACGGACGCTATCCGGGCGCTCAAGCCAGACGCAATGGTCGCCGATGTCCCGATGGGCTACGCCCAAGCGGTGGAGCTCGGCAAACTTGGATATCAGGACTTTCGTCAGACTGATACGGTCCGACACGGGCAACTTGTCCCGGTAGGCCTCAATGAAATCGAACAAGCGCTTTTGCTTGGCAGGGAGGTCGAACAGTTCGCAATGGTCGATGGTTACCTCGTCCGCCGCCAGCGTCCCGATCGGCTGCAACAGCACCCCGTCCAGCAGGTCGGTCTTTTCCTTGACGTAGCTGAAAACCCTAGGTTCGCGGAGCGCAATGTTAACCCAGTCCGACTGTGTTGGCGCCGAAGTGCCCAACTGCGAGAAATCCCACCGGCGGAGGAGGGCTCGAGCGTTCGGATCGTCGCGGTTGACGCTCCTGTACTCGAAATACAGGGAATCCGGATGCTTGAATGTTGGTGCGCCATCGACGACGTAATTCTGCCAGGAGAACTCCCTTGCCCTGATCAATTCGGGAGAGCCTTTGAACAGGAGTTCGAATTCGTTAAGGTGGTCGAGGGGATTGAACGTGCGGGGACGGTTACGGAACTCGAGTGGAAGTGCTAGCAGTCGCTTGTACGTTTGAGGGTCGCCGATTTCGAGGAAGTCGTTTAGATGAAGGACGAAAGGCTTTTCCTCTTCCGTCAAGATGGGCGACGGGCTGTTACCGCAAAGAACGACCCGGCTGTCCACGAGGACAGCATGCCCGCCCTTGATCGAGCGTTCGACGAACGTCTTGAGAATGCGGGCTTTTTCCGAATTTTTTTTGACGGGACTGACGTCCATCCGCTCGAAATGCTTTTGGTTCGGTTTCCTGCGGTACCAATAGCCGTCCTCCGACTTAATCTGGCCGTGCCAGCGCTTCAGTTCGACTATGAGTATGCGGTCGGGAAGCAGCAGGACTAGGTCTATCTCCCGTGCGAGTCGCCCTTTCTCGATAACCTCAAGCGATGCGTAGCCCCGCCATTCCCGCGGGAGCGTCTTCTCGATCCGACTGACGGCGTATTTCTCGGACTCTTGGATGCCCGTTTTGGGCAGAACGAATATCTTCATTTTCTTTTTGCTCTTGGTTTCGACACCCCATCCGGACTACCAGTCGTCGCGGACCTCGGGCAATTCTGCCTCAAGGCATAGTTCCATGTCATGTTCGTTTGCCAAAATCAGTCGTGAATTCCGGAATGGAGGTAGTAGCCTGTCTCCCGTTACATGGTAGCCACCTCGGATATAGACTGCGGCAGTCTCAACACCCGGACTGGGCTCTACGGTACGTCCCGGCCTGATATAACCCTGAATCGCCCCGGGTTTCGTAGAGGCTCCGTGGTTTAAGTACAGGCGGATTCGGCCTGTTGGGGGAGTTGCAAATAATACCGTTGCTCAGCCTCGGCAGGCGGGATGTATCCGATGG
>Ga0209794_1001876_pt1 | contig 13192 bp, 15 predicted proteins | sample EBPBio232013_DNA_FD_185869 | JGI IMG/M metagenome (GOLD analysis project Ga0209794, IMG submission 185869) | Wastewater treatment Type I Accumulibacter community from EBPR Bioreactor in Madison, WI, USA - Reactor 1_5/23/2013_ DNA (SPAdes)... | ecosystem: Engineered > Bioreactor > EBPR >... | reverse complement strand
ACAAGAACTTATAAAAAAATTGGTAAGCAATGAAAAAATCAATTTATTAGCTAAAACCTAGACTGGTAAAGGGTTATATGGGGTCTGTGGGAAATTTCGTACCTTCCTGCAAAGAACCCCTTATACGCTTGCCCCGCAATCATTCCATTGCCACACACAAGCCGAAAAAGACCCGCCATTAAGCGATATGAAGACAGTCCATCATGTGAGTTGATAAGAACAAGCTCAGGGTAAAGCCCTTGATTATTCTGCAAAGCGTCATGACGTTGAAAACGAAGCATGTGTTTTGCAAATACTTTAGATTCTTGACTCAGGCTTTTGGTCTGAGTTGCCCATGTTGGGAAGAATCCTTCTGACATTAATTTATTAATGATTTGCTCTGTTGAGATGGGTGCATACTTATTGCTTGTTTTATGAGAGCTGGCTTGTGTGAATATGGAAGGTGCCAATTTAAATAATTTTTCTTTTGATAAGACTGGTAGCATGTTGTTCTCCTATGTTTTTTCTATTTGTTCTCAAGGAACAAGATCATTATCACATACCAAACAATAATTATCAACTTATTTTATAAACTTTGTTTACATCTAGCAAGTGCCTTGATATACTCTTTCTTGTCTTAAAGACAAAGTGTAAAAACATAGGAGAACGCAATGACTATCCCAAAAATTATCCAGCAACAATTACTCCATACCAATAAGGCCATCATATGGTCATGGGGCGTATCTAAATGGTATGAAATATCAAAGACTGCTCTTGCATTGCGAGTCCATGCGCGTTACTTAAATGGTTTTGTCTGTATCGAACTGGATGAGGGGCAAGACTTATACACTATTTCCTTTTTCCTTAATACAAGTATTGAGGATATGCTGGTATGGCCAGTGATACCCTATAAACCGATGAAAGGCGTGTATTGCGATCAGCTGGTTGAATTCATTGATAATAGAATAGAAAAAATACCAAATTATAAATATTAAAGTCTTCCAGCTTCCAGATGGTTCTGGAGGTTGGCAAACATCAGAGGGGATTTAATGAAAAAACTATCATTTGCTGTAAAAGCGAATATGAATAAACCACCCAGAGTGCATGTTCAATCATCGGATAAAAAGACAACCTATGGAGCATTTCAGGCCAATGATTGCAGTGAGTTTAATAGCTGGGAGAAGCTAAGCCCTGAGGAAACTATTGAATTAAAGCAATACATGAACAACCTGATAGCGATTGAACACTACTTTTCAACACAGTCTCTTGGGGAACAAAAAGATTTCAGAATTCGATTACCAGGCAGTTTTATTCACGCCATTTCTGAATTAAGCGTTATTTGCCTTGAAGAGGGCATTAATCTTGATGTCTATGATGCGATGATAAGTGCTGCAATTCAGCAACTTAAAATCAAAACATCTTCTCTTTCTGATGATAAAAAACAACGTGCCCTGGCCATACTTAATAAAATTGGTTTGGCAGAAAACAGCAAGCCTGATGTTTCTCTGAAAATACAAGCAGTCTTCTCCGAGCTGTTGTCTATCCATAATAAATCAGAGAGGCTGCACCAGAAAGCCATAGCATTATTTAACAAAGATAAAAGTATTGCCCCCAAGACCATCGAAGAAATTGCCAAAGGCAAGCTATCAACATCTCGATGGCTGGTAACTTGTGCTATAGAGATTTTGCTGGAAGAAAAACCGGATATATTACAGAAATCATTGTCTGATGAAGATATTCTTTTTTTATGGGCTAATCCCTTATTGAAAAATAATATACCGAAAGAAGAATTATTCAAGAAACTGGAGTCACTGACAAATTGTGAATCCTTAATAAAAAAACTGGGTTCAATGAGCAATTAACATTGAAAATTTTGCAATTATCACATTTATGCTATAATTAACTATGAAAGTAAAATTTTATCAAAAACAATCGGGAAAAAATCCCGTGGCGGAATTCCTAAATGATTTGCCGTCAGATGAGATAGCACGTATTGCTGGATGCTTGAAAAATATAGAGGAACTTGGCTTTGATAGCCCACGAGTGCAATTTAGACAAATAAAAGGCTCACTCTGGGAAATTAAAATCAAAACATCTCGCAGTGGCTATCGTTTTTTTTACGTTTGCATTCAAAAAGAAATTATTGTGCTTTTGCATGCATACAAGAAACAGTCGCAAAAAGCACCCAAGCAAGAGATTGAACTTGCTGAAAAACGCATGATGGAGGTATACGATAATGAAAGCACTTACCTTGAATGAATTTATTGACAATAAAATTCAACAGGATGATGAGTTTGCAAAGCATTATGAGCGCGAGCAGATTATTAACAACATTGCAGTGATGATCGCCAATGCGCGTAAAGAGCGCCACATGACTCAATCTGAACTGGCAAAAAAAATTGGCAGCAAGCAGTCCGTTGTCTCTCGGCTCGAAAGTGGCAGCAGCGCCTTTATTCCTTCTCTGGAAACATTGGTCAAAGTAGCTGATGCACTGAATATGCGATTAACATTGCAATTACAAGCCTAACAATTTTAAACGCTGGAGTTATGATGAACGAAGATTTATTCGTATTGGCATGGAAAAAGGGGATTAAAAAAATTGGAGCAGAATGCTTTAATATAAAAGCATCCTCCCTTGATTCGGCTAAGAAAAAATGGCAATTAGAGCCTAATTACGAATTCATTCAAAACGCAATCGGTGGTTATAGTCATGGTAAACAAGTTCTTATAGGACTCATGTATTCTTATTTTGATGCGGAATGCGGCCAAAAATTATTAGAGAGAGCACAAACACCCAATTTCGTTCAAGCTCGCTCAGTTCTTGATAAAGAAGCGATAGAAATTATTTCTCAGTTATGGTTATACCATACGGGATGGTAATAAACAGAGCAGTTTAATAACTGGATTATCATTGTTATCCTTGATTTAACTGTATGAAAAGATATTCAAAATCACTTGACCATATAGCTTGTAGTAGATAACAGGGACGGCATATTGTGTGTATTTCAAACTATTTTAGAGGATTGATACAACCCTAACGCCAAGAAATTTCTTACAAAAAAAACAGCATCCCAGCCAATGCCTTAATAGTGCATAAAGGCTATAATGTAATTGTTTGGCGCAGCTGGGATGTTGACAGGATGTTGAGACACTAGCGAGTTCAAGGATGAACTCAAATCAATGGCATTTACAGCTGCGCACAGGCACAAAACAAAAACCTATAACCTATAACTTCACCTTGACTTTTTATAATGAAATTACATCTCACTACCCAACTAACTCTTTAGCCTTATCCCAAATATGCATCAACTCATCAAAGGGTAAGCCCTCAAGGTTTATCAATTCACGTTCCTCAGCAATCAGTTTAACCGCTCGTAATCGCCTTTCAAATTTAGTCAATGATTGTCCAAGGGTTACTCGGGGACTTAACTTACAAAAAATACACAGGGAAAACACCGCGTGGAGTAAATCGCCAATTTCATCTTGTAAAGCGGTTTGATTCGCTTTAGAAGGGTCATGTTCTAGGTGCTCTTTGATTTCATCACACTCACTGTGAATTTGATCCATGATTTGGGCTGCGCTTTGCCACTTAAACCCAAATTGAGAGGCTTCTTCCTCCAGATCGCTAATTTTATCTAAAAGTTCCATGTTCAACCTAAAGGTGATTTGATGAGTGCTATAGGTTTTGTCAACCAACAACAATAAACCCCTCATCACAATAATTAATAACTAAAGCTGATTTTACAACGGTTAAGGTCTGCGCGTAAAATAGCTTACTATTTCTCTTTAATAATCGGCATTTGATGTCTCATGCAACCTTAGAACAGTCAGGCTTACTCTCCCAGCAAAAAAATCAATCGAACACGACGTGGAATCAACCTATTCCTCTGACCCATGTGTTAAACAATGAAACCCCATACCCATTCGATGCATTACCCAATATTCTGCAACAAGTGGTCAATGCCTATCAATGTTATGGTCAACAACCATTGCCCTTAGTAGCATGTGGCGCTTTAGCCAATCTGTCTCTGGCCTGCCAAACCCTTGCCAATGTTGCCCGTGACAACTACCTGGTTAGCCCTGTGTCTCTGTATTTTCTGGTCATTGCAAGCTCTGGTGAGCGCAAAAGTGCTGCTGATAATGTTTTTTCCAAAGCGATTCGCCAATGGGAAGCAACGGTGCGTAAAAAACGAGAACCTGAAAGGTTGAGCGCATTAACCCAACATAAAGCCTGGCAGATGGAACGAGATGGACTGCTTACCCAAATCAAACGTACCGTCTATTCCGGCGAAGACAGCGATTATTACAAAGATTTACTCGATGATCTGGTTCACCAGGAGCCAGACATTCCTATTCAACCCACTCTTTACTTTGAAGATGCAACCCAAGAAGCTTTGGCAATTCATCTCGCCCACGGCTGGCCAAGTGCCTCTCTTTGGTCAGATGAGGCAGGCATTATCCTCGGCAGCCACAGCATGCAATCCAACCCCATGCGATTTGTTGCATTACTTAATCGTTTATGGGAAGGGAAATCCTTTGCTGCACATCGCAAGACTTCTCAAAGCTTTATCATCGAGAACAGGCGCCTCACTTTAAACCTGATGATGCAACCACTATTACTAGATCAAATGATTAGTCAGGCCACCGGAATCAGCCGTCAAAGTGGTTTTCTGGCGCGCTGCCTTCTCGCCTACCCAGACAGCTCCATGGGAACACGATTTTATCAGGAGCCACCAGAACAACTGGACGGTTTGAAAGAATACGAGCAACGCATTACGGACTGCCTGGATCAATCACAACGCTTAAACCAGACAGGGTGTATTAATCTGCCCACATTAAAAATGAACCCTCAAGCGAAGCACTTATGGGTTGAGTTCTTTAACAGTATTGAAGCAGGATTGACTGCCCAGGGACAATGGATGGAAATTAAAGACTTTGCGAGCAAAGCCGCTGAAAATGCAGTGCGTCTTGCCGCCCTCTTCCATCTCTTTTCAGGAAAAACTGGGGACATTAGTGTGGAACACATCGAGCAAGCGATTACTTTAACGCACTGGTACTTATTTGAGGCAAAACGACTGTTAGAACCTCAATCAACCCAGCCTAATCTTGAAGATGCTAAAAAGTTACTGGTTTGGCTCTTAGAGCAAAGGTCACAAACCACAACGCCACGAGACATTTTGCAATTTGGTCCATTGCGTAACAAGGCACAGAGAGACAATGCACTAGAAACACTGATAGAACATCAGCACATACGCCTGGTAAAAACAGGGAATAAAACTCAAATTGATATAAATCCCTGGTGTAAATAATCGGAATCCAATCTCAATCTTTGCTACTTTTGCTACATCAGCCCATTACTGAATTGAATCTCTTAACTCCCTTGTTTTACAGTCATATTTATCCAACGTACACAAGGGGTTATCCAGAATAGCATTATTATAATTAATATAAAATATTGTAGCTTAATTCATGCTACTCACTTGCTACATAAAGCTACAATTTTTAAAAGTTAAAATCAAAGACCTCCCTTTATGACTAAAAATTAGGCATTCCATTTAATATCAAACAACTATTGTAATATCATGTTAATTAATAGTATCATTTTGGTGCTATAAGAAATTTAAGGATCGAAATGAACCAAGAAATGACGCATAACTTATTTAGTAATTTCCAATCAACTGTTTTTAGGGCAGTTAAAACATTCTTACAAAAAAATAAGGGGGAAGAGGCGGATAAATCAATTACAACAAGCTTAAGGATCCCAGGAGAGATAAAAGAATTTTATGAGTGTATTGCTGAAGCTGAAATGACCTCTATTAATACAGCCATTGTCAGCACATTAAGCAAGGTAAAAGACCAAACGATTAGTGAATATCAAAAATCATACTCAAGCATCAATGATACTTATGACTACCAAATAAACAGTTTTTTTAAAATCATTGACCATCAAAAAATAGATTACAACGACTTGTGCATGCTTCTGGAATGGATAACCGACATTAAAATCAATAGAGCTGATATTACTAACAAAGAAATACTGGTTAATTTAATTGATAAAAATGCTCAATTAAAAACATGCAAAATATTTGGCTACAGCTATGAGTGGCTCCAGGATAATAAACGGTCTATTTCCTACAAATGGCCTGATTTTCAAGATCGCTGGTATAAACATGTAAAGCCATTTGTTCGAGATTTAATTATCAATTTTTATTTGGACGAAACGGTAGAATCCTTTGAGTTGTCTTTTTTATGCTGCGATAAAAATGTGATAGATAACATCATCTCCGGTATTAACTCTGAGATACTAGAAAATATTACCCCAGTTGTAATAGCTAATCGATGTATTAATGGAATAAAAACCAAAACGTATCATCGATTTGAATCAGATAACATTAATTATGAAAAGTGCAGGCACCACTTTATTGTCTTGGTAAAAATGATTCTTGTACTGGTAAAAAATAATATCATTAGCTTCCCTTGCGGCTATTTAGTGACACCACAACAACACGACATGATACTGGATGGTAGTATACATCTTGCAGAGCTATTTAATAAAAATCGTCTAACAAATAGTTTTTGCGTAGATGATTTAGATGATGTTGAAATTTTCCCTATATCAGTTAATGATAGCCATAGAACCAATAAGCCCAATATTTATCATTGCTTAAATAGTACAGTCATACATAATATTTTAACTTTGACTGATAAATATACCTCTTCCATGCCCCTTACTGATGATGTAGCCTCAAGATGCAGGATGAATAAAACAGCCTTAGCCAAATATTTAAGGTTGTTTGATATAAATAATGACCAACAATATTCAAATGGTGTTTTTTTATCACCAGAGAAAAATGAAAGTTTAATTATCAATTTAGATAGAATTCGTGAAATACAATCAGAACTGCGCGAGTGTAAAACCCTGGATACTGCTTTTGGCTAATTTTTCTGCTTACATCAACTCTTTGTGGCGTACTCCCACCAGATGACGGTGGGGGACATGTCACTAGAATTAATTTTAAATCGGATGGCTAAAATGGTAATTTGCTGGCCGACCCCCTACAAGAGCAATTAAAGGTGTCTATTAAAATCCATAGATTGATGCAACACCCGAATAACTGCAATACCATAATGGGTCATTTTGAAAAAAACAACATGAGAACCAACATTGAAAGCCCTCAAATCCTGACGGACATAATCACATGTTCGAGAAATAAGTGGATCATCTGCAAGGTATTGGAAGCTTGTTTCAATTGCCAAAATATAATCTTCTGTTCTTTTTATACCAAATTTGCGCGTACTATATAAATAGATTGACTCAAGATCCTCTATAGCCTTTGGATAAAGACGATATGTTTTATTTGGCATGAGGGACTTTCTTCATGCGCTCAAGAAATTCTTCCGCGTTCCACATTAATGGATCGCCGCTCCCCTCCCCTTCATCGATAAGATGACGTAACTGCTCAAGCTTTGATTCAGCTTGTTTTTCACGAAGAAGACGTAATGATTCTCTTAAGACTTCGCTATTACTTCTATAATCTCCTGAATCCACAAGAAACTGAACATAATCACGAAGTTCGCTGCCCAAATCCACTGTCATTGTGCGAGCCATAAGTACCTCAGCAATGTAAGTAAATATCTTACATTTAGTATATAAGACATTTGCTTACATTTCAAATCAATCATAGCTATCACAAGAGTACACCCTTGTGATAATTTTTGAGCCTCCAAAAAATTCCTTATTTTTACTATCAATAGGCTTTATTTTTTATTTATGATAATGTACTATCTCTATTTATAGAGTTTATTGATAGGAAAAGTGTATGGATTTAGTAGGTTATGCCCGTGTTTCCTCTACTGATCAAAATCTCACCATCCAACTGGATGCTTTAAAAAATGCCGGTTGCAAAAAAATTTTTTCTGAGAAAAAAAGTGGCACCTCAAAAAAAGACAGAACAGCATTTGATGAGTGCATGGAGTATATTAGAGAAGGCGATACCCTGGTTGTAACACGGATTGATCGACTAACACGCAGCATTCTTGATTTGCAAACGTTACTTCATGATTTAAAAGATAAGAGCATTAACTTAAAAGCGCTTGACCAACCCGTTGATACATCCAGCGCATCTGGAAAATTCTTCCTGGATATGCTTGGTGTTTTTGCTGAATTTGAAACCAATTTACGCCGTGAACGTCAACTGGAAGGTATTGAACGCGCCAAAAAAGAAGGCGTTTACAAAGGGCGAAAACCAACAGCCCGCGCTAAAAGTAATAATGTAATTACTCTTATTAATCAAGGGTACACACGGTCAGCTATTGCTAAAAAACTCGATATTGGCATTGCCAGCGTGTACCGTATTTTAAAAACACATCATCAAAATAATCCGCAGCAGACTCTCCCTGGCAGTCAATCCACAAAAAAAATTGCAGTAATTGAAGTCTGGCTTCAAGTTGAGAACAATTCAAAATTCGTCAGAGGAAAAAATGAATCAAGGCGGCAAATTGAACAAGAATGCTTTGCTCCTTTTGATATGGTTAAAAAAGACAAGGACAGCTGGGAGTACATCCTTAAAATTCCTTATGAAACTGATAAGGAATTGGATGAAACCATTAATGAACTGATGGAAGAAGTAGGATACCTGGCAGATTTGCGCAATGGATTTACTGAAATGAGCGTAGTAGAGCCTGCTACCGGTAAATCCTGGTGATGATTTGTATGTATGGTGATCCACTGTCACCCTCTGAGAGGATTGTTTTATTATGACACACGGGATTTGCACCCTGCCCTGGTTTCATTATCTCAATTTCAAACAAAAGGAACTGTACCATACTGCCCGCTTTGAAAAAGAGACACGCTATTATGTCATTCGACTGGAACATGATTTATTAGGCGATTGGATCATTACAGCCAGTAACGGACGGATTAAATCAAAACTTGGACAAACAAGAACCATTGCTTTTTCAAATTTTACCGAAGCCTTTGATCACTTTTGTATCATGGCAAAAGAACGCAATCAACGAGGTTATCATCTAATAACCTATCAGTCTGATGATGTTCTCCATCAGCACATACTTTTTCTTTGCTCTAAAGGCAAGTCAGTACCCTCATTGATTCAAAAAAATAGTACAGTAGCACGTGTTAAAAGAACCAGATCGCCGATAAACCCCGCAACAAAAACCATTCAATCCCAATTCCAGGAAATTCAGCAAATGTCGTTTGCTTTTTAAAGAATACCGTTTTTGATAGTAATTTATTAAAGCCATTAGATAATTTTTTATTCATGACCTTGTAATAATGAAATAACGCTTGTTTATTGAGCTATTAACCTAAGCCATGCTTTGCCATTACCCGTGTGATATTCGCTTCCCATAATTAAACTATGAGCGTCTATTTTTCTTAAGCTTACAAAAAAATCACTCTCTAAAATTAAATGAGGCGAATCTTAGAATACATTTGACTAAATAAAATACATCACTATGATAGATTAATTTTTTAAATTCAAATAAGAATTTTTAACTCGGATCAGAATATGAATCATTCCATAATTGAACTATTTGGAAAAACGATAACAGTAACCTTGATGCAGCCCACTGATTTTAAGGAAATTAATCAATGGTGTCTTGATGAAGGATGGAATATAGGCATCCACGACAGTGAGATCTATTATAAAATAGACCCTATTCACCACTATATTGCAAAAACAAACGAGAGTGTAGCTTCCCTTTCTTTAATCAAACATAGCCTTTCTTTTTTTACTTTGGGACCATTTATTGTACATAAGTCATATCGCGGACAAGGAGTTGGAGAAGCCCTATGGAATGTGGGTATGACCCGAATAATTAAAGAATATCCTGACGCACACATTGCATTATATGCCGTATCGGAACAAGTTGATCGCTATAAAAAAGCAGATTTTATACCTGTTCTTACTATTCAACGCTGGTATATTGACTCTAGCCAATTAATTTCCCCCTCTATGAGCGACCAGTGCACCTCAATAACGAATAAGCTAATCCCTTCCATAAGCCAATATTACCAAAATCATTATGTTACCAGCCGAGAGTTATTACTTAAAGAATTGTTACTAAAACCAAAAACTAATGGTTTTGTCTTTATGGACGATAACGTCATCAAAGGGTTTGGTTTTATACGCGCTTGTGTTCGTGGATTTCGCATTGGTGCATTGATTGCAGACACACCAGAAATTGCCCAAACTTTAATTGCAGAGCTGCTTGTATTGGCACAAAGTGCTCCTGTATTTATTGATGTACCTGGCTCGAATCCACATGGAATTAATTGCATGAATGCGTTTCATGCGGTTAGAGCGCCACAAGAGGATACCATCATGATGATTAAAGGAACAGGATATTCCAGTTATCTGAAACAATGGGAACAGCATTACGGTTTATTTTCCCTGGAAATCGGATAATAATCCATGACCACCTTAAATTTTGTCAAACAGAATGGCCAATACATAGGTCATGGTGATAGCTCATCGTTTAATCACCAGGATACCATATGTACCTTTATTGAAAAACAAACCCAAAAAACACCCGATGCCATAGCGCTTCATTTTAAAGAGTCCCAAATAACCTTTAAAGAGGTTAACGAACAAAGCAATCGATTGGCACACTACCTTTTAGGATGTGGTGTTCACCCTAAAGATAAAATTGCAGTGTATTTAGAACCTGGAATTCATACCTTCATTGCCATTATTGCCATCATTAAAACGGGCTGTTGCTATGTACCTCTTGATGTGCATTACCCTATAGAACGAATCGCGTTTATGGTGAAAGACAGTGGGACAACTCTACTCATTACCGAGACTCTTTTGAAAGACCAGGTTGGTTCTTTAGATTTAGCCCTGATTGTATTGGATACAATAACCCATGAACTGGCTGGTTTATCTCCTTTGTTTACTGCTCGTGCCAAATCATCAAATCTGGTTTATATGATGTACACCTCTGGCAGTACGGGTGTGCCTAAAGGAGTTGAAATAACGCATCTCGCACTTTTGAATCATATGTTATGGATAAGCCAACGGTTTGATTTGACGCAAAAAGACATCATTCTTCAAAAAACGCCACTGTCGTTTGATCCGTCAGTCTGGGAACTATTTTTACCTTTTTTTACAGGTGCACAGATAGTCATAGCGCAACAAGGTACTCATGTAGATCCTGAATTGCTTATTGACTTAATTAATCACTACCAAGTAACCACCCTGCAACTGGTTCCCTCCATTTTGAAAAAAATGCTGCAAAACAAACGGATACGCACCTGTTCCTCATTACGTTATGTTTTTGTTGGTGGTGAATCACTACGCCCTGAAATTAAAACGTTATTCTTTGAGCAATTGAGATGCCAACTCATTAATTTATACGGACCCACGGAAGCCACCATTGATATTACTGCCTACGAGGTTTCCACCTCCGATAAGGATTTGCACACGAACATTATCGGCCGCCCTATTCACAATACCAGTTTGTATGTCGTAAATAGCCACGGAAACCTCGCCACACTAGGTGAAGAAGGTGAACTCTACATTGGCAGTTTGAGTTTGGCTGTAGGATATCATCACCGAGCACTCTTGACTCAAGAACATTTCATTCCAAATCCTTTTGAACCCCATCGTTTTAAACTTATTTATAAAACAGGGGATTGGGTACGATGGCTCGCATCAGGAGTTCTGGAGTATTTAGGCAGAAACAACGACCAGGTCAAAATAAATGGGGTACGTATAGAACCTAAAGAATTGATATTAACTGTACTTCACCACTCAGACGTTTCAGATTGTCTTGTGGTAAAAAAAATAGACACGCATGGACACGACTACCTGGCATGCTACTTAAAGCCCAAGCAAGCCCACATTAATCTGGCGACTATAAAAAAAGATTTAAAAGCAAAGTTTCCTGCATTTATGCTGCCTCGGGTGTTCATCATTATTGACACCATTCCTCTAACCGTGAATGGGAAGGTCGATGTCAATGCCCTACCAGAACCTGATTTCACTCAAACAGTACTAGAAGCACCGAATACTAGCGAAGAAACCCATGAGTTGATGCTGTTATGGCAAAAAGTATTGGAAACCAATCAAATCAGTGTTAACGATAATTTTTTTGATGCAGGTGGCGCATCCCTTTTAGCGCTTAAACTCATTTCTCTGATTCAAGACCAGTTCAAGGTAACACTTCGAATTCGTGATTTGTACACTCATGCAACACTTAAAGAACAAATGAATTTAATCAAACAAAGACAACAAACCACAGCCAAACCGATTAAAACTCAAAGCGATATTCCAAACCCTGTCATTTGTTTACAACCTAACGGGCATAAAACACCTTTATTTTTAATTCATCCAATCGGTGGTACTGTTTTTTGGTTTACCAAACTGGCTCGCGCCTTAGAGAAACAAAGACCCATATACGGAATTCAAGACCCAGGTATTGATATGGAACAACCTGTTTTAAACTCTATAGAAGAAATGGCTTCTTTTTATTTAAAACACATCAAAGCAATTCAACCCAATGGACCCTATTTGATTGGAGGGGCTTCTTTCGGCGCTAGTGTCGCAGCTCACATAGCGCATGAGTTAAAACTTCAAAATGAAGAGGTAGCATCACTTATTGTGCTCGATGGATGGGGCGTATATCCCAATACGTTACTTGATGATCACTATTTTAAAACCTCAATGGCACGACAACATGCAGAACTTATTAGTGATTTTAAAAAATATGGTTTACCAAAACCTGAAATCTTATTAGATATTCAATGGTTTCGTCTTAATCTATTATGGAAATTTAAAATGCAGCTCATCGAGTCCCCTATCGCTTTATTTAAATCACAAGATCTACTACCTGCTTTTGAAGAAATTGATGCACCACTTAATCATTGGGAACAATTTTCCAATAATGAAATTAGTCGGTTTATTGCACCAGGTAATCATGAAACCATGTTTCAAGAACCTCATGTAGACACTTTGTCCCGCATGTTGCATGAGCATCTGACGAAAATTAATATATAATTTTAAATGAATGACTTAAAAAGGATATTTTAGTGAGCAAGAAAACCAAGGACAACGTGCTAGACACGACAACCGATCACAATTCGCTTCCTTCGGCTATTGCTCAAATGAAAACCATTAAAGAAGTACATGACTATTATCAAAAAATCATCAGTTGCATGCCTAATAATGTCTTTTGGCTTGATAAAAATTGC
>Ga0209794_1001873_pt1 | contig 13205 bp, 12 predicted proteins | sample EBPBio232013_DNA_FD_185869 | JGI IMG/M metagenome (GOLD analysis project Ga0209794, IMG submission 185869) | Wastewater treatment Type I Accumulibacter community from EBPR Bioreactor in Madison, WI, USA - Reactor 1_5/23/2013_ DNA (SPAdes)... | ecosystem: Engineered > Bioreactor > EBPR >... | reverse complement strand
GCGCGGGTCGTAGGCGATCTTCTCGGCGAGATCGATCGGCAGGTTCACGCGCGGCCAGATGGCGTCCATGGCGTTGCGCTGGGCGGTGCCGAACGTGTCGTTGGCGTGCAGGAACACGGCCTTCTCGAACTTGATGCCCTTGGCGTCCATCACGTCCTTGATCAGGCGCAGGCCGTTGGTGACGAGCTGGCCGCCGGTCTGGAAGTTGCGGACGAGGTACTTGTAGCCCTGCTCGGTTATCTGCGGGGCGGCGGCGACATTGACCACGAACGGAATCTGCCGCTGCTCGGTGACCTGCGCGATGGCGAGCGTATGGCCGGAATCGAAGGCGCCGGTCAGCACATGGCAGCCGTCATTGATGGCACGCTCGGCCTGCGTGCGGGCGACGTCGGCATTCGACTCGGTGTCGATATGGACGATCTCGACATTGTAGCCGAGTTCCTTGAGCAGGTCGGGCGCCGCCAGCACGCCGCGATGCATGCTCTGACCGGCCTGCGCGAAGAAGCCGGAGCGCGGCAGGAGCGAGCCGATCTTCAGCGTGCGCGCCTGCGCGTGCGCGATGCCCGGTGCGGCGAGGGTAGCGGCGGCGCCGGCCATGACGGCACGGCGGGAAAAGCTGGTCTTGGCGGTCATTATCGTCCTCCCTGCCCCACTCTCCGCTTGGCCAGATGGCGGGGTCATCGCGATTTCGGCGGCGATCTTACGCAAATGCGCGCCCGGGGAAAGGCGGGCGCGACGCATGGCCGCTGTCACGCCGCCGTCTTGTCCTCGAAACGGCAGATGTCGCGGATGATGCAGCGCTGGCAGAGGGGCTTGGCCGCCTTGCAGACGTAACGGCCATGCAGGATGAGCCAGTGGTGCGCGTGCAGGCGATAGGGGTCCGGGACGACTTTCTCCAGCCCCAGCTCCACCGCCAGCGGCGTCTTGCCAGGCGCCAGGCCCGTGCGGTTGGCGACGCGGAAAAGGTGGGTGTCGACCGCGATGGTCGGCACGCCGAAGGCGATGTTCAGGACCACGTTGGCGGTCTTGCGGCCGACGCCCGGCAGCGTTTCCAGCGCCTCGCGGTCGGCCGGCACCTCGCCGCCGTAGGCGTCGATCAGGCGCTGGGACAGGGCGATGACGTTCTTCGCCTTGTTGCGATAGAGGCCGATCGTCCTGATGTGGCCGATCAGCCCCTCCTCGCCGAGGGCGAGCATCTTCGCCGGCGTATCGGCCACCTTGAACAGCGGCCGCGTCGCCTTGTTGACGCCTACGTCCGTCGCCTGCGCCGACAGGGCCACCGCAACGAGCAGCGTATAGGCGTTGACGCTTTCAAGCTCGCCCTTGGGTTCGGGATCGACCTGATGGAAGCGGAAGAAGATCGCCTCCACCTCCTGTGGCGTGAGGCCGTCGCGCTTGCGCCGTTTCGCCGCGGCCTTGGCGGCAGCGGCATTGGCGAGCGCCTTGCCCGGCCGCTTGCGCACGGATTTCGGCTTCGGCGGCTTGGCGGTGGTCGCGGGCGGCATTCAGGTCGTATAATGCGACGTCATGACCCCCGGCAACCCGACAGTTGCAGACGCATCCGAGGCCGAGAGCCGTCCGCTCTTCGCGGCGATCCTGACGCCGCACCGCTCGCTCGGTTGGCCCGGCTTCATCGCGGTGATGGCCGCCGTCGGCGTGCTCAACCTGATCGCCGCGGTGATGTTCGCCGCCATCGGCGCCTGGCCGGTCGTGCCCTTCCTCGGGCTGGACGTGCTGATCATCTTCCTCGCCTTCCGCGCCAACTACCTGCACGCCCGCGCCTACGAGGAGGTGATCGTCACGCCGACTGAAATCCGCATCCGCAAGGTGACGTTCCACGGGCGGTCGCGCGAATGGCGGTTCAACCCGGCCTGGACGCGGGTGACGCAGGTGGTGGACGAGGATGACGGGCAGGTTCTGTCCCTCACCCTCGACGAGGGTCGCCGCAAGCTCGACATCGCGACCTTCCTGCCGCCGGTCGAGCGGGAGGGCTTCGGCAGGGCGTTGCGCATCGCGCTGGCTGAAGCCCGGCGCGGACCGACCCGCACGCGGTTCGACTGAGACAGCGGACAGGATCAGGAGACGAGGATGGCCGGATCGGTCGAGCGGGTCAGGGAAGCGTTGCGCGCGGCAGGCCATGACGACAACCTCACCACCTTTCCGGCGGGAACGCGCACGGCCGCGGATGCCGCGACTGCGGTCGGCTGCGCCGTCGCGCAGATCGCAAAATCCATAGTGTTGAAGACAGGAGAGACGCCGGTCCTCGTCGTCGCCTCGGGCGCCAACCGGGTCGATGCGGCCAAGGTCGCCGCCCTCGTCGGCGGCGAGGTGGCAAGGCCAGATGCCGGCTGGGTGCGCGCGACGACCGGCTTCGCTATCGGCGGCGTCGCGCCGGTCGGGCACCTCATCGCGCCCATCGTCATCGTGGACCGCGACCTCGCCGAGGTCGGGCCGATCTGGGCGGCAGCCGGTGCGCCCGACACGGTGTTCCGGACGGATTTCGATGCGCTCGTGCGGATCAGCGGCGGCCGCGTCGGCGACATCCGCGAATAGAACCGAGCCTTGACTCAGAGCGCGTTGATGTCGGCGGATTCCAGCACGCGTTTCGGTGCGCCGTGGCGGGCCACGCGGATCATGGCGCGGCCGAACTGCTCGCTGGTCGTGACAAGACCGGGCGCGAGCCGCTTCATCAGCGGCAGCAGCACGCCCATCGTCGCATACATCGCGCGATACCAGCCGGTCTTCGAGGTGATGCCCGGCGCCGGCTGGATGGCCACGGGGCGGAAGACATAGCCCTTGAACGGCAGGGCCAGGACGACGTTCTCGGCGGCCCCCTTCACCCGGGCCCACATGACCGAACCCTTCTCGGTGCTGTCGGCGTTGCGACCCGAGACGAACACGAAGGTCATCTGCGGATTGAGCCGGGCAAGCGTGGACGCGGCGGCCACGGTCAGGTCGTAGGTCAGGCGGCGATAGTCCTCCTCCTTCATGCCGACCGAGGTCACGCCGAGGCAGAAGAAGCAGGCTTCGTAGCCGGCAAGATCGGCTTCGATGGCGGAATAGTCGAAGAAGTCGCGATGGATCAGTTCGCGCAGCTTCGCATGCTGCCGCCCCGTGGCCGACCGCAGCACCGCGAGCACTTCCGTGATGCCGTCGTCCTTGAGGCATTCGGCGAGCACGCCCTGCCCGATCATGCCGGTCGCGCCGAAGATGATGACCTTCATATGCCCCTCTGCCTCATCGACACGACGTTTCGCAACCGTCCTCGCCGGACCTATCATGACCGGAGTTCAGCACATATGGGAGGCGCAGCGATGATCGACCATGTCTCCGTCGCGGTCGGCGATCTCACGCGCGCGGCGGCGTTCTACGACGCGGCCTTCGCGCCGATAGGCCTGACGCGGCTCGTCACGCGCGAGCGAAGCGTCGGCTATGGCAAGGCCTATCCCGAATTCTGGATCAACCTGCGCGAGGGATATCGGGCAACGCCCGGCGATCCGGGCGCGCATATCTGCCTCAGGGCCCGCGACGAGGCGGCGGTTTCGGCCTTCCACGCGGCGGCGCTGGCGCAGGGCGGCGAGGATAGCGGCGCACCGGGTCCGCGGCAGGCGGCCATGACCACCTATTTCGGCGCTTTCGTCCTCGACCTCGACCGCAACAAGATCGAGGTCGTCACCTTTCCGAAGGCCGGTTGAGGCATAGCCCTCGATTTCTCGACCGGGCCACAGGAATCGGGTGGCTGGCGCGCATGCGACGCGCCACATTCGGCTCACGTTCAAGAGACCAGGAGCCAGTCCCATGCTCAACGTCATCCAGCTCGAAAAGCATGGCATGCCCATCCGCCTCGCCGAGGCCGCCGACGATTACGAGATCGTCCGGCGTACGCTCGCCTTCATCACCGATCACTGGCGCCGCCAGCCGACGGTCGAGGAGATGGCCGAGCATGTCGGCCTCTCCCCCGGCCACCTGCACCACCTGTTCCGCCGCTGGGCCGGACTGACGCCGAAGGACTTCCTGCAGGCGATCACGCTCGACGCCGCCCGCGCCCTGCTGCGCGACGAGGCGACCGTGCTCGATACCGCCTACGAGGTCGGCTATTCCGGGCCGGGACGGCTGCACGACCTGTTCGTCACCCACGAGGCCATGTCGCCCGGCGAGTTCAAGACCGGCGGCGAGGGGCTGACCATGCGCTACGGCTTCCATCCCTCGCCTTTCGGGCAGGCCATCGTGGTGGCGACGGATCGGGGCCTTGCCGGCCTCGGCTTCTGCGACGCCGGCGGCGAGCCCTCGGCGCTCGCCGACATGAAGGGCCGCTGGCCGAAGGCGGCCTTCGTGGAGGACGTGTCGGTGACCGGCCCGATGGCGCAGCGCATCTTCGACCCCAAGGCCTGGGCCGGCGAGCGACCGCTGCGCGTCTGTCTGATCGGCACCGATTTCGAGGTGCGCGTCTGGGAGACGCTGCTGCGAATCCCGATGGGCAAGGCGACGACCTACTCGACCATCGCCAACCATATCGGCCGGCCGACAGCCGCCCGTGCGGTGGGCGCGGCGGTGGGCAAGAACCCGATCTCCTTCGTGGTGCCCTGCCACCGGGTGCTCGGCCGCTCCGGCGCGCTGACCGGCTATCACTGGGGCCTGACGCGCAAGCAGGCCATGCTCGGCTGGGAGGCCGGGCACGCGGGGTGATGGAGGGGGCTGCGCCTCAACAGCATGGCCGCGCCCTTTTTCAGCAAGGATAGGCTCCCGTGAACCCTCTCCCCTTGCGGGAGAGGGTGCCCGCGCCAGCGGACGGGTGAGGGGAGCAATGCCCACCCCCCTCATCCGGCGCCTGTCGCCTTAGCCCTTCTCCCGCAAGGGGAGAAGGGCTAAGGCGACGCGGGCGGCGCATTGATCCGAGCCCTCCAGCACAGACCGCCAAACCATGCCTCCCCTGCCCGGCTGCCTCTGGATTTCCCGGTAGCGCTGGCTAGAAGGGCGGGGTGACCGCCCTTCCCTCCGTCGCCCCGCCCGTCGTTTCCCACGCCCGCGTGCTCGGCATCGCGGTGCCGATGATCTTCGCGCATGTGACGACGCCATTGCTCGGCATCGTCAGCGCCACCGCTATCGGCCGGCAGGGCGATGCCACCCTGCTCGCCGCCGTGGCGCTCGGCGCTGTCATCATCGACGTCATCTTCTGGGCCTTCGTGTTCCTGCGCATGGGCACGATCGGACTGACCGCGCAGGCGCTGGGCGCGCGCGACGAGACCGAGCGGCGCGCCGTCATCGCCCGCGCCCTGCTGCTGGGCTTCGCCATCGGCCTTGCGATGATCGCACTCCAGCGGCCGATCGTGACCGGCATGCTGACCCTCATGGGCCCCTCGCCCGAAGTGAGCGCAGCGGCCGACACCTATGTCTCGCTGCGGCTCTGGTCGGCGCCCGCGACCTTCGTCAACTACGCCATTCTCGGCTGGCTGATCGGACAGGCGCGTACCGTCACCGGCCTCGTCCTGCAGATCGTCATCAACGTCGCCAACATGGCGCTGACCGTGCTGCTGGTCAGCCGCTTCGGCTATGGCGTGGCCGGCGCGGCGGCGGCCAATGCCATCGCCGAGATCGGCGGCGCGCTTGCCGGCTTCGTCGTCGTGCTGAAACTGCTCGGCGGGCGCTTCGCCGTGTCGTGGCAGACAGTGCTCGACCGGACGAAGATCATCCGCACCATCGCGATCAACCGCGACATCATGATCCGCACGGCGGCGCTGGTCGGCTCCTTCGCCTTCTTCACGCGGCAGGGCGCGGTCGGCGGCGACACGGTGCTCGCGGCCAATGCCATCCTGATGAACCTCGTCGGCGTCGTCGCCTTCTTCCTCGACGGCTTCGCCACCTCGGCCGAACAGCTCGGGGGCCAAGCGGTGGGCGCGCGCCACGAGGCCTCGTTCCGCCGGGCCGTCCTGCTGTCGGGCATCTGGGCCATCGCCTTCGGCACGGCGGCCTCGCTGGTCTTCTTCGGCTTCGGCGGCGGGGCCATCGACCTGATTTCGACATCGGAGGCTGTGCGCGCGGAGGCGCGGCGCTACCTGCCCTATGCGGCGCTGACGCCCTTCACCGGGGTCATGGCCTTCCTGTTCGACGGCGTGTTCATCGGCGCGACATGGTCGGCCGCGATGCGCAACTGCATGGTCGCGGCCTTCGCGACCTTCATCGCGGCGTGGTGGCTCTTGAAGGGCTACGGCAATGACGGGCTGTGGATCGCCTTCCTGATCCTGCAGGCGGTGCGCGGGCTCTATCAGGCGGCTGTGCTGCCCGGCCTGATGCGGGCGACGTTCCGAAGCTAGATCAGCCGAGTTTCCAGTCGGCGTTCTGCGTGCCGATCACGTCCGTAATCGATGTCCGCCCGTCGCGACGCAGGCGCGCGAGCAGCCCGGCCTTGATGTCCCCGACGAGGCCGAAACCCTTGAACACCATGGCGGAATAGAGCTGCACCAGCGTCGCGCCCGCGGCGATCTTGGCATAGGCGTCCTCGGCCGAGGCGATGCCGCCGACGCCGACCAGCGGGAACTGGCCCTCGACCCGCCGAAAAGCTTCGGCCAGCATCTGCGTCGAGCGGTCGAACAGCGGCGCGCCGGAGAGGCCGCCCGTCTCTTTCGCCGTCGCCTGATCGATCAGCGTGTCCGGCCGGGCGATGGTGGTGTTCGACACGATCATGCCGTCGACGCCGCGCTTGCGGCTGACCCGCACCATGTCGTCGAGGCCGTCGAGAGAGAGGTCCGGCGCGATCTTGACGAGGATGGGCCGGCCGGGAGCCGCCTTGTCGCGCGCCTCGATGCAGCGCGCCAGCACCTCGTCGAGGAAGCCCGCCTGCTGGAGATCGCGCAGGCCCGGCGTGTTCGGCGACGACACGTTGATCGACAGATAGGAAACGTGGGGCGCCAGTTTCTCGACCAGCAGGCCGTAATCTGCGATGCGGTCGGCGGTGTCCTTGTTCGGCCCGATATTGACGCCGACCACGCCGCTGCGCCCGGCGCGGCCGGCAAGACGGCGCGCGACGACATCGACGCCGTCCGAGTTGAGGCCGTAGCGATTGATCACGGCCTCGTCGGGCACGAGGCGGAAGACGCGCGGCTTCGGATTGCCGGCCTGCGGCTTCGGCGTGACGCCGCCGACCTCGACGAAGCCGAAGCCGAGACGCAGGGCGGCGTCCGGCACCTCGGCATGCTTGTCGAAGCCCGCCGCGAGGCCGACCGGGTTCGGGAAGGTCAGGCCGAAAGCCGAGACGCCGAGCCGGCGGTCGTCATCGGCGCAACGCGGGATCGGCAGCGCCTTCAGCGCCGCGATGGCGAGTTGGTGGCCGGTTTCGGCATCGGTCGCGAGAAGCAGCGGCCGGGCGAGACGGGAGGCGAGCGAGAGCAGCGACATGGCCGGTGTTTGGCATCGGCAGGCCCAAGGGGCAAGACCGCTGTTGGGGTCGCACGACAGCGCAACATCGTCATGGCCGGGCTTGGCCCGGCCATCCACGACTTTTCTAGGTCACTGGCGCTCAAGTCGTGGATGCCCGGCACAAGGCCGGGCATGACGGTAGGGGCAACCGTGCCTCAGAGCCTGACGATCTTCGCGTCCGCCGGCCATTCCAGCGTCTTGAGCGCCTGAGCGAGGTCCTCGATCAGGTCATCCGGGTCCTCCAGGCCGACCGACAGGCGCAGCAGGCCGTCGGTAATGCCCATTTCGAGCTTCTCCTCGGGCGTGAAGCGATCATGCGTGGTGGTCGGCGGATGGGTGATCAGGCTCTTGGCATCGCCGAGATTGTTGGAGATGCGGATGATGTTCAGCGCATTGGCGACGCGGAACGCGCCGGCCTTGCCGCCCTCGACCTCGAAGGCGATCAGCGTCGAGCCGCCGCGCATCTGGCGCTGCGCCAGTTCGTATTGCGGGTGATCCTTGCGGCCGGGATAGAGCACCTTGGTGATGCCCGGCAGCTCGGCCAGCGCATCGGCGACTTTCGCGGCGTTCTGGGTCTGCCGCTCGACGCGGACCTGCAGCGTCTCCAGCGCCTTCAGCGCCACCCAGGCGGTGAACGGGCTCATGGCCGGGCCGGTCTGGCGCAGGTACTGGTAGATGTAGTCCTGGATGAACTGCTTGGAGCCGAGGATGGCGCCGCCAAGGCAGCGACCCTGCCCGTCGATGTGCTTGGTGGTCGAATAGACCACGCAGTCGGCGCCAAGCTCCAGCGGGCTCTGCAGCAGCGGCGTCGCGAAGACGTTGTCGACCGTCACCTTGATGCCGGTCTTCCTGGCGATCTGGCAGATGGCCGCGATGTCATAGACCTCGAGCGTCGGGTTGGTCGGGCTTTCGAGGAAGAAGACCTTGGTGTTGGGGCGCACGGCGGCCTGCCACTGGGCGAGGTCCGCGCCGTCGATCAGCGTCGATTCCACGCCGAAGCGCGGCAGCAGGTTCTCGATGATGTAGCGGTTCGAGCCGAACAGCGCCTTGGCCGCCACGACATGGTCGCCGGCAGAGAGCTGGCCGAACAGCGCGGCATTCACGGCGGCCATGCCGGTGGCGGTCGCCTTGGCGGCCTCCGCCCCTTCCAGCAGCGCCATGCGGTCCTCGAACATCTGCACGGTCGGGTTCGAGAAGCGGGCGTAGATGAAGCCGGGATCGGTGTTCTTGAAGCGCGCCTCGGCCTGTTCCGCCGTCTCGTAGACGTGGCCCTGCGTCAGGAACAGCGCCTCGGAGGTCTCGCCGAACTCGGAACGCAGCGTGCCGCCGTGAACGAGACGGGTCGCGGGCCGTGCACGGGTGGGGTCGAACGGCTTCTTCATGGCGAACCTCAGGCGCGCTGCGGGGCACTTGTCCCCGGAAAAAACAAAACCCGACCTGGCAAAAGCCGAGGCCGGGTTGATCCCGTGCGCCCGGCCTTTTAGCGAGATGTTTAGCGTGGATCGCAAGCCGGCCGGCCAAATCTCCACGTCGTGGTCAGCTTGGTAGGATTGCCGAGAGAACGCGTCAAGTGTTTTGTTCGTTTTGACGAACGTTTTGTTCGTCGGGAGTTCGCCGGGATGGTCGAGGACATGACTCAGGGCATTCTGCCGGCTCAGGCGATCGAGGAACTGGTGGCGCGCGGCGCCATCCGCATCGCGCGGGCGCTCGACGCCGATCAGGTGCAGCCCGCCTCTCTCGACCTGCGCCTCGGCTACCGCGCCTACCGCATCCGCGCGAGCTTCCTTCCCGGTCCGAACACGACGGTCGCTGACCGCCTGCAATCGCTCGCGCTCCACGAGATCGATCTTTCGCGCGGAGCCGTGCTGGAAACAGGCTGCGTCTATCTGGTCGAACTGCTCGAGGGGCTGGCGCTGCGCGACGGCATTTCCGCGACCGCCAACCCGAAGAGCTCGACAGGGCGGCTCGACGTCTTCACCCGCGTCATCCTCGACCGGGCGCAGGCCTTCGACACGATCCCGGCCGACTATGAGGGGCCGCTCTATCTCGAAATTTCACCGCAGACCTTCCCGGTGCTGGTCAGGACGGGATCACGCCTGTCGCAGATCCGCTTCCGGCGCGGCCGGGCGGAGCTGGCGCTGGACGAGATCAATGCACTGCAGGAGAGCGAACGCCTCGTCGACACCGGCGCGCCGGTGGTCGGCCCGGTCGGCATCGCCGTCTCCATCGACCTGATGGGCGAGGCCTGGGGCGGCCTGCTGGGCTATCGCGCCAAGCGCCATTCCAGCGTCATCGACGTGGACCGGAAAGCCGCCAACGACGTGCTCGACTTCTGGGAGCCGATCCAGGAGCGCGGCAAGGGCGAGATGATCCTCGACCCCGACGAGTTCTACATCCTCGCCTCCAAGGAAGCCGTGGTGGTGCCGCCGGACTATGCGGCGGAGATGCTGCCCTTCGACCCGCTGGTCGGCGAATTCCGAGCGCATTACGCAGGCTTCTTCGATCCCGGCTTCGGCCATGCGGCGGCCGGCGGGCGTGGCGCGCGCGCGGTGCTGGAAGTGCGCTCGCGCGAGGTGCCGTTCATCCTCGAACATGGGCAGATCGTCGCCCGGCTGGTCTATGAGCGCATGACCGAACGGCCGCGCAGCCTCTATGGCGAGGTCGGCTCCAACTATCAGGCGCAGGGCCTGAAACTGTCGAAGCATTTCAGGTAGGGCCGGAAAACCCTCTCCCATGGGGAGAGGGTTCGACTGATGCTATGCCCCCGACAATTGCTGCTCCACCAGCCGCGCGAAGCAGCTCGCGCCGATCGGCAGCAGGTCGTCGTTGAAGTCGTAGTGGCCGTTATGGACCGGCACGGCGCCATGCTTGTCGGTCGTCTGACCCAGCAGCATGAAAGCGCCGGGCGCCTTCTCCAGATAGTAGGCGAAGTCCTCGCCGGCGGTCAGCGAGGGCAAGTCGGTCTTGATGAGATCGTCGCCGACGACGTCACGGGCCGCCTGCTCGAAGGCAGAGGCCTCCTCCACCGTGTTGATGGTCGGCGGGTAGGAGCGCTTGTAGTCAAGGGAGAGCTCAACGCCGTGGGCGGCGCAGAGCCCGTTGACGGTCTGGTGGAACAATTCGTCCATCGCCTTGCGGGTCGAGGGCTTCAGCGTGCGGATCGTGCCGGAAATGGTGACGATCTCCGGGATGACGATCTGCGAGGTGCCTGCGAGGAACTTGCCGATGGAGAGCACCACCGTCTCGTGCGGGTCCATGCGACGGCTGACGAGGTTCTGCAGCGCCGTGTAGATCTGCACGGCGCAGGGCAGCGGATCGAGGCCCATATGCGGCTGCGCGGCGTGGCTAGAGCGGCCCTTCAGCGTGATGGTGAAATAGTCCACCGCCGCCAGTACGGTGCCGGGGCGGATGGCGGCCGTGCCGAGCGGCAGGTTCCAGGCATTGTGGATGCCGTAGACCTGATCGCAGGGGAATTTCTCGAACAGGCCGTCGCGCAGCATCTCGGCGGCGCCGGTCAGCCCCTCCTCCGCGGGCTGGAAGATGAGGTGCACCGTGCCCGAGAAGTTGCGGGTTTCGGCGAGATAGCGGGCGGCGCCGAGCAGCATGGTCGTGTGGCCGTCATGGCCGCAGGCATGCATGCGGTTCTCGTAGGTGCTCTTGTGGGCGAAGTCGTTGAGTTCCGGCATGGGCAGCGCGTCCATGTCGGCGCGCAGGCCGATCTTGCGGTTGCCGGGACGGCCATGGATGACGCCCATCAGGCCGGTCTTGCCGAAGCCGCGATGCACTTCGATGCCCCAGGATTCCAGCTTCTCGGCGACGATGCCCGACGTGCGCACCTCCTCGAAGCCGATCTCGGGATGGGCATGGAAGTCGCGGCGCCATGCGGTCATCTCGTCGTGGTAGGAAGCGATGCGGTCGATGACGGCCATGGCGGGCTCCTGATGCTGGGAGCCCGGAGGCTATCGGCGGCGGCGCGCCGCTGTCGAGCGCCGGTGCGGCAGCGCAGCCTTGCGGTGGCCAATCTTGCCTGCCTCGGCCTAGCGCCGCATTCGCCCCGCCGGAACCGGCACGCGGCGGCCGTCCATGTCGATGAAGGCGCAGGCGAGCCCGAATGTCTCCGCAAGGCGCGCCTCGGTCAGCGTCTCGTCCGGGGGACCGAAAGCCGCCGCCCTGCCCCTGTCGAGCACCAGAATGCGGTCGGCGAAGCGCGCCGCCATGGTCAGGTCGTGCAGCACGGCGACGACGGAGCGACCCTCCGCGGCCAGCGCGCGCATCAGGTCCATGACCTCGAACTGATGCGCGACGTCGAGGGCGGCGGTCGGCTCGTCGAGCACAAGCAGCGGCGCGCCGGTCGCCAGCGCGCGCGCGAGCATGACGCGGGCGCGTTCGCCGCCGGAGAGCTCGGTGACCGGGCGGTTCGCAAAGCCGGTCAGGTCGAGGCGTTCCATCGCGGCATCGACCGCCTCGCGGTCTGCGGTTGAAAGGCGGCCAAAGGGATCGCCGTGCGGCAGGCGGCCGAGGCCGACGGCATCGCGCACCGGCAGCGCCCAGGCGAACTCGGCCCTCTGCGGCAGGTAGGCGATGCGGCGCGCGCGCTCGCCGGCCGACATGCCGCCGACGTCAGAGCCGTCGAGGCTGATCCTGCCGTCATGGCGCAGGAGGCCGGCCACGGCGCGCATAAGGCTGGTCTTGCCGGCGCCGTTCGGCCCGACGACCACCGTGAGGCCGCCGGCAGGCATGTCCAGCGACACGCCGTCGACGACCCTGCGGCCGCCGAGGTCCGCGCTGACGCGGTCGAGCACGAGCCGGGTCATGCCTCTTCCTCCGCCCGGCGCTGGCGGAGGATTCGCCAGAGGAAGAAGGGCACGCCGACCAGCGCGGTGACGACGCCGGTCTTGATTTCGGTGGTTGCCGGAATCAGCCGGGCGGCGATATCGGCGGCGGTCAGCAGAGCCGCGCCGGCAAGCGCCGCCGGAAGCAGGATGCGCGCGGGATCGGAGCCTGCCGCGCGGCGCACCAGATGCGGCGCGACGAGCCCGACAAAACCGATGGCGCCAGTAACGGACACCGCCGCGCCGACGCCGAGCGCAAGGCCCACCGCCACCACGAGCCGCGCGCGGGCGACATTGGCGCCGAGGCTCGCCGCCACCTCCTCGCCGAGCGTCAGGGCGCGATAGGTACGCGCCTGCGAGACCAGCAGCGCGGCGCCAGCGGCCATGAAGGGTCCGGCAAGGGCGACATGGACGAAGGAGCGATCCTCCAGCGATCCCAGCAGCCAGAAGGCGATCTCCAGTGCGGCGAAGGGGTTCGGGGCGAGGTTGAGAACCAGCGCGGTGGCCGCGCCGAACAGGCTGTTGAGCGCGAGGCCCGCGAGCAACAGCACCGTGACGCCCGCCCGGTTGCCGGCCACCAGGAACAGCGCGGCGACGGAGACGAAGGCCCCCGCCATGCCCGCCGCCGGCATCCAGAGCGACAGGACGGAAGCGCCGCCGAAAGCCAGCATGGCCGCCGAGGCGAAAGCGGCGGCGGCCGGCGCGCCGAACAGGGTCGGCTCGGCCAGCGGGTTGCGGACGAGGCCCTGAAGCGCAGCGCCGGCAAGGCCGAGCGTCGCGCCGATCATCAGCGCCAGAATGGTGCGTGGCAGGCGGATATCGTGGACGATGATGCCGGCCGTGCTGTCGCCGCCGGCAAGGCCCTTCAGAACTGCTACTGGCGGCAGCCACACGGGCCCCGCCATGAGCGACAGGCCGGCGAGGACAATGCAGGCAAGGGCGAGAGTCGCGGTGGGTCGC